>Ga0065721_10049550_pt1 | contig 31763 bp, 37 predicted proteins | sample Mesricmetagenome_FD_59108 | JGI IMG/M metagenome (GOLD analysis project Ga0065721, IMG submission 59108) | Mesophilic microbial community from rice straw/compost enrichment Sample: eDNA_1 v2 (version 2) | ecosystem: Engineered > Solid waste > Grass > Composting > Bioreactor | place: USA: Davis...
CCCGCCGATCCGTCGGCGGGGCGTCTTGCTGTCCGGACGGCGCCGACCGGCGTTCAGCACGGGTTCATCGCGCCGGGTCGAGATTGACGGCAAGCCGCAGGAAGCGGCGTCCGAGGAAAGACCCCAATGAAACGTCTGTTGATGGCCTTCACGGCCGTCGCCGCCCTGGCCGGCCCGCTCGCGGCGCCGCTCCAGGCCATGGCCCAGGAGCACGACCGCTCCAGAGGCCGCGCCGCACGCGCCCAGGACAGCGAGCCGCGCGCCATCCAGCCTTCCCAGCGCGGCCAGTCCCCGCGCCAGACCCAGCCGCGGGCGGACGAGAGCCGGCCGACGCCGCCCCCGCCTTCGCGGCCCTCGCGCCCCGACGGTCCGCGGCCCGATGGAGGCGGAGACCGTCCGGGTCGTCCCGACCGCCCGTCGCGACCCGACGGAGAAGGCCGACCCGACAGACCCAACCGTCCCGACGGCGGCGGATGGAATCGCCCCGACCGTCCCGGTGACGGGCGGCCGGATCGTCCAGGCGGCTGGAACCGGCCGGACAGACCCGATCGTCCCTCCGGCGATGGCGGGCGACCCGATCGCCCCGGCCGTCCCGACGGCGGCGGATGGAATCGCCCCGACCGCCCGGACCGCCCGGATCGCCCCGGCGGTTGGAATCGTCCGGGGCGCGATCGCGACCACGGCGACTTCCGTCGCCGGTTCGACCGCGACCAGTGGCGGCGGGACTTCCATCGCACCCATCGGCCCGACTGGTGGCGTCATGATCGTCGGTTCAGGGGCTACAGCGGCGTCCGCATCGGCTTCTATTTCGCGCCGGGCTGGGGCTACTATAGCGTGCCGCGCACCTATTGGGGCCGGACCTGGCGGATCGGCGACTATCTGCCCGACATATTCTGGCGCTATCGGCTGGACGACTGGCGCACCTACGGCCTGGGCTATCCGCCGCCCGGAACACGATGGGTGCTGGTGGACAACACCATCTATCTGATCGACGAGATCGACGGCTACATCGTCGAGGTCATCAACGACGCCTGGAACTGGTGACCGTCAGAAGGGACCCGCGGATCGCCCCGCGGGTCCCTTTCGCCTTCACGCATTTGCCCTGACGGCCCGCAGTCGCTACATCCCGCCCAACTCCCCATCCCCGACAGAACCAAGGGCGCGACGCACCGCATGGCGCAGCAATACATTTTCCAGATGCAGGGCCTGACCAAGGCCTTTCCCGGCGGCAAGAAGGTCTTCGAGAACATCTGGCTCAGCTTCTACAACGACGCCAAGATCGGCGTCGTCGGCGTCAACGGCTCGGGCAAGTCGACCCTGCTGAAGATCATGGCCGGCCTGGACAGCGAGTTCCAGGGCGAGGCCCGGGCCGCCGACGGCGTCAAGCGCGGCTACCTTGAGCAGGAGCCCCACCTCGACCCGGCGCTGAACGTTCGCGAGAACGTCGAGGCCTGGTGCGAGGAGAAGCAGTGGGTCAACCGCTTCAACGCGGTCGCCGCCGAACTGGGCGAGAACTACACCGACGAGCTGATGGAGGAGATGACCGCCCTCCAGGAAAAGATCGACGCCGCCGACGTCTGGGACATCGACAGCCGCATAGAAATGGCCATGGGCGCCCTGCGCTGCCCGCCCGACGACTGGTCGGTGGAAACCCTGTCCGGCGGCGAGAAGCGCCGTATCGCCCTGGCGCGCCTGCTGCTCAGCAAGCCCGACATGCTGCTGATGGACGAACCGACCAACCACCTGGACGCCGAGTCGGTGGCCTGGCTGCAGCACCACCTGGAGAACTTCCCCGGCTGCGTCATCCTGGTGACCCACGACCGCTACTTCCTGGACCAGGTGACCAAGTGGACGCTGGAGCTGGACCGCGGCAAGGGCCACCCGCACGAGGGCAACTACTCCTCGTGGCTGGAAGCCAAGCAGAAGCGCGTGGTGCAGGAGCAGTCGGAATCGGAAGCCCGCCAGCGGGCCCTCACCCGCGAACTGGAATGGGTCCGCTCGGGCGCCAAGGCCCGGCAGGCCAAGTCCAAGGCCCGTCTGGCCGCCTACGAGAAGATGGTCGCCGAGCAGGAGAATTCGCGTCAGGCCCAGTCCTTCGCCGTCATCCAGATCCCGCCGGGCCCGCGCCTGGGCAATGTCGTGCTGGAGGTCGAGGGCCTGACCAAGACGTTCGGCGACAAGCAGCTGTTCTCTGACCTGAGCTTCCGCCTGCCGCCGAACGGCATCGTCGGCGTGATCGGCCCGAACGGCGCCGGCAAGTCGACCCTCTTCAAGCTGATCACCGGCCAGGAAACGCCCGACGCCGGCACGATCAAGGTCGGCGAGACGGTCAAGCTGGCCTATGTCGACCAGTCGCGCGACGCGCTCGATCCCAACAAGACCATCTGGGAGGAAATCTCCGGCGGCACCGACGTGATGCTGGTCGGCAAGCGCGAGATCAATTCGCGAGCCTATGTCGGCAGCTTCAACTTCAAGGGCACGGACCAGCAGAAGAAGGTCGGCCAGCTGTCAGGGGGCGAGCGCAACCGCGTCCACCTGGCCCGCACCCTGGCCACCGGCGGCAACCTGATCCTGCTGGACGAACCGACCAACGACCTGGACATCGAGACGCTGCAGAACCTGGAAGAGGCGCTGGAGGAGTTCGCCGGCTGCGCCGTGGTCATCAGCCACGACCGCTGGTTCCTGGATCGTCTGGCCACCCACATCCTGGCCTTCGAGGGCGACGGCCACGTCGAATGGTTCGAGGGCAACTTCGAGGCCTATGAGGAAGACAAGAAGCGCCGCCTGGGCGCCGACAGCTTGATCCCCAAGCGCGTCCAGCACCAGAAGTTCGGCCGTTAAGATCGACCGAAGAACCGGACAAGGACTGGCTGCGCCGGGCCTTGTCCGCCTTCGTCAGAAGGCCGATCCTGCAGGCCACCAGCGGGACAGGGCCGATGACCACTCTCACCATGCATGCGATCACCGTCGAGGGCGCGGCCGGCCCCCCCGAGGCGTTGCGGCTGACCGAGCTGACGCGGCCCGAGGCGATCGCGGGCCAAATCCTGGTCCGCGTGCGGGCGGTGGGGATCAATCGGCCGGATCTGCTGCAGCGACGCGGGCTCTATCCGCCGCCGCCGGGCGCGTCTGACGTCCTGGGTCTGGAGGTCGCGGGCGAAGTCGTCTCGCCCGCCGGTCGCTGGGCCGTGGGCGACCGGGTCGTCGCCCTGCTGGGCGGCGGCGGCTATGCGGAGTACGCCGCAGTGGACGCCCGGCACGCCCTGCCTCTGCCCGCCAATCTCTCATTCGAGGAAGGCGCGGGCCTGCCCGAGACGGTGTTCACCGTCTTCGCCAATGTGTTCGAGCACGGACGGCTGAAGGCCGGGGAGACCCTGCTGGTGCACGGGGCCGGATCCGGCATTGGCGTGACGGCGATCCAGATGGGCAAGGCCGCCGGCGCGCGGGTGATCGGCACCTGCCGGGGCCCGGAGCGTATCGAGGCCCTGCGCGCGCTGGGCGCCGACACGGTCGTCGATGTGATGGCGGGAGACTTCGGCGAGGCGGTGGAGGCGGCCGGGGGCGCGGACGTGATCCTGGACATGATCGGCGGGCGCTATCTGGAGCCGAACCTGCGGGCGCTGAGGACGGACGGGCGCATCGTCTATATCGCCGCGCTGGACGGCGGGACGCTGGAGGTCCCGGTCATGGCCCTGATGCGCAAGCGCGCCGTCCTGACCGGCTCGACCCTGCGCAACCGCGACGCGGACGAAAAGGCCCGCTTGGCGGCCCGGATCGAAGAGACGGTCTGGCCGTGGATCGAGGCGGGCAAGCTTCGTCTGCCGATCGATGCGGCGTTCCCGCTGGCCGATGCAGCGCGCGCCCATGCGCGCCTCGAGGCCGGGTCGCACCTGGGCAAGGTGATCCTGACCTGCTGACCGCCGTGGTCTGAGCAAAAACGACGGTCGGCGCGGAACCGGCCGGGATTCCCAGCGGTTGATCCCCCACAAGCGCAACAGCAGCGGGAAAGGACCACCGATGGAAGGCCAATCGACGCGAGGCTCGGGCGTTTCGAAGCGAGGGTTCGCTTCGATGGATCCGGAACGTCAGCGCGAGATCGCACGCAAGGGCGGAGCCAGCGTGCCCAGCGAAAAACGCAGCTTCTCCCAGGACCGCGGCCTGGCGGCCCAGGCGGGCCGCAAGGGGGGCGAGGCCTCTCACGGCTCCCGCAACAAGACCGGCGCCCGCACGCCGCAGGAATAGTCGATCAGTCGCCCAGGACGGCAAGGGCGACGGAAGGGGCCGGCGATACATGGAACGCCTTGGTGTTCCAGCCGGCCCGGCGGGCCATGTCCCGGACGCCGTCCTCAGTGAATTTGCGCGAATTCTCGGTGTGGATGGTCTCGCCCGGCAAGAAGCCGAACGTCCGCCCCGCCAGGTGCACCGTCGTCGATCTCAGCGCCTCCAGATGCATCTCGATCCTCGAGCGCTCTGCGTTCCACAACGCCAGATGCCGGAAGGCGTCGAGATCGAAATCCGCCGCCAGCTCGGCGTTCGCCCGCACCAGCAGATTCAGGTTGAAGGCCGCCGTGACGCCCTGCACGTCGTCATAGGCGCGGATCAGCACATCCGGCGCCTTGGCCAGGTCCACACCCAGGATGAACAGGGCTCCTTCTCCCAGCATCGTCCGCGCGTCGGCGAGGAAGCGAACCGCGGCCTCCGGCTCCAGATTACCGATCGTCGAGCCCGGGAAGAAGCCGATCCTGCGCCCCTTGGGCAGGTCGGCCGGCAGCGACGGCAGGTGCTCGAAATCCCCCAGCAGGGGTCGGACCTCCAGCCCCGGATAGTCGCTGCGGATGCGATCGACCGCCTCTGACAGCGCGGCTTCGCTGATATCCAGCGGCAGATAGGCGCCAAGGTCGGGCGCGGCGTCCAAGAGCAGCCTTGTCTTCTCGCTGGCGCCGGAGCCGAATTCGACCAGGACGGCCTCCTTCCCGAACGCGCTCGTCAGGGTCGAGGCCAGGTCGCGCAACAGCGCCGTCTCCTGCCGCGTCGGATAATATTCCGGCAAGGCGGTGATCGCCTCGAACAGGCGTGATCCCTCGGCGTCGTAGAACCACTTCGGCGAGACGGCCTTCTGGGATTTCGACAGGCCCGCGACCAGGTCCCGACGGAACGCCTCGGTCGCGTCATCTTCCCCCCGCTCAGCTGGAGCGTCCTCGGCCAACCTCACGCCCGTGAAGGCCCAACGCTGGTGCGGATAGAAGAAGTTTCGGTATGTCGCGCGGGCGTGACCCGGCGGCGTCGCGAAGGCCGAGCCGCGCAGCACCATCTGGTTGGCCATGAACTTGCCGTTGTATTCGGCGGCCGTGCCGGGAGTGGGACGGAAGCCGGGATAGGGGGCGTAGGCGCTGGAGGTCCACTGCCAGACCTCGCCCAGAAGGTTGGAAAAGGCGTCGGGCGAGGCGCGGGCGGCATGTTCCCACTCGGCTTCGGTCGGCAACCTCTTTCCCGCCCAGCGGGCGTAGGCGTCCGCCTCATAGAAGCTGACATGGCGCACGGGCGCGTCCGGATCGACCGGGACACGCCCGGCCAGGGTCATGACGGTCCAGGCGCCGTCCTCGCGTCGCCAGTAAAGCGGCGCCTGCCAGCCCTCTTCCCGGACGACGGCCCAGCCGTCCGATAGCCAAAGCTCGGGCCGCGCGTAGCCGCCATCCTCGATGAAGGCGATCCAGTCGCGATTGGTCGTCAGGTCGGCGGCGAGGCCGAAGGGCTCCAGCCAGACGCGATGCGACGGACCCTCGTTGTCGAAGGCGAAGCCTTCGCCGTCATGACCGATCTCCGCCAGTCCGCCGTCGAAGGACGCCACGCCGCCACGAGCCGCTTCTCTGGGCTCGAACCGGGGCTCCGTCCCATACGCGGCGGGTTCCAGGGGCGAGCGGCTCATCAGGTTCAGCAGGTCCATCAGGAAAAGCTCCTGGTGCTGCTGATCGTGATGCAGGCCCAGTTCGAACAGATATCGCTGCAACCCGTCCTGCGGCCCAGCGCCGAGCCAGGCCGTCATCCGCCGATCGATCTCGCGCCGGTACGCCATCGCCTCTTCGAGGGAGGGGCGGGTCATCAGCCCGCGTTCGGGTCGGGCGACCCGCGGGCCCAGGGCCTCGTAGTAGGAGTTGAACAGGGCGTCGAACCGACGATCCACCGGCTCATAGGCGGGATCGGCGGCCAGGATCATGACCTCGAAGAACCAGCTTGTGTGGGCCAGGTGCCACTTGCCCGGACTGCAATCCGCCATCGACTGGGCGGCGAGGTCTTCGGCCGAAAGGCCTTCGGCGAGACGCGGCATGGCGGCCCGCACCTGGCGGAACCGTTCGATATCGGTCGAGCTCCGGCCGCCGGGCTCGAAACGCGCATTCATGTCAGATTATCCGTTCGACGCCGGTGCGGCCTCAGATGCGAACGTCCGCCCAAAGGCCAAGGTTCCGAAGGGAAACATGGGAAACGCCCCGCGAGGCGTCAACTCACGCCCGGCCGCCGTGCTTGGCGTATTCCAGCCGGGCGATGGTGCGATTGTGCACCTCGTCGGGCCCGTCCGCGATCCGCAGGGTGCGCACCCCGGCGTAGAGTTCGGCCAGCGGCGTGTCGCCCGAAACGCCCGCGCCGCCGAAGGCCTGGATGGCGTCGTCGATGACCTGCAGCGCCATCTTCGGCGCAGCCACCTTGATCTGGGCGATCTCGGAGCGGGCGTTCTTGGCGCCCGCCTCATCCATCATCCAGGCGGCCTTAAGCACCAGGAGGCGGCACATCTCGATATTGGTGCGGGCGTCGGCGACGCGCTGCTCCCACACCGAGTGTTCGGCCAGCTGCTTCCGGAAGGCGGTGCGGTTCAGCAGCCGCTCGACCATCAGCTCCAGCGCCCGTTCGGCCGCGCCGATCACACGCATGCAGTGATGGATGCGACCGGGCCCCAGGCGGCCTTGCGCGATCTCGAACCCCCGCCCCTCGCCGGCGATCAGGTTCTCGACCGGCACGCGCACATTCTCCAGCACCACCTCGGCATGGCCGATCGGCTTCTCGTCATAGCCGAACACCGACAGCATCCGCTCGACGCGGAAGCCGGGGGTGTCGACGGGCACGATCACCTGCGACTGCTGGGCGTGGGTGGCGGCGTCGAAGTCGGTCTTGCCCATGACGATGGTCATGGCGACGTTTGGATGCCCCATGTTGGTCGACCACCATTTGCGGCCGTTGATGACGTAGTGGTCGCCGTCCCGCTCGATCCGGGTCTGGATGTTGGTGGCGTCGGACGAGGCGACCTCGGGCTCGGTCATCAGGAAGGCGGAACGGATCTCGCCGGCCATCAGCGGCTTCAGCCAGCGCGCCTGCTGCTCGGCGTTTCCGTACATGTGCAGCACTTCCATGTTGCCGGTGTCCGGGGCGTTGCAGTTGAACACCTCCGCCGACCACAGGTGGCGGCCCATCAGTTCGGCAAGCGGCGCATATTCCAGATTAGTCAGACCCGCCCCATGCTCGCCGGGCAGGAACATGTTCCACAGGCCGGCGGCGCGCGCCTGGGCTTTCATGTCCTCCATCGCCGGCGGCTGGCGGGTCGAATCCTCGCGCACCTGGGCGAAATATTCGCGCTCGCGCGGGATGACTTGCTCGTCGAGGAAGCGCCGGACGCGCGCGTGCCAGTCCAGGGCGCGGTCGGAATGTCTGAAGTCCATGTCGTTTCCTCTCTCGTCGTTACGCCTCTGCGGGCGCTGGATACGAAAACGGCGCGGCCCCGTAAGGAGCCGCGCCGCCATCGATCGTGTCTCAGACCGGCATCAGCGCTTCAGCAGCGGGGCCAGCTTCTGGGCGATCATCATGTCGCCGGCGATCTTCAGCTTGCCCTGCATGAAGGCCATCATCGGGTCCAGCTTGCCTTCCGACAGGGCCATGAAGTCATCCCACTTCATCGAGACCGTGGCGTCGGCGGGCTTGTCCTCGTTGGTGACGGTGTTCGGCACGGACGCGCCGTCGATGAAGATCTTGCCTTCGTCGCCGAGGTCGAGCTTCACGGTCTTGCCCAGACCGGAGTTGTCGCCGACGGCGCCGCGGATGTGTTCGGTGACTTGAGCCAGATCAGGCATGGAAACGTCTCCTCAGGAGGTTGAACCGACGGCGTAGCCCGCATCGGGCGAGGCGCCAAGATCACGTGGGGTAAAGCTCGCGTCACTTCTCGGGGTCGCCGTCCCTGAAACGCCATTTCATCACCAGCACCCAGCTGGCCATCACCAGGGCGCAGCTGTTGGCGACGGTCACGGGCCAGGCCTGCGTCATCACCCCATAGACCACCCACAGCGCGAAGCAGGTCACGGTCAGCGAATAGGTCTTCAGGCTGACGGACGAGGCGTCACGCTCCTTCCAGATCTTGATCGCCTGCGGGGCGAAGCTGGTGACCGAACAGACGGCGGCGGCCGAGCCGAAGATGTTGGCGACGAGATCGCTCATGAGGATTCCCAGCAACCGGCTCTAGCACCGCGACGCCCGTCCTCAAGCCCGCCGGGGCCTCAAGGTTCCTCAGTGCGGAACCGCGCCCGGCTGCCGGCGCGCCTGGGTCGCCTGTTCGAAGGCGTAGCCCAGCGACAGGATGCGCGCGTCCTCCCATTTCCCGCCGACGAAGCTCAGCCCAACCGGCATGCCGCGATCGAACCCCATGGGCACGGTCAGGTGCGGATAGCCGGCGATGGCGGCCAGGCGACTGGCCGCGCCCTGCATGTCGTCGTCGTCTTCCGGATCGTTGGTCCAGGCGCGCGAGGTCGTCGGCGCGACCAGGGCGACCAAGGCGTTGTCCTTCATCAGCCGGTCGATCCCTTCGGCCCCCGCCAGGCGCAGGGACAGGGCGCGCGCCTCGACATAGGCCGGATCATCGAGGCCGGCCGTAGCCTGGGCCTGCTCGAACAGGTCCTGACCGAACAGCACGGTCTCGCGCGGCTCGGCCGCGTTGAAGGCGACGACGTCGGCCAGGGTCCGGGTCTTCACCTGCGCCGGGTCGGTCGAAGCCAGATAGGCGTTCAGATCGTGCTTCAGCTCATAGAGCAGCACCTTAATCTCCGCCGTGCCCAGGGCCCGCCCGTCCGGCCCCTCGGGCAGGTCGACCAGGACCGCGCCTGCGTCGCGCAGGGCCTGAAGGTTCTGCTCGAACACCGCCTGGGTCTCGGGTGAATAGCCCTTCAGGAACCGCATCACCCCGATGCGCGCGCCCCGCAGCGACCCGGCGTCCAGGGCGGCGGCAAAGTCGATCTTGCGCGCGTCAGCCTCGGCCGTCGCCGGGTCGGCCGGGTCGGAGCCGGCGATCACCGTCAGCACCCGGGCGGCGTCGCGCACCGTCGTCGCCATCGGTCCCGCGGTGTCCTGCGAATGGCTGATCGGCACGATGTGGGTGCGCGACACCAATCCGACCGTCGGCTTGAAGCCGACCACGCCGTTCACCGAGGCCGGGCAGGTGATCGAGCCGTCCGTCTCCGTCCCGATCGCGACCGGCACGAGGCCCAGCGCCACCGCCGCCCCGCTGCCCGAGGAAGAGCCGCACGGCGTGCGCGCGGGGTCGTAGGGGTTCAGCGTCTGGCCCCCGACCGCGCTCCAGCCGCTGATCGAGTCCGACGCGCGGATGTTGGCCCATTCCGACAGATTGGTCTTGCCGACAACGACCGCCCCGCCCGCGCGCAGACGCGCGACCAACGGCGCATCGCGACCCGGCGCGTTGTTCGCCAGCGCCAGCGATCCGGCGGTGGTCGGCATGTCCGCCGTCTCGATATTGTCCTTCAGCAGGATCGGCATGCCCGCCAGCGGTCCGCGCATCGGCGCAGCCGCCGCGTCGTTCCAGCGGAGGACGGCGTGCGCGGTGTCGGCCGCGCGTCCGGCCTCGACCACCGTCGCCGGCGCCGGATAGCCCCCCTGCCCGGCCGCGCAGCCCGAGAGGGCCAGCGCGGCCGCGAGCGCGATCAGTCGGTTTCGGAAACCGAGCGCGGCCCGATCGTGCGGTCGAGGAAGTCCAGATAGGTTCGCCATTGCTGCAACTGCCGAGGATCGCCGCGGACGCCGTGCCGCTGGCCGGGATAGAGCATCATCTCGAACGGCACGCTCTTGGCCTGCAGCGCGTCGATGACGCGCGTGGCGTTGGCGAAGATGACGTTGTCGTCGGCCATGCCGTGCATCAGCAGCAGACGGCCCGTCAGGTCGTCCAGGCGCGGCAGGATGTCCGTCTCGGCATAGCCTTCCGGGTTCTCCTGCGGCGTGGACATGTACCGCTCGGTGTAATGGGTGTCGTAGAGGCTCCACTCGGTCGGCGCGGCGCCGGCCATGGCGGCGGCCAGGCCCGCCTCGGGCTGGGTCAGGGTCAACAGGCTCAGGAAGCCGCCGAAACTCCAGCCCATGACCGCGATCCGGTCGGGATCGACATAGGGCTGCTGCTTCAGCCACTGGGCCGCCAGGGTCTGGTCCTCGACCGCCGCCAGGCCCAGCCGGCGATAGATGCTGGTCTCGAACCGCTGCGACCGATCGCCCTCGCCCCGGTTGTCCACGCGGAAGACGACATAGCCGGCGTCGGTCAGCAGCTGGTTCGTCAGCGGCTGCCAGCTCTTCTGCACGCCCGCCCCGGTGCCCGGACCGCCATAGACCTGCATCACCACGGGATACTTCTTCGACGGATCGAAGCCCGGCGGCGTGGTCATGCGCCACACCAGCGTCTCGCCGTGGCTTTGCAGCGTGCCGTATTCGGGCGTCGGCAGATGCGAGACATAGGGGCTGAACGGATGGCTCTGGTCCAGCCGGTTCTCCTCGATCCAGCGGATGCGCTGGCCGTCGATGCTGTAGAGGGCCGACTGGGGCGGCGTCTTCGGATCGGAATAGTTGCCGACATAGGCCGTCGCCGGGCCGTTGACCGACACGTTCCACCAACCGCCCGCCGGCGTCACCGCTACCGGGTCGATCGTGCGGTTCAGGCTGGCGCGGAACATCTGCTGCTCGATCGGCAGTTCCTTGCCGTCGCGCATGGAGGCGGTGAAGAAGACGTCGCCGGTCGTCTCGTCCACGCCGTCCAGGCGCTTGACCGGATAGTCGCCGCGCGTGATCGGCCGGACCAGCCGCCCGTCGCGGTCGTACAGGTACAGGTGCCGCCAGCCCGAATCCTCGTTCGACCACAGGAAGCGGCCGTCCTTCAGCACGCGGAAGTCGTTGTTCAGATCGACCCAGGCGTCCGCCTTCTGGCTGAGGATCAGCCGCGAGGCGCCGGTGGCGGGATCCACGCTCAGCAGGTCCAGCGTCTTCTGGTCGCGCGAATGGCGCTGGACGTACAGCGTCTTCCCATCCCCGGCCCAGTCGACGCGCGCCAGGTAGATGTCGGTGTTTGCGCCCAGGTCGACCTTGACCCGGCGACCGCTCTGGCGGTCCTGAACATACAGTTCGACCAGGGCGTTGGGCCGGCCGGCGCGGGGATAGCGCTGTTGCACCACCGTCGCGCCGTCGCCGCTGATCTCGAAGCGCGGCACCACGTCCACGGGGCTTTCGTCCACGCGGGTCAGGGCGATGTAGCGTTCGTCCGGGCTCCACCAGTAGCCGGTGTCGCGGTCCATCTCCTCCTGGGCGATGAATTCGGCGGTGGCCCAAGTGATCAAGCCGTCGCCGTCCGTGGTGACGGGCGTCTCCCGGCCGGTGGCCAGGTCATAGACGACCAGGTCCTGGTCGCGGACGTAGGAGACGAAGTTGCCCAGCGGCGAGACCTTGGCGTCGATCTCGTCCGCCTCCGTCTCGGTCAGGCGGCGCACCGAGCCGTCCGCGCGCGTGGCCAGGAAGATGTCGCCTTCCAGCGGCGCCAGGATGTAGCGACCCTGCTTGTCCCAGGAATATTCCACCACGCCTCGCGCGCTGATCCGCATCCGCTCGCGCCGGGCCTTCTCGGCCTCCGACAGTTCTCCGGCGTCGGGAACAAGGGCCCGGGAATCGATCAGCTTGTACGGCTCGCCGGGCCCGACGGGCGCGGCCCACAGGTCCTGGACGTTCTGATCGTCCTCGCGCGAGCGCAGGAAGGCGACCAGCTGGCCGTCCGGCGACAGGCTGACGCCCTTGGCGACCGGGCCGTTCAGGCTGGGGCTGGAGAAGACCCGTTCCGGCGTCAGGATCGAGGGATCGGCCGCCTCCTGCGCCACGGCGGAGCCGGCCAACAGGAGGATGGTGGAGGCAAGCAGGATGTCACGCATGGCCAGCAAGCTAGCGGCGGCGCTTACAGCCGTCACGAGGAAATCTCGCCCTCGGTCGAGAGGCTTTTCCTTCCCTGCGAAGGGCTCTCACATTAGATAGCGCGCAATGACCGACGCCGCCCTCGCTCCCACACCCGTCAAGGCCAGCCCCTTCCATGACCTGGAGGTTCTGTGGGTCCGCCACTGGACCGACAGCCTGTTCAGCTTCGCCATCCGGCGGCCGGAGGATTTCCGCTTCCGCTCGGGCGAGTTCGTGATGATCGGCCTGCCGGGCGAAGACGGCGGCAAGCCCGTGCTGCGCGCCTATTCCATCGCCAGCCCCTGCTGGGCCGAGGAGCTGGAGTTCTTCTCGATCAAGGTTCAGGACGGCCCCCTGACCTCGCGCCTGCAAAAGATCGTCGCGGGCGACACGGTGCTGATGGGCAAGAAGCCGACCGGCACCCTGGTTCTGGACGCCCTGACCGGCGGCGAGCGGTTGTTCCTGATCGGCACCGGCACCGGCCTGGCGCCTTGGCTCAGCGTGGCGCGCGATCCGGAGACCTATTCCCGCTTCGGCCATGTCTATGTGATCCACACCGTACGGAACGTCGCCGACCTGGCCTATCGCGACTTTTTCAGCGGCGAGATCCATGACGATCCGCTGGTCGGCGACGAGGCCAGGGCCCAGCTGACCTATTACCCCACCGTCACGCGCGAGGATTTCCAGACGCCCGGCCGCATCACCGATCGGATCAAGTCCGGTGACTTCTTCCGCGATCTGGGCCTGCCCGAAGGCTTCGACCCGGCCAGGGACCGCGCCATGCTGTGCGGCTCCATGGCGATGATCAAGGAAGCCGGCGAACTGCTGGAGACCTACGGCCTAAAGGAAGGCTCCAACGCCGAACCCGCCGACTATGTGCTGGAGCGCGCCTTCGTCGGCTGAGGGTTGAAAAATCCGGCCATCCCGGCGAAAGCCGGGCCATGCATCACCCTGCCCTTGTCGCCGTCGATCCCCGGGTCGATCCCGCCGAATGCCAAACGATGGCCGAGGTCCGCCAGGGCGTCGACGCCCTGGATCGCGCCCTGGTCGCCCTGATCGCCGAACGCCAGCGCTACATGGACGCCGCCGCCCGCATCAAGCCGAACCGCGACGCCGTCTTCGACCAGGCGCGCATCGACGACGTGGTGGCCAAGGTCCTGAAATCGGCCGAGGCGCATCATCTGTCGCCCGACATCGCCGAACCGGTCTGGCGCCTGCTGATCGATCGCTGCATCGCCCACGAGTTCGCGACCTACGATCGCACGCGGTCCTGAACCGTCTCGATCAAATCGGCCAGGTCCGCAGGCCAGATCGGCTCCTTGGCCTCGCGGATTTCCGGGGCGGACCACCAGCGGCAGTCGACCAGGACGCGGCGCTCCTCCTCGGTCCACCCGGCGGGCGCGGGCGCGAAGGCCGGGACGCGCAACAGGAAGAACCGCTGATCCACCCGCGCCATGCGGCCATCGGGCAGGCGGAAGCTGACGACGCGGCGGGCGACCTGCGGGCCGGGGTCATCGACGACGAGCCCGGTCTCCTCGAAGAGTTCGCGACGCGCCGCATCCTCATAGATCTCGCCCGGATCGACCGCGCCGCCCGGCGTCGCCCAGAACGCCGTCCCGGCCAGCGGCCCGTCGTCGTAGCGGAAGCGGAACAGCAGCACCCTGCCCTGCTCGTCCAGGACCAGCCAGCGCGCGGTCGGCCGTTCGGGCAGGTCGTCGCCCTCGCTCATGACGTCAGCGCTTGACGCCGCCCTTCTGGCCGGTGCGGACGCGTCCGGAGCGGGACACCTGCCGCGCGCCGCCGCGCGCGCCCTTGCCGACGATGGCGTTGGTCCCGGACTTCTTCGAGGCGCTGGCCTTCAGCCCGCCCAGCGGCTTCACCTTGGGCTTGATGCCCGCCTTGGCCTTCTGTTCCAGCGCCTTGCCGGGCAGGTTGGACAGCTTCTCGGCCTTCTCCGCCTTGATCACCTTGCGCGGGGCCGTCTTGGCGGCGCCCTTGAAGCGTTCCGGCCCCGACTTGGCGCCGCCCTCGGCATAGGGGTTGGCTCCGCCGGACTTGACCGTCATGCGGATCGGCGTGCCGGGCAGGTCGAAGCTCTCGCGGATCGAGTTGATCAGATAGCGCTTGTAGTGGTCCGGCATGGCCGAGGCGCGGCTGGCGAACATGACGAACGTCGGCGGGCGGGCCTTGGTCTGGGCGATGTATTTCGGCTTGATGCGCTTGCCGTCCACGGCGGGTGGCGGGTGCCGCTGGGTCGCCAGGGCCAGCCAGTCGTTCAGGTCGCGGGTCTTCACCTTCACCGACCAGGTGTCATAGGCCTGGATCACGGCGGGCATAAGCCGCTCCACGCCGCGGCCGCTGTGCGACGAAAGGGCCACGAACGGCGACCCGCGCAGCTGGGGCAGCTTGTCCTCGGCCAGGCGCTTCAGCTCGGCCAGCTTGGCCTGCGGCTCCTCTTCCAGGTCCCACTTGGAGGCGACATAGACCAGGGCCCGGCCCTCGCGCTCGACCAGGTCGGCCAGCTGCAGATCCTGAGTGTCGAAGGCGTCGTCCTTGTCCATGACCAGGATCACCACCTCGGCGAAGGTGATGGCGCGGATGGTGTCGGCGACCGACAGCTTCTCCAGCTTCTCCTGCACCCGCGCCTTGCGCCGCATGCCCGCCGTGTCGATCAGGCGGATGTTCTTGCCTTCCCAGACCCAGTCCACGGAAATGGAGTCGCGGGTGATCCCCGCCTCCGGCCCGGTCAGCAGGCGATCATCGCCGATCAGCCGGTTGATCAGGGTCGACTTGCCGGCGTTCGGGCGGCCGATCACGGCGATGCGGATCGGCTTTTCCGGCTCGTCCTCTTCCTCGACGAAGATGTCCTCGGAGGCCGCGACGATGGCCTGGTAGAGATCGGCCATGCCCTCGCCGTGTTCGGCCGAAATGGCGACCGGCTCGCCGAATCCCAGGGCGTGGGCCTCGCCCACCCCCCCGCCGGACGCCTGGCTCTCGGACTTGTTGGCCGCCAGCACCACCGGCTTGTGCTGGCGGCGCAGTCGTTCGGCGAAGATGCGGTCCAGCTGGGTCACGCCCTCGCGCGCGTCCATCATGAACAGGATCAGGTCGGCGTCTTCCAGCGCGGCCTCCGTCTGCTCGCGCATCCGGGCTTCCAGGCTTTCGTCGGTGACGTCCTCATACCCCGCCGTGTCGATCAGGGTCAGGTCCATGTCGCCGATATTGCCGTCGGCATAGCGCCGGTCGCGGGTCACGCCGGGGCGATCGTCGACCAGCGCCAGGCGCTTGCCCACGAGACGGTTGAACAGGGTCGACTTGCCCACGTTGGGGCGGCCGACGATGGCGACCTTCAATGCCATGCCGGCCTTCTAGCGTGTTTGGAGCCGGACGTCAGCGGATGCAGATCAGCTGGCCGCGGTCGGTCAGGACGTAAAGCGCGCCGTTGTAGGCGCTGGGAGCGATGAAGGCCGGCGCGCCCAGGTTCAGGCTGGCCTGTTCGGCGCCCGTCTTGGGATCGAAGGCGACGGCCTGGCCGAAGGAGTTGACCATGACCAGGCGGTTGGACGCCAGGATCGGCCCCGACCACTGCGCCCGAACCTCGTGATCGAACAGGCCGAGGAAGCCGCCTTCCTTGCGGACGCGGCCCTCGTTCAGCTCGCGCGTCCAGTAGATCTGGCCGTTGTCGCGGTTGACGACCAGCAGTTCGCCCCCCTTGGAAACCACATAGACGACGTCGCCGACCGGCAGGGGCGCGTTGACGCCCACGACCGGCAGCTGCCAGCGCGGCTGGCCCGAACGAATGTCGACCGCCGACAGCTGGCCCGAATGGCTGACGCCATAGGCCGCGCCGCGGCTGACCACCGGCCGGCCCGCGATGTCGCGCACTTCGGACAGGGCGCTGGTGCGGCTGGTGTTGGACAGGGTCTGTTCCCACAGCGGCTGGCCGTTGTTGGCGCGCAGCGCGACCAGCTGGCCCGAGGCGAAGGGCGCGATGACCGTATCGCCGGTCACCGCCGGGCTGGAGGCCCGCATGACGCGCGCCGGCTCGGCGATGCCGCGATAGGTCCAGACCGAGGCGCCGGTGTTGGCGTCGAAGGCCGTCACCTGGCTGTCGACATCGACCACATAGACCCGGCCGCCCGCGACGGTCGGCGCCCCGTGGATCGGGGAATCGACGTTCTGGCTCCAGACCACGGCGCCGGAATTGGCGTCGAGCGCCGTCATGGTGCGGTAGCCGGAGGCGACGAAGACCCGGCCGCCGCCGACGGCCACGCCGCCGCCGAAGCCGCCGCCACGTCCCCGGTCGCGCCCCTCCGGCTTGACGTCCGCCTTCCACAGCACCGCGCCCGTATCGGGCGAGACGGCGGTCACGGTGGACTGGCCGTCCAGCACGAACAGCTTGCCGTCGGCGGCCACGACCGGAGCCATGACATTGCCCGGATTGGCCGAGCCCGCGCCGATGTCGCGCCGCCAGGCGATCTGGAAGTCCTGGGCGGCGATGACGTGCTCGACCAGGTTCTCGGGCGTGCCGCCGGGCTGGGTCCAGGCGGTCACCGCCTGCGGGCCCGGCAGGAAGAAGTCGCGCCCCGACAGGGCGGCCGACGGCGCCAGCTGTTCCTCGAACTCCAGGATCGAGATGCGCTGCCCCTCGGTGGCGGTGGCCTGGGGCTGATCGCGGCCGCCAAGGCCGAACGGCAGCACGCGCCGGGCCGTGCCGCACGAGGCGACCGTCAGGGCCACGCCGCACACCAGGGCGACTTTGAAAGCTCGGTTCATCCAGGGCGTCCTGTGCGGCGACGTCATTGTTGGGCGGGGGCGGCCGCCGGCGCGGGCGTTTCGGCAGGCGGCGGCGCGGCCTTCGCCGCATCGACGATGGCCTTCAGATTACCGGCCCCGCCGCTGTCGATCAGGGCGATGGCGGCCTGGGCCTGCTGGCGAATGGGATCGGGCACGTCCTGCCCCAGTTGGAGGACCACCAGGGCCTCGCGCGCTTCGGCCGTCTTGCCGTGTTGCAGGCGGGCCAAGGCCAGGGCGTGCTGAGCGAAGGCGTGCATCGGGCGCTTGTCCTCGGCGAGGGGCGTCAGGCGCTCCTCGATCTCGGCCAGGGGCGCGGTGTCCATCAGCAGCAAGGCGGCCTTGAGCGCGGCCGGATCGGCGATGATCGGATCACCCGAAGCCTTGGCGGCCTCGTCGAACAGGCGGACCGCGTCAGGAATCTTGTTGGCGTCCAGCGCCTGGGCGGCCTGCTGTTGCAGGGCCATGGACTTGTAGGCGCCGTTGCCCTGGTCGACCGCCTCCTGGAAGGCGGCGCGGGCGTCGGCGGGCTTGCCGCCGCGCAGGGCTTCCAGCCCGCGATCGTAGGCTTCCGCCCCCTTGGAGGCGCGGCCGGTCTGGTAGCTGTCCCAGCCCCACCAGCCCAGGGCGCCGATCAGGGCGACGACCAGCACCACGCCCAGCACGGGCAGCCAGGTGCGGGCCAGGCGCTTGTACCGGTCGGAGCGAAGCTCCTCCTCGACCTGCTCGAAGACATCAACCACGGAAACGTCGCCCCAATTCGCTGCTCTGAAAACCGGCGGACCCTAGAGGGTCGGCCTCCCGCCCGCAACGAAGCCGTTAAGGCGAAGCCGGTTTTTTCGAGAAGTAGGTCTCGACTTCGGCAGGAAAACGGCGGGCCCGGACGTCGGAGGCGTAGGCGGCGGCGGCGCGGTCGATCTCGCCGCGCAGGTCGGCGTACTTGCGCACGAACTTGGGGGCCCAGTCGAACAAGCCCAGCATGTCGTTGACCACCAGAACCTGGCCGTCGCAGGCGGGCGAGGCGCCGATGCCAACGGTGGGAACAGCGATCGATTCGGTGATCTCCCGCGCCAGGGATTCGGCGACGCCCTCGATCACCACGCAGAAGGCCCCGGCGTCGGTCGCGGCCCGGGCCTCGGCCATGACGCGGTCCCGCTCGGCCTCGGTGCGGCCCTTGGCCCTGAATCCGCCCTCGGCCAGCACCGCCTGGGGACGCAGGCCGACGTGGGCGCAGACGGGTATGCCGCGTCGGACCAGGAATTCGATGGTCTCGGCCATTTCCACGCCCGTCTCCAGCTTCACCGCTTGGGCGCCGGTCTCTTGCATCACGCGCACGCAGTTGGCGTAGGCGACGTCCTTGCCGGCCTCGTAGGAGCCGAAAGGCATGTCGACAATGACCATGGCCCGGCGCGAGCCCCGCACCACCGCCTGGCCGTGCAGGATCATCATGTCCAGGGTCACGCCGACGGTGTTCGGCAGGCCGTGCACCGCCATGCCCAGGCTGTCGCCGACCAGCAGCACGTCGCAATGGGGGTCCAGCAGCCCCGCCATCGGCGCGTCATAGGCGGTCAGCCAGACCAAAGGCTCGCCGCCCTTGCGCGCGACCACATCCGGGACCGACAGCCGCTTGACCGTTTCCTGGGCGTGAATGGACATCGGCGACCTCCGTCTGATCGCCGATCAGATAGGCGCGCGGGCCGCCGGTGTCACCCTCAGACGTCCTGCGACAGCCGCATCGCGCCCGCCGCCAGCAGGGCGACCAGCGCGCCCGCCACGATCCAGAAGGTCATCATGCCCGAGCCGCTCGTCAGATCGATCGAGGTCAGCCCCAGGCCGTCCAGCCCCGACTGCGCCGCGCGCTGGGCGGCGGCGGCCGCCGTCTGCGCGCCCTGGCTTAGGGTCGTCGTCTCGGCCTGGCCCGCGGCGAAGTTGATGTTGACGCCTTCCCGCACCGCGATCAGGCCGCCGACCAGGCCGGCGCCGGTGAGGGCCAGACCGCGCCAGCGCGACCGGGTCTCCAGCTTCGACTGGATGCGGGCGTTGAACAGGGCCTCGTCGGCCAGGGCCGGCACGCGGGAGAACAACCGCTCGACCATCGGATCGAATTCGTCAGCCGACATGGCTCGACCTCCCGCCTGCATCCGACGCCGGGGCCAGCCGGGCGCGGAGTTTATCCAGACCACGTTTGACATGGGATTTCACCGTTCCGAGCGGCAAATTCATGGCCGCCGCGATTTCGGGATGCGACATGCCCGCGCCGTGGCACAGGCTGACGCAGACGCGCTCGGTCTCGCTCAGCGCCTTCAGCGCCTCGTCCAGATCGACATAGCCGGTCCGGTCGGGGGCGGCGTCCGCCGTCTCGGCCTCGATCTCGGCCACATAGCGGGCCTCGCGGGCGACGCGTTTCAGATAGAGGCGCGCCGCGATCTTCTTGATCCAGCCCGCGAACGTCCCCTGCCCCCGGAATTCCGAGCAGCGCTGGAACCCCTGAAGGAAGGCGTCCTGGGCCACGTCGTCGGCCAAGGCGGGCGCCGCGCCCATGCGGCGCAGCAGCCCCCGCACCGCCGAGCCGTGCCGTCGCACCAGCTCGCCATACTCCCGCCGCCCGCCGGCCGCCGCCTGGACGGCCAGCTCGACGTCGTGGAGATCGCGCAAGGTTGTCTTCATGACGGAGTCCCCCTGATCGGCGGCCGTCAGTCCTTGTTCGGGTTGAAGAAGCTGAGGATGATGAAGGCGATGCCGATGGCGGCCGGAATGCAGGCGATGCCCATCAGCGCCCCGTCGGCGTTACCGCCCCAGTTGCGGCTTCCCTGTTCGACGACGAAGCCAAAGGCGGCCAGACCCACGCCGCTGGCCAGGCTCAGAACACCCCGGCGAATATCCTTGGAGCGGGACGGCAGGTTCTTCTGGACGTCCTTGGTCATGGCGTCGATCAGTTCAGGCGGCAGGCTCTGCCCCTTGTCGATGGCGGTGCGGACGGTCTGCTGCATCTCGCGCCGTTCGCGCGTCTTCAGATAGGTCGGCCCCACCAGGACGGCGACGATCGACGAGAAGATGATGAGGACGATGAAGATGGGCGTGAGGTCCATGGAGGTTTCCTTCCGATCTCTGGCGACCAAGCCTGATGCGGCGGCCTTCTGACCACAAGAGGCTCCGGCGCCGACGCACGGATGCGACGCCCCACGTGAAATCTTCGTAAGCTTATCGCCGGGCCGAACTACGGGCCTCTGGTCTGTCGAACACGGCGATCTGATTCGACAGCGCGCCGGCCAAGCGCCACCGTATCCGCCTGTTCGCTGGCGTACCGTGGTCGAAACCCTTCAAGCGAGGTCGCGATGCTGCTCCCTGAACTTTCCGCCCTGGGCTGGTTCCACACCCTGGGCAGCCTGCCCGCCATACCCTTGTCGATCTATCTGCTGGCGCGCCATGGCCGCATTCCGCCGGAGACCGGGCTGGGCAAGTTGTTCCTGGGCTTCATGTTCATCGGCGCCCTGTCGGGCGTGCTGGTGGTCAAGAGCCCGCCCGGCGCGGCGGTGGCGGCCCTCAGCGTGATCTCGCTGACGGTGGGATCGACGATCGGTTTCGTGAAGCCGCTGGCGCGGCATCGCTGGTGGATCGAGACGGTGGCGCTGAGCGTCAGCGTCTTCACCCTGTTCCTGCCCAGCGTGACCGAGACCCTGACCCGGCTGCCCGCAGGCGACCCGGTCGCGGCCAGCCCGGAGGCGCCGCTGGTGGTCGCTTTCCAGTTGACGCTTCTGCTGGCGCTGATCGTGGGGGTGACGTTGCAACTGCTGTTCCTGCGGCGGCCGGTTCGGGCTACGGTCCCGGCCTGATCCACGCTAGGAGAGCCTCCCCATGAGCCACGTCGTCTACCGCATCGTCGAACATGACGGGGGCTGGGCCTACAAGGTCGGCGGGACCTTCTCCGAGACCTTCGCCAGCCATGACGCCGCCCGGGCCGCCGCCGTGCGGGCCGCGCGCGAGCAGAAGGTGCCGGACCAGACCGCCGCCATCGAATACGAGACGACGAACGGCGAATGGGTGACGGAACGCGCCGACGGCCACGACCGCCCGGTCACCGACGTCGAAGGCTGAGCGTGGCCGATCGCAATCTGATCGTCTTCGCGGCGCTGAACGGCGCGCTGGCGGTGGCGCTCGGCGCCTTCGCCGCCCACGGCGCGGGCCCGCAGATCAAGACCCTGCTGACGACCGGGGCCCATTACCAGCTGGGGCACGCCGTCTTCGCCCTGGCCTGCGCCCTGTGGACCGGGGGCGCAGGGATGGCGCGCCTTGCGGGATGGCTGGGCGCGGCGGGCGGACTGGTGTTCAGCCTGGCCCTGGCCTTCCTGGGACTGCTCAGCCTGCCGGCCCTGGGCGCCGTGGCGCCGATCGGCGGGGTGCTGATGATCGCCGGTTGGCTTTGTCTCGCATTTGCGGCATTCCAGGCTCGTACATCGTAACGGCCACGCTTTGGCCCCGCAGAGAGACCTGTCTCGTTCATGGCCTTCCCCGCGTCCGCCGAACCGCGTCGTGAGCTCTATCCCGAGATCGAACCCTTCGCCTCCGGCTGGATGGAGACGGACGGCGTCCACGAGATCTACTACGAGGAATGCGGCAATCCGCAGGGCCGTCCGGTCCTGGTGCTGCACGGCGGCCCGGGCGGCGCGGTCAATCCGACCATGCGCCGCTATTTCGACCCGGCGAAATACCGCATCGTCCTGTTCGACCAGCGCGGGTGCGGCAAATCCCGCCCCAACGCCTCGCTGGAAGACAACACCACCTGGACCCTGATCGAAGACATCGAGCGGCTGCGCCAGCGCTGCGGCGTCGACAAATGGGTGGTGTTCGGCGGATCGTGGGGTTCGACGCTGTCGATGGCCTACGCCATCAAGCACCCCGACCGGGTTCTGGCGCTGGTGCTGCGCGGCATCTTCCTGCTGACGAAGAAGGAGCTGCACTGGTTCTACCAGGACGGCGCCTCGATGATCTTCCCTGACGCCTGGGAGCGGTTTCTCGCCCCCATCCCCGAGGCCGAGCGCGGCGACCTGATGGGCGCCTATTACAAGCGGCTGATCGGCGACAATGTCGAGGAACGCGAGCGTTGCGCCGTGGCCTGGTCCAGCTGGGAAGGCGAGACGGTCAGCGTCGAGGGCCCGGACGCCCGGCCGGACAAGTTCGCCGAGCCCGAGTTCGCCGTCGCCTTCGCCCGCATCGAGAACTGGTTCTTCACCAACGGCGGCTTCTTCCCCGAGGAGAACTGGATTCTGAACAACGTCGACCGGATGCGCGCCATTCCCTGCTGGATCGCGCAAGGGCGCTTCGACGTGGTCACGCCGATCTCGGGCGCCTGGGCGCTTCACCGCGCCTGGCCCGAGGCCAGGCTGGACATCGTGCCGGACGCCGGCCACGCCTCGTCCGAGCCCGGCATCGTCGACAGCCTGGTGCGCGCCACGGACTGGGCGGCGACCATCTAGCGATCAATCGCTCTTCAACTCTATCCGAATGGCGCGGAATACGCCGTCGCCAGCGTTATGGATGGCGTGCGGCCCTTCCGGCGGAAACCATAGGGCCTCGGGCGGCGGTCCAGGCGGCAGGGGTGTGCGCCGGACCTCGGTAAGGCCGTCCTCGCCGCTCTCGTAGAGAATATCGACCAGCTGCTGCGCCGACTGGATGTGCATCACGCTGGACCAGCGGTGAACGTGCGGCGCCTCTGTCTCTCCCGGCTGCACCGTCACCCTGAGAACGCGGACCTGATCATTCTCCAGGATCACCACGTGATTTTCCGGCGCGGCGACGACCGCATCCAGCGGGTCCGGCTGCAGACCGCTCAAGGCGGCGACGACAAGGGCGAGGATCATGGCGCATCTCCATCGACACCGAACCGTGTCACGCCGCGCCTCGGAAGGACATTGAAAAAGGCCCAGCGGTTTCCCGCCGGGCCTTTCGATCTTCAGCGGACGCTGAAGCCCAGATTACTTGATCTGGACCTTGGCGCCGGCTTCCTCGAGCTTCTTCTTCAGCTCTTCGGCGGCCTGCTTGGAGACGTTCTCGACGACGTTCTGCGGAGCGCCTTCGACCAGGTCCTTGGCTTCCTTCAGACCCAGGTCCGAACGCACGCCACGGACTTCCTTGATGACGTTGATCTTCTTGTCGCCGCCGTCCAGCAGGACGACGGTGAACTCGGTTTGCTCTTCGGCAGCTTCAGCCGGAGCGCCGCCGGCGGCGCCGCCGGCCGGCATGGCCATGGCGACCGGAGCGGCGGCGGAGACGCCCCACTTTTCTTCCAGCAGCTTCGACAGCTCAGCGGCTTCCAGCACGGTGAGCGAGGACAGGTCTTCGACGATCTTGGCGAGGTCGGCCATTGTCAGTTTTCCTTCGGAGGATGGGTTTCAGAGAGTGATGCAGAGATGAAAGGTTCGGCTTACGCCGCGTCCTTGGTGGCGTAGGCGTTGAACACCCGGGCCAGCTGACCGGCGGGCGCTTGCAGCACGCCGGCGATCTTGGTCGCCGGGGCGTTGAGCAGGCCGATGAGTTGGCTGCGGACCTCGTCCAGGGTGGGCAGCTTCGAGAGAGCCTCGACGCCCTTCTGGTCGACGACCGTGGCGCCCATGAAGCCGCCGACGATCTTGAAGCGATCGTTGCCCTTGGCGAACTCGGTCGCGACCTTGGCGGCCGTGCCCGGGTTCTCGGCATAGGCGATGCCCACGGGACCCTTGAACAGGCCGTGGTAGCCGCTGCCGTCTTCGGCTTCGAGCGCCTTGAGCGCCAGGCGGTTCTTGACCACCTTGAACGCGCCGCCTTCCTTGCGGAGGCGGCCACGCAGGTCTTCCATTTCCGCAACGGTCAGACCCAGGTTGTGGGTCACGACCACGCTGCCGGCGTCGGCGAACACGCCCTTGAGCGATTCGATCGACTCGGCCTTTTGTGCGCGATCCATTGCGGTCTCCAGTTCGGTTTCGCCGCCGGGCGAATTCCCGACGACGTTTGACCCAGCCCCTCGCGTCGCCGCGAGACGATGGATCGATCGTATTGTCCGAAGGAAGCGACTGACGGCGTCCGTCCCGGCAATGCAGGGCCGACGTCTGCCAGTTTGCGTCCCCATCTCCCCACGGCGCCAGAGGGCTCTCTGACTGTTACGGTCTGGGCGGCCCCCAGACCCCGAAGTTCTCGGACAGGACCGTCAAAGGCGAACCTTCGACGGGAAGCGGCGCTCATACAGGGACGCGACCATGAATGCAAGGAGCCCTCGCATGGCCTATGAACTCTATTACTGGCCGACGATCCAGGGGCGCGGCGAGTTCGTGCGGCTGGCGCTGGAGGCGGCCGGCGCGGACTATGTCGATGTGGCTCGCCAGGACGGCGGCGAGGCGATGACGCGCCTGATGAAGCAGGCCTCCACGCCTCCCTTCGCCCCGCCCTTCCTGAAGCTGGGCGACCGGATTGTCGGCCAGACCGCGGCCATCCTGGCCTGGATCGGTCCGCAGCTCGGCCTGGCGTCCGACGGCGACAGCGACCGCGCATGGCTGAATCAGATCCAGCTGACCTTCGCCGACCTGGTGGCCGAGGCGCACGACACCCATCACCCCGTGGACATGATGGCCTATTACGACGAGCAGAAGCCGGAAGCGGCGCGTCGAGCCGAGGGGTTCCGCACCCATCGCATCAAGAAGTTCCTGGGCTGGGCCGAGCGGGTGCTGACCCGCAATCCCTCAGCGTCCGGCTGGATGGTCGGCGATGGCCTGACCTACGCTGATCTGTCGCTGTTCCAGGTCGTGGAGGGCCTTCGCTACGCCTTTCCGAAGGCCGCCGCGCGGGTTCTGTCGGACACGCCGCAGGTCACCGCCGTTCACGACCGCGTCGCGGCCCTGCCCCGCATAGCCGCCTACCTGGCCAGCGAGCGTCGCATCCCGTTCAACGAGGACGGCATCTTCCGGCGATATCCCGAACTGGACGACTGACGCGATCAGCGCGAGCTGGGCTTGGCTCCCGCCTGGCCGCCGGGCGCGTCGCAATCGAACTCCGCGCAGTATTTCGACTGCAGCTCGGTCAGGAAGCCGGTCATCGCGGCCTGCATCAGTCCTTCCTGGGCGATGCCCAGTTCCACCGCCTTGGCGGCGATGCTGCGACCGATCGGCGTGCGGTAGAAGTCGATCTGCGCCGTCAACTCCTCCTCGCTGAAGACTTCCGCATACACCGGCGCCATGTCCGCGATCAGCTTGCCCACCATACGGCTGATCATGCCCGGCATGTTGGCGCGGACCCAGGCGGCCTCTTCGGTTTCCTCGTCTCCGGCCTTCTCGATCTGAGCCAGCGCATATTGCTCGATCTGCTTCGAGATGTTCGGCCCGGTCGACAGGGCGATCAGTTCCCGAGCCAGCACCAGCCTGTGCTCCAGCCCTGCATCCCGCGTGACCACCAGCAGACGGTCGCTCCGCGCGGTCCCGGCCTCCTGCGCCAAGGCCGGCCCCGTCGCGACCAGCCAGGCCGCCGCCATACATCCGAGAATTTTCATTGAGCCCTCCCCGGCCCTTATCGGCGAGCCCGCAAGGCGTGGGAAGCGGCATTCGCCTTCAGGCTGTTCAATCCGCAAGCGGCGTGGCGGCGAAGTCGCGGATCAGGGCGGCGAGATCCGGTTCGTGAACAGAAGCTGCGGCGTCCTCGGGCGTCATCCACCGGCGCTCACGCTGATGCGCCTCGGGCCAGTCGCCCAGTTGCAGCAGGACCCGCATCGGATGGACCGCGACCACATAGCGGCGCAGTTCGCCGTTCCGGACCAGCTTTGCGTATCGGAAGTACCCGAACGAGGCGTCGTCGATCGAGCCGTGGACGCCCGCCTCCTCCATGGCTTCCTGCGCGGCGGCCTCGGCATCGGTGAGCCCCGCCATGCGACCGCCCTTGGGCACAACCCATCGCCGCGTTTCGCGCGAGGTGATCATCAGAATCTGCAAGCCATCCTCGGTCCGCCGCCACGGCAGGGCGGCGACCTGACGGGTCTCCGAACGTTCAGAGCGTTTTGTCTTCGCCATACGGCGCGTCTCCGTCGCTACCTCCCCCAAACGCGCCTGAAGGCGTCGCGTCAACTGTTCGCGATCACGGGACATGCGAATTGGGGACAGGCGGCCCTTGTCGCCTTTTCCCTCAGTAAACGGATCACTTCCGCCTCTGCAACCCTCCGTAATCCGGTCGAAATTTCCATTGACGGTTCTGCGGGGCGTGCAAGATTACAAATCGTTCATTCACCTGCGCTTGGGGGAGCGCGCCATGGACGACGGTCATCCTGAACGCGATGCATTGCTGGTGCAGGCCAGCCAGGCCCTGGCGCGGCTCGACGCGAAAGGCGCCCTGGTCCTGCTGGACCAGGCCGACCGCCTGGGCCGCACCCATAACGGCGTCCTGAACCGCTCCCTGGCGCTGCGGCTGCTGGGCGACTTCCCGGCGGCGCTGCGGGCGTTGGACGACGCCTTGCAGATGCAGCCCTATGACTTCATGGCGCTGCTGGCCAAGGCGGCCATGCTGGAGAAGCTGGGCCTGAAGAAGCAGGCCGTGCAGGTCTACGCCGACGCCCTGAAACTGGCGCCGCCGCCGGGCGCCGCGCCGCCAGCCCTGGGCGCCCAGATCGAATACGCCGGTCGCCTGGTGGAGGAGCACGCCCAGTCCCTGCGCGACTACATGGAGGCGGAGGTGGCCGCCCTGCGCGAAGGCATGGACGAGGCCACGCGCGAACGCTTCGATGAGGGGCTGGAAATCTACGCCGGCCTGAAGCAGCCGCCCAAGCAGCAGCCGCTGCTGCTGAACTATCCGCGCCTTCCGGTCATACCCTTCTATGACCGCACCCTGTTTCCCTGGCTGTCGGAGCTGGAGGCGGCGACCCCCGTCATCCAGGCGGAACTGTCCGCCCTGCTGGCCGGCGGCATGGACGACTTCGCGCCCTACATCGCCTATCCCAAGGGCGCGCCGGTCAACCAGTGGGGCGAGCTGAACCATTCGCGCAAATGGTCGTCGCTGTTCCTGTGGAAGAATGGCGCCCGGCAGGAGGCGATCTGCGCGCGCTGTCCCCGCACGACCGAACTGCTGGAAGGCCTGCCCATGGCGCGCCAGGACGACTTCGCGCCCACGGCCATGTTCTCGGCGCTACAGCCCCACACCCACATCCCGCCGCATACGGGATCGTCGAACGTGCGGCTTCTGGCGCACCTGCCGCTGATCCTGCCCGGCCGCGCCCGCTTTCGCGTCGGCAACACAGTCAAGGACTGGAAGATGGGCCAGGCCTGGGTCTTCGACGACACGATCGAGCACGAGGCCTGGAACGACGCCGACGACATGCGCGTCATCCTGATCTTCGATGTCTGGAACCCCTATCTGACCGAACAGGAAAAGACCCTGATCACGGCCATGATGAAGGCCCAGCGCGCCTTCATGCGGAACTGACCCCTTAAGACGAAAACGGCCCCGGAGATCGCTCTCCGGGGCCGTCCTGTTTCGGCCATGAGGCCGAATTCATGAGCCTATCAGGCGCCCAGCGAGGCCGGGTCGACCTTGAAGCCCGGGCCCATCGTCGAGGACAGGCTGATGCGCTTCACATAGGTGCCCTTGGCGCCCGACGGCTTGGCGCGGTTCAGGGCGTCCACGAACGCCTTCACGTTGGCTTCCAGCGCGTCCTGGGTGAACGAGGCCTTGCCGATGCCGCCGTGCACGATGCCGGCCTTCTCGACGCGGAACTCGACCGCGCCGCCCTTGGCGTCCTTGACGGCCTGGGCGACGTTCGGGGTCACGGTGCCGACCTTCGGGTTCGGCATCAGGCCGCGCGGGCCCAGCACCTTACCCAGACGGCCGACCAGGGCCATCATGTCCGGCGAGGCGATCACGCGGTCGAACTCCATGAAGCCGCCGTTGATCTTCTCGAACAGGTCTTCGGCGCCGACGTGCTCAGCACCGGCCGCCTTGGCTTCATCGGCCTTGGCGTCCTTGGCGAAGACGGCGACGCGGACGTCGCGGCCCGTGCCCGAAGGCAGGTTGACCACGCCGCGGACCTGCTGGTCGGCGTGACGCGGATCGACGCCCAGGTTGACGGCGATCTCGATGGATTCATCGAACTTGGCCTTGGCGTTGTCCTTGACCAGCTTGATCGCGTCCGAGAACGGGATCAACTCCTGGGTGACGCCGGTGCGGGCCTTGAAGGCCTTGGTTTGCTTGGCCATGGTCTTAGCCCTCCACCACTTGCAGGCCCATCGCGCGGGCCGAGCCTTCGATGATCTTGGCCGCGGCGTCGAGATCGTTGGCGTTCAGATCCTTCATCTTCTTCTCGGCGATCTCGCGCAGTTGCGTCTGCGTGATCTTGCCGGCGGTCTCGCGGCCGGTGGCCTTGGCGCCCGACTTAATGCCCACGGCCTGCTTCAGGTAGAAGGTGGCCGGCGGCGTCTTGGTGACGAAGGTGAACGACTTGTCCTGGTAGACGGTGATGACGGTCGGAAGCGGGGTGCCCTTGGCTTCCTTCTCGGTGCGCGCGTTGAACTCCTTGCAGAAGCCCATGATGTTGACGCCGCGCTGGCCGAGGGCGGGGCCGATCGGCGGCGACGGGGTCGCGGAGCCGGCGGGCACCTGCAGCTTGATGTAGCCGAGAATCTTCTTGGCCATTGGTCTCTCCTATGAAGCCGGAACGGGTTCCGGCGGATGAGCCGTGGTCCGGCATGGCTGCCTCCCACGGATTTGCCCGCCTGCGCGGGAGGCGCGCCTATAGCGGAAGGGGCGCGAAAAGGCAAACCGCCCTTGTCCCACAGGGCGCGACGCCGTCTGAGACCAAGAAAAAGGCCGCGCCCGAAGGCGCGGCTTCAAATCCTGGCGCGCGGGTATCGATCAGCCCGCGACCTTCTCCACCTGGCCGTATTCCAGGTCGACCGGAGTAGCGCGGCCGAAGATCGAGACGGCCACGCGCAGGCGGGCGTTCTCCTCGTCCACGCTCTCGACGCTGCCGTCGAAGCTGGCGAACGGGCCGTCGGTGACGCGCACCTTCTCGCCGATGTCGAAGCGGATGGTGGGCTTCGGACGCTCGACGCCCTCCTCCACCACGCCGATGATGTTCTGGACCTCGCGTTCCGAGACCGGCAGCGGCTTGGTGCCGCCCGCCGCGCCCAGGAAGCCGGTCACCTTGGGGGTGTTCTTGACCAGGTGATAGGCCTGGTCGGTCATCTCCATCTTCACCAGCACATAGCCGGGGAAGAACTTGCGCTCGGAGTTCACCTTGCGGCCGCGGCGGATCTCGACGACGTCCTCGGTCGGAACCAGGATTTCCGAGAAGGCACCCTCCAGGCCCTGCTGCTTGGCCTGCTCGCGCAGCTGCTCGGCGACCTTCTTTTCGAAGTTCGAATAGGCGTTGACGATGTACCACTTGTGGCGCGGGTTCGCCGGCGTGGGGGCCGCGTCGGTCATGTCGTGTCTTTCTTACGAGCCGAAGGCGATGATCCAGCGGAAGGCGAAGCCCAGGCCGGTGTCCACCACCCAGAAGAAGATCGAGGCGATCAGCACCATGATGAAGACCATCACCGAGGTGATCCAGGTCTCCTTGCGGCTGGGCCACACGATCTTGCGGGCCTCGGCGCGCACCTGGCTGAAGAATTGAGCCGGGCTCGTCTTCTTCTTGGGCTCGGTCGGCTCCACCGCGATGGTCTGCCCCGCCGCGGCGGGCTGGAGCTTGGCGCCCATCTGCGGGCGCTTGCCGGGGGTCTTGGCCTTGGCCATCAGATGCTCTTCAAACAATTGATCCTGTCGCCCCAGATGGGAAGTCCCATCCGGAAGCGACAGGGGGAAATGGCAGGAGTTGGGGGACTCGAACCCACGACCCCCGGTTTTGGAGACCGGTGCTCTACCAGCTGAGCTAAACTCCTAGACAAGCACGGGACCGGTCGGTCCCACGTTCGCCAGAGGGGCGCGTATGCCTGACGCGGCCCCGCATTTCAAGGGCGGAAACGACGCGGCTACTCTTCGTCCAGGTGGGCGGCGAGCGCCTGCTTCTCGTCCTCGGCCCGGACCAGTTCCCGGAAGATCAGCTTGTCGATGCGGCGATCGTCCATGTCGATCACCTCCACCTCGAAACGGCCGACCTGCAGGACCTCGCCCTCGTCCGGCACGCGCGACAGCTGGTGCAGGATCAGGCCCGCCACCGTGTGGAAGCCTTCGTGCTCGCCGAAGTCCTCGCCCAGCGCATCGGCCAGCTCGTCCAGGTCGGTCTGGCCGTCCACCAGCCAGCTGCCGTCGGCCCGCTGATGGATGTAGGCGCCCTCCTCGTCGTGGCTCTCGTTGAAGTCCCCGGCGATCATTTCCAGGATGTCGGTGGCGGTGACCACGCCTTCGAACGCGCCGTACTCGTCGACGATGAAGGCCATGTGGACCTTCGAGCCCTTCAGGATCTCCAGTGCCTTCAACACCGAGGTCGACTGCGGAATGAAGGCCGGTTCGGCCACCACGCTCTCGACGTCGAACTTGCCGTTCGTCAACAGGCTGTCCAGCAGATCCTTCTTGTGGACCACGCCCAGCGGATTATCGACGTCGTTCTCGCGCGCGACGACGATTCGCGAATACGGGCAGGACCGGATTTCCTCGCGTAGCTGATCCTCGGTGTCGTCTAGGGCGATCCAGAAGACCTCGTGGCGCGGCGTCATGGCGACGCGCACCGGGCGATCCCCCAGCCGCAGGATCTCCTCGATCATCTCCTGCTCCTCCGGCTCGATCAGGCCGGCCGAGGTGCCTTCCGCCAGGATGGTGGCCACCTCCTCCTGGGTCACGTCCGAACCGTCCCGGTCCTTCACGCCCATGACCTTGAGGATGCCCGAGGTCGAGGCCGTCAGCAGCAGGACGAACGGCTTCATCACCAGCGCCAGCGACGAAATCGGCTGGGCCATCTTGGACGCGATGGTCTCGGGGAAGATCAGCGCCAGCCGCTTGGGCACCAGCTCGCCGACGATCAGCGACACATAGGTGATGCAGATGACGACCAGGGCGGTGGAGAAGATCTCGGAGTAGCGGGCGAACGCCGGGAAGGCCGATTCCAGCAGGCGATCCAGCTCTCCGGCGATCGTCGCCTGGCCGTAGGCGCCGGCCAGAATGCCGATCAGGGTGATTCCCACCTGCACGGCCGACAGGAACTGCGTCGGCTCCTCCGACAGCCTCAGCGCCTTGCGCGCGCCGCGGTCCCCCTTCTCCGCCCGGCTCTGCAGCTTGGATTTCCGGGACGAGACGACCGCCAGTTCGGTCATGGCGAAAAGGCCGTTGAGCACCACGAGGAGCAGAACGACGACGATGGCGATGAGGAGCATCTAGGGGGGTGGTGGACCAGCGCGGCGCGACAGACGGCGTCCGCGCCCGGACCTTAGGGGACAAACGGCCGAAACGCGAGCGTTTCCTTGCGCGTCAGCCGGTGCGTCCCGCCTCGACCGAGCCATAGGCGCCGGAAACAGGCCGCCCCTGGGCGTCATATCGGGTGGCGCAGGCCGACATGCCGATGACCAGACCGATGAACAGGCCTATCCGAACCGCGCGCAACATAGGGTTACCAAATCCTTAACGTCCGTCAGCGAACGTTAAGCGACGCCGCGCGGTTCCGCGCAAGCCTTCACCCGCAAGAGGCGAACGCCTTCCAACGAAAAGGCCCCCGGGTTTGTCCCGGGGGCCTTCTGTCTTCGTTGGTCCGTGACCGTCGCTTAGGCGATGATCTTGGAGACCACGCCGGCGCCGACCGT
>Ga0065721_10049551_pt1 | contig 31762 bp, 25 predicted proteins | sample Mesricmetagenome_FD_59108 | JGI IMG/M metagenome (GOLD analysis project Ga0065721, IMG submission 59108) | Mesophilic microbial community from rice straw/compost enrichment Sample: eDNA_1 v2 (version 2) | ecosystem: Engineered > Solid waste > Grass > Composting > Bioreactor | place: USA: Davis...
GGCTCCCGCCCGGCCCGCCGCTCAGGCCACGGCCCAGACGCCCGCCGCCCCGACGCCAGCGGCCGCGGCTCCGAGCCAGCCCCCCGGCGCACGCCTGGCGAGCGACCAGCCGATCCCCAGAGCCGAACTCGAAGCCTTCGTCGACGGCTGGGTGAAGGACGCCATGGCGCGGGAGCACGTGGCCGGGGCCGCGGTGGCCGTCGTCCAGGGCGGACAGGTGGCGCTGAAGAAGGGCTACGGCTTCGCCGACCTGTCGCCGCCCCGTCCGGTGGATCCCGACCGGACGCTCTTCCGCATCGGGTCGATCTCCAAGACATTCACCTGGATTCTGGCCATGAGGGAGGTCGAGAAGGGCCGCATGGCCCTGGACCGGCCGATCAACACCTATCTTCCCGAGCGCGTGCAGGTGCGCGACCAGGGCTACCGGCGCCCGGTCACGCTCCGGACGCTGATGGACCATTCGCCCGGCTTCGAGGACCGGGCGCTCGGCCAGCTGTTCGAACGGGACGCGAACCGGGTCCGCCCCCTCGACCTCTACCTGCGCCAGGAGCGGCCCGACCGGGTGCGGGCCGCTGGCGTGCGCTCCAGCTATTCCAACTACGGCACGGCCCTGGCGGGACTCGCCGTGGCCAATCTCAACGGCAAGCCGTTCGAGGACCTCGTGGAGGCCGAGATCACCGGCCCGCTGGGCATGACCCACACCACCTTCCGCGAGGCCCGGTCCGACCGCCGCGGCCTGCCGGACGCCATGCCCGCCGCCCTGCGCGAGGATGTCGCCAAGGGCTGGTGGTGGCGGGGCGACCGCTTCGTGGCCCGGCCTTACGAATACATCGGCCAGATCGGCCCGGCCGGCTCGGCCTCGTCCACCTCTGCCGACATGGCCCGCTACATGCTGATGATGCTGGGCGACGGGACCCTGGACGGGGTCAGCATCTACGGCCCGAAGGCCGCGCGGGCCTTTCGCCAGCCAATCCAGGCCACCGCGCCCGGAATCAACGGCTGGGCCCACGGGCTGATGATCTACCACCTGCCGGGGGGCCTGCGCGGCTATGGCCACGACGGGGCGACCATCTCGTTCCATTCCAGCCTGGTGGTGATTCCGGACCTGGACCTGGGCGTCTTCATCACCACCAACGGCGACACCGGCCGGGCGCTGAGCAGCCGTTTCGCCGACGCCCTGGTGCGGCAGTTCTATGCACCGCCCGTGACCTTCCCGCGGCCCGGCTCGCGCGACCTGCTCCAGGCCGCCGACGCCTTCACCGGCTACTACATGACCAGCCGCCGCGCCCACGGCGGGCTGGAAGGCTTTGCGGGCCTGCTGGTCGGCGGCGTGCAGGTGTCGGTCACGCCGGAAGGCCGGCTCGTCACCCGCGGCCAGGACGGCGTGCGCGTCTGGGTTCCCGACGGCCCGGTCCGAGAGGGGCGCTTCATCGCCGCCGACGGCGACCAGCGGCTGGCCTTCCGCATGAAGAACGGCCGGGCCACGGGCTTCCAGGACGGCTTCAACGCCGACCGCAAGGAACGCGCCCCTTTCTGGATGCATCCGCTGCTGCTGATCGCCCTGGCCGCGCTCACCGCCCTGGCCGCCGTCGCCACCCTGCTCGGCGCCCTGCTGCGAAACCGTCGGGACCTGCGCGAGAACCAGACCCAGGGCCGCGCCTCCCTGACCCAGAACATCCAGGCCGGCCTGTGGTTGGCGGCCATGGCCCTGGTGGCGGCGTGGGCCGCGCAGGCGGCGGACGTGGCGACGATGTTCTACGGCTGGCCGGGCCCGCTGCTGATCACAGCCTCGGCCTGCGCCCTGGTGGCCGGGGCGCTGACGGTGGTCACCCTGCTGGCGCTGCCGGCGGTCTGGCAGGGCGGCCGGCGGGTCGATTCGTGGTCGGGCCGGCGCAAGGCCGCGTTCACGATCACGGTCCTGATCTACGCCGCCTTCACCGTGCTTCTGGCCGTCTGGGGCCTGCTTTCCCCTTGGAGCGCCTGAGGCGCGTTAGGGAACCTTAAGGCCGCGTTTACCATCAACTGGGTAATTCCTGCCTAGCTGAGGGCGGGATCTGCAGGCCGCGTCCCCTCAGAGGTTTCGGAAGGGGCGCCCGCGTTGAACCAGCTGCTCGCGGCAATCCAAAAGTTCGGTATCGGCCGCCTGGCGGCCATCCTGGGCATCGGCGCCGGCGTCGCCGCCGTGCTGGTCGCCCTGACCATGAACCTCGGGGAGCCCAAGGCCCTGCTCTACGCCAACCTGGACCTGAAGGAAGCCGGGTCGATCACCCAGGCCCTCGACCAGGCCGGGGTGAAGTACGAGGTGAAGGGCGACGGCTCCACCATCCTGGTGCCCCGCGACCAGGTGGCCTCAACCCGCCTGATGCTGTCGTCCAAGGGCCTGCCGACCGCCGGCTCGGTGGGCTACGAGATCTTCGACGAGGCCAATTCGCTGGGCCAGACCGACTTCGTCCAGCAGCTCAACCGCCAGCGCGCCCTCGAAGGCGAGCTGGCCCGCACCATCCGCAGCCTGGACGGAATCGTTTCGGCCCGGGTCCACCTCGTCCTGCCCAAGCGCCAGCTGTTCGAGGAGGAGGCAGAACAGCCCTCCGCCTCGGTGAACATCAGCGTCGGCGGCCGCGAGCCCACCCCGGAGCAGGTCCGCGCCCTGCAGAATCTGGTGGCCGGCGCCGTCCCCAACATGCGTCCCGACCGTGTCACCGTGGTGGACCAGCACGCCCGGACCCTGTCGGGCGGCGAGACCGGCATCGCCGCCGAGGCCGATGGCCGCAAGTCGGAGGTCGAGGCCCGCATCGCCAAGCAGGTGAAGGCCCTGGTGGAAGGCATCGTCGGCCCCGGCAAGGCGCGGGTGAACGTCACCGCCGACCTGGAGCTGGCCCGCGTCACCGTTCAGCAGGAGACCTTCGACCCGGAAGGTCAGGTGGTCCGCTCGGAATCCACCACCGACGAGAACAGCCGGGAGAGCCAGGACGGGGCCGACCAGCAGGCGGGCGTGGCCGGCAACATCCCGGGCGCCGCGCCCATCGGCGCCGGCCTCGGCATGGGCTCGCAGAGCGGCCGGCAGGAATCGACCACCAACTACGAGATCTCCAAGACCATCCGCACCGAGGTGCAGGAGCCCGGCCAGGTGAAGCGCCTGTCGGTGGCGGTGGCGGTGGACGGCGTGACCCCCGTGGGCGCCGACGGCAAGCCCGGCGAGTACCAGCCCCGCAGCGCCGAGGAGATGCAGCGCATCGAACAGCTGGTCCGCACCGCCGTGGGCTTCAACCAGGAGCGCGGCGACCAGGTGAGCGTCATCAACGTGCGCTTCCCCGCTCCGCTCGACGCCGGCGGCGTCGAGGCCGCCAACCCCCTGATGGGCTTTGACAAGAACGACATCATGCGCGCCGCCGAGATCGCGGTCATGGCGCTGGTGGGCGTGCTGATGCTGATCTTCGTGGCCCGGCCGCTGCTGAAGACCGCCACCGGCTCCGGCGGCGGCCTGCCCATGGCGATGACCATGGCCGGCGGCCCGCAGGTCACTCGGCTCGCCACCACCACCGACGGTCAGGCCATGCAGCTGCCGGCCGGCGACAGCCAGCTCGCCCTGCCGAGCCCGACCAACAGCGAGCTGGAGGCCAAGATCGACATCGCCCGCATCGAGGGGCAGGTGAAGGCCAGCTCGGTGAAGCGCGTGTCGGAGTTTGTCGAGAAGCATCCGGAAGAGTCGGTGTCGATCCTCCGCGGCTGGCTGCACGAGACGACCTGACGCCATGATCCGTTCGAAAGCCAAAGGCGTGACCGATCCGGCCAAGCTCACCGGCCCTGAAAAGGCGGCCGTGGTGCTGCTCGCCCTCGGCGAGGATCACGCCCAGATCTGGCAGCAGCTGGACGACGACGAGATCAAGGAGATCTCCCAGGCCATGGCCAGCCTGGGCACGGTCCAGGCCTCGGTGGTCGAGGACCTGCTGGTGGAGTTCGTGTCGGGGATGTCCTCCACCGGCGCGATCATGGGCTCGTTCGAGCAGACCCAGCGCCTGCTCGCCTCGATCATGCCGCCCGACAAGGTCGAGCAGCTCATGGAGGAAATCCGCGGGCCCGCCGGCCGGACCATGTGGGACAAGCTCGGCAACGTGAACGAGGCCGTGCTCGCCAACTACCTCAAGAACGAATACCCGCAGACGGTCGCGGTGGTGCTCTCGAAGATCAAGTCCGAGCACGCCGCCCGGGTGCTGGCCGCCCTGCCCGAGGACTTCGCCCTGGAATGCGTCATGCGCATGCTGCGCATGGAGCCGGTGCAGCGGGAAATCCTCGACAAGATCGAGCAGACCCTGCGGACCGAGTTCATGTCGAACCTGGCGCGCACCTCCAAGCGCGACAGCCACGAGATGATGGCGGACATCTTCAACGCCTTCGACCGGCAGACCGAGGCCCGGTTCCTCACCGCTCTGGAGGAGCGCAACCGCGAGGCCGCCGAGCGTATCCGCGCCCTGATGTTCGTCTTCGAGGACCTGGCCAAGCTCGATCCCGGCGGCGTCCAGACCCTGCTGCGGTCGGTGGAGAAGGACCAGCTCGCCCTGGCCCTCAAGGGCGCCTCGGACAGCCTGCGGGAAATGTTCTTCTCCAACATGTCCGAGCGGGCGGCCAAGATCATGCGCGAGGACATGGAGACCATGGGTCCCGTGCGCCTGCGCGACGTGGACCAGGCGCAGATGGCCATCGTGCAGGTGGCCAAGGACCTCGCCAACAAGGGCGAGATCATGCTGGCCGGCGCCGGCGGCGACGATGAGCTCGTGTACTGATGGCCGGCCTGCAGAAATTCACCTTCGACACCGAGTTCGACGCCGCCGGCGACATCGCCTATGCGGCGCCGCGGCCCAAGCGCACGTTCACCGCCGAGGAGGCCGAGGCCCTGCGCCAACAGGCCTTCGCCGAGGGCCACGCCCAGGCCATGGCGAGTATCGCCGCCCAGCAGGCTCAGGCCCTGTCGGCCATCGCGGCCGCCTGCGCCCAGGCCCTGCCGAAACTGGCGGAGGTCGCCCACGAGCACCGCACCCAATCGGCGGTCCTCGCCCTCGCCTGCGGGCGAGCGATCGCCGATGCGGCCCTGGACCGCTTCCCCGAGGCCCCGGCGCAGGCGGCCCTGGCCGCCCTGGCGCGGGAGATCGAGGCCCAGCCGCGGCTCACCGTCACCGCCGAGCCCGAACTGTGCGAGCGGCTGCAGACGGAGCTGGACGCCGTCGCCCGGTCCATCGGCTTCGACGGCGCCATCCAGATCAAGGCCGAGCCCGGCTTCGGCCGCCACGCCTTCACCCTCGATTTCGGCGACGGGGCGGCGACGTTCGACCCGGCCCGCGCGACGCTTCGCGTGACCGAGGCTCTCGAGGCCGCCCTGGCGGCGGAGGGCCTGCACGCCGAACCCCTGATCCCCGGCAGCGAAAGCTAGACCCATGGCGGCAGACGATCTGAAGCTCGACGAGTTCGGTCCCGAGGAGGGCGCCCTGCCCGAGCCCGGCGCCGTGGAGGACAAGACCGCCGGCGACCTCGCCCCGGTCTTCGACGTTCCGGTGAGCATCTCGGCGGTTCTGGGCCGCTCGACCCTCTCGGTCGCCCAGCTCCTGCAGCTCGGCCAGGGCAGCGTCCTGGAGCTCGACCGGAAGGTCGGCGAGGCCATCGACATCTATGTGAACAACCGCCTGGTGGCCCGCGGCGAGGTCGTGATCGTCGACGAGCGCCTCGGCGTGACCATGACGGAAATCATCAAGGACGGTGACGCCGCGGCCTGAGGCCGCCGGTGCGTGAAGGAGATTCCCGATGCGGCTTCTGGTCGTCGGAAAACTGAGCGGACAGCTCTCCACCGCCGTGAAGATGGCGATGAGCGCGGGCGCGAAGGTCAGCCACGTGGAGACCATCGCGGCCGCCACCCACGCCCTGCGCGCCGGCCAGGGCGCCGACCTCCTGATGGTGGACTACGAGCTCGACATCGCCGGCCTGATCGAGGCCAACGAGGCCGAGCGGATTCGGGTGCCGGTGGTGGCCTGCGGCGTCGGGGCCGACCCCAAGCGCGCCGCCGAGGCGATCCGCGCCGGGGCCAAGGAGTTCATTCCCCTGCCGCCCGAGGCCGAGCTGATCGCCGCGGTGCTGTCGGCAGTGTCCGACGACAACCGGCCGATGATCGTGCGCGACCCGTCCATGCAGCAGGTCATCCAGCTTGCCGACCAGGTGGCGGGCTCGGACGCCTCGATCCTGATCACCGGGGAGAGCGGCGTCGGTAAGGAAGTGATCGCCCGCTACGTCCACCAGAAGTCGCGCCGTGCGGCCAAGCCGTTCATCTCGGTCAACTGCGCGGCCATCCCTGAGAACCTGCTGGAGAGCGAGCTGTTCGGCCATGAGAAGGGCGCCTTCACCGGCGCCGTGGCCCGCCGCATCGGCAAGTTCGAGGAAGCCAACGGCGGCACCCTGCTGCTGGACGAAATCTCCGAGATGGACGCCCGCCTGCAGGCCAAGCTGCTGCGCGCCCTGCAGGAGCGCGAGATCGACCGCGTCGGCGGCGCCAAGCCCGTGAAGGTGGACATCCGCATCCTCGCCACCTCCAACCGCGACCTCGCCCAGGCCGTGAAGGACGGAACCTTCCGGGAGGACCTGCTGTACCGCCTGAACGTCGTGAACCTGCGCCTGCCGCCGCTGCGCGAGCGTCCGGGCGACGTGATCGCCCTCGCCGAGTTCTTCGTGAAGAAGTACGCCGCGGCCAACGGCATGCCTGAAAGGCCCCTGTCGGCCGAGGCCAAGCGCCGGCTGGCCGCCCACCGCTGGCCGGGCAACGTCCGCGAGCTGGAGAACGCCATCCACCGGGCCGTACTCCTGGCCGTTGGCCCCGAGATCGACGAGAACGCCATCCGCCTGCCCGACGGCCAGCCGCTGGCCCCCGCCGACCCGCATGTTCGCACGGCCCAGGCCGCCTCCATGGCCGCGGAGACCGCCCAGCGCTCGTTCGTCGGCCAGACCGTGGCGGCGATGGAGCAGCAGCTGATCCTCGACACCCTGGAGCACTGCCTGGGCAACCGCACCCATGCGGCCAACATCCTGGGCATCTCCATCCGCACCCTGCGCAACAAGCTGAAGGAATACGCCGAGGCAGGCGTGGCGGTGCCGGCGCCGCAGATGGGCGCGAGCGCGGCGTGAGCTGCACGGCCCGCCAGGCCGTTTCCCGGCGCGCGGCCCTGACGGGCGGCGTGGCCGTGGCCCTGGGCGCAGCTGCGCCCGCCCTCGGCGCGGCCGATAGCTTCGAAGCCCTGGAGAAGCGCCTGGACGGCGGGCGGCTGGGCGTCTTCGCCACCAACGGGACGGCGAGCCTGGGCCACCGGGCCGACCAACGCTTCCCCATGTGCTCCACCTTCAAGGCGCTGCTCGCCGGCCAGATCCTGGCGCGGGTGGACGCAGGGGAGGAGCGCCTCGACCGCATGGTCGCCTACGGCCCGGCGGACATGGTTCCCCATGCGCCCGTCACCGGCGCCCACCTGCAGGCCGGCGCGCTCAGCGTCGAGACCCTGTGCCAGGCCATCGTCGAGGTGAGCGACAATCCCGCCGCCAACCTGCTGCTGAAGACCGTGGGCGGCCCCTCGGGCTTCACCGCCTGGCTGCGCGCCATCGGCGATCAGACCACGCGCCTCGACCGCTGGGAGACCGAGCTCAACGAGGCGCGCCCGGGCGATGCCCGCGACACGACCACCCCGCGGGCCATGGCCGAGAGCCTTGGGCGCCTGTTCGACGGCCAAGTGCTGGGCCCGGCGTCCCTGGGCCGCCTGCAAGCCTGGCTGCAGGGCTCGGCCACGGGCCTTGAGCGCCTGCGCAAGGACCTGCCGGCCGGCTGGCGCGCCGGCGACAAGACCGGCACGGGCGACCGCGGCTCCGCCAACGACGTGGCCGTCTTCTGGCCGCCCGCCGGGCCGCGCCTCTACGTGGCCTGCTACATCACCGGAACCGAGGTCCCGATGGACGTCCGCAACGCCGCGCACGCCGAAGTCGGCCGCATCGCCCGCGCGAGGCTCGCCTGATGTCGGATACGGGCATGCCCGGACGGTTCGCCTCGGCCCCTTCGCCGAAAGAGATGTGGGGCTGGCTGGCCCGCGGCGAGGTGGGCCTGGCGCTCGCCATCGTCGGCGTCGTCGTCCTGCTGATCCTGCCGATCCCGGCCTTCATGCTGGACATGCTGCTGGCCATCTCGATCACCTCGGCGGTGCTCATCCTGATGACGGCCCTGCTCATCAAGAAGCCGCTGGAGTTCACGGCCTTTCCGACCGTGCTGCTGGTCACCACCCTCTTCCGGCTGGGCCTCAACATCGCGTCCACCCGGCTGATCCTCAGTCACGGCCACGAGGGCGCCCACGGCGCCGGGGCGGTCATCGAGACCTTCGGCCGCCTGATGATGGGCGGCAACTTCGTCATCGGGGTGATCGTCTTCGCCATCCTGGTGCTGGTGAACTTCGTGGTCATCACCAAGGGCTCTGGGCGGATCGCCGAGGTGTCGGCCCGCTTCACCCTGGACTCCATGCCCGGCAAGCAGATGGCCATCGACGCCGACCTGTCGGCGGGGCTGATCGACCAGGACGAGGCCAAGCTTCGCCGTAAGGAGCTGGAGCAGGAGAGCACCTTCTTCGGAGCCATGGACGGCGCCTCGAAGTTCGTGCGCGGGGACGCCATCGCCGGCCTGATTATCGTCGCCATCAATGTGATCGGCGGCATCCTGATCGGGGTGATGCAGCACAAGGCGCCCCTGGGCCAGGCGGCCTCCAGCTACACCATCATGACCATCGGCGACGGCCTGGTCAGCCAGATCCCCGCCCTGATCATCTCCATCGCCGCCGGCCTGCTGGTCTCCAAGGCGGGGGTCGAGGGCGCGGCCGACAAGGCCCTGGTCGCCCAGCTGGCCATGAACCCGGTGAGCCTGGGCATGGTCTCGGCGGCGGCGGGCGTGATCGCCTTCATCCCCGGCATGCCGATGATCCCCTTCGCCCTGATCTCCACCGGGGCCGGGGTCCTGGCCTGGCGGCGCTCGCACAAGGCCGCCGAGCCCGCGCCCGTCGAGATCGCCCCCGACCTGCCGGCGGACGAGGAGGAGCCGATCTCCCAGACCCTCGCCATCGACGAGATCAAGATCGAGCTGGGCTACGGGCTCCTGGGCCTGATCAACGACCTGGAAGGCCGCCGCCTCACCGACCAGATCAAGGCCCTGCGCAAGACCTTGGCGGCGGACTTCGGCTTCGTGATGCCGTCGGTGCGCATCCTCGACAACATGCGCCTGCCCTCCCAGGGCTACGCCATCCGCATCAAGGAGATGGAGTGCGGCTCGGGCGAGGTGCGCCTCGGCCAGCTCATGGCCATGGACCCGCGCGGCGGCCAGGTGGAGCTGCCCGGCGAGCATGTGAAGGAGCCGGCCTTCGGCCTGCCGGCCACCTGGATCGACGACAGCCTGCGCGAGGAAGCCACCTTCCGCGGCTACACCATCGTCGACCCGGCCACGGTGCTGACCACGCACCTGACCGAGATCCTCAAGGACAACATGCCCGACCTGCTGTCCTACGCCGAGGTCCAGAAGCTGCTGGCCGACCTGCCCCAACACCAGAAGAAGCTCGTCGAGGATCTGGTGCCGTCGGTGGTCACCACCACCACCATCCAGCGCGTGCTGCAGGCGCTGCTGCGCGAGCGGGTCTCGATCCGCGACCTCGGCGCCATCCTCGAGGGTATCGGCGAGGCCGCCCCGCACACCGGCTCCATCACCATGCTGGTGGAACAGGTCCGCGCGCGCCTGGCCCGCCAGCTCTGCTACGCCTACCGCGGCGACGATGGCGCCCTGCCCATCGTCACCCTGTCGGCCGAGTGGGAGAACGCCTTCGCCGAGGCCCTGGTCGGCCAGGGCGAGGAGCGCCAGCTGGCCCTCGCCCCCTCGCGCCTGCAGGACTTCATCCGCGGGGTGCGCGAGACCTTCGAGCGCGCGGCCCTCGCGGGCGACTCGCCGGTGCTGCTCACCAGCCCGGCCATCCGGCCCTACGTCCGCTCGATCATCGAGCGTTTCCGCGGCCAGACGCCGGTCATGAGCCAGAACGAAATCCACGCCCGCGCCCGCCTGCGGACGGTCGGCGCGATCTAGCGCCGCACGGTCTGCCGTTGCAGCCCGGGCCGGGCGCTGATAGCGGTTCACGCCAGTCTCAAGGACTTTCAGGTTTCGGATGCGGTCTCCTCTCGAACGACCCCAAGGCTCGGGCCCGCGGTTCCTCTGGGACCTGCTGACCTTCGAGCGGCTGATGACCAGCCAGGTGATCCACCTGGTCTACTGGGCGGGCCTCGGGGTGATCGCCGTCATGGCCTTCGGCGTCCTGGGCGCCACCGTCGGCGTCGCCATCCGCGAAGGGAGCATCCTGGGCATTCTGCTGGCCCTGGCGGTGCTGGGCGTGGGGCTGCTGGGCGTGGGCGCAGCCGTGCTGCTGTGGCGCTCGTTCTGCGAGTTCTACGTGGCGATCTTTCGGATCGGCGAAGACCTCTCGGTCCTGCGGCGCGACGTCGAGGAAGAACGCGCCCGTCAGGGCCGCTCCTGACGCCTGCGCGCTAGCGGGCCTTGCGCAGGCCCAGTTCATCCAGGGCCGCCGTCTCCCGGCGGCCGGCTTCCCGCAACTCCAGCACCCGGGCGGACTCGGCCACGTGCTCGTACTTCTTCTGGGTCTCGAAGGCCTCGGCCAGGGCGTCCCGCGCCCCGGCTTCCTCGGCCAGCAGGGCGTCGATCTCCGCCTGCACGGCCGCCTTCCGCAGCCGCAGGCCGTCGAGATAGGCCGACAGGCTGAGGGCGGCGTCCCGGTCCGCCGCAGCGTTGGCGATCTCGGCCTGCGCCTCGGCCTCCAGCCGCGCGAGCCGCTGCTCGGCCGCCGCCCGGCGATCCGCCACCTCGGTGAGCCGCTTCTGCAGGGTCTCCACCTCGTAGGAGGCGAGCTTCACAAGGGATTGGGCCCAGCGGCTCATGCGGCGACCTCGGCGCCGGCGCCCAGGATCATGGCCAGGCCGGCGAAGCTCTCCTCAAGGCCGGTGGCGTCGTGCGGGTCCTGGCTGAGGAACGCCTCCAGGGACGGCATCAGCTCGATGGCCCGGTCGATCAGCGGATCGGCCCCGGCGCGGTAGGCGCCGATGCGGATCAGTTCTTCCATGTTGGCGTAGGCCGACAGGGCCTGGCGGGCCATGCGCACCACCTCGCGCTCGTGCGGCTGCTGGCAGCCCGGCATGGTCCGGCTGATGGACTTCAGCACATTGATCGCCGGGAAGCGGCCGCGCTCGGCGATGGCCCGCTCCATGACGATGTGGCCGTCGAGAATGCCGCGGACGGCGTCGGCGATGGGCTCGTTGTGGTCGTCCCCGTCCACCAGCACGGTGAAGAGGCCGGTGATCGGCCCGGCGCGGCTGCCGTCGGCGCGGATCGGCCCGGGCCCGGCCCGCTCCAGGAGCTTGGGCAGTTCGGTGAAGACAGTGGGCGTATAGCCCTTGGTGGTTGGCGGCTCGCCGGCGGCCAGGCCGATCTCCCGCTGGGCCATGGCGAAGCGGGTGACGCTGTCCATCAGGCACAGCACTTCCAGGTCCTGGTCGCGCAGGTACTCGGCGATGGCCATGGTCATGTAGGCGGCCTGGCGGCGCTTCAGGGCCGGCTCGTCCGAGGTGGCGACCACCACGATGGCGCGCTTCAGCCCCTCCTCGCCCAGCGTCTCCTCGATGAATTCGCGGACCTCGCGGCCCCGCTCGCCGATCAGGCCCACCACCACCGCGTCGCAGTCGGCGTTCTTGGCCAGCATGGAGAGCAGCACCGACTTGCCGACGCCGGAGCCCGCAAAGACCCCCAGGCGCTGGCCGCGGCAGCAGGTGGTGAAGACGTTCATGGCCCGCACGCCCAGATCCAGCCGCTCGCCCACCCGGGCCCGGGCGTGGGCGGGCGGCGGCGAGGCGCGCAGCGGATAGGCCACGAGGCCCTGAGGCAGCGGCCCCTTGCCGTCGATGGGGTTGCCGAAGGCGTCGACGATACGGCCGAGCCACGCCCTCGTGGGGCGCACGGCCGAGCCGTGGGGCTCGATGCGGATCTCGGCCCCCGGGGCGACGCCTTCCACGGCGCCGAACGGCATCAGGAGGGCGCGGGTGTCGCGGAAGCCCACCACCTCGGCGGCCAGCGGCTCATGGCCGTAACGCATGATCTCGGCCCGGGCGCCGACGGCCAGGCGCGTGAGGCCGCCACGCGCCTCGATCAGGAGGCCGTTCACGGCAGCCACGCGGCCTGACACAGTCAGGGGATCCAGCCGCTCAACGGCGGCGATAAGACTCTGCACGCAAGCCCCTCAGCCCAGCGGGAGGAGAGTCGGTGCTTCGTCGTTAAGAGGAAATGAAGAATACCGCCGGTTGGCCGGGCCGGCGCGGGATTTTGGTAACCTTTACGACCGCGAAAGGGCCGCTGTTCCGGCGCGCTCAGCGCCGCTTCCGCGGCAGCTTCTCGCGCAGGGCTTCGCCCCGGGCCATGGCGCCATCGAGCAGGGGCTGGGCCCGGGCGCGGGCGTCGTCAAGGAGCGGTCGGCTGCGCTCGGCGATGCGCTCGCGGTTGCGCCAGGCAAGCACCCCGGCCACGCCCAGAGCCACCGCGCCTAGCAGCAGCACCGGATTTCTGGGCACGTAGCGCATGGCCGGCCTCAGCACGGGCGCTGCGGCGGTGACGCGCTTGAGGTTCTCGCGGCTCCAGAGCGGCGTACGGCCGTCCGTAAGGGGCGTTTCGGGGGCGTCCTGCATCGGTCCTCGCTTCGGTTCCCCTGAAAAACCGACGAGCGGCGGCGCCGTTCCCGCAGGTGGCGAATCCCCTCGGGGCCGCCTGCGCTCCGCGCCGTCAATCACGAAAGATTCAACGAAGGTGCGACCGACGGTCCGCCACGCGGCGCTTGAGTCCGATTCTCAAATCAGATTAACGATTCGGTCAGACGGGCCAGTTCCATTAACCAGTCTTAAATTAACTCGCTGGCAAGATAACGGCGAGGCTCGGGGCGGATTCTGAGAATTCGCGAGGGGTTTGCGGGTAGTCGTTAGGAGAGGCGAATGCGCGTACTGTTGATCGAGGACGACAGCGCCACCGCGCAAAGCATCGAGCTGATGCTGAAGTCCGAGGGCTTCAATGTCTATACCACCGACCTCGGTGAGGAAGGCGTCGACCTCGGCAAAATCTACGACTACGACCTGATCCTGCTCGACCTGAACCTGCCCGACATGAGCGGCATGGATGTGCTCCGCAACCTCCGGGTCGGCAAGATCAACACCCCCATCATGATCCTGTCCGGCACCGCCGAGATCGAGACGAAGGTGAAGACCTTCTCCGGCGGCGCCGACGACTACATGACCAAGCCGTTCCACAAGGATGAGCTGGTCGCCCGCATCCACGCCGTGGTCCGCCGCTCCAAGGGCCACGCCCAGTCGGTGATCAAGACCGGCGACATCGTGGTCAACCTGGACGCCAAGACGGTCGAGGTGAACGGCATCCGCGTCCACCTGACCGGCAAGGAATACCAGATGCTGGAGCTGCTCTCGCTTCGTAAGGGCACCACCCTGACGAAGGAGATGTTCCTGAACCACCTGTACGGCGGCATGGACGAGCCGGAGCTGAAGATCATCGACGTCTTCATCTGCAAGCTGCGGAAGAAGCTGGCCGCCGCCGCCGACGGCAAGCACCACATCGAGACCGTCTGGGGCCGCGGCTATGTGCTGCGCGACCCGATGGAAGGCGTCGCCGCCGCCTAGAGTTCGTTCCGAGGAGAGTTATCGAGCGCCCGCCTTGTCCGGCGGGCGTTTTCGTTTTGGGATGCCCCGCGCTAGCCTGACCGAAACATCACGTCGGGAGGGACGGGCATGGGCAGGCTGATCGCGCTCATTGTGGCGCTGGCCCTGGGCATCGTCGTCGCCTGGCGGGCGGAACAGACGCCGGAGCCGAAGGGCCTGGACGCTCCGCCCACCGAGTTCTCCGCCCTGCGCGCCATGCCCGACGTGGAAGCCATGGCCCGCGCCCCACACCCGGTCGGCTCGCCCGAGAACCGCCGCGTCCGGGACTATCTGATCGGCCGCATGACCGAGCTTGGCCTGTCGCCGCAGGTGCGCCCCGGCGTCGGGGTCCAGGCGCGGGGCGAGCGCATCATCGGCGGGCCCGTGGAGAACCTTGTGGGCGTTCTGCCGGGCCGTGACCGCAACGCCCCGGCCCTGGCGCTGATGGCCCACTATGACAGCGCGCCCGGCTCGCCCGGCGCGGCGGATGACGCGGCCGGAACCGCCGCAGCCCTGGAGATCGTGCGCGCCCTCAAGGCCCGGGGCGTCCCCGAGCGCGATGTCATGATCGTCATCACCGACGGCGAGGAGGCGGGCCTGCTGGGGGCCAACCACTTCTTCCGGCGCGATCCGCTGGCCAGGCGCATCGGCCTCGTCCTCAACATGGAGACGCGGGGCGCCGGCGGCCGGGTTCAGATGTTCCAGACCAGCCCCGACAACGGCGAATTGATCGACCTCCTGCGGCGGACGGCCCCGCGACCGGCCACCTCTTCGCTGACGGTGTTCGTCTATGAGCGGATGCCCAACGACACCGACCTGACCGAGACCCTGGCGGCGGGCGCGCCCGGGATGAACTTCGCCTTCGTGGGGCGACAGTTCCAGTACCACTCGCCCAATTCCACGCCCGAGCGCCTCGAGAAGGGCAGCCTGCAGGACATGGGCGCCCAGGTCCTCGCCCTCGCCCTCGCGGCGGCCTTCGACAAGGCCCTGCCAGGCAAGCGGCCGTCCGTGGTCCACAGCCAGGTGTTCGGCGACCTCGTGATCGCCTATCCCCCCTGGGTCGGCTGGGCGCTGCTGGCGATCGCCCTCGGCCTGACCGCCCTGGCCCTGCGCCGCGCGCGCCGGGCTGATCCCTTCGCCTGGACGGACCTCGCCCGCGGCGCGGGCGCCCTGGTGTTCGCGGCCCTGTCCGTGGCCGTGGTGCTGATGTTCGCCCGGGACGCCACGGGCGCCGGCTTCGGCTTCCTGCAGCAGCGCTTCCTCCTGGCCCAGGTGAGCCGCTGGGAAGCCGCTGTGGTGCTCATCGGCCTCGGGGTGGTGCTGGCCGCCGCCGCCGAACTGGCCCGCGGCCGGCGGATCGTCGCCTTCGTGCCGCTGCTCGCCGGCCTCGGCTGCTCGGCCTTCGGAGGCTTTGATCCCATCGCGCTGGCGGTGGGCTGCGCGGCCGCTGTTGTGGGAGGCCTGGCCTACGGTCGCCCCGTGAGCCGCCCCGCCGGGTGGGGCGGCGTCCTGCTGGCCGGCCTCCTGCTGGGCGCCGTCGTCCAGGCGATCGCCCCGCCGGCGGCCCATGTCTTCGCCTGGCCGCTGCTGGTCGCCGCCGTCTCCGCGGCCGCCACAGACCTGGGGGGCCGCCGAGGCTATGCGGCCCTGGCCGTCCTGACCCTCGCGGCCGCCCTCATCCTGGGCTGGCTGGGCGCCCTCGCCCACGGCGCCTTCCTCAGCATGGACCTGATGCCGCTGCTGGCCCTTCCAGCCCTGCTGGCGGCCCTGGCGCTGTGGCCCCTCGCCCAGCCCGCCGACGGCGCTCCGCCCGGCCGCGGCCTCGGCGCGCTCCTGGTGGTGGCGGGCCTAGCCGTGACCGGCTGGGTGCGCTTCGCCGATCCGTATGACGCGGCCAATCCCGAGGCGGCCCAGGTGGTCTATCAGGTCGACCAAGACGCCCGCCGCGGCTACCTGGTCAGCATGACGCCGGACAAGGTCGCCTGGGCCGAGACCGCCCTCGCCGCGAGCGGCCCGGTGAGCGATCGCCGCCACTGGTACTGGAGCTTCCCCGTCCGCGCCGCCCCGGCGCCCTTCGTGGACCAGCCCGGCCCGGCGCTGGCCCTGAGCCCCCGCGACGATGGGGCCCTGACGCTCATGGCCACGCCCCCGCCCGGCGCCCGCGTGCTGGTCCTGCGGCTGACGCCCGAGGCTGACGTCGCCCTCGCCGGGGTCGCCGGGATCGCCCAGGACGGGCGTCTGGCGGCCGGCAAGGCCACCACGCTCTACTGGTCGTCGGGCGAGCCCGTGGAACTGGTCCTGCGCCCCGAAAAGGCAGGTGCGCTCCAGGTCCAGGCCGCCGCCGTCCTGCCCGACTGGCCGGCCGGCGCAAGGCCGCTGCCGCCGATGCCTGACGATGTCATGCCGTGGGGTTTTTCGGGGTCGACGATCATCACCGCGAGCCGGCGGCTGGCTTGGTGATCCTGCGCCCGATGGGCTATCGGAAGCGCCCATGAGCGACGTCACCATCTATCACAATCCCGCCTGCGGCACGTCCCGCAACACCCTGGCCCTGCTCCGCGAGAAGGGGGTCGAGCCCACGGTCGTCGAGTACCTGAAGACCGGCTGGACCAAGGAACAGCTGCAGGACCTGCTCAAGCGCATGGGAGCCTCGGCCCACGACATCCTGCGGGTGAAGGGCACGCGCGCCGACGAACTCGGGCTGACGGACCCCACCGCCTCGGACGAAGCGCTGATCGCCGCCATGATCATCGAGCCAGCACTGGTGAATCGCCCTATCGTTGTTACGCCAAAGGGAGCTGCGCTCTGCCGCCCGGCGGAGCTGGTTCTCGGTTTGCTCTAAACACCCGCGTCAGGAGGGCATTGGGCAAAGGTCCGTGACAAATCGGCCGGTGGCGCTCGGCCGATTTTCCGGTATTCATGCGCCCGGGGAGCGGCCCTCACTGAGGTGCTCGCCGGGGGAACGCTGACAGTTTTGTGGCTTTGCGTAGCAGCGCCTTAACCTCGCGCGGCTAGTACGGGGGCGTAATGGCAGAATTCGACCCGCGACGGTTCTCGTTCCGGATTGCCCCGCGCGTACTGGCCGGGGGCGGAGCCCTGATGGCCCTGTTCGTGGCGTGGAAGCTCACCGACACCACCAGCGCCCCCTCCGCACCGCCGCTGGCGCCTGAGGCTGTCGCGGCCCTGCAGCACGCCGCCTTCACCCAGAGCGCCATGATCCAGCCGGAATGGGACCGGCCCGAGAACGTGCCTCTGAAGGTGCAGCGCGGGGAAACCCTCGAACAGGCCGTCCAGCGGGCCGGCGTCACCCGGGAAGAGGCCCGCCAGGCCGTGGCCGCCCTGGGCCAGGCCATGGACACGGTCCACATCAAGGCCGGCATGGCCTTCGACGCCGCCATCGCCAGGCCTCGCGCCGAACGCGGCCCGGCCAGGCTGATCGGCCTGTCCATGCGCACGGGCCCGGCCACGGCCATCACCCTTTCCCGCAGCTTCGACGGCGCCCTGCGCCTGCGGGCCCTGGAAGAGGAGGTCCGTCAGGAAGTCACCGTGGCCGACGGCGAGATCCGCGGCTCACTCTACCAGAGCGCCGCCAAGCTGGGGGCCACGCCCGAGATCGTGGCCCAGGTGGCCAAGCTGTTCGCCCACAAGATCGACTTCCGCGAGATGCAGCCGGGCGACGACTTCAAGCTGGTCTTCGGCCGCAAGGTCACCGAGAGCGGCCGCACCGTGGCTATCGGCGAGCTGGAATACGCCGAGCTGAAGGGCGTGAAGTTCTACCGCTTCGAGCGCTCCGACGGCGGGGTCGACTACTTCGACGAGAACGGCAAGAACATCAAAGGCTTCCTCCTGCGCACGCCCATCGACGGGGCGCGGATGACCTCCAATTTCGGCCTGCGTCGTCACCCGGTGCTGGGCTACGCCCGGGCGCACCAGGGCGTGGACTTCGGCGCCGGCCACGGCACGCCGATCCTCGCCGCCGGCGATGGCGTCGTGGTCAAGGCCAGCCGCTGGGGCGGCTATGGCAACTATGTCCAGATCCGCCACTCGGGCGGCTGGGAGACGGGCTACGCCCACGTCTCGCGATACGCCAAGGGCATCAAGCCCGGCGCGAAGGTCCGCCAGGGCCAGGTGATCGCCTATGTGGGCTCCACCGGCCTCTCCACGGGCCCGCACCTGCACTACGAGGTGTGGCAGCGCGGCAAGCGGGTCAATCCGGTGGGCGTGAAGGTGCCGCAGGGCACGGTCCTGGCCGGCGCCGAACTCGCGCGGTTCAAGGCCCAGAAAGAACGCATCCACCGCCTGCTCGCCAACAGCGGCTCCGAGCCGTCCCAGCAGTTCGCCGCTGCGGAATAGCGGTCCAACCGCAACCAAGGCCAAGCTTGCGACGTTGATTTCCCGACGCGCCGGGCGTTCCATGTCCGGCAGGGGGGAGACGTCGATGGGCAGACTGACCTCGGCGACGGCGGATCGCGTACGCGCGATGGTGGCGGGCTGGCCGGCCGAGCCCGACCCACACCAGCTCAACGAGCTTCTGCGGCTGCTCGGCTTCTGGCGTCAGCAGATGCTGGTGAACACCTTCTTCCAGCACCACGAGCCGCACGTGCTGAACGGACCGTTCGCGGGCATGGCCTATGTGGGACGGGCGGCCGAGGGCGCGCTGATGCCACGGCTGCTGGGCACCTACGAGGCCGAACTCCACCCCTATCTGGAAGCCTTCCGCCGGGAGGGCGTCGACTGCGTGATCGACGTCGGCTGCGCCGAGGGCTTCTATGCGGTGGGCCTCGCGCGGCTGATGCCCGAGGCCACCGTCCATGCCTTCGACATCGCGGCCGGGGCGCGGGCGGCCTGCGCGGAGCTTGCAGCCCGCAACGGCGTCGCCGAGCGGGTGATCATCGGCGAAGCCTTCGCCCCCGGGGACTTCGAGCTCTTCGCCGGACGACGGGCGCTGGTGATCATGGACGTGGAGGGCGCCGAGACCGAGCTCCTGCGCCCCGACCTCGCCCCGGCCCTGGCCGACATGCGGCTGATCGTCGAGACCCACAGTCCCGAGGCCCTGCGGATCGTGGGCGAACGGTTCGCGCCCACCCACGAAATCCGCCGCGTCGACACCGGCGGCAAGGCCTTCCGGATGCCCGACTGGATGAAGGCGCTGGCCCACCTCGACCAGCTGCTGGCGGTGTGGGAATGGCGAGGCATCCCCACACCGTGGCTGGTGATGCGGCCGAAGCGGCCCTAGGCGTCGAAGACGATCACCGAACGGGCGATCGAGCCGGTCTTCATCTCGGCGAAGGCCTCGTTCACCTGTTCCAGCTTCAGGCGACGGGAGATCATGTCGTCCAGCTTCAGCTTGCCGGCCATGTACATGTCCACCAGGCGCGGCATGTCCACCGGGAAGCGATTGGAGCCCATGAGCGAGCCCTGGATGCGCTTCTCGCCGAGGAAGGCCGCCCCCATCAGGCTGATGCTCTGCCCCACCGGGATCATGCCGATGATGTTGGCGGTGCCGCCCCGGGCCAGCATGTTGAAGGCCTGCTCGGCGGTCTTGGTCATGCCGAGGGCCTCGAAGCTGTGCTCGACGCCGCCCTTGGTCATCTCGATCACCGCCTGCACGGGATCGACCTCGGACGCGTTGACGAAGTCGGTCGCCCCAAAGGCGCGGGCGTAGTTTTCCTTACCGGCCACCACGTCGATGGCGATGATCCGGCCCGCACCCGCAATGGCCGCGCCGTTGATCGCGGACAGGCCGACGCCGCCGCAGCCGATGACCGCCACGGTGTCGCCTGGACGCACGTTGGAGGTGTGCATCACCGCGCCCACGCCGGTCATCACCGAACAGCCGATCAGGGCCGCGCGGTCGAGGGGCATGTCCTTGCGGACGGCCACGCAGGCATGCTCGTGGATCAGCATCTGCTCGGCGAAGGACGACAGGTTCAGATACTGCATCATCGGGCCGTTCGCCGTGGTCAGGCGCGGCTCGTCGTCCTTGCCCCGCTTGGTGTCGGGCGAGACGCACAAGCTCATGTGGCCGGTGAGGCAGTGGTTGCAGTGACCGCAGAAGGCCGACAGGCAGGTGATCACGTGGTCGCCCGGCTTCACCGTCCGCACTTCCGACCCCACCGCCTCGACGATGCCCGCGCTCTCGTGGCCGAGGACGGCCGGCAGCGGGTGCGGATAGGAGCCTTCCACGAAATGCAGATCCGAGTGGCAGACGCCCGCGGCGGCGGTGCGGATCAGCACCTCATGCGGGCCGGGCTTGCTGATCTGCACGTCCTCGATCTGAAGCGGCTTGCCCACTTCACGCAGCACGGCGGCCTTCATTGGCGTCTCCCCTTTTCATACAGGCGTTTCATAGAGACTTATCGCTGTTCAGCAGGTCCAGGGAAGCGTCTTTCTCGAAACGGGTCGACAGCAGGCCCCGACCCTTCCATCTAGGAAGCGATGGACGCCGCAGCGCCCCCCAAGACCGTCACCCCGCTCGACGTGTTCCTGGCCTTCCTTAGGCAGGGGCTCACGGCGTTCGGCGGACCGGTGGCGCACCTGGGCTACTTCCGGCGCGAGTTCGTCGAGCGGCGCGGCTGGATCTCGGAGGCGGCCTATGCCGACCTCCTGGCCCTGGCCCACTTCCTGCCTGGGCCGGCGTCCAGCCAGGTTGGGATGGCCATCGGCCTGCGGCAGGCCGGACTGGCGGGCGCCCTGGCCGCCTTCGCCGGTTTCACCCTCCCTGCGGCGACGGTGATGATCGTCTTCGCCGCCCTGGCCCCGAACCTTGAGACCGCGTTCGGCTCGGGCTGGATCCACGGCCTGAAGATCGCCGCAGCCGCCGTGGTCCTGCAGGCGCTGGTCGGGATGGCCCGCACCCTCGCCCGCGGCCCGATCCGGGCCGGCATGGCCATCGGGGCGGCCGCGGGCCTGATGGTGTCCCAGGGCCCCGTCGCCCAGGTGGGCGCCATCCTGGCAGGCGCAGCATTCGGCATCGCCCTGCTGCGCGAGGCGCCGGCGCCCGACGAACCCGACGCTCTGCCGCCGGTGGATCCAGGCAGCGCGGCGATCGCCCTCACCCTGTTCGCCGGCCTGCTGCTGGCCCTGCCGCTGCTCGCCACGCTGCTGCAGAATCCGGGCCTCGGCCTCGCCGCCGTCTTCTACCGCACCGGCGCCCTCGTGTTCGGCGGCGCCCATGTGGTGCTGCCGCTGCTGGAGCGTGAGGTGGTGGAGCGCGGCTGGATGGCTGCGGACACTTTCCTGGCCGGCTATGGCCTGGTGCAGGCCCTGCCCGGCCCGCTCTTCAGCTTCGCCGGCTTCGTGGGCGCGGCCCAGTCGTTCGGCCCGCGCGGGATCGTGGGGGGCCTGATCGCTCTCTTCGCCATCTTCCTGCCGAGCCTGCTGCTCGTGGTGGGCGTGCTGCCCTTCTGGGACCGGCTGAAACGCGAGCCCTGGGCGCGCGGCGCCCTGGCGGGCGTCGGGGCCGTGGTGGTGGGCCTGCTGGCCGCGGCGCTGTGGGACCCGGTGCTGTCGACCACCATCGGGCCGCGGTCGGACTGGGCGCTGCTGGCGGCGGCCTTCGTGTTCCTGCACGTGGCGCAGGCGCCGCCGTGGCTGGTGGTGATCGGCTTCGCCCTGGCGACGGGAGTCCTGCTCGGCTAGGCCGCGGCCGGACGCCCGGCCCGAGAGCCCATCCCGGCCTTGGCGCCAGCAGCCCGGACCTGGGCCACAACGCCCTCGGGGCGCAGCAACCGCGCAGGCCAAAGATCGGGCAGCCGGGGCCAGCGGAAGGTCCAGGCGGCCTTCTCAGGAATGCACGACTCCAGGGCCGCGATCAGCTCCTCGGCCGGGCCGTCATTGAGGAAATGGTTGGCGCCTTCGGTGCGGACGACCCGGATCGGGCGCCGCGTCACAGTCTCGGCGGCGAGCCGTTCGGCCACCTCCAGCGGCGCGAAGTCGTCCTTGTCGCCGTGGATGATGTGGATGGGGACGTTCACCCGGGCCAGCGCCCGGCGGGCGTGACGCAGCTGCGGCCTTTGTCCGGTCACCTCGATGACGGCGTTGCGGAGGTCACGAGGGATCACCTTCAGGGCCTTGGCGCCCACGTCCAGCAGCCACCGCGCCGTCGGGCCGGCCTCGCCGAAGAAGCCGGACAGCAGTACGAGGCCCGCCACCTTGCCTGGGTTCTGGTCGGCCATGATCGAGGCGATCGCCGCCCCATAGCTCTGGCCCACGAGCAGCACCTTCTGCCCACGCGGGGCCTTCAGCACCGGAGCCAGGGCCTCGGCCTGGACACGGATGTCGGTCACCGGATGCAGCGGCTCGGAGCCGGCGTAGCCCGGCCGGTCCACCACCACCATCTCCCGGTCCTCGGGAAGCTCGGCCAGGGTTTCGGCCCAGTATTCGGCCCAGGACGGCGCGCCCGTGATGACCACGATTTTCCAGGGCGCGGGCGTCTCGCGGGGGGTCTCCAGCGCCGAGATGCGCCAGCCATGGCCGCCCCCCGCGGTGAAGCTGGTGCGGCGCACCAGGTTGTCGGGATAGCAGGAGGAAGTCGGCGCATGCTCGGTGCGGCCCGTGGCGGCCGCCTCGATGCAGGCCCATCCCATGGCCAGCACGCCTCTGGGCCGTTTACGCGCCACGTCGACACCTCCTCGGAACCTCATCGTCACCTAGAGGCAAACGCGCGGTTCAGGCGTGGGTTCTAAGTTTCCACCCACGGGAGGACCGCTGTGGCGCGTGCGTCACAGGGCGCGACGCACCGTCCGTCAGGGGGCGGGCGCTGGAGCCTGGTAGACGGTCTGGCCATCCTTCAGCACCAGCCCCACGCGCGAGAAGGCGGTGACGTCCTGCGCAGGATCGGCGTCCAGCAGGACGAGGTCGGCGACCGCCCCCGGCTCCACGCGTCCCGTCTCCCCCGCCCGGCCCAGCCGCGCCGCGGGCGCCGTGGTCAGGGCGGCCAGGACGCCCCGCCAGTCCATGACGTCGCCCAGAAGGCGAAGCTCCAGGGTGGTGTCGTACTCATCCATGAAGCCGGCGTCCGTGCCGAACAGGATGTCGCCGCCCGCGGCCCGCAGGGCGGCCACCTGCTGCTGCGACGTCGCCACGGGCGTGCTCGGATGCGGGTGGAGAGCGAACAGGGCCAGGGTCGGCACGAGCGCCACCTTTCGCTCGGCGAGGTCGAGGGCGAACACTTCCGACCAGGGGCCCATGAGGGCGGCCGAATGGGCGAGCACGTCCGCACCACCCTCAACGGCCCGGGCGAGGCCCTCGGCGTTGGTCGGATGGGCGAACACCGGCAATCCGCGGGGATGGGCCGCCTCGCTCAGCGCCCGGGTCACGTCCAGCGGCATGGGCAGGACTTCGGTTTCGCCGACAATCGCGCCGGTGAACAGCTTGATGCCGTCAATCCCTTCCGCGGCCTGGGTGCCGACCCGGTCCGCGCCGGCCTCGGGCGAGGCCACCTCCGGCAGCGGCAGGCCATACTGCGCATAGATGGGACGGGCATAGATCGGCGTCCCGCCCTGCGGGAAGAAGGGCGCGCCCACGGTCCGGATCCTAGGTCCCCTGACCCGACCGCTCTCGACGCGGGCCCGGACGCCCGTGGCGCTCTCGGTGGTCGACGCCAGATCGAACACGGTGGTGAACCCCCACCGCAGAAACTTGTCCGTCAGCTCCTGTGACACGGCCGCGTCGGACGCCTCGGCGTGATCCATCAGCACCGGCGTGAGCAGGTGGACGTGGCTATTCCAGAAGCCGGCGACCAGCACCTTGCCGCCCGCGTCCACCGAAGGACATCCGGGGGGCGCGGCGCGCCCGTCGGGGTGCACCGCCGAGATCCGGCCGTCGACGATCTCCACTGTCGACCGCGCCACAGGCGCAGCTTCCGGCGAGGCGTAGAGGCGGGCGCCGACAATGGCCAGATCACACGCCGCGGCCGCACCCGCGGAGCCGACCAGGGTGAGGCTGCCCAGGGCGAGGCCGACCAGTTTTCCGACAGTGCGCCTCACGCCGCCATCCTCGCCTTGAAGACGCCGTCCGGGAGACGGGCGGCCTTGGTGGGGTGAATGAAGAAATAGTCCTTCCAGGGCAGGCCTTCCACGAGCGCGGTCCGCTCTTCCAGTCGGCCGTCGGCGTCGAGGGCGAACATTCGGTAGCCACGGCTGCGGAAGACCTCGAGCACCTCCTCCGCCGAACCGCCGAAGCGGGCCTCCAGCATCGGCGGGTGGATCTCGATGAGGACGTGGGGACGGTCCCGGTCGAGGATGCCGGCGGCGCCCTGGAGCGCCTTCAGCTCGGCGCCCTCGATGTCCATGCGGATGAAGTCGACCCGGGTGACGCCATGCTCGGCGCAGAAGCCGTCCAGGGTGACGACTGGCGTGGGCTGCACCTGCATGCCCTGGTCCTGCAGGTCTGGCCGCGCCGGCCCTTCCGGCGGCGCCGAAGCGACATAGGCATAGGCCCGCCCCATCCGGCCGGAGGTCTTCTTGGGGGTCACCAGCAGCAGTTCGCCGGGCTGGTCGGCGACGGCGGCGTGGATCGGCGTGACCCTGTCGCGGATGCGGTGCCAGGCGCAGGCGACCTTCAGCACCTCGTAGGCGAAGGCCGAGGGCTCGAAGGCGTAGATCCTCGCCTTGGGCGCCACCTGAGTCATGACATAGGAGTGGCGGCCGTCGCTCGCGCCCACGTGCAGACAGACCGGCGAGCCTGACAAGAGGTCGGCCAGATACGGCGTTTCAGGCTCGTGCTTGGCCCAGCGCAGATTGCGGCGCCAGGCGCGGAAGGCGTGCCCCAGCACGCGCAGCGATGGCATCCCTACTCCTTAAGGCTCCCCCGAGCCCTCCCGTTGGCCCAAGCGCCCACTAAGCCGCGTCGCGGACGACCGTCATCATGTAGTTGACGTCCGTATCGGTGGATTCGCTCCAGCGCCCAGTCAGCGGATTGAACACGACGCCATAAGGCCCGTCCACGGTCACCGGCTCGCCCGCGAGGAATCCCCGGATCTCGTCCGGCTTGAGGAACTTCTTCCAGTCGTGGGTGCCCGCAGGCAGCCAGCGCAGGACGTATTCGGCGCCCACCACCGCCAGGGCCAGGGCCTTCATGGTGCGGTTGAGGGTGGCGACGATCATCAGCCCGCCTGGCTTCAGCAGCCGCGCGCAGCTGCGCAGATACTCGCCCGGATCGGCCACATGCTCGATCACCTCCATGTTGAGGATGACGTCGAACGGCGGCTCGCCGGCCTCCAGCAGGGCCTCGGCGGTGGAGCAGCGGAAGTCGATGGCCAGCCCCTGTTCGGCGGCGTGGGTGGAGGCGGTGGCGATGTTCCGCTCCGAGGCGTCCACCGCCGTCACCGAGAACCCCAGCCGGGCCATGGGCTCGGAAAGCAGGCCGCCGCCGCAGCCGATGTCGAGCAGACGCAGCCCCTCGAACGGGCGCCGCTGAGCGCCGTCACGGCCGAAACGGTGCAGGGCACGGTCACGGATGAAGGCCAACCGCACAGGGTTGAATTTGTGCAGCGGCGCAAATTTCCCGTTGGGGTCCCACCATTCGGCGGCGATGCGCGAGAACCGCTCGACCTCGGCAGGATCGATGCTCGAACGGGCGGACGTTTGGGAAGTCATGCCCCCTTCTATCGCCCAGCCCCCTCAAAGCGGAAGACTCTTGCCGTTGCGGCCCCTGGGAAGCGCCGCTAGAAGGCGGCCCTTCCCGCAGCGGAACAGTTCTCAAGGGGGCGACGGGCGCAGGCGCATGTCCCGGCTGGTGATGAAATTCGGCGGCACGTCGGTGGCCGATCTCGAGCGGATCCGCCGCGTGGCGCGGCTCGTGGCCGCCGAGGTCAAGGCGGGCCATCAGGTGGCCGTCGTGGTGTCGGCCATGGCCGGCAAGACCAACGAACTCGTGGCCTGGACGGACGGCGCGGGCGCGGCCGCCCCGGGGCTGACGCCTTCGGACGACGAATATGACGTGGTGGTGGCCTCCGGCGAGCAGGTGACGGCCGGCCTGCTGGCCATGACCCTGCGCAACATGGGGCTGCCCGCACGCTCGTGGCTGGGCTGGCAGGTGCCGATCATCGCGGACGACGCCCACGGCAAGGCGCGGATCGACGACATCCCGCCCGAGAAGCTGGCGGCGGCGCTGGACGCCGGCGAGGTGGCCGTGATCGCCGGCTTCCAGGGCGTGACCCGGGACGGGCGCATCGCCACCCTGGGCCGCGGCGGTTCCGACACCAGCGCCGTGGCGGTGGCCGCCGCCCTGGGCGCGGCCTGCGACATCTACACCGACGTGGACGGGGTCTACACCACCGATCCGCGCATCGAATCCAAGGCTAAGAAGCTGGCCAAGATCTCCTACGAGGAGATGCTCGAAATGGCCTCGCTTGGGGCCAAGGTCCTGCAGACCCGGTCGGTCGAGCTGGCCATGGCCTATCATGTGCCCGTCAGGGTGCTTTCCAGTTTTGTCGAGCCCGGCGAGGCGCCCGGGCAGGGCACTATCGTCTGCGACGAGGAGGAGATCGTGGAGAAGCGGATCGTGAGCGGCGTGGCCTACAGCCGCGACGAGGCGAAGATCAGCCTCTTCGGCCTGCCTGACCATCCCGGCGTGTCGTCGTCCATCTTCGGCGCCCTGGCCGACGCGAACGTGAATGTGGACATGATCGTCCAGAGCCACGCGCGGATGGCCGAGACCGCCAACATGGAGTTCACCGTCGGCAAGCGCGACGCGCAGCGGGCGGTCGAGATCGTCCGCAGCATGAAGGACAAGGTTGGCTTCGAGGACGTGGCCGTCAACGAGGACGTGGCCAAGGTCTCGGTCATCGGCGTCGGCATGCGCAGCCACGCCGGCGTCGCCAAGAGCATGTTCCAGGCGCTGGCCGACAAGGGCGTGAACATCCAGGTGATCTCCACCTCGGAGATCAAGATCAGCGTGCTGATCGACGCCGCCTACACCGAGCTCGCGGTGCGGGCCCTGCACGCCGCCTACGGCCTGGACCAGCTCTAGGCCGTCTCGGCGCCCCCGGTCAGCCGGAAGGCGCCCCAGGCGCCCGCCAGGGCGAGCGGGATCACCGCCACAAACACCCAGACCGAGGTGGCGCGGGCGCTGGCGTCCGTGAGCCCGCCCGAGAAGCCGGCCAGGTTGGCGGCGACGCCTGACAGGGCCGCGCCGGCCGCCGCCCCCGCCTGGCGCACGGCCATGATCGCCGAGGAGCCGATGGCCTTGTCCTCCTCCGAGAGGGCCGCCAGCACGCGCCGGCTCATGAAGGCCCAGGAGAAGCCGAAGGCCGCCCCCATCAGCGCCCCGCCGACCAGGACGAATGCCAGGGGGCCATCGGCCAGGGTGAGCGGCAGGATGACTAGGCTGGCGATCAGCAGCACCGCCCCGACGCGGATCCAGCGGGCGTCCCAGACCCCGCTCGCCCCCGCCACCGCCAGGGCCGCGAAGGTCCAGGACAGGGACTCCACCCCGATCACATAGCCGGCCCAGAGCGGCGTGAAGCCGCGCAGCTGCTGGAGGATCGGCGGGCCATAGATGGCGAAGCCCATGGAGGCCGCCGTCAGGGCGAACATGGCGAAATAGCCCGAGCCGCAGACCGTCCGCAGATCGCCCGCCCGGTGCGGCAGGAGCCGCACGCGCGCCCGCTGATCGATGGCCACCACAAGGGCGAGGACGGCGAGCCCTGCCAGCACCAGGCCGATGGAGAGCGCGGGGATATGGATTACGTCAGCCACGGCGATGGCCGCGACGCCGAGGCCGAGGACGACGAGCTGGCGCCAGGGCACGCCCGGCCCGCCGGCGCCCTTGGCCGCGCCCTTGAGCAGGAACAGGGCCGCGCCGCTGAACACCGCCGACTGCGCCGCGAACAGCCAGAAGACGTCGCGCCAGTGGCCGTGCTCCACCACCAGGCCGCCGAACAGGGGCCCAAGGACGGTGGCGACGCCCCAGATGAAAGTCACGGCCGCGAACACCCGGGCGAGGTGCCGCTCGGGAAACAGGAGGGCGATGGCCACCATGGCGAAGCCGGAAATCCAGCCCGACCCCAGGCCCTGCACCAGCCGTCCGGCCAGGAAGAGCTCCACGTTGGGAGCCGCGGCGCTGAGGGCGCAGCCGGCGACCATCACAAGCCCCGCCAAGGCCGTGGCGCTGCGCAGGCCGAACAGTTCGGACAGGCGGCCCGAACTGGCCCCGGCGAGGATCGCGCCGACGAGGAAGCCGGCCGTGGCCCAGGAGAAATAGGCGTAGCCTCCGAGGTCGGCGCCGACGCTGGGCATGATGGTGGCGGTGACCAGGCTGTCGGCCGCGTTGAGCCAGACGCCCAGGCAGATGAGGGCGAACTGAGGCCACCGGCCCTCGGCCAGAAGATCGATCCAGCCGGTCCGGCCCTCGCTAGTCGCAGACGCCACTCACGCCCCCCATTCTACAAAACGGCGCCTCACATAGGCTTTGCCCACGCCGACCGCTACGCCTCGCGATTTCGTCACCTATCTAGGGGCTGAGGGGACGCTGATCGCCGCCAACTGCTCTTCCCGTCTCGGAACGGAAGGATAAAGCTGGTAGTCAGCGCCAAGACGGGAGGACAGAAGGCCCACATGCCGGCGCCGAACATGGCCATCAGAGGACAGCGGAGCCTGCTCCGGCAGATTCGCGAGGCGCTGGCGGGCGGCGGCCCGGCCCAGGCTCGCCTCGACATGGTCGTGCGCATCATCGCCCTGTCAATGGTGGCCGAGGTGTGCTCCATCTATCTGCGGCGGGCCACCGGCGAGATGGAGCTGTTCGCCACCGAGGGCCTTGATCCCGGCGCCGTCCACGTCACCCGCATGAAGCCCGGCGAGGGCCTGGTCGGCGAGATCATGCGCCTTGGCCGGCCGCTGAACCTGGCCGACGCGCCGTCGCACCCGGCCTTCTCGTACCGGCCGGAGACCGGCGAAGACCCCTACCACGCCTTCCTCGGCGTGCCCCTGCTGCGCGGCGGCCGAGCCATCGGGGTGCTGGTCGTGCAGAACCGCACCGCCCGGGTCTACACCGAGGACGAGGTCGAGGACCTGCAGATCATCGCCATGGTCCTGGCCGAGATGGTCTCCTCGGGCGAGCTGATCTCGGTCGAGGAGATGAAGGGCGTCGAGCTGGCGCCCCACCGGCCGGATCGGCTGAAAGGCAGCAAGTTCGCCGACGGCCTGGCCTATGGCGTGGCGGTGCTGCACGAGCCGCCCGTGGCGCCCTCGCAGCTGCTGTCCGACGATGTGGCCGCCGAGGAGGCCCGCCTGGCCTCCGCCCTCGCCGCCCTGCAGCAACAGATCGACCACATGCTGGAGGGCCAGCACGGCCTCGTGGACGCCTCGTACGAGGTGCTCGAGACCTACCGCATGTTCGCCCACGACCGGGGCTGGAACCGCAGCCTGCAGGATGCGGTGAAGAACGGCCTGACCGCTGAGGCGGCGGTGGAGCGGGTGCGCTCCGAGCACCGGGCGCGGCTGGGGCAGGCCCGCGATCCCTATCTGCGCGAGCGCCTGCACGACCTCGAGGACCTGAACGACCGGCTGCTGCGGCACCTGGCAGGCGATGGCCACGTGGCCCGGGAGCTGCCCGAGAACGCCATCCTCATCGCCCGCAACCTCGGTCCTGCGGACCTGCTGGAATACGACCGCACCAAGCTGCGGGGCCTCCTGCTGGAGGAGGGCTCCTCGGCGAGCCATGCCGCCATTGTGGCCCGGGCCCTGGACATCCCCTGCGTGGGCCGCCTCGCCGGCCTGCGCGACCGGGTGTCGGAGGGTGATCCGGTGATCGTCGACGCCGAAACGGCCGAGGCCTATCTGCGGCCGCGCCCCGACGTAGTGAAAGCCATCCAGGCCCGCATCGACGTGCGCCGGCAGCGGCAGGCGGCCTTCGCCAAGCTGCGCGACACCCCCGCCTTCACCCGCGACGGGGTGAAGATCACCCTGCTGATGAACGCCGGCCTCGACGTGGACCTGGAGGCCATGGACGAGGCGGGCGCCGAAGGCATCGGCCTGTTCCGCACCGAGTTCCAGTTCATGGTCTCGGAGGAAATGCCGCGGCTGACGGCCCAGACCCAGCTCTACGAGCGGGTGATGGACGCGGCGGGCGACCGGCCGGTGACCTTCCGCACCCTCGACCTGGGCGGCGACAAGGTGCTGCCGTACCTGGAGGCCGAGCGGGAGGACAATCCGGCCCTCGGCTGGCGGGCGATCCGCATGGGCCTCGACCGCCCTGCCCTGCTGCGCATGCAGCTTCGCGCCCTGATCGCCGCCGCCCGCGGCCGGCCGCTCAGGATCATGTTCCCGCTGGTGGCCAACTGCGATGAGTTCCGCGCCGCCCGGGCCCTGGTGGACACCGAGATCGCCTGGGCCCTGCGCCGGGGCCGGCCGGCGCCGTCGCGCCTGGACGTGGGGGCGATGATCGAGGCGCCTTCGCTGATCTGGCACCTGGACGCCCTGCTGCCGATGACCGACTTCGTCAGCGTCGGCACCAACGACCTGATGCAGTACCTGTTCGCCGCCGACCGCGGGAACCCGCGGGTGGCGGACCGCTACGACATGCTCTCGCCGCCGGCCCTGCGGGCGCTGGAGGCGATCCAGCGGGCCTGCGCCGAGACCGGGACGCCGGTGAGCGTGTGCGGCGAACTGGCCGGCCGACCGCTGGAGGCCTTCACCCTGGTGGCCCTGGGCTTCGAGCGGCTGTCCATGTCGCCCGCCGGCATCGGGCCGGTGAAGCAGATGGTGCTGTCCTGCGACCGCGAAGCCGCCCGCCGCGGGGTGTCCGCCCTGCTTAAGTCCAGCGCCGGTTCGGTCCGCAATGAGATCGAAACCTTGGCGCGTAAACTGTACTTGGCCGTCTAGGCGAATCGTCGCCCCGGCGTGACCCAAGAACGCATTGGCGGTATCCGGCTCGCGTGTCACGCTCGTCCCGAGTCATCCCCTTCCGACGCCGGCGCAAGCCGGACGCAGGAGCCGCCATGCCGCTCGACACGGCCGGGTTCGCCGAGTTCGACGGAAGCGCGACGCCGCCCAACGGCGATCCGCTGCAGGCGCATGCCTCCATCGGCCAGGCGCTGCGGGCGCTCCGGCTTGAGCGCGGCCTGACCATCGACGAGCTGGCCGAGAAGACCCGGGTGCGCCGGGCCTATCTCGAGGCGCTTGAGGAGATGCGGCTGGCGGATCTGCCCTCCCGGCCCTTCACCATCGGCTACATCCGCGCCTACGCCCTGGCCCTGCAGCTCGACCCCGAGGCGGCGGTGGAGCGCTTCAAGACCGAGGAGCCGGTGCTGGACGAGCCGCTCCGGGCGCCCGTCGGCCTCCCCGAGGCGCGGGACCCGCGCAAGGCCGCGTTCATTGTCGGGGCCATCGTCATCATCGCCGCCATCGTGCTGTGGAACGTGGCCCAGCGGGCCATGAACGCCAGCGCCCCCCCGCCGCCCAAGGCCTCGGAAGAGGTGGCCCGACGGCTGCTGGCCGAGGAGAAGCCGGGTCCGGTGGTGCTGGGCGAACCTCTGCCGGCGCCAGTGGAATCGACGACGCCGCCGCTCTACGAGACCCCGGGGCTGGCCGACGCCGGGCCTGACGGCCGAGGCAACCTCGCCCCGCCGGCCAACATCAATCAGATGCCGGACGAATTCCCGGTGGACCTCGCGACCCTGCCGCCGACCTTCCAGCCCAAGGGCAAGGTCTATGACGGGGGCGATCCGAGGCTGGACTCCGGCGTCATCCTCCAGGCCCTGAAAGGGGCGGCCCTGATCATCCGCGGCGCCGACGGCTCGGTCTATTTCGCCCGGCAGCTGGCGGCCGGCGAGGCCTACAAGGTCCCGAGCCTGCCCGGCCTGACCATCGACGTCTCGGTCCCCTACGACTTCCAGGTGTTCGTGAGAGGCCAGTCCAAGGGCCTGCTGCCGGCCCGGCAGGTGCTGGCCTCGAAACTCGCCGCCGCCCCGAGCGCCGCCCCGGTGGTCACCGCGCCGCGCCCGCCGCCCGCGGCGACGCCG
>Ga0065721_10049552_pt1 | contig 31757 bp, 29 predicted proteins | sample Mesricmetagenome_FD_59108 | JGI IMG/M metagenome (GOLD analysis project Ga0065721, IMG submission 59108) | Mesophilic microbial community from rice straw/compost enrichment Sample: eDNA_1 v2 (version 2) | ecosystem: Engineered > Solid waste > Grass > Composting > Bioreactor | place: USA: Davis...
ACCAGTTGAACCCGCCGCGCCAGCGGTCCGATTGCACCTGGGTGATGTCCATGTGGGTATACCTGCCGTTCCCGTCGATCTTGACCGCGATGACCGGCTCGGGGGCAGGCTTCAGGATGACGCCGTCGCAATGGTACATGCCGGCGGCCTGCGCCGCGATCATCTCATCCGTCGCCGGCCCCGCGTCTTCCCGGATCTCCCGGAAGTCCGGCATCTGCCTGAACCGGGCGGCGGTGGGAAGCCCGAGCGAGAACAGTTGCCGGTACACCGTGCGGGTCTCGACGAGGCGCGCCACCTCGGCCATCGGGACGGGATGGAACAACCCTCCGTCCGGTGTGGTGAGATAGGTCGTCTTCCGTATCTTGGGGTCGTCGTGGGCGACATTCACCACGCCCGGCGCCGCAGGGGCGGTGCGGAAGCTCCTGGTCGTCTCCGTGATCTCCGCCGCGACGGTCACGTCGGACGGCGGGATGTCGGCGATCATCACCTCGGCGCGGCGCCATTCGTGGCCATGGTCGATCCGGCGCTTGCCGCGCGGGATGCCGGTGACCTTGCAGGGGTAGTCGACGGAAAGGTGCATGCTTGGGCCTCGGGCTTGCCTCGCCGGGCAAGGTAACCGGCATGGCAGAAATCCACCATCCGAAGCGAAAGGCAGGGTGCGGGCTTGTGGGTTTCGCCCCGCGGCGACCAAGATCATCCGGAACAGGAGAGACGCATGGAAGCCCAGCTTGCCTTTCGGGAATCGACGACGCGGATCAGGGACTTCTCCGTCACCATGGTGGCCGGTTTCGTCAGCGCGCCCGCCGGGATGCTGGCGGGCGAGCACATTGCGGAATTCGTGGTCTACCCGGCCTGGAGCGACGCCGGGGCGGCCAAGGGGATGGGGATGGGGACGTTGAGCCTGGGCCTCATGCCCCTCCCGGGAAGCCTCCGGGCACCGGACATCGACGATGGCTTCGCGGGTGACGGGATGGGGTCGTTCGTCACCAAGCCGATATGGCGGTCCCCGGAAGGGAACGGCACCCTCGAGCTTTTCTGCCGCGAGACGCGCATGCCTCCCCGTCTAGAGGGCGAGACCGTGTTCGCGGTCGAAGGGCTTGCCAGCACTCCGGCGGCCATGCGCCTGGATACCGATTCGATCTGGGTATTCCGCCGGAACGAAGGCTCCACCGGGCTCACGGGGGTAGGGCGCCTCGGGGCGGAGGTGAACCCGGACTGGCAGATACCGCCCATGGTGGAGGCAACGCGCGGACGCCAGCTGTCCCAGTTCTACGGCATGCCGTTGTGGGGCTGGGGGACAGAGCCCGTGGGTATCCCTGCGACGATGCACCTGCACATGTGCGACTTGCTCGACCGATGGAACCGCCTCGACGAGGCGGGGCGCGAGGCCGATCCGGAGCTCACCCGCCAGATGCGGGTCTGGGGGCTGGACGCTTCGCTCCGGGACGAGCAGTTCGGCAGGGTCCTGGACCACATCCGCGAAAGCCACCCGGAATATTTCGAAAACAGGTCGTGCTCGCAGCCGCGCACGGCGGCAGAGGAGCGTGCGGCCAACGCGATCATGAGGGAAGCCATCTCGGCGGTGCTGTCCGAGGACGCGCCGAGACCCTGATCCGCGCGGACGAGGCCCGAACGGAGTGCCGCTACAAAGCGGTGGACTGCGTCCGGTCCGCCCGGAGCCAAACGGTTAACCCCGAATCGTCCCGGGTACTGGATTTCAAGGACTCCCGGTGCAATCCTGGCAACGATTTATCCATCCACCCGAGGGATTTGCAATGAAGCGTATCGCTGTCATCGCCGCGGCACTGGCCGTTTCCATGCTGTCGTCCGCACCCGCCGCCGCCCAGGCGTTCGGCATCTCCGCCGGCGACAAGGTCGAGACGCTGGATGTGGTCAGGGACATCGGGGAAGGCAAGTACCTGGTCAACGTCCCGTCGCCCCATCCGGAGTTCGAGGTATATCGCGTGACCGCGTCCGACACGGCGGGAACCTGCCTGGTCGTCGCGGCCGGCGTCGACCACGACCGTGACCGCTATGGGGATTCGGTGCGCGCCGCATACGAGAAGGTCGCCGCCGCGATCGACAAGCGCTACGGCAAGGGACTGGAATATGACCACCTGCGGTCCGGGGCGTTGTGGGACGACCGTGACGAGTGGGTCATGGCGATCGCCCAGAACGAGCGGTCGTTGCAGATGGCCTGGACCCCCGAATACGGTTCCGACCTCACGGACGACATCACCGAGATCCTGTTGACGGTGAACGCCAGCAGCAGCTCGTCGAGCTACCTGCACCTGCAGTACCGGTTCGCGAACTATGACGCCTGCTCGGCGGAGATCTCCTCGCAGGTCGACGCCGTGTTCTGATAGCCGGGCGAGGGACGCCCTCCGGCACCGGTCGGCTCGCCGCTGATCCACCCGTGCAGGTGGTCGGGCCTCAGGGAACCGGCCTCTCCAAGTAGCCTTCGAGGGTGGAGCGGGCATCGTTGACCGCTTGGTCGATGTCGGCGGCCACGCCTTCCGTCCGCTCGAACCGCAACGCGCTTTCGATGTCGTCCGGGCCCACATCCTCGCCCTCGCGGTCGAGGTCGACATGCAGCAGGTCGATCGCGCCGTCGACGGAGACAGAGGCCATGCCGTCGCTGACGCTGACCACCACCTTCGGCAATGCCGGGGCTTCCCGGATCTCGGCGCTGGCCCGGAGGCCGCGGCCCGACAGCACCTGGTTGACCGCGGACAGGATCTCGGCCTTCAGGTCGAAGTCATAGTGGTCTTCCACCTCGACGGCGACCTCGAAACGCTTGCGCCAGTCGGCCAGGGCGGCGCGCCCCTCGTCCGAGATGGTCAGCCTGAAGCTGTCGTCGTCCGCCTTGACCACGCCGACATGGTCCGCGAACACGCGCGCGTCGAACCCGTCCTCCTCGGCGAGGATGGCGCGGAGGAGGACCATCTCCCCTGTCGAGAAGGACGGGTTCGCCCCGTTCTGGAAGTTGCGCCACTTGAGGCGGACGGGGATGGTGGATGTCGTGCCGGTCATCGGTCTGGTCCTCAGGGGCGGGGCAGGGGGACGTCGTCTTCTTCCGCGGTGGCGCGCTGGTCGGGGCTGTGCGCGATACCGCCGAAGTTCATGAGGTCGTAGAGCTCGCGCAGTTCGGTCTCGTCGGTGAGCGAGACCTCCTCGGCCTCGAAGGGGGTACGGAGCAGGCGGCGCCGGTCGCGTTCGCCCACCTCGGACCAAAGCAGGCCGAACACCGGGAAGGCGTCGTTGAAGTAGCGCTCCAGGGCGGTCAGGCGCTGCTGGCCGTCGACCAGCCAGCGGTCGGTCCGGTGGAAGACCTCGCGCCCGTCGACCCGCTCCATCGGCGCGTCCTTGGCGTTGTTGTAGACGAACCGCCCGAGGTGCACGCCGCGGATCGCCGATTCGACGAAGCGGACCATGCGCTCCTCGTCCCAGACCACAGGACGCTGGAACGGCGGCAGCGCGTAGCCCATCAGCCATTCCTGGCCGGGGTATACGAGCGCGTCACGGGACGGGTCGGGGCCCCTGGTCATCTGCGAATACAGGTGGTCGAGGTCCCAGGCACGGGAATGCCCGTGCATCGTCTTTTCGGGCCAGGCCATGTCACGGTCCTCCGGGGAAGGGTGTCGGTGCGCTCACCGGCGAGCAAACCTGGCGCGGGTCGTCTTCCACGCGGATATAAGTCTCGGACGTGCCGCGTTCGATCGGGTCGCCCACCAGGGCCTTGGTCATGCGGGCGCCCCGGAATGGGCCGTCGTACTGGTAGATCCCCATGGCGACGTAGTGGCCGGTCCGCCTGTCGACGATGAAGCCCCTGAAGTGGACGTCCATCGGTTCGTCCGCTTCCAGCGTCACGCCGCCGAAGCGGTCCGAGGACACGAACGTGCCGGTCCCGTCCGCCGTGGCGAGGTCGCCGGCATGCAGCCGGAAGGAGATGCGGGCGCCGGCCCAGAACGGTCCGCCCCCCGCGTCGAGCAGCGGCTGGCCGCAGGGGTTCGCCTCGGTGTCTGGCGTGGCGGTGGTGTCGACGGCGAAGCGGTACACCTCCAGCTCCCCGGAAGGGTCGAGGTCGGACGCCGACGCGCCATGGGCCACGACCGATGGCCTTTCCCCGTTTTCTTCCCAGAGGATGGCGGGGCCTTCGGTCCCTTCCTTCGGCAACGTGATGAAGCGCATGGTCCCTACCTTGCTGCCGGCGTCCCGGAGGGCGCGGCGTCGTCGTCATGGCCGCCCCGGTCCTCCATCTGGACCAGGATCTTGGCGTCCCGCTCCGAGAAGGCGGTGCCGTCGGGACGGATCAGCACCGGGCCGATCTTGTTGCGTGCCAGCTGGGTCTTGGAATGGGTGACCACGATCGAGCCGTCGACGCCGGCGCGGATGGTCTCGGACTCCATGTCGTAGGCGAGGTCGACATGGGGCATGTGGTCCTTGACCACGGCGATCTCGAATGCCTTGCGGACGTCGATTGCGCGGGCGACGACGCCGGCGACGGTCCCGTCAGGCCAGGCGTCCGGCTTCATGCTGTCGGCGTCCCAGGACAGGGCCCGGGTCACTTCCCCCTCGCGGGTCCAGAACGCGGCCATGCCGCCGCCGGCGAAGAACTTCAGGATCGAGGGGGCGTCGCCTCCCTCGGCGGTGCGGGTGATGACGAGGTCGTGCTCGAGCAGGCGGCTGTGGCCGAAAGAGGTCGCGATCCACTCGAGGGCCGCCGCCATGTGGCGCCGGTCGCACAGCATGATGTCGGTGCCGCCGGCGGTGATCGACTTGACGAACGGCATCACCCCCTGTCCGGCCACCTGTCCGGCGGTGGCCCCGAGCGCCCGGCGCAACGGGCCGAATCCGGTGCCGAAGGCGACGGCCGCCACGGTCTCCTTGATGTTGCCGCCGCGGCGCTTGACCTCGAGGGCCGCCTCGCGCACCGCCAGCTGCAGCTTGAGGACCTGGTCCTCGATCTTGTCCTTGATCCGGTCGCCCAGCTTCTCCAGCAGCATGTTGGCAAGGCCGACGAGGCCCACGACGGCGACGCCCTGGCCGACATAGTGGCCCAGCCACTGCTCGCCGGTCTCCATCGGGATGAACGAGGTGGCGGCCAGCATGGCGGCGGCCGAGACGCCCCAGGCGACCTGGTTGGCGATCTTGCCGAACACGCGGTCCCACTTGAATGCCGGGGTGGTCTCGTCCATCACCGCGTCGGTGTAGTTGTTGCCGACCGCCACCGTGTCCGAGGTGCGGTCCGGCAGGCTGGCGCGGGGGATGCGGGTGGCCGACGACGTCGCCGTCATCTCCGCCCCGGAGAAGTCGTTGTGGAACAGCTCGCCGCGCGAATAGTCGGTGTTGTTCAGGAAAGCGGAGCGGAAGATGCTGCGGCGCACCTTGGCCAGCGCGAAGGAGGTGCCGGACATCGACGCGCCCTCGAAGCTGGCGTGCTCCACCTGCGAACCGTCGAACCGGGAGTGGGTGAAGATGGATCCGTCGAAGGTCGAGCACGTGGTGGTGCCGCGGACCTTGCACCTGCCGATGCGGGTGTTGCGGAACTTGGCGTCCTTGGCGGTCATGCCCTCGCCCTTCACCCCGTCGAGGATGGCGAAGTCGAACACGGCCTTGTTGGCGGTGCTGCCGCGCAGGCGGCTGCCGGACAGGTCGGCGCCCGAGAAGTCGAGGCCGTCGAGGCAGAGGTGGGAAAGGTCGTGCCCGGACAGGTCGGCGCCCGCGAAGGAGGCGCCCCTGGCGGCCAGCTCGGCCACGAGCTCGCGGCGCGTCACCGCCTCCCCGGAATAGAGGAGGTTGCCGTGAACATCGTTGATTTCCCAGAAACGCTTGCCCACGAGACCCCCTGACCCCAGGCGCAAGACCCGGATGACATTGGATAACACCCGCGCAAGCAAACGACCAACCGCCATCTCTCGGTCCGGCTATCGTTCCTGGCGTCTTTGGCCTGTATCCTGCCGGGGAAGGAAAAGGGGCCATGGCGGACACGAGCACGGAGCAGGGCTACGGGACCATTCTCGCGACGCTGGAGCGGCGCCGGGAGGACGTGCGCGCGCGCCTGCGGGAACTGGCCGTGGCGGCGAGATCCGCGCGCGCGACACCCGAATCGGTGCTGTTCGCCGGCGGCGAGCCGTTGCGCCTCGCGAGGGCCGAGGTGGCGGGGCGGAGGGAAGCCCTGGCGGTCTTCGCCGCGCGGCAGGAGAAGACACGGGGGATGCTGTCCCGCCTGCCGCCGCTGGGCGCCCTCCACGCTATCGTGTCCGGACGCAAGCGGCAGCGGCTGGAGCGGGAGATGGCCGAGGCCGTCGCCGCCTACCGCAGGATCGGGGCCGAGGCGAAGCGGGTGGCGACAGGGTCGGCCCGCAGGGACTTCATCGCCCGGAACGGCGACCGGATCGCCCGCCTGCGCGAGGGCGTGGGATTCATCGATTCGCTCGAGGCAAGGATCGCCGCCATCCGCGCAGACGGACATGCGGCGCCGCCGGTGCCGGAAGGTCCCGGCTGGCTGTCCCGGCTCGACCGGATGGTGTCCGACATCGAGCGGCTGTACGAGCCCGTCTCGGGAGGCACCGTCATCAACGACGGCAAGGACCATTCCGGGCTCGACCTGTCCCCGCGCAGCCGCACGATCCCGATGCTGCGCCGCCGCGCCTCCGCCGCGGACCGCCCCTGGCTGGCGATCGAGCGCGACGACCGTCCCACCATGGCCGAGGAGAACCGGCTCCCGGGCGGCCTCGCCGGGTTCCGCCTGCTGGGGCGACCGCCGCATCCGGAGCCGAAGGGGTTGTTCGATATCCGGGAACGCCGCGCCATCCCGGTCCTGCCGGGTTCCTACTCGCGCGCCGACCGCCTCTACCTGCCCGTGGGGGTGGAGCGGGTGGACGAGGCCTGCGCCGCCGGCGCCTCGCTCGGGCGGAGGGGCGGGTTCCACATCGACCCGTCCAAGGTGCCGTGCGACGGACCGGTGGCGCGCTTCCTGCCGTTCGTCGCCCAGCGGTGGTACCGACCGCTGCAGGTGGAGGCGATCCCCTCGACCTCGTGGGGCGCGAGCCTCGCCAACCTCCTGTCGTCCTCGGCATGGACGGAGATCCGCAAGGCGGCCACCTCCCGCTATGGCGGCCTGTGCCAGACCTGCGGGCAGTTGCGCAACGGCAGCCGCATCGAGTGCCACGAGATCTGGGACTACGACCTGGACATGGAGGCCGGCGCCGGCATGAAGGTGCAGCGCCTCGTGGGGCTGATGTCGGTGTGCAAGGCCTGTCACGGCGTCTTCCACCAGGGGTTCTCGGCCATGCGTGGGCACGGGGACCAGGCGGAGTACCGGCTGGCGGACATCAACGGCTGGTCGATGGCGGAGCTCGAGACGGCGCTGGAGTACATGCACGCCAACTACGTGGCCAGGTCGAAGCACTCCTGGGCGCTGGACCTGTCCCTCGTGGGCGGTGGCAAGCCGTTGACGCTGGACGCGGCCAAGTGGCGTCCGGGGGATGGCGGGACCGTGGTGGGGACCGCGCCCGGCGGCAAGGTGTCGGTGACCCGCATCCTTGGCGCCGACTACCGGTTCGGCGCCAAGGGCGAAGTCTTCAGGCGGGCGGGCGCGCCTCAGGCGGCCTGAATGCCGGAGGACACGAAGGCGGCGGCGAAGTCCGCGCGCCCGGTCAGGTCGGAGAGCTTGCGGGCGAAGCGCGAGGCGTAGCGGTTGCCCGGCAGCGTCGTCGCCAGCATCGCCAGCACGACCAGCACCGCGTCCCTTCCCGACGCCTTGGCCACGGCCCTGATGTCGGGGCGCGCCGCCAGCGCGCGGACAGTGGCCTCCGTCTCCTTGTCGAGGACCGTCAGGTCGCCGGAGAGCAGGCGGTCGGCGCCGCCCGCCCACGCCACCGTGGCGGCGAGGCCGGCCAGGGTTCGTGGCGCCGGCGGCGCCGACTCACGGGCGACGAAGGAGGTCTCGGCGAAGCTTGCCAGGTCCACGGGAGGGTGGCCGAGGGACCGGAGCGCCCCGCGGGCGCCGCCGAGCGGGGCGGACGAGAAGCTCGACCGCATCACGCCGCCGCCCGCGTATGCCGAGGCATGGAGCGCCCGCAGGCCGCCACGTTCCGTGCGCGGGACCGGAAGGGAGACCTTGCGCATTTCCGGCAGCCCCTCCTGGGTGCCGCCTTCCTCGTCCACCAGGACAAGGGAGGACAGGTGGGAGACGATCCCGGCGGCGCAGGCCACTTCGGTGGCCCGCGCCTCTGACAGCCAGGGCAGCACGAGGCCAGCCGCGTAGGCGCCGGCGTCGTCCACGCCCTCGGACGGGGCGCCGAAAGCCAGCGAGATCCGGGCGCCGCCCCTGTCGAGCTCGAGCGTGTCCGGCAGGTCGCCGCCGGGAACGGCGCCCCCGCCATGCGGGAGGCGGCATGCCGCCACCGCCGCGGCCACGGACGGTCCGGTGTCGTGCGACGGTGCCACGAACAGCTGGCCGCCCGAAAGGGTCGCGAGGTGGCCCACCATCGCCTCGAGGCTGTCCTCCCCGATCAGCACGACGCTGACCCGGCATCCGGAACCTGCGAGCTTGTGGACGTCGAGCGCGTGGCTCTTGCCGTCCGTCAGCAGGAGGATGTCGCCTTCCGGGTTGCGCGAGATGACCTCGGACAGGGCGATGCCGGTCTCGGTGCCGCCGCCGGGGGAGCGTACGCGCGACAGGAGGGCGACCGCATCCCGCGGACCGGTGGCGGAGCCGACCCGCTCCACCGAATCGGAGAACTGCCAGAGTTCCACCGTGTCGTCTTCCCACAGGGACGCGAAGGTCGCCTCAAGGCCGCGGCGCAGGACATCGGCCTTGCTGGCGGAGCCGTCGCCGCGGTGTCCGGAGGCATATCGCATGGAGCCCGACCGGTCGACCAGGACGGAGAGCGACACGCGCGCGTCCCGCGCCGGCGAACGGTCGAGGGAGATCGCCACCTTGCGCCCGGCGACGGTGCCTTCGACCGGCTTGGGCGACCATCCGGTCACCTGGATGTCGATCGGGGCGTCCAGCGGCATATCGGCCTTGCCGTCGAGCAGGGCGTGGCCGACGACCGAGGCGGCACCGGACGGGCACGACACCTCGAGGCTGGCGGACGCGGTCGGCCCGTCGGCGACAAGGTCGTCGGTCTCGGACAAGGGGGAACGCCCGTAGACGTGCCCCACCGTGGTGGGGATGCGGATGCCCGGCAGGCCGGACGCGAAGGACAGCGGCTGTACCCAGCGGCTCTCGACCTTGATCTCGGCGCCCGGCGGGATGTGTCCGGCGGTCAGGATGTGGACGCCCTTGATGGCCTCCTCGTGCAGCACCGCGGACTTCCCGTCCGTCACCGCGTCCTCGTAGGTTGCCCGGGCCGCCTCGCGGGGCTGGGCCGACGCGGTGAGCACGCGTCCGGCGATGTCGGCGGTGAGACCGGTCATCACCGCGTCGACGGGCACCGGGAAGGTGATGGTCGCCTCGATGCTGCGATCCTCGGTGTTGCGGAAGGTGCGCGTGGTGGTCACGGTGGCGATGCCGCCGTCGACGGCGACGCGGATGGCGGTGGCGGCGAGCGGGACGGGGCGGGGGCCTGCGTAGGCGCCACCGCGGAATCGGTTCAGGGGGTCTTTGGCGGCAAGCGTCATTCTTGGTGCTCCGGGGAAAGGAAACCTGCGAGGGCCTTGGCCAGCGCCAGGGATACGGCATCGGGATCGGTGCCGGGAACGAGGGTACCCGGCGCGATGGTGACGGTGACGCCGGGCGCCGGCGTCAGGACGGATGGAAGACCGGAGGCGCGGATGGCGGCGACGCTCATCCCGGCCTGCCTCAGGGCCAGGTAGTCGCGGATGGCGTCCACGTGGTGTTGCCCATAGACGGGGAACTTCCGCCCGCCGTCCGGGCGGGGGACGATGCCTTCCGAGATCAGGAAACGGACCTGCCTGCGGTCCACTCCTGTCTCCGCCGTGAGTTGCTCGATGTCCAATACGGCCTCCTTAACGACAAGAATGATGTCGAAAAGGGAGGAAAGGCGCAACCCTTTTCGACAAATATTTTGTCATTAAGGGATTCGGGATGGCCAGACAGGGCGGCGTCGGGCCTTACCGCGGCGCGAAGATGTCGCTGTCCAGGTCGCCGAGGTCCATCTCTGCGCCCTTGCCGGCACGCCAGCGTCCGAGCGAGTCGCGGGCGGTGTCCGCGAAGTAGGACGGCAGGTCCGCGGCGTCGCAGGCCTCCACGAGGCGCGAGGCGAGGCGGGCAAGCTCGTCGGGGGCGGTCCCGGGGTCGGACGCGGCGTCGCGCAGGGCCGCGTAGGCCATCAGTGACCCGGCGTCGGCGTGCTTGAGGAAGTCGTCTCCCAGGCGCTTCACCTGGGATACGATGCCCTGCCGCAACGCCGGCACGTCGTCCTCGAGGCGCAACAGGTCCGGACGCAGGATCTCGGGCTCCAGTTCCTTCAGGCATTCGAGGTCGTATTCGCGCATCGGCTCGCCCAGCAGGCGCTCGGTCGCGGCGGGCAGGTCGGCCCAGCGGTCGAGGCGCCACACCCGTGTCAGGTCCCTGTCCGCGTAGACCTGGGTGTCGATGTCGAACCGGACATAGGACCGCTCGACGTGCCGCGCGACGAAGAACGGTTCGGGTGTCTCCTCGTACGGGACGCCGTCGATCAGCCGCCCGGAGGTGACGTGCTCGATCGCCGCGGCGCGCCGTTCGTCCTCGTCGTCCCACACGATCTCCCGGTAGGCCTCGCCATCCGGCTCGATGCGGGAACTCTCCACGAGGCCCCGGGCCAGATAGGCCAGGTACTCGTCGCGGGTCATGACGCGCGCGGACCCCGACCCGCCGCGGGTGACGCGCGGGATCCAAAGCCTGTCGTCGAGGAAGCGCAGCTCCACCTTGTGCGGCAGCGGGTCGCGCTGGTTCGGATGCGGCATCCTGGCGACCACGGGGGCCTCGGCGCCGGAGGTCTCCTGCACCGGCACCGACACCGAAGACTTGCGGGTGATGCTTTCCGGAATCCGGCGGCCCTTGCGGACCACGGTCATCGAATAGGTGAAGGGAACGTCCACAAGGGCGGGGGTCATGGGGTCGCTCCGAAGGCGGCGTTCAGCGCCAGGGTGTCGTCGATCCCGCGGGAGGACCTCCATCGGTCGATGGCCTTGGCCATGATGTGGGCGGTGTCGCCGCCCTGGCCGGACGCGAGCAGGGCCCGGGCCGCGGCCTCCGCCTCGCCGATGACGTTTTCCGCCATTTCAGGCCGGCCCTTCACCGGCTTCCAGGCGTCGCGCAGGTCGGCATAGGCGCACAGGAAGTCCTTGCTGCCGTCCCGCAGCAGGGCGGGCAGGGCCTCGACGAATTCCCGGGTCTGCTGGTACAGCGCGTTCGTCTCGTCGTCGAAACGTAGCAGGTCGGGCCGGTACACGGTGATCCGGTGGTCGCGGAAGGCGTCTTCCCCGAGTTCATGCAGGTTCAGGGTCCGGCGCCATTCCCTGGCGATCTCCTCGAGTTCGGCCAGCCGGTCCATCCGGTAGTAGCTCTTGTCGATCGGTTCGCCACTGTAGTCCGCCGTCTCGAAACTCGCGTGGTCGAGGTCCATCCGCAGGCAGACGACCGGCTCCGGCACGCGCTGGAACAGCACGCCGCCGACGGAGATCGAACCCATGGCGTTTCGGCGTATCTTCTCGGCATCCGCCTCGCGGGTGTCCTTGACGATTTCCCGGATCTCGAGGCCTTGGGTGGAATCGATGGCCTTCTCGTCCCGCCAGACCGGGGGTGTCCAGAAGCAGGACATGCCGTAGGCTTCCACGCGTCTGGCGACCATGTCGGCCACCTCGTCCAGCGTCACGATCTTGCGCTCGCCGCCGGAGTAGGTGTGGACGACCTTCTGGCTCCACAGCGAATCGCGGTGGTGGCGGTATTCGACCTCGAGCGGCGAGACCAGGTCCTTGGACGGCATGGTCAGCACCAGCGGCGCCTCGGACGGGTCGAGCTCGTCGATCATCACGTCCACGGTGTCGCGGACGCGGGCCTCCACCGGGATTCGCTTGCCCTTGGGGATGTAGTGGAACTGGTAGGTATAGGGCACGGTGATGATCATGGGGCGCAGGTCCTGTCCTCTTGGCCGGCGGGTTGCCGGGCGACGGCGCCCAGCCACTTGGCGACCTGGGTGGAGGCGGTGGGTCCGAGCCCCGCCTGCCGGCCCGCCTCCAGCAGGGATTCCGCCGCCGCCACCAGTTCGTCCGTCTCCATCGTGCCGTCCGCCAGGGCGTCGCGGAGCTCGAGCCATTGCAGCACCGTGCGCGACGGCGCCTCAACCAGCGTCCTGGCCATGCGGTCCACCAGGAGCCTGGCGGCGTCGATCGCCATCCCGTCCCGGCGCGACCAGGTCAGCACGGACGGGTCCAGGACTTCGACCATGTTTGCGTCCAGCTGGCCCGACTGCATCTTGCCGGGCAGGCGCGACACGTAGTCGAGGATGATGTCGTCGTCGTCCGCCCTGAAGATCCGTGACGCGTCGGCCCGCTTCTTGGCGGTGCGGAGCAGTTCGGCGGTGACATGCCCCGTGGCGGACCGGATGTAGACCGGCTCGCTGGACGCCTTGTGGAACACCCCGTCCACGATTGATGAGGCCTCCGCCGCCCGCAGGAGGCGGTCGAGACAGGCGTCGCGGTTGTCCGAGACGATGCCGGACAGCGAGCCCCGCTCCACCGCCGCGTAGGCGCCCATGTGCTGGTTCGACGGCCAGGCCAGCCCGCCCACCGCGGTGTTGCGGTTGCCGGCGAGCGAGGCGTAGCGTTCGGACGTCAGCGGCGTGAAGGTCTCGCCCGGCACCATCACCGGCTCGAGGAACCCGTGGCCGTCATGCCGCAGCGACACCGGGATACGCGACGCGTCGCGCAGGCGGCGCCCGGGAAGGCGGTATTCGAGGTGGAGGCGAGCGACCACCGGGGCGTCCGGCCCGGCGAGGTCCCGGACCTCGACCTCGGTCCATTCCCGGACCACGGCGACGCGGGTGCGCGCGCCCGGGCGTGACCGCACCGTGGCCTCGTAGGTGAACGTGGCTGGAAGGGTCTTCCTCACGGCGCCATGCCCGCGGCGGCGATCGCCTGTTCGTCGGGGGTCATGCCGCCCTTGCCGGCCCAGCTGCCGATCGCCCTTTCGGTGGAATCGACGAGATAGGTGCCGCAGATGTCGCCTTCCGGGTCCTCCAGCCGGCAACGGGCCACGAGCCGTCCGGCCGCCTCGGCCAGGGCGGAGGTGCTTGCCTCGGCTGCGACCAGGTCCCTCAGGTCGGCGAAGTCGGAGAACATCTCGCGGCTGGACTTGGCCAGGCCGGCGCCGAAGCCACCTGCCAGTCGGGCGCAGCGGTCCCTGAGGTATTCCGCCTCCCGGTCCCAGGAGAACAGGTCCGGACGCAAGACCTCGATGCGCACCGCTTCGGCGGCTTGGCGCCGGTCGTCAGCTAGGTGGTGCTCGGCGATGAACCCGTCCAGGTCGTCGGCGCGCCAGATCCTGTCGACCTTCCGTCTCTGGCCCTGGACCGGTTGTCCGGGGACAGGCCTGACGTCGTCGAGGAAGGCCGTTTCGCAGGGGGTACCGTGGAAGCCATCCACGTAGACCGGTTCGGAGACGCGGCGGAACACCTCGCCGCCGATCACCGCCAGGTCCGCGGCGCGCCGGTGGATGGCGTCCGCCACTGTCTTGTAGGTGTCCTCGAGGACGCTCGCGGCACCGATCGAGGCGACGGATTCGGCGGCCTCTCGGTAGTCGTAAGGATCGTGCCAGGCGAGGGTGGCGCCGGGGTATCGGCTTCCCTTCACCGCTTCCGCGAGGTCCTCGGCCCGCAGGCGCCGGACGTGCCCTTCCGCCTGGAGGAAGTCCTCCGTCACGTTGGTCCAGAACGAGCCGTCCCAGTGCATGACGTCGCAACGGGCGGTCCCGGCGCCGCCGTCGACCGGCATCACCGCGGCCAGCACGGCGTCGCGGGGTTCCTCGACCTTGACCATGCAGGAGCCGCGGACGGAGAACCTGTCGGCCTTGGTTCGGTTCCGGCCCATCAGGACCTTCACGTTGTGGACGAGGGGTACTTCTATGATCATCCTGGCCTGCCTTGCGCCCGCCGGGAGCGGGCGGTGTTCGGGGAGGATGGTGGACCGCCGTGACGAAAGCTTCAACCGGGCGCGGAGGTGGAACGGGGTCCGTGCGGGATGGCAGGCAGGGTGACAGGGCTAGGTACCTGGGCGACCGGGCCGGGCACGACCCCGCTAGGTCACCGTAACGTCAGGGAACCGGAGAGGGAGACGACGCCATCTCCGGTTAGTCGGCGAGGACCTCCTCCGGGACCTCGAGTCCGGCGGCGAGGGCCCGTTCGACGGCCTTGCGGTGGGCGCTGCGGCGGCAACGGGCGCCGTCAGGCGAAAGGGAATGGCCGTTCCGGAGAGCATCCTTGACGCCCTCGGTGAAAGCCATGCGGAGCAGCTCGCTCCCGAGGCCCAACCCCCGGTGCGCCGGGTCGACATGGAAGTTGAGATTGCTGATGCCGCCGACCACCGCGCCCGTTTCGCGGTGCAGGACCGCTATCACGCCTTCCTTTGTCCCGGTTGCGGGCACGGAGCTGCGGATCTCGTAACCATCGACAGGACACGGACGGGGCTCGGAGGCGTCGAGTCCGGCGACGATATCGGCGGTGAACCCGGACCTCACGGTCGCCCAGTACTTGTCAACCGTGGCCTGTGGCACGGGGCTGAAGGGCGAGAAACCGGGACAAAGGCACCATGTAGGGCGGGGTGAGGGAGTTGCTTTCGGCCATGTCGGCGGTCCTCGGTGGCTTGCCGGCTGGATCATGGCCGAACTCCGGGAAGGGCACAACCGCCCCTGCTTTCGCGCTGGATTGTTGAATCAATCCTTTTGTCGGTTGTGGATCGGGGTTACCGTCCTTGCATGCAGACGGATTCCCCCGAGACAAGAAAACGCGAGGTCGACACCCTGTCCGCCGTGGTGGTGGAGGGGATGCGCGTCGTGTCGCGCACCCTGATCGACATCGCCCCCGCCCTGTCCTCCCTCGAGGCGCCGGACGAGGTGCTGTCGCAGGTCGCCTGGATCGTTGCCGACCTAGCGGGCGAAGCGCCTTCGGTGGAGGCCGACCTGGCCGGGCTCGCGGCCCTGGACCCGACGGATACGGGCACGGTGGAAAAGGCTTCGGCGTTGGCGGAAAAGGTCAAAGGACTGGTCGCCGACAGCCGGGAACTCGCCCGGCTGGTGCGCGAGTACGGCGGCTAGGTGGAGAGCAGGGCCGTCTCCGGCATCCACACCCGCCAGGCGCCGCTCATCGCCTCCCGTGGCAGCTGGACGAGAACCGCGCCGTCTTCGCCGCGCTCGACAGGGGTCACCGGGATGGCCATGTCGGACGAGACGCTGCCCTTGTTCAGGAACACGCATTGCTTCGCGCCCTGCGCGTCGGTGAACGTCACCATGGCCTCGGACGGGTGCCAGCCCTCGTCCCGGGTCTCGACCTTGATGTGGAATCCCTGTGGCATCGCGCCTCTCCTCGTATCGGTGTCAGCCGCAAACCCTAGTCGGGCTAATCGTAGGCGCCGATCATCTCGGGGCGCGAGGCCTCCTCGATCATGGCTTCCACGCTCTCCTGCGCCGCCAGGAACTTCTCCGCCTCGAGCGCGGCCATGCAGCCCATGCCGGCCGATGTGACGGCTTGGCGGAACACCGGGTCCGACACGTCGCCTGCGCTGAACACGCCCGGCACCGAGGTGGCGGTCGACCACGAGCCGATGCGGATATAGCCGCCTTCGTCCATGTCCAGCTGGCCCTTGAACAGCGCCGATGCCGGGTCGTGGCCGATGGCGACGAAGACGCCGTCCGTGGCGAGCTCGCGCACGCTGCCGTCGATCCGGTCGCGCAGGCGCACGCCGGTCACCGAGCGGACGGGTTCGCGGACGCCTTCGACCGCCACCACCTCGTGGTTCCAGACCACCTCGATCTTGGGGTTGGCGCGCAGGCGGTCCTGCAGGATGGGCTCGGCGCGGAAATGGTCGCGGCGGTGCACGACCGTCACCTTGCTGGCGTGGTTGGTGAGGTAGAGCGCCTCCTCCACGGCGGTGTTGCCGCCGCCCACCACGACCACCTGCTTGCCGCGGTAGAAGAAGCCGTCGCAGGTGGCGCAGGCGGAGACGCCGAAGCCGGAGAACTCGCGCTCGCTGTCGAGGCCGAGCCAGCGGGCCTGGGCGCCGGTGGCGATGATCAGGCTGTCCGCGAGGTACTCGTCGCCCGAATCGCCCACCGCGCGGAACGGGCGGGAGGACAGGTCGACGGAGACGATCGTGTCGGCGGCGATGCGGGTGCCGACGTTGAGGGCCTGCAGGCGCATCTGTTCCATGAGGTCGGGACCCTGCACGGCGTGCTCGAAGCCGGGGTAGTTCTCCACCTCGGTGGTGATGGTCAGCTGGCCGCCCGGCTGCAGGCCGGACACCACGAGCGGGCGCAGGTTGGCGCGTGCCGCGTAGATGGCCGCCGTGTATCCCGCCGGTCCGGCGCCGATGACGAGGACCTTTTCCCTGAACTGCTGCATCCGTGTGGTTTCCTGCTTGTCTGCGCGCCGGGGCGCCGTGTCCGAATCGGGCGAGGGCCCGCCGACACTCTCGTGCAGGCGGGCCCTCGATGCAACGGTTTCCCGGCGGGTCAGGCGGGGACGGGGAGGTCGTCCGGGGACGGGGCGTGCACGTTCTCCAGCCGGCGGCGCGCGACCACCCAGCCGGCGATGGCCTGGCCCCAGGCCTGGTCCTTGCCGATGTTGTCGGACACGCGGCCCAGGAGATCCTCCAGCTGCGCCGGCGAGCGGGCGCCCGCGTCGTATTCGCTGTAGGCCTCGAGGAACGGGGTCGACAGGCTGCCGATGGTGGACTTCTCCGTGAGGGGGCCGAACACCGCGGCGGCGGTCTGCTCGAGCGAGACCAGCGAGGAATCCATGTCCAGCGCGCCGGGCATCAGGACCTCGACGGCCTCGCAGTCCACGGACGGCGGATGCTTGAACAGCGCGGTGCCGACCGCGATGGCGTGGTCTCGCTCGTCGCCGCGGAAGATGAAGCAGGGCGCGCGGTCCTCGCGGGTGTCGTAGATGTCGCTGGAGACGAGCTTGACGCGCTTGTTGCGCTCGATCGGGACGAGGTACAGGACCGGGCCGACCGAGGCCTCGTGCAGGACGCCGTCGATCAGCAGCAGGTCGTCGGCGCGCTTCTGCGCCGTGGCGGTGCCCGCCAGCTTCTCGGACTTGACGATCTCCTTCATCGGGACGTCGTCGCGGGCCTTGATCTCGGCATTCTCGCGCAGCACGGAATCGCGCGGCACGAAGGGGTTGGCGCCGAAGGGGGCGCCGGCGATCGCCGAGAGGTCGCCCTTGGGATCGACGGAGCGGACGGGTTGCCACAGCTTGCCGTCGTGCCAGCGGTATTCGGTGGGCTTCGTCTCGTCCGAGCGCACGGCGCGGGCCGCCACGGGCGCGTCTGCGGCGGAGCACTCGCGCACCTGCACCGGGGTCACGTCCGAGACGGTCTCGGTACGCTCCTTGCGCGAGCGGGGCGGCACATAGGTGACCGAGTAGCTGTAGGGTACTTCAATGACGGGCATCGCGTCGGTTCCTCTGGCGTTTGCCCGATGAAGCCACGATACCTGGCGAGGCACAAGACCCCGACCGGGCGTTAGTCGAAGGGGGTTTCCGGGGTCTCCCGCAGGAGCTCCTCCACCTCGGCCATCCGCTCCGTCACGAGGCCGGCGGCGGCCTCGGTGTCCTCGGGATCGCCATAGGCGCTGATCTCGTCGAGGAAGCCGAGCATCACGGTATCGAACAGTGTTGGGGTCACCGTGACGTCGTCCGCGATGAACCGTTCGTCCCGCCTGGGGCGACGGCGTGGCCTGGCCGACTGGCGGCACCGGCGGTCGATGCGTACCGGCAGTCCGACCCAGACCGTCGCGGGGCTCATGGAGAATGACATGCGCACGGGCGGGCTGCCGTCCGGTCCCGGGGCCGTCAGGCCATAGCATTCCCAGCCGAGCCGCAGCTCCCCGTCCAGCAATTCGGCGTGGGGCGCGAGCACGATCTCGGAGAGGCGCGGCTCCCCGTCGTCCGGCAACGCCGCGGCGTCCCGCAGGTGGGCGGTCGCGGCGACGGCGGACCACGCGTCGAAGTCCATCCAGGCAAGGCGCCCCGCCAACGCGGCCCAGGGACGCAGGCAACGGATCAGCCCGCCTGCGGTAAGCCCGGGCTCGAACTCGACCGGCGAACCGAGGAAGGCGGACGGCGCGAACGGGTCCTCCGGGTCGAGGAAGGCGTCCGGCTCGCCGTGTTCGCGGACATGGACGCGGGAATCCCTTCGGAAGGTGAGGACTGGCATGGACGGACCGGAATCGTTTTGCGGTCCGGCGAGGGTAGGGCGGGTGCGAGGCGGCGGCAACGCCCTTGTGCCAGGGCGGCTTCGGACACAGGATGCCGGGAACCGAATCGGAGCCCGCCATGAGCCACCCGGAGTTGATCCTCGACCTCTACCGCGACGACGGCAACGGGCGTCGCCCGTTGGGCAGTCTGGACGCCACGCGCAAGATCCTGGACTACCTGCCGCACGACGGCTACCGCGGCGCGGCGGCGCTCGGGCGCCCCGTGACCCTGGGCATGTTCTACGACATCATGACCGCGCCCCAGGCCGCCGCCTGCCGGGAGCGCACGCTCTTCTGCCCGGGCATCGGCGACAGCGTCACCCGTTTCGTGGAGGAGTGCGGCGGCATCGTCGGCCTCGCCTCCCTTCGCAAGCACTTCCGGACTGTCGAAAACGCCCGCGACGACGTGGAGCGGGCGGAGCGGGTGCTCGCCGAGGTCATGGGGGCGCGGCTGGCGAGGGACCCGTCCGAATTCGTGATGTTCTGTCCGCGCTGGACGGACAGGGACTTCGTGTCGGACCTGGCCGACGCCTATGACGGCTGGCGGTACGAGGAATACGCGGCCATGTACCCGCGCCCGGACTCCCTGTTCGATTCGCCTGAGAGCGAGGCCTGGAGGAAGGCTTACGAGGATTGGGCCCGCATCGACGCCCCGCCTTTCGTGTTCGGCACCTCTCCCCTGCCCTGGCGCGGAATCGACGCGAGGGAACTGCGCGAGGCGGTGGAGGAGCACGACGGCGACGGAAGCGTGCTGGCCCACCTCATCGAGACCGGCCTCGAGGCCCACCACGAGGACGCCGCCGACCTGCTGGTCGACCCGGCGGGGCTGGACGCCATCCTCGACGCCTGGCTCCCGCACGCGGGCACGGGATCGCCTGGTGACCTCGCCCTCGAGGAGGCGTTGGAGGCCTGGAACGCCAGGCAGGTCATCGTCTCCTATTTCGAGGACACCTCGGTGATGGTCCCGACGAGGCCGGGGGTACGCACCGAAGACATCATCGCCTGGTGCGAGGCCGACGTGGACAGGCGGCGGCGCTTCCTGTCGGAGCTGGAAGGGTCGTGGAGCCCGCCGTCTCAGGGCGAAATGGAGGAGAGCGCCAGCGCGTCGTCCTCGTTCGGCGCCGCCTGAACGTCGAGCCGCGGACGTTCGATGCGTGCCCAGCGGACGGCGATGTTGGCAAGGCACCCGGCGCGGCTCAGGCCGTTCTGCAACTCCGCCTGCGGGTCGAGGGCGTCCACCAGCGCCTGCAGGCGGTCCAGCCTTGCGATCGCGTCGTCCCGCCCCGCCACCGGCTCCCTGAACAGGGCGACAAGGTCTTCCGGCAGGCGGTGGCCGGACGACACCGCCGAGCGGACCTGCTCGGCCATCTCCACGGCGGTGTCCAGCGGGAGCAGGTCCGGGCGGCGGACCTCCACCGTGTCCAGCAAGTCGTCGTAGCCGGGGAGGCCGCGGGTCTCGGCCTCCATCGCCGCGACGGCGCGGGCGTCCTCGATCGCGTCCAGCCTGAACTCGTGCACGTACCAGAGCGGGTCGGCCCGCATGCCGAACTCGATGCCGACGCCCCTGGACTGCGAGACCACGCGCAGGCGGGGGACGAGGTGGGGGTGGTGGACCCACATCGCGCCGTCTATCACCGCCAGTCCAGCCTCGAGGACGGCCCTGGCCTGCGGCTCGCGCTCCTCGCGGAAATCCTTGTGCAGGCGGACATTTCCCCGTCCCAGCCGCTCGTAGGCCCGGGCCGGGGTGGGCAACGCCATGGCGTGCCTGCGGTCGTGCATCCAGGGGCGCTGCGACTCGAAGACAGGATAGTCGGAAGGGTCGAATGGGCGGCTCCAGCGGCGTCCGGCCACCCAGGAGTCGGGGTCGGCGAGTTCCGCCGCGAAGGTCTTGGGGGCGACGGGGCCGGTGCCGACCTGCTCGAACAACCGCCCGGCATGGGACCGGAACACGCGCCGGACCGGCCCGTGGGGATGGCTTGCGGCGCGCGCCTCGGGGGACATGCGGTCATAGGTGGCCCGGAACACGATCTCGGCGACGACCGGGGCCTCGTCCCCGGAGACGGTGTCGATCGCCACCGGGATCTCGGACCGCACGAGGACGAGCTCGGGGGTCCGCTTGCGGGGCGGCACCAGCATCAGCTCGTGCGCGAACGGCAGTTCGAGGATGGTCTTGTCCATGGCCGGCTCCGGTTTCGGGAAGCATCCTACGCCAACGTGCCGCAATCCACATCCTATGGAAGGACCGGGATTGCTGTTGCAATCCATGGGATGGAGTGGATTCTATATCCTGGACGTCTTGCGACCCTGCCGCTTACATGGCCTAAACGGGGTGCGGCGGCGCGCGATTCGCCCGCCTGTGGAATGGGGTATACGATGATCGACATCCTTGCGGACGGGAATTTCCCGTTCACGGTGGCGCTCGTGCTCATGCTGGCCCTGGGCCTGCTCGAGGGGGCGTCCTTGCTGTTCGGGATTTCAGTCGGGGCGGCGCTGGACAGCATCATCCCCGACGTGGACCTTCCGGGAGTCGACGGGGTCGGCGAGCACCCCGGGCACATGGGGCCGCTGGCGCACCTGTTCAGCTGGTTCTCGGTCGGCAGGGTGCCGGCGCTGATCCTGCTGGTGCTGTTCCTGACCTGCTTCGGGCTTTCGGGATACGCCATCCAGTCGGCGTGGCAGGCGGCCACCGGCTCGATGCTGGACGCCGGGGTGGCCTCGGCGCCGGCCGCGCTGGCGGGACTCGTCGGCATGGGCCGTCTCGGCGCGCTGGTCGCCCGCATCCTGCCCAAGGACGAGACCTACGCCCCCTCGCGCCAGCACCTGCTCGGCGCCGTCGCCACCGTGATCCGCGGCGAGGCCCGGCTCGGGCATCCCGCCGAGGCCAAGGCGCGCGACCTCAACGGCAACCTCCACTACTTCCTGCTCGAACCGCAGGAAGAGGGCGTGACCCTCTTCGCCGGCGACACCGCCGTGCTCCTGCGCAACAAGCCGGGCACCGCGGTGTACCAGGCCGTGACCGAAATTCCTCCAACCAAGGACAAGCACGAATGAACAATATCCTAGGCATCGGCATCTATGTGGCGGTCGCCCTGGTCGCCATCGTGGTGATCGGCGTCATCTTCTCGAGCCTGTACAAGCGGGCCTCCAAGGAGCGCGCCTTCGTCCGTACCGGCTTCGGCGGCCAGCTGGTGGTGATCAACGGCGGCGCCGTGATCCTGCCGGTGCTGCACGGCACCGTCGAGGTCAACATGAAGACCGAGAAGCTCGAGGTGCGCCGCGTCAACGAGTTGGCCCTGATCACCAAGGACCGCATGCGCGTCGACGCGACGGTGGACTTCTATGTCCGCGTCAAGCCGGAGATCGAATCGATCGCCAGCGCCGCCCAGACCCTGGGCGAGAAGACGCTGAACCCCGCCGAGCTCAAGGAGCTGATCGAAGGCAAGTTCGTCGACGCCCTGCGCTCGGTCGCCGCCGAGATGGACATGGAGGAGCTGCACGAGAAGCGTTCTGTGTTCGTCCAGAACGTGCAGAAGGCGGTGTCCGAGGACCTGCTGAAGAACGGCCTCGAGCTCGAGACCGTGTCGCTGACCGGCCTTGACCAGACCAGCCGCGACTACTTCAACCCGCACAACGTCTTCGACGCCGAAGGTCTGACCAAGATGACCCGCGCCATCGAGGACCGCCGCAAGATCCGCAACGACATCGAGCAGGAGACGCAGGTCGAGATCGCGAGGAAGAACCTCGACGCCGAGACCCGCCAGTTCGAGATCAAGCGCGACATGGAATACGCGCGCCTCAACAACGCGCGCGAGATCGCCATCCGGCAGGAGGAACAGTCCACCGAGATCGAGACCGCCAAGGCGCAGCGCCAGTTCGAGACCGAGAAGGCGCGGGCCGAGGCGCGCCGGCAGACCCGCGAGGCTGAGATCGCGGCCGACCAGGCCATCGAGATCGCCGCCCAGGCGAGCAAGATCGCGGTCGCCAAGAAGTCCGAAGAGACTTCCCAGGCCGACGCCGCCGCCAACGCGGCGCGTGCCGAGGCCGTCCGCTCCGAGGAAAAGGTGGTAACGGCCCGCGAGACCGAGGCCGCCGAACGCGTAAAGAGCATCCAGATCATCGAGGCCCAGCAGGAGGCCGAGACCAAGTCGATCGGCATCGTGATCCAGTCGCAGGCCGAGAAGGAAGCCGCGCAGAACCGGGCGGAGGCCATGCTCACGCTGGCCAAGGGCGAGGCCGAGGCCGACAAGACCCGCGCCGAAGGCCTCGCGGAGACCTACCGCGTCGAGGCGGGCGGCAAGCGCAGCCTCAACGAGGCCGCCAACGTGCTGTCCCCGGCCCAGGTGGCGCTGGCGGAACGTCTCGCCCTCATCCAGGCCCTGCCGTCCATCATCGAACAGTCGGTCAAGCCGATGGAGAACATCGACGGGATCAAGATCCTGCATGTCGACGGCATCAACGGCTCGTCCTCGGGCGGCGGCTCTGTCGCGGGCGGCGCCCCCAACGGCAACTTCGCCGACGCCGCGGCGGCCGCCGCCCTGCGCTACCGCAGCCAGGCCCCGATGGTCGACGCGCTGCTGTCCGAGCTCGGCATCCGCGGCGGCACCCTCGACGGGCTGGTCCAGGCGGTGGTCCCGTCCGCCGGCACGGAGAACGCCGGCGTCGGGTCGGTTGCCGAGGGCAAGGATACCTCACCGGAAGCCGGGTCCGATCCTGTCCGGGTCCCGCCGGTGCCGGCAGACTCGGAACTGGCGGCACCGGACGGCACCGAACACGTCGTCCGCTAACGCCGCGGGACCAAGCCAACGGAAGGAGGGGTGGCCGTTCGCCGCCCCTCCTTTTTTGCCGCCCCGGTTGCGGACACCCGGGCGCCGCCTTATCCTCGGACGAACTACACTTCCAATCCATCGGGTACCATGAGCACCAAGACCTCCCTGATCGCCGCCCTCCTCCTGGCGACGATGTCCTCCGCCGGGGCGCAGGAGACCTACTACCGCTTCTCCCTGCCGTCCCCGCTGCTCGCGGTACCCGAATCGTCAACGCCGCCCGCCGGGGGCGGAAACACCGTGGTCACGGCGGTGCCCGCCCAGGACCGGGTATACGGGCGCGCGCCGTTGCCGATCGACGTCGACATCGCCATCCATGGCGGCAGCGGCGGATACTCGGTGACCGACAACAGCGACCAGCTGGCCTTCGTGCCCGGCGCCGAACCCGGGACCGGCAAGGTCACCGGCACGGCGTGGTCGACCTTCCGCTACTGGTTCACCGCCCGCGACACCCGCACCGGCGCCACCAGCGACCCCGCCTATATCGACATCGAGATGGCCCCGCCGCTGCAGGCCTATGTGCCACAGGTCGGACCGGTCCGCCCCGGCGCCACGGTGTCGGTCACCCCGACCGTCACCGGGCGCATCGGTTCCGTCGGCTGGGCCTATGACGGCACCGGCCCGCTGCTGATGTCCGACCCCGCGACCGGCGTCCTGACCGGCACCGCTGGCGCCCCGGGCACCATCGAGGTCGGCGTGCTGACCGCCACCGATTCCTCGGACGGCGTCACCGCCTCCACCGAACCCTTCTCCATCGCCGTCGAGGCCGCGCCGATCTCCATTGCTGTCGCCGACAGCGCCTGGCGCCTTCCGGCTTCGATCTCCTTCCCGGTCTCGGTGACAGGAGGCTACGGCGAGATCGAGCTCGAGGCCGACCTGCCGGCTGGTCTTGCCTTGTCAGGCGGCACCGTCTCCGGCACGGTGGCCGACACGGGATCCCGGCAGGCACTCTCGGCCACCTTCACCGCCACCGACGCCTATGGCACGCCGGGCGGCAACGCCTCAGCCACCGTCACCGTCAACCCGGCCATGTCGGTCTCGGTGCCGTCCTACACCACCATCCGCGTCAACGACCCGGTGAACATCCCGGTCACGACGGCCGGCGTGGTCGGCACCGGCAGCCTCGCCGAGATCGCCGGGCGCCTGCCTGACGGACTTGTCGCCGATTACGGGGCCGGCGCCATCGTCGGCACCGCCACCGCGTCCGAGACCGTGACCGGGATGCGGCTCGAGCTGTCGGACAACGCCGACGGCCACGCCGTGACCTCCAACCCCTTCTCCATCCGCGTCAACGGCGTCCACCTGCCGGGCGAGTTCGTCGTCCCCGCCGTGAACGGTGTCATGCCAGGCACCGTGGCGGTCTCCAACGCCATCCCGGTGGAAGGTTATGCCGGCACGCTGTCGATCTCGGTTGCCGGCGGCAACGGCGCGGCCATTTCCCTCGACGGCGGCGAGACCTGGTCGACCGGGGATGACATCGCCAGCGGCCAGTCCTTCATGGTTCGCCAGACGGCGTCGCAGGCATGGGGTTCCACCGTCACCGCGACCGTGACCATCGCCGACAAGTCGGCGCCGTTCTCCGTCTCCACCAAGGTGCAGGACACCACCCCGGTCGCCTTCACCCTGGGCGAGGTCACGGACTCTCCCCTGTCGCAGTCCCATAGCCGTACCGCCACCGTGACCGGTATCGACGGCGAGGTGCCGGTGAGCGTCACCGGGGGTACGTTGCTGGTCAACGGGCAGGCCTCGACCGGCACCGTCCGCGATGGCGATATCCTCCAGGTGACCGTGACGGCATCCGCGCAATACGGCGCCGCCTCCACCGCCACCGTGACGGTCGGCACCTACTCCACCACGTTCAAGGTGACGACGAAGGTGCAGGACACGACTCCCGTGGCCTTCACCTTCGCGGCTGTCACCGGCGCCGTCGCCGGCCAGACCTACAGCCGCACGGCCACGGTCACCGGCATCGAGGGCGACGTGCCCGTGTCCGTCACCGGCGGCACCGTGCTGGTCAACGGCGTGGCATCCTCCACCATCCGGAACGGGGACACCCTGCAGGTCTCCGTGGTGGCCCCGTCCGTGTTCGAGCCGCCGGCGGTCGCGACCGTGACGGTGGGTACCTACTCGACCGCCTTCCAGGTGACCAAGGCCCAGGACACCACCCCGGCAGGCTTCACCTTCGCCGAGGTGACGGCGTCGCTGCCGTCCGTCGCCAACACGGCCACGGCCACCGTGACCGGCATCGAGGGCAACGTGCCGGTGTCCGTCACCGGCGGTTCGTTCACCGTGAACGGGAGCGTCTCCAGCACCATCCGCAACGGCCAGACCCTGGCGGTCACCGTATCGGCCCCGGCGACTTACGGGCAGTCGGCGACCGCCACCGTGACGGTGGGGACCTACCAGACGACCTTCAAGGTGACCACGAAGGCGCAGGACACCACCCCGGCGGACTTCTCCTTCACCGCGGTCACCGGCGCCAACCCGTCGCAGAACTACAACTCGAACACGGTCACCGTGACCGGCATCGAAGGCAACGTCCCGGTCTCCGTCAGCGGCGGCACCGTGACCGTGAACGGCGGGTCGTCGACCACCATCCGCAACGGCGAGACCCTGCGGGTGTCCGTCACCACGCCGTCCGGCTACGGCCAGACGGCCACGGCCACCGTGACGGTCGGCACCTACCAGACGACGTATTCGGTGACCACGGTCGCCGAGATCGTCAAGACGGTGGGCAGCACCTCCTCGGCGACCGGCCTCAACGTCATGGGCCTGTTCACCGCGGCGGAGTGGAGCGGTTCCGTGCCGAAGCGCGTCGTGGTCAACCCCAACGCCGTGGTCGGCAGCACCAACCCGGATTACCCGGCGGTCAACGTCCCGGGCGGACGTGGCGGCACCCTGGTGCTCGAGGTCTCCGCCGGAGCCCGGATCGAGGGCGCCGGCGGACGCGCCAACGGCGGCAAGGGTGGAGACGCCATCGCCAACGTCCAGGCGATCACCATCCGCAACAACGGCACCATCCGCTCCGGCGGCGGCGGTGGCGGCAAGGGCGGCAACGGCGGGCCGGGATACACCCAGTCGTCGTATACGCACACCGAAACACAGGCAGGCGGGTGGCTGGACCGCAAGGCGTTCCTTACGCCCTGGTATACCACCATCACCTGGGCCGGCACGCGGATCTACGGCGAAGGCGCGCATGTGGCCCAGGTCAACAGTGGTGGCTGGACCTACACCAAGGGTGCATTCACCGGCCAGACCACCGGTGACGAAGGCAACAATGTCTGGAACTACTACGGCGTCGTCCGTTCCCAGCTCCGTACCAGCACGACCTACACCAGCGGTGGCGTGAGCGGGAACGCCGGACGCGGCCAGGGCCATGACGGATCCGCGGGCGGGGCCGCCGCGGCCGTCGCCGGCGGCACCAATGCCGGGTACAGCGGCACCAGCGGCAAGGGCGGCGGCTGGGGCGCGTCCGGTGACGCCGGAAGCAACGGGCAGGCCGGCAACAACGGCTCCGGAACGAACGGACAGGCCGGCGGCCTTGCCGGTTTCGCGGTCACCGGCCCGCACACCTTCGAGGTGGCAGGCACGAAGCTGGGCCGCTGATCCTGCATCGGACGACGCAGAAGGGGCGCGACCGCAAGGCCGCGCCCCTTCTTTATGGATGGCGGGACAGGCCGGTCAGCGCGGGCCGGACGACCACGCCGGCAGGTCCTCCAGTTCCCGTGCCGCCTGCAGCACAGGCTCGAGGTCCTCGCGCAGCCAGGCGATGATCTCGGGCAGCGATTCGCGGACCACGTAGCGCCGCGAGGCGCGCTCGGTCTCCCAGCGCGCCGACTGGAGCCGCGCGAACTCGTCGGAGAAGGCCGGCGCTTCCGCCATGGTCTCCGGAAGCTCGCGGCCCTGGAAGCGGACGGTCGCCGCCATGGTCTCGGCCAGGAAGTCCCGGTCGACCAGGCCCTTCCCCAGCACGAGGCGCATGTCCGGGTAGTCGCGGATGCGCTTGTTCATGATGCCGTAGGCGATCGCCGCGGCGAACTTGTCGGCCACCATGAACTCGTAGGGGACGCGGCGGACCACCGGGGCCGGGATGCCCGCGTCCGGCAGCACCATCGGGTAGTCGACAACGGGAGCCTTGGCGTGCATGGGCCGGGCGTCGAAGCTGACATCGGTCTTGATCTGGATGGCGAGGCTGCCGACCTGGGCCGGTATCACCAGGGTGCCGCCGGTGCGCTCCTCCCGGTCCCGGGCGACGCGCATGGCCCCGACGTCGAAGCGGACCCCGTCGTCGGGGCCGGAAGCGGGAGGGCCCGCCAGCCCGGCGGCCAGGATCGCCGCGTAGTCCTCCATGGATCCGCCGAAGGAGGCCAGATGCAGGTCGGCGTCGCCGGTCGATCGGCCCTCGAGGACGGGCACCTGCTCCGCGAATGTCAGGGTCATGCCGCCCTTCAGGGTGACGCTGGACACGTCCAGGGAGACGTTGGTGCGCGGGTGGACGAACAGCCTCTCGACGCCCGGGTCCTGGCTGCTGAACAGGCGGTGGAGGAACCGCTCGAGGACATAGCGGAGGGCGACCGAATGGAGCGGCTGCCCCTTTTCCTTGGCGATGTCCTTGATGCGGGAGAAAGCCTCGCGTCCGGCTAGGGTGACCAGGTCGGGGTTGCTCATCATGGTGTCGGTCCTCCGGGGGCGTAGGTCTGGATCGCGGTCTCGACGATGTCGGGGAGCCTCCTGTCGAAGGCGGAGGCCACCTCCATCAGCTCGCCGGTGTCGCCGCCCGTCTCGAAATAGGTCTTGAGGGCGTCGATGCCGTGACGCCAGTCCTCGACATTGCGGTCCTTGTTGCGCAGCAGGTCGACCACGGTGCGGGCGGGCGACGTGATGCGGACCGGAACCCCCAGCGCGGTCGGGACCTCGACGACCCCGACCTCCAGGGCCTCGCGGCGCCGGGTGCGGGTGACCTTGAGGTAGTCGCGGGGGCCGAGCACCACCTCGTAGGGCACGAACACCTGCATGGTCTCGGGGATGCCGGTGGCGAGGCCCTGGCGCATGGCGGCGTACTGCATGCCGAACACCGCCTTGCCGCCGAACAGGAACATCACCAAGGCCTCGTTGTGGTCCGGGTCGTTGTCGGTGCCCCGGGCGCAGAATATCCCGTGCTCGGGATGGGCCGCCGAGATGGCCGGGTTGACCAGATCGCCGCTCCGGACCGCGCGGGCGATGACCCGTCGGTCGATGCCGGCCTCCACCATGTCGCGCGTCCTGAGGAAGGCGCGCTTGCCGAGCAGGTCGGAAATCCTCTTGTCCATATTTCTTCACGTTTGTGATCTTGTGAAGAATTCCGTAGCACGGCAGGGGACCTATGTCCACATTTCTTCACGAACATGGATTTGTGAAGAAATGCGTTCCCGCGGGTGGGTCTCAGATCCCCGGTTCGCACCCCGGTTCCGGCGCGGTGTCCCAGGTGTTGAACCGGCGGTCCCATATGATCTTCCGGGTCTCTCCCCGGCAGGACACCGTGAACACCCCGTCCTCCGCCTCCGGCTGCGCGTCCGGGACGGCATCGACCGTCAGGCACTCCGACCAGTCGCCGTTCCAGAAGACCTCGCCTTTCGCCGGCCACAACGCCGTCCGGTCGCTTTCCGGGTGCAGGGACACGACCTCTTCCGGGCGGACCACCGACCAGCCGGCGTCTTCCTGCGAGACGACGACCTCGCGCTCCCACTGGACGTATTGCGACCATTCCCCGACATCCGGATGGTCCCAGCCAAGCTTGCGGTACATGGCCTCGACGTCGAGCGCCCAGGTCTCCGGCCCAAGCGTCTTGCGCAGGACCGCAAGGCATCCGCCCCCGGAGGTAGAGGCATGGCGGGCGCGCAGCAGCAGCCGGACGGCACCTTCATCCCTGGTCCACGACCCGAACCGGCGCGGCCTCATCGACACCGAGGCACCGTCACGGAGCGCCGCGACCTTGTCGGGCGTAAGCAGGACCACGCGCCAGACCGGCACCGGATGCTTCCGGTCCCATCGGGCCAGCCCGGCAAGCTCCCCGAGGATGCCGTCGAACTGCGTGTCGTCCTTCAGCGCGCCGTGGGTGACGTAGGAGGACAGGAGCTCTCCCGCCTCCAGCATCGGGTCGCTTCCGGGAGCGGACGTGGTCACCGCATCCCCGGGGCCGGGGCGGGTGTCTCCTGCAGGGTCGGCGCCTCGAGCCCCTTCCTGGTGGCGAAGGAACGGATCGGGGTCAGGGTCTTGGAGAAGTCGGCGGGCACGGGCATGGGATCGGAGCGGCGGAGGCAGTCGACCGCGGTCTCCACCATCTCCGACAGCTTGCGGGCGCAGGCCGACCCGGCGCGCCAGTAGGCCCAGCCGTCGCTGTTGGCGTTCACCGTATCCTTCCAGTCGCGCAGGAAGATGGCGTAGGGCGCGATCTCGGGGGCATGTTCGGACAGGAGGTCGGCGGCGTTGTCGATGTCGTATTCGTTCATGGCGATGAATCCGGGTCAGAGGAGGGGAAGCCCCGGGTGGGGCGGGGTCGGGAAGTCAGGCATGGTGCCGTGTTCGGCGTAATAGGGGTCGCGGTCGTTGAGATAATAGGCAGCGTCCCGGGCGATCCTCGAGGCCACGCCGTGGTAGAGCGGGATGACCTTGTCGGTCGACATCAGGGTGCTGACGCGTCCGCTCACGGTGTCGGTCATGCGCACCTCGATGCGTCCGGTGTCCACCCTGAGCTCGACCGGGCCGCGCATCACCCGGGCCTCGTCGGAGCGCAGCTGGCGCCCGATCAGGTAGAGCGGCTCGGCGTATCCGCCCTCGTAGTCGACCACCGGCACCATGGTGCGGGCCACCGCCCCGCCGATCCGGCGCATTTCCTCCGGGGTGAACCTGTCGCGCCCGGCGGCCGTGCCGGCCTCGACGATCGGGTCCCGCGTTCGCCTGTAGGCGGAGCCGTCGGCCACGTAGACCTCGTTCAGCCACTTGAGGTCGATTTCCACGGGCAGCAATTCGGGGTCGGAATCGCGCTCCGGGTGGCGGGCGTGGTCGTCCGGGTCAACGGTGGCGTAGACGAACCCGTCAGTCGCGCGTGGCGGGATCTGGCCGAAGTCGACGCCGGTCAAGGGGCATAGCCGCAGGCCGCCGCCCGACAGGACGAAATCGGCTTCCTCCGGGTCGACGTCGCCCCAGCCGTTCACCCGCCCGACAGTGTTCCGGTCCGCCCACGCGTAGAGCTTGGGGAACCGGGAAGGGGCAGGGATACGCGGGACGTGGGCCAGGCGGCGGAGGTTGGCGTCGCCATGGGCGGTGATGTCCTCGCATCCGGGGGCGCTGGGCATGGCGCTGAGGCGATCGACGAGGGATTGCACGAATTCGCGCACCACCAGCACGGTCTCGGCGACCGAAAGATGCCGGGGTTCCGACCCTTCCGGGCTGTATTCCCGTCCGAGGTCGTCGTCGTGCTTGAACATGGACGCGCGGCGCTTGGCCTTGTAGGCGAGGTAACGCTTCGGCTCCCCCTCGAGCTTCGGGTTCACGTGCGGGATGCCGCGTAGCGCCGCCCCGTCCCGGGCCCAGTCCTCGGTCAGGTACAGGGTCGCGGACATGTCCCCGGTATCGGACCAGTGTGTCACCGAAAGGCCGGGCGGGATGCAGGCTTCCGAGAGCCCGGTCAGGCATCCGTAGCGGGTGCCGTCCTCGCCCTGGCGGTTCCCGAACCTGAGCCAGAACGGGCCCGCGGGCGTCTCGCCCGACACGCCGTAGAGGCTGCGGACGACCTTGGTGCCTGACCCGGTGGTCATGAACCGCAGGTCAATCCCCGGGACTTCCCAGCCCACCCTGGCCAGTTCGCGGACCAGCTCCGCGCCGAGGTCCTCGAAGGGGGAACTGTGCTCGATGGAGCGGAACGGCATGTCCTTGGGCCAGGCGAACCTTTGCGGCTCGAGGCCGTGCAACCCGTTGTCGAACTCTATCGCCATCCCGGCTCCTCCTTGTCCCGGTCACAATAGACCGTGGGCCGGCAAGCCAAAAGGGATTGCGGATACGCGCCTTTGCCTGCCCGTTGAGTGTTGCGGCCCGGCGGGCGAGAATGCCGCGACCAACAGCGGGACGCCCCATGCCACGCCTCTGGACCTTGTCCGACCTCCATTTCGAGAACTATCCCGACGACCATCCCGGGATCGTCCCGCCGGACGACTTCGACGTCCTGGTCGTCGCCGGCGACATCTACGAGGGCAATCCCGCCGAATGCGTGCGCCGCGTGGCGCGGATGGCGGACGGACGGCCTTCCGTCATGGTGCTCGGCAACCACGACGTCTATTTCCTGCCGCTGCAGCGGGCCGTCGATCTGGCGGTCCGCGTCGGCGAGAAGCTGGGGGTGACGGTGCTGGAGCGGAGCGTGGCGACCGTGGAAGGGCTGCGGTTCGCCGGCGGCACCCTTTGGCCGGACCATTTCGCGGACGCGCCGGCACGGCCCGACCTGACGGAGATCATGGCGGGGCGTGCCCCCGCCC
>Ga0065721_10005265_pt1 | contig 31752 bp, 32 predicted proteins | sample Mesricmetagenome_FD_59108 | JGI IMG/M metagenome (GOLD analysis project Ga0065721, IMG submission 59108) | Mesophilic microbial community from rice straw/compost enrichment Sample: eDNA_1 v2 (version 2) | ecosystem: Engineered > Solid waste > Grass > Composting > Bioreactor | place: USA: Davis...
GATCTCCAGCAGGTCGTCGTCGGTTCCCATGCCTTCCCCGAGGTCGGCATTGAGGTCGATGGTGGTCATGTCGGCCGGCTCCGCAACAGGCGATGCGCATGTTCGACGGTCACGGGCCGGAAGGCAACCGGGCTGGCTGGCCGCAATTGCGCGAAACGATCGATATCGGCCGAAACGATGGTCCCGATCCGGGGATAGCCCCCCGTCGGCTGGTGGTCGCGCATCAGCACGATGGGCGTGCCGTCCCCGAGAATCTGGATGTCGCCGGGCAGCACCGGGTCCGAAACCAGTGACAGGATGCTCTCCCCGGCGAATACCCCCGCATCATCGGCCAGCCGCACTCCCATGCGATCCATGGCGGCGGTGACGCGAAACCGCGCCGAGACGAAATGTTCCCGCAGCGTTGGGGAGAACAGCCCGGCGTGCAGGCCCCAGACGAAGCGGATGGGACCTTCCTCAGTGGCCATCGACGCCACCGGCTCCGGCGTGCCTTCCGGCCCCGACAATCGCAGCTCGTCTCCTGCCCGCAGGCTCCTGCCGTCGAGGCCGCCGAGCCCGGCGCGCGTGCTGGTGGCGCGGCTTCCCAGCACGGCCGGCAGTTCCAGCGTCGCCCCGAAACGCAGATAGCCGTAGTTTCCTTGGCGACCGGGCAGGATGTCGAGCCGGTCTCCGGCCGCGAGCACAGCGCCTCCCGGCCAGTCCAGCGCCCTGCCGTTGACCGTCGCCTCGAAACGGGCGCCATCCCATCCCGCCGCCAAACGCCCGTCCACCACGCGGAGGCCGATGCCCGCTGCGGTGAATTCGATGCCCGCCGCCCCGGCGGCTCCGGCGCGGCGGCCTGCCCGGTCGAATGCGCCCCGGTCCATCGGCCCCGAGGCCGAGATGCCGTGCGTCAGCAAACCGGGCCGGCCGGTATCCTGAATGGTGCAAAGGGGTCCAGCCCGCTCGACTCGTAACCGCGCCGTCACGGTTCCACCTCGAAGCGGATCGTGTCGCCGGGAGCCAGATGCGTCGGCGGCGTACGATGGGGAGCGAAATTGCGGAAGCCGGTGCGGCCGATGAGGTGCCAGCCGGTGGGAATCTCGGTCGCCGCGATGGCGGTCTGGCCGGCCGCGAACAGCACGCTGCCGGCAGGCACGGCCTGGCGCACGCTATCGCGCCGGGGCAGGACCAGCTCGGGGGGATGAAAACCGCAATAGACGAAACCGGGCGCGAAGCCCGTGGTCAGGACCCGCAGCGGCGTGGCGTTGTGCCGGCGCACGAATTCCGCCTCGTCGAGCCCCAGCCGTTCCGCCACCTCAGCCAGGTCCGGCCCCGCCGCGCCGCCGAAGCGGACGGAAATGGCGCGGGAGGAGGATGGCGCCACGGGAGCGGCTGCATGCAGGCGCAGGCCGATCTCGCCGGCCAGCATCCCGGGATCGGAATGGCGCGGATCGTAGCGCAGCAGCACCGAGACCAGGCTCGGCACCACCTCGATCACCCCCGGCACGGGTTCGGCGGCCAGGGACGCCGCCAAGGCAAGAACCCGCCGGTTCGCCTCGTCGGAAAGACTGTCGGCGAACCGGACCAGCAGGGCCGCGTCGCCCAGCGGCACGATCATCGGCCTGTCCGGCGCAATGGCGCCTGCTCCGCCCACGGCACATCCCCCGCTCGCTCACCTTGTCGACCATCCAGTCCTCGCGACAGGATGGCGATCCGTCAAGGCCTCATGCGGCTCGGGCCGGCGGGCGAGCGCCGCGCGGGCGCGGCGCTCGTCTATGCGGAAGAACTCTCGGCTTCAGTTGGGATCGCGGCCCTCCTGCTCCACCACCGCCTCGAACAGCTCGCGAGCCTGTCCGGGACCGATGGCCTCGATGGCCACCGCCGCGATCGCGGCGAACAGTTCTGCGATTTCCTGGGGATCGGTGATTTCGGCGTCGTCGTCTTCGGCGTCGGCGTTGATCAGGGTAAACACAATAACGCGCCTCCACAGTGAGCCTACGACCCCAGTGTGCGGCGATTCCCGTTACCGATTAAATAACGGATTGTCCCAGAGCGGGGCACGGGGCCGCTTGCGGGAAATGTCAGCAAGGCTTACTCTTCGCCCGCTTCGAGGGCGTCGAGATAGGTTTCGATCTCGTCGAGGCTCGCCGAGAACGGCTTGGGCTCGTTGCCGAAGATCACCCGATAGCTTTCGTCGTCGCGCAGCGCATGGCCGCCCGGCTGGCCCAATGTCTTGATCTTGTCGGCGGTCAATATGGTCAGCCCGTGCCGCGCCGCCAGCCGTTTCATGCGCCGCATCCGCGACGCCTCGAATTCCTTGCGGCTCATCTCTCACCCCGGAACGCCTGGCGGGCAGGGAGGGATTCGAACCCCCGGAAGGCTTGCGCCTTCGCCGGTTTTCAAGACCGGAGCAATCAACCGCTCTGCCACCTGCCCGTGGCGCTGGCTTTAGCGGGGCGCGGCCGGGCTGTCCAGTGGCGTACGACCGTCTAGGGCAGCAGCACCACCGAGCCGGTGGTCTGCCGCGCCTCCAGCGCGCGGTGCGCCTCGGCGGCTTCGGCCAGCGGGAAGGTGCGGCCGATCTCGGCCCGGATGGCGCCGCTCTCGATGGCGCCGAACAGGGCGCGCGCGCCCTCCAGCAGGTCAGACCGCTCGACGAAGTAATGCGTGCCGGTGGGCCGGGTGACATAGAGCGAGCCCTTGCGCGACAGCAGGGTGATGTCGGGAATGCCGACCACGCCCGAGGCATTGCCGAAGCTGACCAAAAGGCCGCGCGGGCGCAGGCTGTCGATCGAGCCCTCGAAGGTGGCCTTGCCGACGCCGTCATAGACCACATCGACGCCCCTGCCCCCGGTTAGCTCGCGCACGCGCGGCGCGAACGCCTCCGCGCGATAGTCGATGACGTGGTCGCAGCCATGCGCCCCGGCCACCGCCACCTTGTCCGGCCCGCCGGCCGTGCCGATCACCGTCGCCCCGATGGCCTTGGCCCATTGGGTGGCGATCAGCCCGGTGCCGCCGGCCGCGGCGTGCCAGAGTATGGTCTCGCCCTTCCGCACCGGCCAGGTCTTGAACAGCAGGTAATAGGCCGTCAGCCCCTTGAGCAGCACCGCCGCCGCGGTCCGGTCGTCGACGCCCTCGGGAATCGGCACCAGCCGCGCCGCCGGCACCAGCCGCTCCTCGGCATAGGCGCCGAGCGCGCCTTGGTAGCAGACGCGATCTCCGACCTTAACCTCCGACACTCCCTCGCCCAGCGCCGTCACCACGCCCGCCGCCTCGTTGCCGGCGACGAAGGGCAGCGGCAGCGGGTAGAGGCCCGAGCGCTGATAGGTATCGATGAAGTTGAGCCCGATCGCCGTCTGGCGGATGCGGACCTCGCCGGGCCCCGGCGCGCCGATGGTCCGGTCCTCGAGGGACAGAACCTCCGGGCCGCCGGTGGCGTGGACGGCGACGACCCGGGTCATTTCGGCGTCCTGGGTTTCCGCGGTGCCGATTTCGGCCGCGACTGCGCCCGGCTCGCGGGCGAGGACTTGGCCCGCGGCTTGGCCGGCGCGGCGGGGGCCGGCGACTCGACAGCCGCAGGGGCGCGGCCCTGCACTGCCGCGAGCCCGGCCTCGGCCGACACCGAGCCGACATCGCCGGTGAAGGGTGTGAACTCCGGCCTCGCGGCGTGGCCGCCGCTCCGCTTGAGCTTGCGCTGCTTGGCGATGACGTTGATCGCCTCGACCAGCACCGAGAAGCCCATGGCCGAGTAGACGTAACCCTTGGGGATATGGAAGCCCAGCCCGTCGGCCACCAGGGTGACGCCGATCAGCAGCAGGAAGGCCAGCGCCAGCATCTTGGTGGTGGGATGGTCGGCGACGAACTTGGCGATGGGGCCGGAGGCGACGAACATCACGCCAACGGCCACCAGCACGGCGGCGATCATCACCGCGACCTGGTCGGCGGGCACCATGCCCACGGCGGTGATGATCGAATCGATCGAGAACACCATGTCGATGATCACGATCTGCACCAGGATGGCCTGCAGGCTCGCCTTGGCGGCCTCGGCCAGCCCCACCTCGTGCGGCTCCTCGATGGCGGCGTGCATCTCGTGCGTCGCCTTGTAGATCAGGAAGCCGCCGCCGGCGATGAGGATGATGTCCTTCCAGGAGAAGTCGTGCCCGAAGGCGGAGAAGACCGGGTCCTGAAGCTGCACGATGATGCTGATCAGGAACAACAGGATGATGCGGAACACCAGCGCCAGGCCGATGCCGAGCTTGCGGGCGAGCTCGGCCTGCTCGCGCGGCAGGCGCGAGACCAGCACCGAGATGAAGACGATGTTGTCGATCCCCAGCACGATCTCCATGATCGTCAGGGTGACGAAGGCGACCCACACATTGGGATCGGCCAGCAGCTCAAGCATGGGTGGCTCCGTTTCCGAGTCTCGGATCGCCCGAATTTAGGCGTCGTCGGTGCGGCGGTGAAGAGGCGGCAATGAATTTCTCCGCCTGCGGCAACGCGCGAAATGGCGTGACTGTTCCGGCGCTGGTATGGGGGCGTTTGCCGGTGCTAGGCTTCGGCATCTTCAGGTTCGGCGAGTATTCCGATGGATTCATTCACCCCCCTCACCGCCGCGCTCGGCGGCAGCCTGATCGGCCTGGCCTCCGCCGTGCTCTGGCTGGGCAATGGGCGCATCGCCGGCATTTCCGGCATTTTCGGCCAGCTCCTGCCGCCCGCGCAGACGGTGGCGTGGCGCCTCGTCTTCCTCGCCGCCATGGTCGGGGCCGCCTGGCTCGCCGCGCAGCTCTTCCCGCAATTGGGCGTGGGCGGCGTCAAGATCGCCGAGCTGGCCGCGCCGCCCCCCGACTGGCCGGTGCCCATGCCGATCTGGCTTGCCGTGGCGGGGCTGCTGATCGGGTTCGGCACCAAGGTCGGCAATGGCTGCACTTCCGGGCATGGCGTGTGCGGGCTGGCCCGGCTGTCGCTGCGCTCGCTGGTGGCGGTGCTGGTGTTCTTCTCGGTGGCGATTCTCACCGTCGCCGTCACGGGGATCGTCTGATGGCGCCCCGCCGGCTTCCCTATCTGGCCACGGCGGCCCTCAGCGGCGGCCTTTTCGGCGCGGGGCTCTACGTCTCGCAGATGGTCGATCCGCTCAAGGTCCTGCGCTTCCTCGATTTCACCGCCATTCCCGCGGGCGGGTGGGACCCCAGCCTCGCCTTCGTCATCGTGCCGGCCATCGTGGTGATGTTCGTGGCGGTGCGCATCGGGCGCCGCCGCGAAGCCCCCCTGTTCGATACCCGCTTCCATGAGCCCGAATACGACCGCATCGATGGCCGGCTCATCGGCGGCGCGGCGCTGTTCGGGCTCGGCTGGGGCATGTCCGGCGTCTGTCCCGGCCCCGCCATCTCGCTGATCGCCTTCCAGCCCGAGGGCCTGTGGATCTTCCTCGCCGCCATGTTCGCCGGCTCGCTCGCCGGCAGCCTCATCATGCCGAGCGGTCATGGCCGCCGGCTCGCGGATGCCGGAGCATGAGCGCGGACGCCGAAGTCATCGTGGTCGGCGGCGGGCTGGCCGGCACCGCCGCCGCCGTCAGCCTGGCCCGCGCCGGCTTGCGGACCCTGCATCTGGCCCCGCCCGCCCCGCCCGACCGGCGCACCTCGGCGCTGATGCTGCCCAGCGTTGCCTTTCTCGAACGGACCGGGCTGATCGACGATCCGGCAGCGCTCGGCCATGCCCTCACCGGCATCCGCATCATCGATGCGACGCGGCGCCTGATCCGGGCGCCCGAGACCTTCTTCGACGCCGCCGAGGCGGGCCTCTCCGCCTTCGGCTGGAATTTCGCCAATGCCCCCCTGCTCGAGCGGTTCCGCGCCGCCAGCCCCGCCAGAGGCCTTGAAACCCGTGACGCGACGGTCACCGCTTATCGCCGCAGCGGCGGCCTGGGCGAGGTGACGACGGGCGACGGAACGATCCTGCGGGCGCCGCTGGTGGTCGGCGCCGACGGCAAGACGTCGCTGATCCGCACCGCCGCCGGCATCGGCGTGCGCGAACGCCGCTTCACCGAAGCCGCCCTGGTCTGCGACCTCGAACTGGCCCGCGCCATCGGCGGCACCTCCGTCGAGTTCCACTATCCCCACGGCCCGTTCACCCTGGTTCCGGCCGGCGGCAAGCGCGCCAATCTGGTCTGGATCGACGAACCGTCCGTGCTGCAGGCTGCGCAGGCCGACGGTCCCGAGCGCCTGCTGGCCGATCTGCGCCAGCGGTCGCAGCACCTGTTCGGCACCATCGCGCTGGCCTCGCCGAGCGTCGTCTTTCCGCTGAGCACGCTGGCGGTCGAGGCGGCCGGCCGGGACGGAGTGGCGCTGGTGGGGGAATCCGCCCACGCCTTTCCGCCCATCGGCGCACAGGGGCTCAATCTGGGCCTGCGCGACGTGGCCGATCTGCTCGCGGCGCTGGAGGCTTCCGACCGCACCCGTCCAGATTGGGGCGACGCGGTCAGCCGGGACTATGCGGCGCGGCGCGCCGGCGATCTCGCCCGCACCGGCGGCATGGTCGATGCGCTTTTCAGGTCCCTGCTGGCGGAGTTCCTGCCGGGCCAGGCCCTGCGCGCCGGCGGCCTCTGGGCCCTGCGCAGCTCCCGCGCCTTGCGCCGCCAGGCCTTTTCCCTGGGCATGGGCAGGCGCCGCGCTTAGGGTCTACCGGGATTTGGTGCGCCCGCCCGCCCGAGCCACCTTATCGGGCCTGTCCAATGCCGCAAAGTAAAGGGGCGCGGTCGCCCGCGCCCCATGCAAATCCCGTATCCGTATGGCGGCCTATTGCTGGGCCGGCGGCTCGCTGCCTTCGGCCGGCGGGGTTTCGCCGTTGCTGAGCTGCTGGCGGAGCTGCTCGGCGCGGTCCTGCAGCACCTGCTCCAGCGCGTTCTCGCCGCTGGTCTCCTGGCGGAACTCGTCGAAGGTCAGGGCGGCGTCGCCGTCATAGGTGGCGGTGAAGCCGGCCAGGTTGATCTCGATGGTCAGGTCCTGGTTCTGCCGATTCTTGGCGGTGAGCTTGAGCACGTTGCCGCGCTTGAGCGAGTTCACATACTGCTCGTTGATCACCAGCTGGGTGGCGCAGGAGGTCGGGTCGCACAGCATGTAGGGCACGCGCACCGGCTTGGCATTGTCGATCTGCCAGGTCAGGCCGAAAGGCAGCAGCACCCCGAGCGGCACGGCGGCCACGGCCAGGAGCCGGCTTTCCTGGCCCGGATCGTCGCGCAGCAGGAACGAGCCGAGGAACTGCCCGTTGGCGAGCACCACCTGGCGCATGATGCAGGCCTGCTGACCGTCGGGCAGCGGATCGCATACCTTGAGCCAGTTCTGCGAGGCCGGCTGGGCCGGGGTGGTCGCGGTGGTGGCATCGGTACCCGCGGGCGCTTCTTCGGCAGCCGGAGCCTCGGGGGCGGCGTCCTGGGCGTAGGCGGAGATCGGGGACAGCATAAGCGCGGCCACCGCAAATCCGGCGACGAGAGGTTTCCTGAAGTCCATAGAGTGTCCTTGCCTTCCTTGGCGGTCCAGGCGGCGCAGCGCCACCACAGAAACTTAAGAGCCCTTCAAGGGCGCAAATCGGGCAATAACATGACCGATACCCCTTGCCAAAACATTATGCGATATGCGCCTTGGTTTCGCCTGCTCAGGCCCCGTTTTCCGCCAGTTTTGCCAGCTTGGACAGGATCGCGGCGGCGCCTTTCAGCCGGTGTTCCGGCGTCGGCCAGTTGCGCGCGAACACGAGTTTCTGATCGGGCTTGATGCGCACCTGGTTGCCCGGGTCGCTGACCATCTGCACCAGCCCGGCGGGGTTGGGGAACTCGTTGTTCCGCAGGGTGATCACCGCGCCCTTGGGGCCGGCATCGACCTTCTCGACATTGGCCTTTCGGCACAGCGCCTTGACCAGGATCACCTTGAGCAGCGCCTCCACCTCCTCGGGCAGCGGCCCGAAGCGGTCGATCAGCTCGGCGCCGGCCGCGTCGATCTCGCGGATTTCCGTCAGGTCGCCGAGCTTGCGGTAGAGCTGCATGCGCAATTGCAGGTCCGGCACGTAGCTTTCCGGAATCATCACCGGCATGCCCAGCGAGATGGTCGGGCTCCACTCGTTGTGATCCACATATTCTTCCTCGCCGTTCCTGAGGCTGGCCACGGCTTCCTCCAGCATGGCCTGGTAGAGCTCGTAGCCCACCTCGCGGATATGGCCGGACTGCTCGTCGCCGAGCAGGTTGCCGGCCCCGCGGATGTCGAGGTCGTGGCTGGCGAGCTGGAAGCCCGCCCCCAGGCTCTCCAGCGATTGCAGCACGCCGAGCCGGCGTTCGGCCGTGTCGGTCAGCTTGCGGTTGGGCGGCACGGTGAACAGCGCATAGGCGCGCTGCTTGGACCGTCCGATACGGCCGCGGATCTGGTAGAGCTGGGCCAGGCCGAACTGGTCGGCGCGATGCACGATCAGCGTGTTGGCATTGGGGATGTCGAGGCCCGATTCGACGATGGTGGTCGCCAGCAGCACGTCGAACTTGTTGTCGTAGAAGGCGTTCATGATGTCGTCGAGCTCGCCCGGCGGCATCTGCCCGTTGGCCACCACGAACGACACTTCCGGCACCTGGCTGCGCAGGAACTCGGCGATGTCCGGCTGGTCCTTGATGCGCGGCACCACGTAGAAGCTCTGCCCGCCGCGATATTTCTCGCGCAGCAGCGCCTCGCGCACCGAGAGCGGATCGAAGGGGGAGATGAAGGTGCGGATGGCGAGGCGGTCGACCGGCGGCGTCGCCAGAAGGCTCAGGTCGCGCACGCCGGTCAGCGCCAGCTGCAGCGTCCGCGGGATCGGCGTCGCCGTCAGCGTCAGCACGTGCACATTGGCCTTGAGCTCCTTGAGCCGTTCCTTGTGCGCCACGCCGAAATGCTGCTCCTCGTCGATGATGAGCAGGCCGAGATCGTTGAACTTTATGGTCTTGGACAACAGGGCGTGCGTGCCCACCACGATGTCCACCTGGCCGTTGGCCAGCCCCTCCTTGGTCGCCTTGAGCTCGCCGGCGCTGACCATGCGCGAGGCGTGCCGCACGCGCACCGGCAGGCCCTGGAAGCGCTCGGAGAAGGTCTTGAAGTGCTGGCGCGCCAGCAGGGTGGTCGGCACCACCACGGCCACCTGCTTGCCCGAAAGGGCCACCGCGAAGGCCGCGCGCAGCGCCACCTCGGTCTTGCCGAAGCCCACGTCGCCGCAGACCAGCCGGTCCATCACCCGGCCCGAGGTCAGGTCGTCGAACACCGCCTCGATGGCCGTGAGCTGGTCCTCGGTCTCCTCATAGGGGAAGCGCGCGGCGAACTCGCCATAGGCGCCCGAATTGACGTCGATCACATCCGCCTTGGTCAGCAGGCGCTGCGCCGCGATCTTGATGAGCTGCTCGGCCATCTCGCGGATGCGCTTCTTCAGCCGGCCCTTCTTGGCCTGCCAGGCCACGCCGCCCAGCCTGTCGAGCGCGACATTGGGATCGTCCGAGCCGTAGCGGGTCAAAAGCTCGATGTTCTCCACCGGCAGGTAGAGCTTGGTGTCGCCGGCATATTGCAGCTCGACGCATTCGTGCGGCGCCCCGCCCGCCTCCAGCACCTTGAGCCCGACGAAGCGGCCGATGCCGTGGTCCACATGCACCACCAGATCGCCGGCGCTGAGGCTGGCCGCCTCGGTCAGCGCGTCCTGCGCCTTCTTCTTGCGCTGCGGCCGCAGGATGCGCTCGCCCAGGATATCCTGCTCGGACAGGACCAGCAGATCCGCGGTCTCGAAGCCGGTCTCCAGCGGCAGCACCACCAGCGCCGTGGTCGCCGCGCTGGTGGTCTCGGCGTCCCGCCAGTTCTCGGCGAGGCGCGGATTGGTCAGCCCATGGTCCTTGAGCACCTGGGCCATGCGGTCGCGGGTGCCGGCGCTCCAGCAGGCGAGGACCGCCCGCCGCCCCTGCCGCCGCTCGGCCAGCAGCCGGTCCACCACCGCCTGGAACAGGTTGACGTCCGAAGCCTGCCGCTCGGCCGCGAAGCTCGGAGCCACATGCCCGCCCGCGTCGTCGGCCGCCCGCGTCCCCGGCGCCAGGAACGGCGAGAGCTGGATCACCGAGGCCCCGGCCAGCGCATGCGGATGGGCGTCCAGCTGGTAGAGCAGGTCCGGGGCGATGGGCTTGTAGGGCGCGCCGGCGCCTGCGACCGGCGGGGCCAGCCGGGCGGCCTCGCGCGCCTCGTAATAGTCGCGAATCTGGGTCGCCCGCTCGGCATAGGCTTCCACCGCCTGGTCGTCGAAGACGAAGGGCGCGTCGCCCACATAGTCGGCCAGGCTGTCGAGATGGTCGTAGAAGAAGGGCAGCCAGTGCTCGGTGCCCGAATAGCGCGATCCGCCGCTGATCGAGGCATAGAGCGTGTCGTCCACCGTATTGCCGCCGAAGGCCGCGGTGTAGTTCTTGCGGAAGCGGCGGATGGTCTCCTCGTTGAGCACCACCTCGCTCATCGGCGTCAGGTCGATGCGCTTCAGCGTACCGGTGGTGCGCTGGCTGTCGGGATCGAAGGTGCGGATGGATTCGAGCTGGCTGCCGAAGAAATCGAAGCGCAGCGGTGCCTCCGCCCCGGCGGGAAAGAGATCGATCAACCCGCCGCGCACGGCGAACTCGCCGCTCTCGCGCACCGTCGGCACCCGCAGATAGCCGTTGTTGGCGGCCCAGCCGACCAGCTTCTCGCTGTCCACCACCCGGCCGACTGCCGCGGAGAAGGACATGGTCTGCACCACGTCGCGGGGCGGCAGCTTCTGGATCAGCGCGTTGACCGCCGTCAGCACCACGGCCCCCCTGGTGCCCGTCGACAGCGCGGCGAGCGTGTTCATGCGCGCCGCGATGGTCACGGTGTTGGGGGAAACCCGGTCATAGGGCAGGCAGTCCCAGGCCGGCAGGGTCAGGACGGCGTGGCCGGGCAGCATGGCGGTCAGGATGTCCGCCATGCGCTGCAGGCGCCGCCCGTCCCGCGCGACGAACACCAGGCTCGCCGCATCCTCAGGCGCGTCCCGCAGCCGCTGCTCGATCAGGCGCGCCAGCACCATGGGCTGCATGCCGTCCGGCACGTTGGAGATGGTGCGGGCGGGCACGTCGATATCCGAAATCTCGTTCATCGGCCGACGCGCGCCTCGTGATCGGCGATCACCGCGTCGAGGAAGCTCCGGTCGACATGGGGCGGCGGCTCCTCCTGCCGCAGCACCCATTTGAGCAGCGGGGGGTCCTCCTCGCTCATCAGGGCCTCCAGCCGGTCCAGCTCGGCCGTATCGAAGTGCTCCACATTGGCGTCGGCGAACGGCCCCAGGATGAGGTCCATCTCCTTGGTGCCGCGATGCCAGGCGCGATAGCGCAGCCGCTTGCGGCGAATAGCAATGTCCTCACCGGCCGTCATTGAGACACCATGATGCGATTTGTTCCCGATTTGGGCGCTTTCTTTACGCGGGTTGGGCGGCATTGTCACGGCACCGATGCAAAGGGGGAACCGTCGCCGCCGCTTCCCCGTCAGGCGCCGCGCCCGCCGGATTTGTCAGGCTCGGCCCGGATATGGCAGTTTGGCCCTCGTCGTTCAATCCGCCACAAGACCGCCGCGTGCCCCGTCCCGAATCCCTCCAGCCCCTGTTCCGCTCGCTCCACTCCATCAAGGGCGTGGGCGACAAGCTGGCCGCGCTGCTCACCCGCTTTTTCGGCGCGCCGGACGGGCAGGAAGCCATCGTCCTCGACGTGCTCATGCACATGCCCTCGGGCGTGGTGGACCGGCGCCGCCAGGTCGGGGTGGCCGACGCCTGGCTCAACCAGACCGTCACGCTGCGGCTGCATGTCGACCGGCACCAGGCCCCGCCCCGCGGCCGGCCGCATCTGCCGCATCGCGTCTTCGCGCATGACGAGACCGGCGACATTCAGCTCGTCTTCTTCCGCGCCCAGGGCGGCTGGGTGGAGAAGGCCCTGCCCGTCGGCGAGGAACGCTACGTGTCCGGCCAGATCGGCTTCTTCAACGGCGAGAAGCAGATCACCCATCCCGACTACATCGTCGAGCCCGACAAGTTCGCCACCCTGCCCCTGGTCGAGCCCGTCTACCCGCTGACCCAGGGCCTGAGCTCGCGGGCGCTGGGCAGGCTGGTGCGCGAGGCGCTGGAGGCGGTGCCGGAACTGCCCGAATGGATCGCGCCGGAAACCATGGCGGCCCGCGACTGGCCGGGCTTCTCCCGCGCGCTGCACATGGTCCATGCGCCCGAAGCGCCGGGCGACGCCGAAATCTGGGCGCCGGCCCGCCAGCGCCTTGCCTATGACGAATATCTCGCCGGGCAGATCACGCTGCAACTGGTGCGCTCCAGCAGGGTGTCGGCGCGCGGCGTCGCCCGCTCGTTCACCGGCGCGATCACCGATGCGGTGGTCGCAGCCCTGCCCTTCGCCCTCACCGCCGGCCAGCAGGCCGCCTTTGCCGACATCCGCGCCGATCTCGCCGCGCCCGACCGCATGTCGCGGCTGCTGCAGGGCGATGTCGGCTCGGGCAAGACCGTCGTCGCCCTGCTCGCCATGGCCGCCATGGCCGAGAGCGGCGCGCAATCCGCCATGATGGCGCCGACCGAGCTGCTCGCCGCCCAGCACTACCGGACCGTCAAGCCGCTCTGCGACGCCGCCGGGCTGGGTTGCGCCCTGCTCACCGGCAAGATGCCCGCCGCCGAGCGCCGCGCCATCCTGTCGGGCCTTGCCGACGGCTCGATCTCCATCGTCCTCGGCACCCATGCCCTCTTCCAGTCCGGCGTCGAGTTCCGCGACCTGGGCCTCACCGTGGTGGACGAGCAGCATCGTTTCGGCGTCCACCAGCGCCTCGCCCTTTCCGGCAAGGGCCGGCATACCGACCTGCTGGTGATGACCGCCACGCCGATCCCGCGCACGCTGGTCCTCACCCATTTCGGGGACATGGCGGTCAGCGTGCTGCGCGAGAAGCCGGGGGGAAGGCAGCCCATCGACACCGCCGTCCTGTCGATCGGCGACTACGACCGTGTCGTCGCGCGCCTGCGGGCCCGGCTGGACGAGGGCGCCCAGGCCTATTGGGTCTGCCCGCTGGTGGAGGAGAGCGAGGCGCTGGAGGTCGTCTCCGCCGAGGACCGCTTCGCCGAGCTCCAGGCAGTGTTCGGCGACCGGGTGGCCCTGGTGCATGGCCGCATGTCCGCCTCCGCCAAGCAGGAGGCGATGCAGCGTTTCGCGGCCGACGAGATCAAGCTGCTGGTCGCCACCACCGTCATCGAGGTGGGCGTCGACGTTCCCAACGCTACCATCATGATCATCGAGCATGCCGAGCGTTTCGGGCTCGCCCAGCTGCACCAGCTGCGCGGCCGCGTCGGGCGGGGATCGCAGCGCTCGGCCTGCCTGCTGCTCTACAAGGAGCCGCTCAGCGACACCGCCAGGGCCCGGCTCGAGACCATCAAGTCCACCGAGGACGGCTTCGAGATCGCCGAGCGCGATCTCGAGCTGCGCGGCCAGGGCGACCTCTTGGGCACCCGCCAGTCCGGCATGCCCGGCTACCGCATCGCCGTGCCGGACGTCCACCGGCACCTGCTCGAATTCGCCCATGACGAGGCCAAGGCCCTGCTCGCCCGCAATCCCGGCCTCGCCGGCCCCGAGGGCGAGGCCGCCCGCACCCTGCTCTACCTGTTCCGCAAGGACCTGGCGATTCCGCTGATCCGGGCGGGGTGAGCCCCGCGGATCGTCGCTCCGGGGCGTGTCGACCGGCCTCATCCCGNGCTTGTCGAAGGACGGGGCGGGCTGCGCCGGAACGGTGAAGGGGNCCTACTCCACCGTCACCGACTTCGCCAAATTNCGCGGCTGGTCCACGTCGGTGCCCATGAAGACGGCNGTGTGGTAGGCCAGCAGCTGCACCGGCACCGTGGCCAGGATCGGCGCGACGAAGCTGTGGACGTGCGGGATCTCGATGATGTCCGCCACCCCGTGCCCCACGGTGCGGGCGCCGTCGGCGTCGGTGATCAGGATGATCTTGCCGCCCCGCGCCGCCACTTCCTGCATGTTGGACAGCGTCTTGTCCACCAGCTCGTCCGAAGGCGCGACGACGATGACCGGCATGGCCTCGTCCACCAGCGCGATGGGGCCGTGCTTGAGCTCACCCGCCGCATAACCTTCGGCATGTATATAGCTGATTTCCTTGAGTTTTAGAGCACCTTCCATGGCCACGGGGAACATGGGCCCGCGTCCCAGATAGAGCACGTCCTTGGCCTTGGAGAGTCGCTTGGAGATGTCCATGATCTGCGCTTCGGCGGCAAGGGCCGCCGAGACCGCGGACGGCAGGGCGGTCAGGGCGCGCACCAGCTCGGTCTCCAGCTCGGCGCTCACCACGCCCCGCGCGCGTCCGGCGGCGATGGCGAGGCTGGCCAGCGCCGTCAACTGCGCCGTCAGCGCCTTGGTCGAGGCGACGCCGATCTCCGGGCCGCAGAGGATGGGGAAGACCACCCCGGATTCGCGGGCGATGGTGGATTCCACCGTGTTGACCAGGCTGGCGATATGCTGGCCCTGCCCCGCGCAGTAGCGCAGCGCCGCCAGCGTGTCGGCCGTCTCGCCCGATTGCGAGATGAACAGCGACAGCCCGCCCTTTTCCAGCGGCGGCTCGCGATAACGGAACTCGGAGGCCACGTCGATATCGACCGGCAGCCGCGCATAGCGCTCGAACCAGTATTTGGCGATGGCGCCGGCATAATAGGCGGTGCCGCAGGCGCTCATGGTCAGCCGGCTGAGATCGGAGAAGTCGAAGGGCAGCGTCTCGCGGATCGCCACCTTCTCGGCACCCATGTCCACATAGTGGCTCAGCGTGTGGGAGATGGTCTCGGGCTGCTCGTAGATCTCCTTGGCCATGAAATGGCGGTGATTGCCCTTGTCCACCAGCAGCGCCGAGGCCTGGGACAGCATCTGCTCGCGCTCGACGATGGCATCCTTGCCGTCGCGGATGGTGACGCCCGCCGGGGTGATCACCGCCCAGTCGCCGTCCTCCAGATAGGTCAGCCGCGAGGTGAACGGGGCCAGCGCCATGGCGTCGGACCCCAGATACATCTCCGTGGTGCCGTAGCCCACGGCCAGCGGCGCCCCGTGGCGGGCGGCGATCAGCAGGCCGTCCTGCCCCTTGAACATGAAGGCCAGCGCGAAGGCGCCCCGGAGCTTCTTGAGCGTGCGGGCCACCGCCAGCTCCGGATCGGCGCCGTTGTCGATCTCGCGGGTCACCCAGAGCGCCACCGATTCCGTGTCGGTCTGGGTCTGCGGCAGATAGCCGTCCTGCGCCAGATCGGCCAGCAGCTCGCGGAAATTCTCGATGATGCCGTTGTGCACCACGGCCACCTTGTCGGTGGCGTGCGGGTGGGCGTTGAGCTCGGTGGGCGCCCCATGGGTGGCCCAGCGGGTGTGGCCGATGCCGATATGGCCGTCCAGCGGCTCGAAGGAGAGCTTCTGGGCCAGGTTGCCCAGCTTGCCCTCGGCGCGCCGCCGCGCGATGGCGCCTCCCTCCAGCGTCGCCACGCCCGCGCTGTCATAGCCGCGATATTCGAGGCGCTTCAGCGCGTCCACCAGGCGCCCCGCCACCGGCGCGTCGCCGACGATCCCGACAATCCCGCACATGATCCTATTTCCCCTTGGCGGCCTTCTTGGCCAGAGCGCGCTCGCGCAGCTTGGGCGCATAGCCCGGCTTGTTCTCCTGGCGCGCCCGGCCCAGCGCCAGCGCGTCGGCCGGCACGTCCTGGGTGATGACGCTGCCCGAGGCGGTATAGGCGCCGTCCCCGATGGTCACCGGCGCCACCAGCGCGGCGTTGGAACCGATGAAGACGTCGTTGCCGATCACAGTTTTGTCCTTGTTCACGCCGTCATAGTTGCAGGTGATGGTGCCGGCCCCGATATTGGTGCGCGCGCCGATCTCGGCGTCCCCGAGATAGCTCAAATGCCCGGCCTTGGTGCCGGCGCCGATCCGCGATTTCTTCACTTCGACGAAATTGCCCAGGTGCACGTCCGGCCCCAGCTCGGCGCCGCCGCGGATGCGCGCGAAGGGGCCGATGCTCGCCCCCTCCCCGATCACCGCGTCCTCGATGTCGCAGAAGGCGCGGATCTCGACATTGTCGGCGATCTTCACGCCCGGCCCGAAGACCACGTTGGGAAAGATGGTCACGTCCCGGCCGATCTCGGTGTCCCAGGAGAACCACACGCTCTGCGGATCGCGCAGGGTCACGCCAGCCTTCATGAAATCCTCGCGCCGCACCTCTTGGAACAGCGCTTCCGCCCGCGCCAGCTGGGCGCGGTCGTTGACGCCCATCACGTCGTTTTCCGGCGCCACGCCGTAGCCGACCGTCTTGCCGGCGGCATTGGCCAGCCCGACCAGATCGGTCAGGTAGTATTCGCCCTGCGCGTTGTTGGTGTCGATCCTGTCGATCAGTTCGCGGAACACCTCGGCGCGGAAGGCGAGGATGCAGGCATTGCACAGCCCGATCCGGCGCTCCTCCTCGCTGGCGTCCTTGTGCTCGCGGATGGCCAGCAGGCGCTCCCCCTCGGTGATGAAGCGGCCATAGCCGGTGGGGTCGGCCGGCTCGAAGCCGAGAATGGCCGCGTCGAGCCCCGCATCCAGCCGGTCGAGCACGGCGCGGAAGTTCGCGCCCCGCAGCAGCGGATGGTCGCCGTAGACCACCGCGACATAGCCCTCGGCGGTCGCGAACAGCTCGCGCGCCATGGATGCGGCGTGGCCGGTGCCGCGGGCCACCGCCTGCTCGAAATGCACCACCTCAGGGTCGATGGCGGAGACGGTTTCACGGATGGCGGCATGTTTGGGGCCGGTCACCAGCGCGATGCGGGTCGAGCCGGCCTCGCGCGCGGCGCGCGTCACGTGACCGACGATGGGCAGCCCGCCCACCGGATGCAGCACCTTGGGGGTGGCGGACTTCATCCTGGTGCCTTCGCCCGCCGCGAGAATGATCGACAGCAATTCGGTCATGACACCCTCTCCGCCTCAGCGCCTTGTCGGCAGGCATTTTCACAAATTTATGGCAGCCAAGAGTTGGCGAACCGATAACAATGGGACCACTCTAGCTCCCGACGCGCCGCCCGATTCGGCGGCGCTGCGGGGTATCTGGCTTGGCTAAAGCATCGGAACAGTTCCGGCAATCGGATGTCACGCTTTGGGGCATCGTCGCCCTGGTCTGCGCCGGCCTCGCCGTGTTCGGCGCCAATGTCTCGGCGCTGGTGCCCCAGGGCATGCTGGCAGGGCTGCACAAGACGCGGCTGGAGGGGCCGAGTCTCGATTCCCTGCGCCAGCAGGTGGCCGACCTGCGCGAGCAGACCGTGCGCCTCAGGCGCGAGAACGAGCTGTTGGTCAGCCGTTTCGCCCTGCAGGAACGGGCCGGCAACGAGATCGTCCGCCGCGTCGGGGCGCTCGAGGTCAGCGTGCCGCGCCTGCTCGAGGCGCTGCCGGCCGGCGCGGAGATCGACCGGTCCAGCCTCACCGCCTCCATCGGCGGCAACGGGACGCTGAGCTTCGATGCCGATGGCGGTTCGGTGGTGGTGCGCCAGACGCCGATGCCGCAGGCCGCGGCCGGCGACCCCGTCACCCAGCCCCTGCCGCCGCCCGTCGAGGCCGCCCCGCTCGTGGCCGCGGCCACGCCCAACGAGGATGCCTATGGCATCGCCATCGGCCCGGCCATCGCCTTCGAGCAGGCCCAGGCGCAATGGAGCGATCTGACGCTCAAGCTCGGCCCCTTGCTGTTCGGCCTCTCGCCGCTGCTCGTCGACGAGACCAATGGCGAGGGCAAGCGCATCGTGGTCGGCCCGATCAGCGCGCTTGCCGAAGCCACGGCTCTCTGCCGCAGGCTCGAGGGGATTTCCATCGCCTGCATGCCCATGCCCTTCACGGGCGAGCCGCTCGGCCCCTCCGCCGCCGGCACGGCGCAATAGCGGTTGACAGGGGACAAACCCCCGCTATTTTCCGCGCAACGCCGCAGGGCGTCCGTTCAGTGTGCGCCGGTAGCTCAGTGGTAGAGCATTCGACTTTTAATCGAATGGTCCTGGGTTCGAATCCCAGCCGGCGTACCACCCCCCTTTTCGGTGTCGGGTTTGCACCGGTTTCCAGGCAACCCACCGGGTCTGGCGGAGTGCCGGACCAAATCCGCGGAGCCCCCTAGCCCACCAGGCCGAGCTGCTGCGCCGCATGCAGGCGCGCATAGACGCCGTCGCGGCTGATGAGCTGCTCGTGCGGTCCCTGCTCGACGATGCCCTGCTCGGTCAGCACGACGATGCGGTGCGCATGCCGGATGGTGGCGAGGCGGTGAGCGATCACCAGCGTGGTACGGCCCGCCGAGAGCTCGGACAGCGACTGCTGGATGGCCGCCTCGGTGGCGGTGTCCAGCGCCGAGGTCGCCTCGTCGAGGATCAGGATGGGCGGGTTCTTGAGGAAGATGCGGGCGATGGCCACGCGCTGCTTCTGCCCGCCCGACAGCTTCACCCCGCGCTCGCCGACCATGGTGTCGAGGCCGGCGGACAGGCTGGCGATCAGATCGTCCAGCCGCGCCCGGCGCGCCGCCTCGTGCACGCGCTCGTCCGAGGCGTGGATGTCGCCATAGGCGATGTTCTCGCGCAGCGTGCCGCCGAACAGGAACACGTCCTGCTGCACCACCCCGATATGGCGGCGCAGCGAGGCCTGCGTCATGTCGGCGATATCCATGCCGTCGATGCTGATGCGTCCGGTATCGGGCTCGTAGAAGCGCGGCACCAGCGAGCAGAGCGTCGTCTTGCCCGCGCCGGACGGCCCGACGATGGCGACCGTCTCGCCGGGATGGATGTCGAGATTGATGTCGTGCAGCACGGTCCGCCCGGCATCGTAGGAGAACGAGACGTTCTCGAAGCGGACATGGCCCTTCAGCGTCTGCACCTCCACGGCGCCGGGCCGGTCGGCGATGTCAGGCTCGGTGTCGATCAGGTTGCAGAAGCGGCGGAAGCCGGCGATACCCTTGGGATAGCTCTCCAAAACGCTGGTGATCTTGTCGATCGGTCCGAGGAACACATCGACCAGGAGGATGAAGCTGACGAAGCCGCCATAGCTGAGGTTGCCGGCCACCACCAGCCAGGCGCCGGCCAGCAGCACCACGAGCTGAACCAGGCGCGTGGACAGGAAGGTGATGGCGATGCTGGCCGTCATGATCGAATAGGCCTGCAGCTTGGTCTGGCGATAGGCCAGGTTGCTGTCGTTGAACAGGCCGGCCTCGTGGCGCTCGTTGGCGAAGGCCTTGACCACGCGGATGCCGCCGATGGCGTCCTCCATGCGCACGTTGAAGTCCCCCACCCGCCGGAACAGCTCCTGCCAGTTGCGGGTCATGCGGGCGCCGTAGCGGCCCACCAGCCAGGTGGTGATCGGCACGAGCACCGTCGTGATCAGCGCCAGCTGCCAGTTGGTGACGAACATCAGCAGGAAGGCGCCGAGGAAGGTCATCACCGCGATGAACATGTCCTCGGGGCCGTGATGCGCCACCTCCCCGACATCCTCCAGGTCCTTGGTGACATGGGTGATGAGCTGGCCGGTCTTGTTGTTGTCGAAGAAGCGGAAGCTGAGCTTCTGCAGGTGCTCGAAGGCCTGCCGGCGCATGTCGGTCTCGATGGAGACGCCCAGCACGTGGCCGAAATAGTTGACGACGGACTTGAGCGTGGCGCTGGTCACGTAGACGGCCAACAGGCCCGCCCCCGCCGCCAGGATCAGCGAATATTCCGAGCGGGGCAGCAGCTGGTCGATCACATAGGCCACGGCCAGGGGGAAGGCCAGATCGAGCAGGCCCGCAATGACGGCACAGCCGAAATCGAGGATGAAAAGGCCCGTATAGGGCCGATAATAGGAGAAAAAGCGGCGCAGCATGGTCAGGTCCGGTATTCCAGGGGCATAGGCCCCGAGGGCGTTCGCATTAAACTATACCCTGTTAGTCATGTTTATGACGAATGGCAACGCTGCGTTCCGTCATCTTGACGAAAGCCGGCGGCGCAGGCAGGCACACTCCGCCCATAGCGCCGTCTTCCACATCCATCATGCCGCAGACCTTTCACGATCCCGATCCCTATGCCGAGCTGGACAATCGTGCCGACGCCGCCGAGCTGTCGGAGGAATTCCGCAAGCCGGTGCGGGTGCGCCGGGCCGGCGGCCGTCCCGGCCCGGTCGTGGCCGTCCCGCGGCCCGGCCGGCGGCAACGGATTTGAGAATCGGCCCCGCCCGGTGCTAGGTGCTGAAGGGCAGATGCCATGTCCAGGGGGCNGACCATGTCGCAGGATACCATGGATCTCTTGAAGGTCATGGCGGCCACGCTGCTNGTCTTTATGGCCAGCACGCTGGNCATGCTCTATGCCATCTACCTGCTGGCGCAATATGGCGCCAACCTGCCCATGGTGGGGGCGCTGCCCCTCAATGCCCCGCCGGAGATGGTGCCGCTGCTGGCGCGGAACGGCGTCTTCGCCACGCTGGCCGCCGTGCACGTCACCGCCACGGGCCTCGCCCTGCTGGTCGCCAGCACCACCATAGACATGGCGCTGCTCATCACCGCCAAGGCCGTCACCGTGGTCATCACCGCCCTGCTCGGCTTCGCGGGCGGGCACATGGTCTATCTGCAGCTCACCGAGAACACCGCCCTCAACCTGTCGCCGCTGACTCCCGCCCTCGTCGCCCTGGCCGGCTTCTTCATCCTCTCGACCCTGCTCAGCGTGCCGCAGCTGCGCCGGCTGGGCGGCATCCGCTTCGTCATCGGCATCGCCCTGGCCGTGCTCGGCCCGCTGCTGCTGCTCTGGCTGTAGCCGGAGCCCGGGCTGGGCACGATCTCGCCGGGCGGTTAAGGGCCCCGCCCTATGCCGCCAGCGTCACCACCACGGCGCCGCGCGGCGTCGCCACCACGGTGTGCTCATATTGCACGCAGGGGGCGAGCGGTTCGCTCACCAGCGTCCATTCGTCGTCTTCCGACTTCTGCTCCGCCATCTGCCCGCCCAGCGACAGGAAGGGCTCGATGGTGAACACCAGCCCGTTGCCGATCCGCCGCCGCTCGGAGCGGTCCGGCCAGGTGGGGATTTCGCCCGGCTCGTCGTGCAGGCTGTCGCCCACGCCGTGGCTGGCGAGGTTGCGGATCAGCGTATAGCCGCCTTTCCTCGCCACCTTGCCGATGGCGGTGCCGATATCGGCCAGCGGCGCCCCGGCCTTCACCGCGCGGATGCCGGCCCACATGGCCTTCTTGCCGTCGCGGCACAGTGCTTCCAGCCGCCGGTCGCCCCGCCCCAGCAGGTAGGAGGCGCCGCAATCGGCGAACACGCCGTCCTTCTCGGCCGACACGTCGATATTGACCAGGTCGCCCTCGCGCAGCACCCGCTCGCCCGGGATGCCGTGGGCGATCTCCTCGTTCACCGAGATGCAGGTGGCACCGGGAAAGTCGTAGGTGACGATGGGCGCCGACAGCGCCCCGTTCTCGGCCAGGATTTTCGCCCCGATCTCGTCCAGCTCCAGCGTGGTCATGCCCGGCCGCATGGCGGCGGCCATGGCGTCGCGCGCCACCGCGCAGATGCGGCCGATGGCCTTCAGCTTCTCGAGCTGCTCGTCGCTGGTGATGGTCATGCGTCGGCCTTGTTGGCGAGATAGTAGCCGACGAGTCCGCGGGTGGAGCTGTCGTGCCCTTCCGCGCTCGCCTCGCCCTGAACCTTGGGCAGCAGCGCCTTGGCGAGCTGCTTGCCCAGCTCCACGCCCCACTGGTCGTAGGAATTGACGTTCCAGATCACCCCCTGCACGAACACCTTGTGCTCGTAGAGGGCCACCAGCGCGCCCAGCGTCTCCGGGGTGAGCTGGGGATAGAACAAGGTGTTGGACGGCCGGTTGCCCGGGAAGATCTTGTGGGGCGTCAGCGCCTTGATCTCTTCCTTGGACAGGCCCTGCCCCTTGAGCTCGGCCACCACCTCGGCCTTGGTCTTGCCCAGCATCAGCGCTTCCGACTGGGCCAGCACATTGGCCACCAGCTTGTCGTGGTGCGGCGGCAGGTGCTCGTGCGGGCGCGCCGCGATCAGGAAGTCGCAGGGGATGACGTCGGTGCCCTGGTGGATGAGCTGGAAGAAGGCGTGCTGGCCGTTGGTGCCGGGCTCGCCCCAGACGATGGGACCGGTGGGCCACTCGACCGGCTTGCCGCTCAGCGTCACCGACTTGCCGTTGCTCTCCATGTCCTGCTGCTGCAGATAGGCCGGGAAGCGGCTGAGGCGCTGGTCGTAGGGCAGCACGGCATGGGTCGAGAAGCCCCAGGCATTGCGATACCACACGCCCAGCAGCGCCATGATCACCGGCAGGTTGCGTTCCAGCGGCGTTTCGAGGAAATGCCGGTCCATGGCGTCGGCGCCGGCCAGGAACCGGGCGAAATTGTCGTAGCCGACGGCCAGCGCCACCGGCAGGCCGATGGCCGACCACACCGAATAGCGTCCCCCGACCCAGTCCCAGAAGCCGAAGATGCGGTCCTCGCGGATGCCGAACCGGGCGCAGGCCTCGAGATTGGTGGAGACGGCGGCGAAGTGGTTGGGCACCGCCTCCTCGCCCAGCGCCGAGGCCAGCCACTGGCGGGCCGAATGGGCGTTGGTCATGGTCTCGTCGGTGGTGAAGGTCTTCGAGGCGACGATGAACAGCGTCCTTTTGGGCTCGAGGCCCTTGAGGGTGTCGTGGATATGGGCGCCGTCGACATTGGAGACGTAGTGGGCGCGCAGGTCGCGCCGCGTATAGGGCGCCAGCGCCAGCGTCACCATGGCCGGGCCGAGGTCCGAGCCGCCGATGCCGATATTGACCACGTCGGTGAACTGCTCGCCGCCATGGCCGCGGATGTCGCCGCTGCGGACGGCGTCGGTATAGGCCTCGATGGCCTTGAGCACGGCGCGCACCTCGGGCATCACGTCCTTGCCGTCCACCTCCACCGGGCGGTCGCCCTGGTAGCGCAGCGCCATGTGCATCACGGCGCGGTCCTCGGTGATGTTGATGTGCTCGCCCTCGCACATCCGGGCGCGGCGCTCCTCGACGCCGGCCGCGCGGGCCAGCTCGAACAGGGCGGCCAGCGCGTCCTCGTCGATCCGGTTCTTGGAATAGTCGAGCAGGATGCCGGCGCCTGTGGCCGAGAAGCGCCGGAACCGGTTCGGGTCCAGGGCGAACATCTCGCGCATCGTCGTCTCGTCCAGGCGCTTCCTGTGCTTCATCAGCGGGTTGAGAACGGCGCCTCGCGACCCTTTGGCCATGATCTTTCCTCTACAGCACCGGCAGGTCGCCGGCGGCCCATGCCGCCCGCGTCTCCGCCGCGAAATCGTTGAAACGGCCGCCCTCGATCGCCCTCCGGCAGCCCTCCACCAGCTCTTGATAATAGGCCAGGTTGATCTGGGAAAGGACCATGGCGCCCAAAATCTCCTCCGTCCGGACCAGGTGGTGCAGATAGGCGCGGCTCCATCGCCGGCAATTGGGGTTGGGGGAGTCCTCGTCCAGCGGCCGGTGGTCATCCTTGTGCCGGGCGTTTTTCAGATTGATGACACCGAAGCGCGTATAGGCATGGCCGTGCCGGCCGGCGCGGGTCGGATGCACGCAGTCGAACATGTCGATGCCGCGGGCGATGCCGCCCAGTATGTCGTCGGGCTTGCCCACTCCCATGAGGTAGCGCGGCCGGTCCGCCGGTAGCTCCGGGGCGATCTCCGACAGCACCCGGAACATCACCTCCTGCGGCTCGCCCACCGCGAGGCCCCCCACCGCATAGCCGTCGAAGCCGATGGCCTTGAGGCCGGCGGCCGAGCGGGCGCGCAGCTCGGCGTCGTCGCCGCCCTGCACGATGCCGAACAGCGCCCGGTTGAGCTGGCTGCCGAAGGCCGTCCGGCAGCGGTCGGCCCAGCGCAGCGACAGCTCCATCGCCCGCTCCATCTCGCCGCGCTCGGCCGGCAGGGCGATGCACTCGTCGAGCTGCATGATGATGTCGCTGTCGAGCAGCGTCTGGATCTCGACCGAGCGTTCCGGCGTCAGCTCGTGGGCCGAGCCGTCGATGTGGGATTTGAAGGTGACGCCCTTTTCCGTCAGCTTGCGCAGCTTGGCCAGCGACATGACCTGGAAGCCGCCGCTGTCGGTGAGGATCGGGCGCTGCCAGTCCATGAAGTCGTGCAGCCCGCCGAGCGCCGCCACCCGCTCGGCGCCGGGCCGCAGCATGAGGTGGTAGGTGTTGCCCAGAAGGATGTCGGCGCCGGTCTCGCGCACCTGCTCGGGATACATGGCCTTCACCGTGCCGGCCGTGCCCACGGGCATGAAGGCGGGGGTGTCGACCGCGCCGCGCGGCGTGTCGATGCGCCCCCGGCGGGCCGCGCCGTCCGTGGCGAGCAGGGAGAAGGTGACCTGTTTGGCGGTGATGTTCATGGGCGCGGGTTCTAGCCTGTTGTCCCGCCGGGAACAATGCACCTCGTCGCCGACCGATTTCCGCCACGGTCTGCGGGCGCTATAGGTCGCGACGTCGTGTTCTCCATGATTCCGAGGTGTATGAATGTTGCGAACCGTCCTTTCGGCCACCGCCTTTTTCCTGACCGCGCTCGCCGTGCCGGCCCAGGACTTCAATCCCATCGAAGGGCTCTATAGCGGCCATGGCGAGGGAGAGCTTTCGGTCGACCTCACCCATGTCGAGGACGACCGCTACGCCATCTCCATCAATACGGTGGTGCCCATCTCGGACGCGGGCGGCGGCTGCGCGGGCGGCGTCGACGGGGAGGTGGTCCTCGGCGAGGCGGGCGGCACGCTGCTGGTCGAGAACGAGGACTACGATCCCGCCGCCGGGGATTCCGGGCTCAACCGGCGCTATTGCGAGATCGGGCTCGCCTTCGACGCGGACGGCACGCTCACCCTCGAGGAACGCAGCGGGTGCCTGCCCTATCACGGCGCCGCCTGCGGCTTCTCCGGGACGGTGACCCACGACGCCGCGGGGCTCTGAGCCCCGCGCGTCAGCGGCCCCCGGGAGCATGTCCACCCGACATCTCTGCCCCATCGCCGCCTCGGCAGGCCCCCAGGACTCACAGCAGCGCGCCGACCGCCGCCATTCCCAGGTTCACCACGCCGAAGATCAGCAGCGCCTCGATCGCCAGGCCCACGAGGCATACCGCCGTGCCCAGCATCACCCCTGCCCCGTCGCGGTTCAGCATGGAGAAGGCGAGCACGCACAGCCCCACATTGGGCACGGCGTTGATGAAGGGAATGGGGATGGTCATGGTCACGCTGACGGCCATGGTGAAGATGCCGTAGGGGATGGTCGCCGCCGCCCCGGTCATCCAGCGCAGCCGCGGCCTCGAGAAGCGGGCGATGATGGCGCTGACCCTGGCCACCTGCTCGCTGGCCTTGAGCAGGGCGTTGAGCGGCAGCTTGCGGTTGCCGATGATGCCCGGCAGCCGGATCGGCCGGCCCAGCACCATGGCCAGGGCCACCGCGAAGGTGGTCCAGGCGATGGTGCCGCCGAAGCCGGGCGGGCCGGGGATCATGTTGAGCAGGGTCAGCATCAGGATCAGCAGGCGATGGGCGTGCAGCCCCATCACCTCCACCAGCCGGGAGAAGGTCAGGTGCGGGGCATCGCTCGCCGCCACGCGCCGCAGCCCGGCGACGATCCGGTTGGTATAGCGGATGATCGGGGCCGGACGCTCCGTCACCGGCCCTCGTCCTCCGCCCCGGCGCGAAACAGCAGCGAGGAATCGCCGTAGGAATAGAACCGGTATCCCGCCGCGATGGCGTGGGCATAGGCCGCCTTCATCGTCTCGAGCCCGGCAAAGGCGCTGACCAGCATGAAGAGCGTCGATCGCGGCAGGTGGAAATTGGTCATCAGCACATCCACCGCGCGGAAGCGGAAGCCCGGCGTGATGAAGATGTCGGTGTCGCCGATGAAGGGTTTCAGCGTGCCGGTGGCGCGCGAGGCGGTCTCCAAGAGGCGCAGGCTCGTCGTGCCTACGGCCACCACGCGGCCGCCCGCCTCGCGCCGGGCATTGATGCGTTCCACCGTCGCCTGGTCGATCTCTCCCCATTCGGAGTGCATCACGTGATCGTCGGTGTCCTCCACCTTCATGGGCAGGAAGGTTCCCGCGCCCACATGCAGGGTCACCCGCTCCATGGCCACGTCCATCTCCGCCAGCCGCTGCAGCAGCGTCTCGGTGAAGTGCAGCCCGGCGGTCGGGGCGGCCACCGCGCCATCCTCGGCGGCATAGACGGTCTGGTAGTCGGTCTTGTCCCGCTCCTCCGCGGCCCGCTTGGCGCCGATATAGGGGGGCAGCGGCATGGCGCCGTGCGACTTGATCGCCTCGTCGAGCTGGGCTCCGCCCAGGTCGAACTCCAGCGTCACCTCTCCGGTCTCGCCCTTGCCGGCGATGCGGGCCGTCAGCGGCTCGGCGCCGCCATTGCCCAGCTCCAGCCGGTCGAACAGCGCCAGCTTCTTGGCCGGGCGGGCGAAGGCGCGCCAGGTCCTCGCGTCGACGCGCTTGTGCAGGTTGAACGACACTCCGGCCCGGTTGTCGCCGCGGATGCGGCTGCCCTTGAGCTCGGCCGGCAGCACGCGGGTGTCGTTGACCACCAGCACGTCGCCCGGGCGCAGCAGCGTCAGCAGGTCCGGAACATGCCGGTCCTCGAGCGGCTGGCCCCGCCGCACCACCAACAGGCGCGCGCTGTCGCGCGGCTCGGCCGGATGCAGGGCGATCAGGTTCTCGGGCAGGTGGAAATCGAATTCGGAGACGCGCATGGCCGCTCGTTAGCATGACGGGACGGTCAGGCAAACGGGTTGCCGCACCGTGCGGTTGCCTTCAGGCCCGGATCGGCGCGCCCGCCCTCACCCGGCGTCGCAGATGACCGGCCAGACGCCCTGCCCGATGATCCGCAGCACGCCGGCGGTCACCGTTTCGCCGCCTTCCTCCGCCCGGTAGAGCCGCAGTTCGGCCAGCCGCTCGTTGACGATCTCGTCGAAGAAATCGACCCGCATTCCCGTTTCGTCCGCGAATCCCTGGCCGATGGAGAACGGCGTGCCCTCGCCATAGGCCGGGTCGGTCACCCAATGCTCCTCGCCGTGGCGCATGGTCGCCGCCACGGCGGCAAAGGCGTCGATGGTCCCTTGCAGCAGGGCGACCTCCACCGCCTCGCCGGGGTCGGCGCAACGGGTCCATTCGGTGGCGGATGCGGGCGCCGCCACCGTTGCGAGGACGAGGCCGGCGGCCAGGGCCGCCGCCGGTCTAGCCGGCGATATCGGCCGCCACGCGGACCGAGACCATCTGGTCCGGGTTGATGACCGGCTCGCCGCGCTTGATCTTGTCGACATTCTCCATGCCCTCGATCACCTTGCCCCACACAGTATATTGGCGGTTCAGGAAAGGCGCATCTTCAAAGCAGATGAAGAACTGCGAATTGGCGCTGTCCGGATGCTGGGCGCGGGCCATGGAGGCGGTGCCGCGCACATGCGGCTCGGCGTTGAACTCCTGCTTGAGGTCCGGATATTTGGAGCCGCCGGTGCCGGTGCGCGAGGGGTTGAACTCGGGCAGGTTGGAATTGCCGAACTTGACGTCGCCGGTCTGGGCCATGAAGCCGTCGATCACGCGGTGGAACACCACCCCGTCATAGGCCCCTTCGCGGGCCAGCTTCTTGATGTGCGCCACGTGGTTGGGCGCCACGTCCGGGCGCATCTCGATGACGACATTGCCCTTGGTGGTCTCGATGACGAGGGTGTTCTCGGGATCGGCATAAGCCATGAATCTGGTCTCTCGGTTCTTGCGGAAGTGGCCCGGATTTAGGCCGATTGGCGGCCGGGCGCAAGGCATACCGGCCGAGGCCCTGCCGGGCCGGGATGTCCTGGGCACGCCGGCTCATGGCGCGACTTTGGCGCCAGACCCCCGCGGATCCTAGCGATACTCGATCCTGGCCGAGACGATCCTGTCGGGGTTGGCCACCGCGCCGTTCAGCTCCTGCGGGCCCTTCTCCAGCGCGTCGACCGCCTCCATGCCGGAAACGACCTTGCCGAACACCGTGTATTGCCCGTCGAGGAAGCTGGCATCGGCGGTGGTGATGAAGAACTGCGAGTTGAACGAATTGGGGTCCTGCGAGCGGGCCGCGCCCACCACGCCGCGCTGGAAGCTCTCGGCGCTGAACTCGGCCTCGACATCGGGCAGGTCCGAGCCGCCGGTGCCGGCGAGCTGGAGATTGTAGCCGGAGCTGTTGGCATTGCCGTTCCGCACGTCGCCGGTCTGGGCCATGAAGCCGTCGATCACCCGGTGGAACACCACCCCGTCATAGGCGCCCTGCTCGGTCAGCGTCACGATGCGCTCCACGTGCTTGGGGGCGATATCGGGCAGCAGCTCGATATCCACCACGCCGTCCTCCAGCGTCAGGACCAGGTGCGGCGTGCCCGGCTGGGCCATGGCCGGCGCGGCGGCGATGAGGGCCGCGCCCAATGCGAGGGCAGTGAACAGGCGGCGGGAGATCGGGGTCATTTGTTGCCGAGAGCCTTGAGTACGATTGGCGGGACGAAGGCGGAGATGTCTCCGCCCATCTCGGCGATCTGGCGCACCAATGTGGCCGAGATATGCCGCACGGGCGGGCTGGAGGGCAGGAACACGGTCTGCAGGTCCGGCGCCATCTGCGCGTTCATGCCCACCATCTGCATCTCGTAATTGTAGTCGGTGGTGTCCCTGAGGCCGCGGATGATCAGCCTGGCGCCGTTCTCGCGCGCCGCGTTGACCATCAGGCCCGCGAAATCGACGATGCGGAACGCCGTCTGCGTCCGGGCGCCGATGGCCGGCAGCACCTGCTCGAGGATGGCGACGCGGTCCTGATGCGAGAAGAGCGGATTCTTCTTGGTGGCGCTGATGCCCACGGCCACCACCAGCGTGTCCACCAGCTTGCAGGCGCGCTCGATGACATCGAGATGGCCGTTGGTCAGCGGGTCGAAGGACCCCGGATAGAAGCCGACGAGACCGCTCATGGATGCCCCTTCCCTCTGGTTGTCGTCAGGGTTCTGTCACGCTCGCCGCGTCGAGGCAAGCGTGACGAGGCCGAGCGCGACCAGCAGGATGCCGCCGGCGAGGAAGGCCGCCGGCGTGCCCCAGCGGGTGGCGATGGCGCTGCCGATCAGCGGCGCGGACAGCATGGTGCACACGATCACCGCCTCGCCCGAGGCGAAGACCCTGGCGATGCGGTCGGGCGGCGCCTCCTTCTGCACGACGGTCCGGTAGGGCACGAGCATGAAGGCGGTGGCGCCGCCCATGAAGCCCAGCACCAGCAGGAAGGCCGGCAGTTGCAGCGGCCAGCCCATCGCCGCCGCCGTCGCGACCGCGGCGGTGGTGAGGCCCGAGATCACCGCCGCCAGCGACATGGCCAGCAGCGGCCGGCCCGCCGCGAGGCGCCCCGCCAGCAGCGCGCCCAATAGCCCGCCCAGCCCGGACGCCGAGATCGAGAAGCCATAGGCGGTCTCGTCGAAGCCGAAGCCCGCGGCCAGCAGCGCGATCAGCGCGTCGTAGAGGAAGAAGGCGAAATAGGCGCAGGCCGAGAAGATCAGCGCCACCAGCAGCTGCCGGCTGCGGCGGAACTCGGCGAGGCCGGCCAGCGAGCGGGTGAGGAAGGGCTCGGGCGCGCCCGTCTCCGGCGGCCGCGCCGGCACGTCGACGCCGAGGATGACGATCGCGGCCAGCAGCGAGAGCGCGGCGTTGAACAGGAACACGTCCTGCGCCGGCCAGAAGGCCAAGAGCGCGCCGCCCAGGGCGGGCCCGGCGATCTTGGAGGTCTGGTTGATCGCCTGGTGCAGGCCCTGGGCGTGGCCCAAAAGCTCGGGCGGCGTCGTGGCCTGCATGGCCGCCTGCCGCGCCGGGGTGAAGGCGCTGTCGATGCAGCCGCGCAGGAACACCAGGCCCAGCAGCACCCAGGTGTCGCCGGTGAAGGCGAAGGCGAAGGTCGCCAGCGCCCGCCCGAGATTGGTGGCGAACAGCACCGCGCGCAGCGGGGCGCGGTCCACCACAACCGCCAGCAGCGGCCCGGCGATCACATAGGGCAGGCTCAGCGCCAGGGCGAAGACGGCCAGCATCACCGGTCCCTCGCCCCAGCCATAGACCAGCAGCGCCACCACGGCGGCATAGTCCAGCCAGTCGGAGAAATCGGCCGGCACCGTGGCCAGCGCCAGCCGGCGCGGCTGTTTCAGCGCCAGCAGCGCGCGGTAGGACGCCGGATCGCTCACCGGTCAGACATCGACCTTGAAGCCGAGCTCGATCTCGCTGCCCGGCAGGCCGCGCAGGCCCCAGTTCTGCCGGTCCACCTGGTGGAGGATGATCTTGATGTCGTGGGCGGCAAGACCGAAGGGCGCCAGCTCCTCCGCCATGGCGGCATAGAGCCGGCGCTTGGCCTCAAGGCTGCGGCCCGCGAACAGCGAGATCTCGATCACCGTATAACCCGGCCCGGCATGCGGGGGCGCGATCATGGCGTCCGGGTCGATCTCGATCAGCCGCACGCAGCGGTCGGTCTCGGGAATCAGGATGCCGGCGAGGAGCGCGCGCTGCACGGCCTCGACGAAATCGCGGCGGCGCTCGCCGAGCCAGCCGCGGCGGGTTTCTATTCTGGTGGAAGGCATTGGTGATATTCCTTGAGAAACGGATTCAATTGCGCCGGGGCCGCCTTGCCAGCGGCTCAGGCCCGTTTCCGCAGCGCGAGCCCTGCCGGACGCCCGGGCACCAGGCAAAGCGGCAGGCCGGCCGGCGCATGGGGCAGGATCGGGCTCGGTCGGTCATGTCGGGGCTCCTCCGCCTGCAGCAAGCCATGCCCCGCCGCGATTGGCAAGCCGGCATTGACCTTTCGCTAAGCCTTGCGGCACGTGCCCCGCGCCGCGACGGCGTCATGCTGCTAGAAGCGGGTCGGGAATACTACGTGGACACGGCCCATGCGGTCCTATTTCGATGGCATGCTGCGCTATTTCGAGTTTTCGGGCCGCAGCACCCGCCGGCAATACTGGCTGTTCTGGCTGATCGCCACCCTCGCCTGCCTCGGTGCCGCCTATGTCGACTACCGGCTCTACGGCGCCCTGCCCACCCTCGAGCAGCTCGGCCCCTTCACCGCCTTCGCCAGCATCGTCCACACCATTCCCGGCATCACCGTCACCGTGCGGCGCCTGCACGACGGCGGGCGGTCGGGATGGTGGTATCTCATCCAGCTCGTCCCGCTGGTCGGGGGCATCGTCCTGCTGGTCTGGATGTGCCGCGGCCCGAGGGAATGGGACAATCCCTACGGCCCCGATCCGCGCCGCGAGATCGCCGCAACCCGGATGCCGCGCGAGCAGCGCAGCACCATCCCCCGGGCCGTGCGCATGGGCAACGCCACGCCGCCCCGCCCGGTCTTCTCCCCCGAGACCGGCGCCCCCTCGCAGCGCTTCATCTAGAACAGTTCACGCTCGAATAGAATCAGCGCCGCGAAGGGCCCTGCGCTCGGGAGCGCGCAGGCGCTACCCGAGTGGGAGGGAGACGATGAACACGGGCCTTGCGGTCTTTCGCCTCCCTCCCCTCGATGGGGAGGGATCGAGGGTGGGGTGGGGTAACGCACTCGAAATGCCCGATGGAAACACTCCATCTCAAGGGGAGGGAGTGTTTCCTTTGGACTTGCAGGGTGCGAAACCGGCCAGGACACCGTGCTGTCCCCGGGAGCCAGCGGCGGCAGGCACGGTTTCAGCGGGCGTGGCGACCGGCCACCGGGTCAGGCCCGAGGCGCCCCAACGCAAAGGGGC
>Ga0065721_10004309_pt1 | contig 31724 bp, 15 predicted proteins | sample Mesricmetagenome_FD_59108 | JGI IMG/M metagenome (GOLD analysis project Ga0065721, IMG submission 59108) | Mesophilic microbial community from rice straw/compost enrichment Sample: eDNA_1 v2 (version 2) | ecosystem: Engineered > Solid waste > Grass > Composting > Bioreactor | place: USA: Davis...
CGGGAGGGCGTCAGTCTTGAACGTTGCGCCTACACTTGCTGCCGACGTGTTGTGCGTTGCTGTTTCTTTCACACGCGTCACCAGCGTGTAGCTTGTGTTTGGCGTTAACCCGCTGAATGTAGCGCTATCCTGCCACGTTACGCCGTTATCNATGCTGTATTCCTGACCGGTTACTGCCGTCANGGTGATGCTGCTTGTTGTTTTACTTGACAGCTCGGGAGCTGAAGGAGTACTCGCCCCATCCGCTTTGGCGATGGTTGCTGTTCCTGCACTTGTCACGCTGCCTGTCGCATGTGTTCCGTCAGCCGTCACAGTTACCGTAATAACTGAACCGATGTCCTCTTGCACCAGCGTGTAGCTGGACGATGTCGCTTCAAGGATCGCGGCGCCGTCACGCTTCCATTGGTAAGTCGGACTATCGCTGCCTGTACTTGGGGTATACACTACCGCTGTGGTATCTGCCGTCAATGTCTCCCCATACTTGGCTGTACCTGTAACTCCAACGGTTCCCCCGATTACCGGGAGGGCGTCAGTCTTGAACGTTGCGCCTTCACTTGCTGCCGACGTGTTGTGCGTTGCTGTTTCTTTCACACGCGTCACCAGCGTGTAGCTTGTATTTGGCGTTAACCCGCTGAACGTTGCGCTATCCTGCCAAGTTACACCGTTATCCATGCTGTATTCCTGACCGGTTACTGCCGTCAAGGTGATGCTGCTTGTTGTTTTGCTTGACAGCACAGGGGCTGCTGGCGCACTTGGACCATCCTCTTTGGCGATGGCTGCTGTTCCTGCGCTCGTTACGCTGCCTGTCGCATGTGTTCCGTCTGCCGTTACAGTGACCGTAATAACTGAATCGATGTCTTCTTGCACCAACATGTAGCTGGACGATGTCGCTTCAAGGATCGCTGCGCCATCACGCTTCCACTGGTAACTCAGACTATCGCTGCCTGTGCTTGGGATATAAGTAACCGCTGTGGTATCCGCCGTCAACGTCTCCCCATACTTGGCTGTTCCTGTAATCGAAACTGTTCCCCCGATAGCCGGGAGGGCATCGGTCTTAAACGTACCACCTTCACTTGCTGACGATGCGTTTTGCGTTGCTGTTTCTTTTACCCGCGTCACCAGCGTGTAGCTTGTATTCGGGGTCAAGCCGCTGAACGTTGCGCTGTCCTGCCACGTTACACCGTTATCCATGCTGTATTCCTGACCGGTTACTGCCGTCAGGTTAATACTACTTGTTGTTTTGCTTGCCAGCACAGGGGCTGTTGGCGCACTTGGACCATCCGCTTTGGCGATGGTTGCTGTTCCTGCACTCGTTACGCTGCCTGTCGCATGTGTTCCGTCAGCCGTCACAGTGACCGTAATAACTGAACCGATGTCCTCTTGCACCAGCGTGTAGCTGGACGATGTCGCTTCAAGGATCGCTGCGCCGTCACGCTTCCATTGGTAAGTCGGACTATCGCTGCCTGTACTTGGGGTATACACTACCGCTGTGGTATCTGCCGTCAATGTCTCCCCATACTTGGCTGTACCTGTAACTCCAACGGTTCCCCCAATAGCCGGAAGAGCATTCACATGTTGAGTCACACTTGCATCAGTATACCCTGTTGCCACTACCGTGATCGTATGTGACCCCTCACTGAGTACGTCTGCGTGAATACTAATCTTTCCTGAAGTAATGCTATAATCCGATTCTTGCAATGTTGTGCTTCCGTCCTTAACAGCAGTTATAGCTCCCCGCCATGCTGCATGATCGGCAAAGGTTATGTCAATGGTATGAGTCATGTCATTATCCGTGCTGTCTGCCGATAAGGCCGGTGGAGTTGCCGGAGCCGCTGGCACTACAGGATCATCAACCAAGAATGAATTGAAATAAAATTGAATGCCGGCAAATTCATTGTCGGGATCTGAATATGGACTCTCTTCAGCAGGTGTAATAACTACACGGTCTACATCTTGAAAAATACTTGGCGTGAGTTGCGAAGACGTCAATTTGGAAATAAAGGTTGGAGCACCTGTAATCTGAACCGTCACTGATCCGGTAGATTCCCCATTCTTATATCCACTAATCTCTAACTTGCTCTCATTCCCATCAAGACCATAATAATTAAAAACATTTAAGCCATTAAATTGAAACTCGCTTCCATCAACGGATTTGATGACTAGATACATTCTGGCTGTACCATCTCCGCCAATGAAGGTACCTCCCAATTGAGTATTCATTACAGTAGCTCTTTCACCGTCAAACACATCCGGGTAATCATTAAGATTTAATAGAGAATCCTCCCATTGATACAACCCAATAGTGTCCGACCTCTCGTCGCCCAATCCGGATTCCGCATAAAAAATTTCAAAATCCCGACCATCTATATTCGTTGAGTTTTGCTCGCCGTCAGTAAGCTCGCTCCCCAAATCATGCCAGCCCGGCGTTCCGGTCGGCTTAATAGAAGTACTTTTAATATCCGTAATTTCAAAGTCTTGAAGTTCAACATAATCATTAGCCGTAATCTTGATTTGACTTACATCATTAATTGGATGGTTAAAGGCTTTACAAATGGTGTATCCACTCGAACCATCCTGGATGACTGGACAACTATCGTTATAGGTTACTCCTTTTGATGTATAACTAAGTTGAATAGCATTTTCAGACCCTAAACTAGCAGCAAATTTAAAACTCGATAAATCAAAAGTATAGCCATCCTCCGCTTGAACAAGCAGTGTTATTGGAGTGCTGTCGTCGCCAGAATAAGCGTATACACCGCCGGGGTAAGTTCCGGCATTCTCCCCAACCCCATAAACATACAGAAATGCTGAGTCACTCTCAGGTGTTTTGAAGGTAATATTGGCAGTATTGCCCGCTGTCACCTGCTTCGTAAGACTATTATTCTCTATACGCCCGTTATCCGAAATAGAAAAGCTGACATCATTAATATCGGTTACTGTAATAGATACATGCTGATCTGTACTGCCATTACCATCTTCAGCCGTTATCGTAACCTCGTAAACGTTATTGCCATCAGCATCCGAAGGCTGCTCATAATTAGGAGCACCTTTGAAAACTATATTGCCTGTGGAAGGATCGATCAAAAACTTATCTTGATCAGCCCCGCCAGAAATAGAATACGTAATATCCCCCGCACCTGTGGCTTCTGCCGTATAGACGGTTCCGGATTGATTTTCGGCAAACACAGCCGTAGCAGCCGAGGTAAATACGGGCACTGTCACCGTAGGACCTGCTACGTAGATACCATACTCGTATGTCGTTGCTGTGCTGTAATAATCACTATTCGTACTTGTGTCGTCAAAGGTCATTGCCCATCCACCCGATGAATTTGGCACGATAACCGGGTTTACTAATAATCCTCCCGAACTCGAAGTGAAGCCGGAATCTTCGAGCGAACCAATTATTGCGCCGGTAGCAGGGTTAATATGAACAATTTTTATACCTCCGGCAGCATCGCTAATTGCTGCGATCAATTCTCCGTTTACCTCAGTTAACGAAGAATAGGACCGACTGGGATCAATACCCTTATCTATCGAAGCTGGAGCAACCGTTATCACAGTGGCGGGATAGGTCTTCGTGCCTCCATTATATACATTTACCGATTGGGTATCTGTAGTAACCGCCGTTCCATCATTATTGAAAATGGTAAGCTCCCAATTATGCGAAGAAAAGGATCGATTGATTGTCGCGAATCCCCCCGAACTTAAGGAGATCAAGTTAAAATCATTATTATTCTGTCCATTATTCCAACTCACTCTAAGATTGGACAAACCGTTGCTAAAAGTTGCAGGGTTTCCTGTACTGTCAAATTTATAAACGAATTCGCCTAGAGGAGTATAATTGGAGCTTGTCCATACATAGGTGTTCTCTTCTACAAGAATACTTCCATCGGACAATTGCACTACTCTTGGCGTAGGGGCCACGGGAAATATTTTTGCAGATGCCTCAGTCGAAGTCTGAACAAGTACATCCCTATCTCCGATAGGGGTCTCCTTCGTCTTCTCATAGGCCCCTCCCGAAGGGGAGAAGATACTCAGGGCATCCTGTTGATTATCGGTATCAAATACGACAGCAAAGCCGCCTCCTGTTAATCCTGTCGTCCGAACCTGATAAGCCGTCTTGTCGCTGATCTGATGATGACGCGAGCCGGCAGCATCCACAGGAATGCCATTATTATTAAAGACTTCATAATAAGCGTGGACTCCATATCCTTCTGCGTCTTGTGTAGACCATACAACTACGAAACCGCCCGTATCTAACGCGGCGATATGGGCATTCATAACTGAATAGCCAGGCTCCACTTCCGTGGCGTCCAGGCTTGCGACAAGTTGTTTTGTCGCGCTGTACACCAGCACTTTACCCGTATACCCCGGAGCCGGGTCCCAAGTGCTTTGATCTCCGCTAGATTGATGCAAGTAAAGCACCGCTTTGCCGCCATTCGACAAATTAGCAATGCCTGCATTTCTATTAAGAAGCTCCGGACTGGGATTACCGGATATAGCTGTTGACGCCGCATCCGCCTTTACTATTTGCGGAAAGCCAACAGCGCCCAGTTGAAAAACAAACATAAACATTAACAACAGCATAAAAGACCGTCTGGCAGCTATACTCCTGAATGTTAGCAATTGAAGTCCCCTCTCATTGGGTTTCGAATCAACTACGAATGATGCAGATCTCTAGGCTTTAAGTTCTACATTATTCGCCAAATTTCCCCATAAAATTATTATAGCTTCATAGCACCTATTTTTACTAGGACCAGAATAGTAGAATATAGGAATACGCCGATGCTGAGCGAACAGAAAATAGCGGCAAGGGACTTGTTAATCCCCTGCCGCTATTTTCTGTTCGTTAATCAAATTTGACTTTTGCAGCAGTCTCTGCATGATAGTCGCCGCTTCCTGCAGCCTGCCGACCCGGATCTTCTCGTCACGCGGACGGTCAGCCCAAATTAATGGCCCGAATTTCTTCCAGCGGAATCTTCGGCTTGCGGTCCTCCGTGAGCAGTCCGTTAATCTCCTGCTGCACGTCGGCCACCTGCGTATAGCAATAGCCGCAAATATAATCGACGGACTTGATAGCTTGCGTAAGTCCCTTGAAGCGCTCCGTGAAAGCTTCCACGGTTTCTACCTGCTCACCATAGCCCCAGCCTTTGTCGGACTGGAACGCAATGCCGCCGAACTCGCTGATGATAATCGGCTGTCCCCGGTAGCCGTAGCCCTCGGCAAAGGCGTATTTCCAATGGTTACAGGTCGTCTCGCGCGACATGATAGCGTCCTTGTTATCCCGGTAACGCTTCAGGAAGCCGTCCCCGGTCTGGACATAATCATGCAGCGTCACGATATCCGATACGGTATGCTCCCAGCCGTCATTAACGATAACGGGACGATTCGGATCGAATGACTTCGTGAGATGGTAAATGCCCTCCGTGAACTTCTGCTGCCGCTTGTCGCGAAGAATGTTGCCAATTCCCCACGACTCGTTAAACGGCACCCACGTAATGATACTTGGATGGTTATGCTGCTGCTTAATAATTTCAAGCCATTCTTTCGTAAACGCCTCAACCGCACGGTCATGGAATTCGAAGGTTGCCGCCATCTCCGACCAGACGAGCAGCCCCTTTACGTCGCACCAATAGAGAAAACGGGCATCCTCGATCTTCATATGCTTGCGAACGCCGTTGTAGCCCATCGCCAGGATTAGATCGATATCCCGGGTCAAAGCTTCTTCGCTTGGGGGCGTCAGATGGCTGTCCGTCCAGTAGCCCTGATCCAAAATAAGCCGTTGGTAGATCGGCGCGTTGTTCAGCAGCACTTTTCCGTTCTCTATGGATATTTTCCGCATGCCAAAATAAGAAAGCGTACGGTCGACGACACGCCCGCCCGAGGTTAGGACGAACTCCACATCGTACAAATTCGGACGGGCCGGAGTCCAATACGCCCGCTTCCACGGTCCGTTTGCTTCATGGTGAAGATCAACCTCAACCGTAAGGCACGGACGGTCGATTCCGAGCGAAACCCGCTTCACGGGCTGCCCCTTGAATGTTACGATGGCCTCCAGCAGCAGATCGCCTCCGGGCCGGACACCGTTCACTTCGTAATCGAACCGAACGACATGGCGGTCCAGATCCGGTGTTATTTTGACCGATTCCAGCCGCTCTTCCTCTACATATTCCATCCATACCGTCTGCCAGATGCCCGTCGTTTGCACGTAGAAGCATTCAAAGTTGTCCGGTACCCAGCGCTGCTTGCCTCTCGGCTGATAGCAGCTGTTGCTGTCCGTTACTTTCACCGTTATCCGGTTATCGGCTCCGAACTTCAGATACGGCGTCATGTCGACAGAAAAAGCTGCATATCCGCCTTGATGCCCTCCAGCCAGCTCGCCGTTAATCCATACTTTAGCTTCGTAGTCCACGGCCTGAAAATGCAGGATAGCCCGCTTGCCTGCCGCTTCCGCCGGAATGGAGATTTCTCTGCTGTACCACACATACGGATGAAAGCTTTCCTCGCCGATACCGCTCGCTTTTGTTTCGTACGTGAACGGCACGTTAATCCGGTGTGTTGCCGTAAACGAATCCTGCCACTTCTCGCGCTCGCCGGCGTTTGCGTCGTCAAAGCGGAAATCCCATTCGCCGTTCAGATTATGCCAATCGCCGCGCACGAGCTGGGGTCTGGGATAGTCCTTCATATATGATTTCGTCGTCATGCTGTACCTCCTGCTCCTATACCTTGCCTTGAAATACCGCCGCGTAGATGGAAGACGGGCGAAGCGGAACGCCGCGCTGCCATTCGGCAGCCTGCACGGTCCGGCTCTTGCTCATGATGTTCTCCGGCTCGAAAACGCTGTTGATCTCGTCGTAGCCTTCGCCGGTAATTTCATGCAGCACCATCTCACCGGCCGCGTCGAAGGCAGCCAGGTCCAGCACGGCATTAACCTCATTCAGCCCGCGGTTAACGATAAATACGGTAACGGTATCGCCGGCTTTGTTGATGCCCGCCGCGATGTCTAGCTCCGGCAGCCCGTTCAGCTCTACCGGCGTCTCCTTTAAGGCCGGTACGGCAAACGTCGCGCAATCCGCTTGCACGGGGAGCATATGCTGCAGGTCTTGGTTTGCGTACAGCTTCATGACCTCGTAGGTCGGTGTCCCGTATACATCGAGCGGCCGCTTGCTCCAGCCGGACTCTTTGCCGCAATATTGGTCGGCATAATAATCGCCCACCCGGATGCAGCCGCCAAGCCAGCCGTTGACCAGATCGGAGAAGCTGCCGATATGCACCATATCGCTTGAACGAAGCATTTCGTTCAGATTGGCGGCATTCGCAACCGCCGCGCCAAGCGTATGCTCGTTCGGCAGCCCTTTGCGGATCGTATTCGGATAATACATCGTGTTGTATTCCGTAATGGCGATTTTGACATGAGCATGCTTCGGATTCGCCTTAATGCTGTCCGTCGTTTCCTGCAAGTAATGACGCGTGAACTCGGGGTAAGCTGCAATGGCTTTGTACCGGTCTTCCGAAGGCGTGTTCCGGTTCATGCCGAAAGGTCCGTAGCCATGGTAAATATGCAGGGTCAAATAGTCGATCAGCTCGCCGGCCTGCTCCAGCACCGGCTTGTTCCATGCCTGGTCGTAATGGCCGCAGGCCAGCAGCACGACGGAAGGATCTGCCGCTTTCATCGCTTCGGCGAACGATACCGTGCGCGCTGCGAATTCTTCGGCGGAGCAGGTCCCTACCTGCCAGCCTCCCCATACTTCATTGCCAATCTCCCAATATTTCACGCCATACGGCTCGGGATATCCGTTCGCGGCGCGCAGTGCGCCCATCGGCGTATCGGCAGCGCCATTGCAATACTCGATCCATGCTGCTGCCTCTTCGGGCGTGCCGGACCCGTCGTTGACGCAAATGAGAGGCTCCACCTGCAGCTCCCGGCAGAAGGCGATAAATTCGTCCGTGCCAAAATATTTGCTTGTCCATCCGCCCCATGCCTCGTTGTACATAACCGGCCTCTCCAGCACGGGACCAACGCCATGTTCCCAGTGGTAAGCGCTGATGTAGTTGCCGGCCAGCCTCATCATGCCGGCGTTCAGGTCTCTCGTCATATCGACGACCTCGCGCTTTACCAGGGCAATGCTGTCGGGGGCAAGCAAAGACACATGATCGAGCCACAGCATGCCGGTCGATACATGATCCGCCCAGCGCGGATGATCCTCAGGAATATAGACGCGAAGCTCGGCGTCGGAGCAAGCACGGGAGATAGACAAATCAACTTCATATTCCCGCCAGTTATGGCCGGCAAGCTCGATAATCAAAGAACCAAGCGTTTCCTCTGTATGCCGGTCCACTGCTTCCACCACCAAATGCTTCAGCTCAATGGACGCCCGGGCAACGACTTTTACCTTATAATCGGCAGGCCCTTTGAGGGCGGTCTTCTGCGCGATTCCGGCATAGGCCTCATCATCGCTTAACAAGCGGATGCGCTGCGCCCGACCCGAATGCTTGGGTGCGGGCGCCTCCAGCGCATATTTCGTATTGCGTCCGTTCGTATAGGCTTGCCAGCTTCCGGATACTTCCCGCTTCGTTTCGGACTCGCTCTCGAAATCCATATCCTTGAGCGGGAAGGCCAGCATGGCTTCCATATGATCCCGGATATCCTCGACAAAGTGCCCGAATAGATACGGATTGACCGCATGCCGGCTTGCTCCGGCACAATCGACGGTTATGTTAGCGTTGTTAGTCAAAATGAACCTCCATATAAATCGTTAGTATAGTCGCTTATCCTTTGATAGAGCCAATCATAACGCCCTTGACGAAATGCCGCTGCACAAAAGGATACAGGACCAGCACGGGTAAGCTGGATACGATGATCACCGCGAATTTGATGCTCTCCGACAGCAGAATTTGCTTCTCCATGCCAACGCTGCCGCCATCCGTTTGGGCGGATTGGCTGATCAGCAAGATTTCGCGGAGCACAAGCTGAAGCGGATATTTGCCTTCGTCGCGAATATAGATGAGGGCATTGAAGTACGAATTCCAATGGCCAACCGCGTAGAACAGCACCATGACGGCCAGAATCGGCTTTGAGAGCGGCAGGATGATGCTGACGAGCAGTCTCCAGTTGGAGCAGCCGTCCATGTGGGCCGCCTCCTGCAGCTCCCAAGGGATACTGTTCTGGAAATACGTGCGCATAACGATAAGATTGTACGTCGCGATAGCGCCAGGCACGATCAGCGCCCACATGGTGTCGACCATGCCAAGGTCCTTGACCAGCAAATAAGTCGGGATAAGACCACCGCTGAAAAACATCGTCATCGTTATCAGGACCATGATTCCGTTGCGCAAGGGAAGATCGGGCCTCGACAGCGGATACGCCGCGAGAATCGTCATGATGATGTTAATGACGGTTCCGATGACGGTATACATAATCGAGTTGCCGTAGCCGGTCCAGATCTTGTCGTTCTGCAAAATGTTAGTGTAGGCGTCAACATTGAGGCCTTTTGGCAGCAGCCATACATCGCCGTTTAAGACTTTGGCCGGGTCGCTGAACGACGCGCTGACAATGAACAGCAGCGGATACAACACAATGATCATAATAATGGCGGCTATAATATACACAATCGCATCGAACAAGCGTTCATTCGACGGATTTAAGCTCTTTTCCATAAGCGGTTGCCTCCTTACCATAAGCTCGTCTCCGACGTCTTGCGGGCAAAACGGTTTACGAGCAGCAGCAGGAAGAGGTTGATCACCGAGTTGAATAGACCGATGGCCGCCGTGTAGCTGTACTCGCCCTTCAAGATTCCCGTCGCATAGACAAACGTGGAGATGACATCGCTGGATTCCAGATTCAGGTTGTTCTGCATAAGCAGAATTTTCTCGAAGCCGATGTTCATGAAGTGGCCGATATCGAGAATAAGCAGGATAACGATGACCGGCATAATGCCTGGCAGCGATACATGCCAGATACGGCGGAGCCGCGAAGCGCCGTCCATCTTGGCCGCTTCGTACAGCTGGGGATTAACCCCGCTGAGAGCAGCGATATAGATAATGGATTGCCATCCCATGCTTTGCCAGATGTTCGAGCCGATAAAGATCGGTTTGAACCAGGCGGCTTCCTGCAGAAAATTAATCGATGTACCGCCAAAGGCCTCAATCAGTTGGTTGATTGGTCCCGTCTTTGGCGACAGAAATACGTTCAGAATGCCGACGATAACAACAACCGAGATAAAATGCGGAATGTACGTAATATTTTGCAGCCATTTGCTGTAAGTCCGGCTCTTGATTTCATTCACGAGCAATGCCAGCAGAATCGGAACCGGGAATGCGATCAATAGCGAGAACAAGTTGATGGATACCGTATTCCACAGCAGCCGCCAGAAATAATAGGAGTTGAAAAACCGTTCGAAATGGCTGAAGCCTTCCCATGGGCTGCCGATAATGCCTTTGGCCGGATTGAAGTTTTTGAAAGCAATCTGCAGGCCGTACAGCGGCCCGTAATGGAAGATTAAATAGAAGGCGAGCGGCGGCAGCAGCATGAGATACAAATCATAACGCTTCGCCATTTTTCTCAGCAGTCCGTCGTTCTTCCTCTTGCGGCCGGGAACAGGGGCCGCCCCCGCGTTCTCGATCATGCTGTTCATGAGCAACCCCTCCCTCTCTTCTTGCTGTCACAATTATTTAGCCATTTTGTCATAAGCATCCTGGTAAAGCTTCTCAAGATCGGCAATGTTCATTTTCTTCAGCGTGGACTGGAATTCGCCCCACTTATCGAAGCTGAGCGCCCCAACGATAAACTTGGTGCTTTGCTCTTCGAAATATTTGTCGATGTCATTGCGCAGCACGTTCACCTTTTGGGCAGTCGCTTCGTCAAACAGCGGAGACGCATAGCGGATTTTTGGCAAATACGGCTCGAGCTGCTCGTAAGCCTCTTGTACTTGAGGCGGGTTGATGAACGAAGCTACCTTATCGCTGATAATATGAGGCGCACCGCCGCCGGCGTATGGCGTAATTTTTGCCTGAGCACCCGCTACGTTCAGAAGCTCTTCCTTGTAGTACGGGATGCCGTCCTTCATGTCGTAGTGCTCGCCTTCCCGGCCGAAACGCAGCAGAGTTGAGCCTTCGTCGCCGTAGAAGTAGTCGATCCAGCGCATGGTCGCTTCCGGATATTTGTTGACGGAGGTGATGGCGAATGCTCCATAGTCACGCGGCACCGGAGCAACCTGGCTTTGCAGGCGGTCGCCATTAGGGCCTGCAGGCGGGGCAATGCCAATATACTGATCCTGAATGGTCAGGAAGTTATTGTTCGTCTGATCGAAGAAGTAGCCTGTATTGCCTGTTCCTTGCTTAGCCAGATATTGCGCCTCCGTATGGGAGAAAATCTCCGGGTCGATCAGCTTCTCCTTATAGAGCTTGTTCAAATACATAAGCAGCTCTTTGTATTGCTCGTCGCCGCTCCAGATATGCACCTTGTCGTCTTCGACATTAATGTTGTAGCCAAGCTGGGAATCAAGTCCAAAGGCTCCCGCCATTTGATAAACGATTGGCATGCCGATACGCGCAGTCATCGGAATTTCGTCTGCTTTCCCGTTTCCGTTCGGATCGCCGTCACGGAAGGCTTTCAGCACTTCGTACAATTCATCGGTCGTCTCAGGCACCTTCAAGCCCAGCTTATCCAGCCATGCCTTGTTGATCCATCTCTTGTCGGTCCGGGCGGAACCTAGCGTAACAATGCCCGGAATCGCATAAATATGTCCCTCCGGCGTTGTGATGCCCGCGCGGATCTCCGGATATTGCTCCATCAGGCTTTTCAGATTCGGCGCGTATTGTTCAATCAGATCCTCCAGCGGGATCAGCTGTCCCGAAGATCCGTAGCGGACCGTCTCCAGCTGCGTCAGGCCCGAACGGTACAAAGCGTCGGGGAGCTCGTTGGACGCAAACAACAGGTTTTTCTTCTCTGCAAAGCCGTCGGTTGGCGCCTCGATAAAATCAACCTTGATGTTGCTCATCTTCTCGTAATCCTGGAAGACCGGCATATCCTTAAAAGGGCCGTTTACTGGTGCGATCCGGGTAAACATCTTCAGCTTGATTGGTGTATCAACGATCGGAAACCCTTCCGTTTTCACCGTATTTTCAGCTGAATCCGATGACTTGGAGCCCCCGGTATTGCTGCTTTTCTCACTGCTATTGCCGTTGCCGCTGTTGCTGCAGCCGGACACGATCAATCCGGTAACAAGCATCGTGGCGAAAGCATATCTCCCCCATGTTTTACGCATGTTTGTATACCCTCCAGGCATTCAATTCACCGGATTTTGTAAGCGTTACCACCGGTGTTACTCGATTATAAAATACGGACGGCATCGCCGAGTTACACTTATATGACTATTTACTCCACATATTTTACGACTTCTTTTGCGGCTGCTTTGCCGTCCCCAAGACTGTTCCAATACGCTTGCGGCGTCATGCCCGTCACTTCCTTGAACACCTTGAAGAAATAATTATGCGTGGAAAAGCCCACCTGGTCGCTGACCTGCTTAATGGAATACCGGCCGCTCTCAAGCAGCCTGCGTGCCGCATCAACCCGTACCCGGTTCACGTATTCGGAGAATGTCGACTGCGTCTCTTCCTTGAAAATCCGGCTCAGATAGGAGGCGTTTAAGCCGATGAAGCCCGCGGCAAGCTCCAGCGTCACGACGCCGGAATACCGCTCCAGAATAAAGCCGATCGCCTGCGATACATGGCGGGAATAACTGCCGGTCGCGTGATGTTCTTTAAGCAGTCGCAACAAATCGCTATAGAAAGACTGGAGCCACTTCTCCAGCTCAGCAACGCTGCCAAGCCGGTTAAGCTCGCCGCGCGACGGCAGACGATCCGCATCCTTCGTTGTGCCAAGCGGGGACCGGTTCTCTTTTTTCAACGCCTTATCGCCGATATGCAGCAGTTCACTAACCGTTATCTGCACGGCATGCGAATGCAGAGGCAGTGAATGAAGCGGACCAAACACGGAAGCGATCAGACGCTGTGCGCCTTGGCCATCCAGCCTCTCGATAGCAAGCAGCAGCTGCTTCTGCTCCTCAATCGTGAGCGCGACGCGGCTCTCGCGTGTCCCTTTTCCACGTTCTGCATTTGGGTTAGCCGCTTGGGCAGTTGCGTCAAGCGCACGTTCCGCGGCGGCGTAGCTCGCCCCAAGCTGCGTCAAGCTGTTGCATACATGCCCGACCGCATAGATCGATTTCAAATTCAAGTACATCTCAAGCGCATGGCAAAGCTTACTCATACTTCTGGCCGCTTCGCTTGCCGCAGCATGCTCGCTTCTCTCCCGTATGGCGAACACGACGGCGACCCGTCCGTCCTCCACATAAGCGGCCGTACGCTCGCGCTCGTCTCCCAAACTCTGCTGCATAAGCTCGACAACCTGCTGAACCAGCCGGTTCGTCTGTACATCGGTATTGGATTCCGTCAGCAGCAGAAAAGGAACGATCTGAAGGACGGCTGCCGCATACAAATCCGCTTGGGGGTACATGCCGTAACGCCTGACGCTTGCATCCAGCTCCCTTGCGGCTTCCGCCTTGCCCCTTGCGAGATCCGCAATTTGGCTCCGGACCAGTTCCGGGCGGAAAAGGGATGATTCAGGTCCGGCGCTCTCAGTTTGGCTTGTCTGACTTGCCTGGATCGCTTTTTCAAGCATCGCAAGCAATGTGTCCTTATCCAGCCGATGCTTCAGCAAATAATCAACCGCGCCGTTCTTCAGACAATCCCGGACATAATCGTAATCGTCATAGCTGCTGAGCATAATGGTCTGGACGGCAGGATGCTGCTGCTTAATCAATCGGTTCAAATCCACGCCGTTCATTCCGGGCATGTTAACATCGATAATAGCGATGTCAGGGCGGTGTTCCCCGATCATGGACAATGCGGTTTCTGCATTCTGGGCCTCTCCGCATATCTCGAAGCCATGTGTGCGAAAATCCAATAAAGACCGCAGATCATTGCGAACAAGCGGCTCGTCATCTACCAATAACACGCGATACATCATTAGCTCACCTCTAGTCCGGGGCCGGTCTGGCCCCGCAGATTAGGAAACCGAATTTCGACTTTCGTATACAAGCCAGGCTCGCTGTACAGCCTGATGCCATACGGAGCTTCGAATGAACGGACGATTCTCTCATGCACATTGCGCACGCCCATTCCGCTGAACCGGGAAGATGTGGATTTCGTGCCCGACCCGCCCAGCAGCAGCTCCATCTGCTCCGGGGTCATTCCTTTGCCATTATCCGTCACTTCAATCATCAGATCGCGATTGTCCTCGTATACCCGTATCGTGACGAAGCCGCCTTGGTCCTGCGAGCCGATTCCGTGCAATACCGCGTTCTCCACAATCGGCTGCAGCGTCAGCTTGAGCACACGGCTATCTAATAATGACGGATCTTCAATCTCTTCATGAACAATGATAGGCTCCATATATTTGTATTTAACGATAGAGATATAGCTTCGCACATAGTCCAGCTCCTCCCGCACCGTCAAATATTCGTTGGAATTACCCAACACGCCCCTCATCAGATCGATTAATGAGCCGGATACCTCCTCTATGTTTGGAGTGCCGTTCAGCTTGGCCAAATATTTAATTGTATTAAGCGAATTATAGAGAAAATGAGGGCGTATCTGCGCCTGAAGCGCGGTCAGCTCGGCCTCACGCTTCTCCTGCTCGCTTATGCGTATCCCTTCGAATAACCGCTTCAGCTCCTCCACCATGCCAATAAACACATGGTACAGCTGACCCACCTCGTCCTTTGCTCTAATCTCCTTTTTCGGAAACGTCAAATTCCCATCCTTCACCAGCATCATCATGGACTTCAGCCGCCGGATATTAATCGTAATGCGCGACGACACCTGCAGCGAGCCTATGAGGACGACCAGCAGAACAATCGCCGAGGCTTCGATGATCAGCTTCAGCAGACGGGCCGATTCGCTGAGCAGCGAATCCGTCGGAATAAGGGCCAGCGTCGTCCAGCCCGTATGATCCGATTGACGGCTGACCACGATATAGGACCTGCCGCCGATGACCTTCTCTTGCACATCGCCTTCAACCTTGCCAAGCTTGGCAAATTTCCGCTTCAGCTCGACGATCTTCTGCTCGGAAGGGGCAAAGCTTGGCGTATGATCCGATCGGTAAACGAATTCATCCTGCTCATCGAGCACATACAGCATACTGTCAGCAGTTGGCCTCACGCCGTACGTCTTGCGGATAAAGTCATAATTCAGATCAACCATGACTACGCCAATTGCCTGGCGATTGTACCGGATTTCGCGTCCTACCGTAATCGTCTCCGTGACGCCCGTCTGCTTCAAATAAGCGTGTTTAGAGCCATTGCGCAGCATATAGTCCATCATCGGCGTTCCAAGAATGCTTCGGTCCAGCCACGGGCTTCCGGAGAAAAATACCTTTCCGTTTAGGCCAACGACGGCAATCCGTGAAATATAGGGCTTGTTCGCAACCAAGGACGACAGAAACTCCTCGATTCGCTTCTGCTCCTGGAACCACTCGTAGCTGATTTCCACCGAGGAGCTGTTTATCGTGTCGATGACGGTATTTTTGTTCGTAACGACGATTGTATTGAGCCGATCGATCTCCTCCAGCATAATGTTGAGCGACTCGTCTGCTTGACGGATACTGTCCGATACCGAGGTTACGGCGTTGGACTTAATCGTCTCCCGCATGTTGAGGTACACAATGACGGAAATAGATACGATGGAGAGCAGCGCAACGAGGCTGAACGCCAGAAAAATTTTGCCTTGAATGCTGAGGCTTGGCGATACCCATCGCCTTAGGGTAGACAGCTTCATGGTTAAGAAACTCCTTTGCGGAGATAATATGCAATCGCTTACAAGAAGGGATGCCTGAACAGGCTAGGCCCTTGCCTTTCTTAAAGCCAGCGGAGATGCTTTGAAGTACATCTTGAAAGCGCGAGTGAATGTGTACAGATTCGGATAACCAAGCGACAGCCCGATCTCCGTCACCGTGGCATCGGTATCGATTAAGAGACGCCTGGCTTTCTCCATCCGGATTTTCTGCAAATATTTTACCGGGGGCATCCCCATCTCCACCGTGAATACCTGAGTAAAATAAGAACGGTGGACGCCCGCGAAGTCGGCAACTTGCTGGACGGTAATCCCTTCGGATGCGTGGAGCTCCATATACTCTGCGCATTCGCGAATCCAGCTCGCAAGCTCAGCTCCGTGTACAGGTTCCTCGGGCAGCAGAGCCGCGAACAGCTCGTACAAATGTCCTTGAAGCTCCAAAGCTGCTGATGGCTGCCAGCGCTGAACCCGCTCCAATGCATCGATAGCCCGATCCGCGGCTGCTTCGATCCGCGATGAAACGGCACCTCTGCGGAATGGTTCTTCCTCCATCAGCCCCGCCAGCAGAAGCAGCGGCTCTACCCTGTCTCCGTCGATGGCCAGCCAGCGCATCTCAAGCGGCCGTTCCGCCGGAAGCATGTCATAATCATACGTCCGATCGGGAAATAGAACGAACAGATCTCCTTTTGCAAGCTCGACCTGCCGTCCCTCATATTCCAGGCGAAGCCGCCCCTCCCGCACGAAATGAAGACTGTAGCATTCGATTCGCTTGGGCCCCACCTTATAATGGGGCTTGGCCAGGCATCTCCCCGCCCGGACCGGCCACAGCTGGCTTGCCTTGTCCAGCTCGCCCGGCGTGTAGTAGATAAAGTCCGCATATTCGTAGTCGTATTCCCTCATACCCTTTACCGCCTTTACAGTAAGATAACAAAATGACAATAGCAATAATATCCATCGGCTTGCCATTTGTGTATTTAAAAACAGGAATATTATTAAGCATATTATGATATTCCGATTTCGTAAACCTAACATAATGATATTTTTATTTTCATTTATTCATATAACACAAGGTGAAGCGGCTCTCGCCGTGCTTGGCGGAGCGCGTTTCAATCCGGAGAATTCTAAGTCATGCTTATAAGAAAAAACTTATAAATTTTTAGAATTTAAAAAAGGCTGCTCTTAGTATCAGAGCAGCCTTGGGATATATCCAAGCATATGGCGTTCTATAGCGTTGATCCAAATATCTCGACTATTTTCCCGAAAATAGGGCCATCCAGCTGCCGGCCTTCCAGATTTCTAACCCTTTTCGAAAAGCTTGTTTCCGTGCTTAACATATGGAATAATTCCAGCTTAAGATTAAATTCGATTTGAGTTGTATTAAGATAGTCGTATAAACGTTTTAATTTATCCTGTTCTTCAATATGAGCATGGTTCAACGTTACTTGAACCATATCGGTGTTTTTTACATCCTTCAACTGCACGACCAGCCCGTGATTGCTCCAGCTGCACTGAACCTCAACTGTCTCGCCGTTAACCGTTACCGTAACCTTTTGCTCCGGAACGTTCACTAGAACGATGCGATAATCGCGGCTGGCCGGCGAGACCGTTTGATCTCCTTCAGCCGGATGAATCGTAAAGACCGGCCGCTCATCCCAGGACAATTGATATCTCGTTGCCAACCAGCTTTCTTTGCCGTATTCCTCTTCATTGTTATCCTCCCACATGGTGAATTCGCCCGAAGCGCCGGCAAACACCCGTAATTCCAGCTGCGAAGGATTATGAATAGCATTGGTAAAGGCTGATAAATCAGCAAGCGGTACGATACTGCCCATTCTGGCAAGCACCGGAATTTCATTGATCCCCCGATAGAAGGTTAAGCGGGTATTGCCCGAATAAATTTGCCCCGTAAAGAAATCAATCCATTCCCCTTCCGGCAGCCAGGCATTAACCGCCGCAACCTGCGAACGTTTGTCGAGCGGGTCGGTAATTGGCGCAACAATAAGCTCCGTTCCGAAATAGTATTGATTCCGGTATTGATAAGCGTCATCGTTCCAAGGGTTGTTGTAATACATTGGTGCAACAATAGGCTCCCCTTGCTCATGGGCACACTTGTTCATCGAATAGAGATAAGGAATGAGTTGATGCCTTAACCGCAGGAATCGCTCCATGACTTGTTCGTATGGCGGAGCATAATTCCATGGTTCTTTGCCCGAGAAAATATTATCCGAGCTATGCAGACGATTAATAGGCGAGAACACGCCGAATTGAATCCAACGCGTCACCATTTCATCGTCCTTAATTCCAAGCATATGCCCGCCGATGTCATGACTCCACCAGCCGTAGCCGATGTTGCTTGCATTAGCCGTAAAATACGGCTGGAACCGCAAGGACTCCCAGGTCGCATGCGTGTCTCCGGAAAAGCCGATCGGGTAGCGGTGGCTTCCCGGTCCGGCGTATCTGGAGAAGGTTAACGGTCGTTTGCCATGCTTGGCATTGTCAAAGTAATGATAGTGATTCAGCATCCATAACGGATCCAATCCTTCAATCTTGGAATGGGAGCCTTGCTGCCAATCAATCCACCAGAAATCCACGCCGTTCTCCTCGTTCGGATGATGAAGAACTTTGAAATAAGCCTCCGCAAACTTCGGATCGGTAAAATCAAAAGGAATCATCGGATAACGCTCCGGATCTATGCCAAGCGCCGCTTTCATTTCATCGTACATTTCCTCGCTGGGACGAATGCCGTCGGCAGGATGCAAATTCAAAGTGACCTTCAAATTCTGTTCGCGAAGCCAGCTCATGAATGCTTTGGGATCCGGAAACAGCTTTTTATTCCACGTATAACCCGTCCAGCCGCTTCCGTATTTCGGATCGATCTTTGTTACATGCCAATCCATGTCGATTACGGATACAGAGAAAGGAATTTCCTTCCGCTTGAATTCGGTCATGAGCGTTTTGTAATCCTGTTCGCTATACGGATGATAGCGGCTCCACCAGTTCCCAAGCGCGAAGCGCGGCAGCAAGGGCATTGCACCAGTCAAGTAGTAGAAATCTTTCAAGGCCTGCCCGTAATCTCTCCCATAGCCAAAAAAGTAGAGGTCGGTTGCCTTTGTTGTTCTCGGCGATATCCAGCCGTCTTCGGTAATCTCCAAGGATTTGCTGTCATCCAGAAGAGCATAGCCTTCCTTGGACAGGATACCCGGCTCGAGCGGCAGCGCACCGTTAACATCGTCTAATGTACGTGCGGTTCCCCGCAAATCCTTCGGCACTTCCCCGTAATGCCAGGTTTTCATGTAAACGCCTGAAATATCGTTGACATGAACGGAAAGTCCTTTGCCCGAGAATTTCTTTTTGTCGTACTTCAACAGCAATTCGCCGGTTTGAATCTCCAGATAATCCGCGGTTTCATAGACCTCGAATTCCGGTGCTTGAAAGTCCCGGTTAATCACGATTTGCGTAGGCAGATCTTCGAATTTGCCGCTCTCGCTGTATTCCAAACGAATAAGCCGGCTTGTTAATACGGTAAACCGGTACTTTTCCCCAAGAATAATAGACTGAGCCGGCGAGATTGGATTCGTTGTCAGACGTTCTTTTGTTATCATGTTCATCACCTTGTTGGAATCCAGGTGCCTGTCATTCCCTTGTCCAAGGATACAACGGATCCGGCTTCAAGCACGCTTTCAACACTCTCGCTCGTAAACTTCCATTTCGAGCAATCAGGATAAATCGCAGACAGATCAACCTCGAAGGTCCGGGCTGTCGATCCCAGATTCGTCAGACGGAAGGCCTTCACTTCGTATTCGTAGCTCAGCTGGAATCCATCCTGCTCCAGAACAACTTTGCCTGTATTCATTAAGCGGGGAGAGATTTGCAGGTCGGCTTCAAACGTCTGGCGAATACCCAGATACTCATGGATCAGAACCCATGAATACACGCATGGGTATTCGTAATAATGCGCTGCGCCATGCCAATCTTTATCATCGATATAATAAACGTAATTCATGTCGTAACGCTCGCCCATGATGTAGCCTTCTTTGGCCGCCTGCTCCGCTACGCGCATCAGCTGTCCCAGCAGTACCTTGCCGTTTTTCTTCCATGTCCAGTACGCTGCATCCCAGCACCAATAACGGCCCGCCGCGCATAAATCATACGGTCCGCCGTCGCCGATCTCGGCATCCGTATACTGGTCGATATGAGCCGCAAGGAACGTAGGGAAACGCTGGAACTGATCGATATGCTCGTCCACAAGCGCGGTAACGCTCTCTTCCTGTTCCTTCGAGGTGTATCCGAAGAGAACCGGAAGAGTATTAGCAAGCAGATGAATATGATCATGCGCAACGCCGCTCCGATCCACCCAATCCACGAAACGATTATTCGTCTCATCCCAGTAGCCCATAGGCAGAGGCTTCGACAATGTGCTTCCAAGAAGAGCCGCAACCTTCTTATAGTGTGCTTCCTTCTCGTCTCGTCCCAAGCGCTGCTCCAGCTCGGCCAGCAAGTTAAAGGAATGGGCGGCTAGCGCCGTGGCGAACGTCTCGCGTCCGTCCTTGATGACTTGATCCTCGTAATAAACGTCGGACCAGAGTCTGCCGTACCGGTCCATCTGATCTTCGATGCAGGAAGCGGCACTTTCCAAGGCTTCGATATGAAGGCGAAGCCAATCCATATCCTTCGTAGCCGCGGTATAAAGCCAAGCCGATTCCAACACTTCCACGTTACCCGTAATCAGGAACATAACCGCGTTGGTCGAGCCGTCGAGACTGCTGCGGCGAACGTGATATTCCCTGTCCCCGTTTGGCTGGATCGCGCAAGGATCGCGCCACAGTCCTTCGGGATCTTCCTTCATCAGCTTGATTTGCAGCTCAATCATCCGGCGGACAACATCGTAATCCAGCTCATTGCCCCAGCTCATGCGCCCTTTGATCTGAAATTCGTGATCCACGTCGGGATAGGTTCCGCTGTACTTCGAATGCAGCGTGCTGAGAACATAACCTTGCGATATCGGATAGTTCAAAGCCCGCGTACGTTCGATAACCGATGGCAGCATCGTCCCCCAGTAAAGAGAAGCAAGGGTATGCACCAGCTTGTCGCCATGCTCGAATGCAAGCTGAAACCGCTTGCCAAAGCTGTCGGCTTGAGGCCGGCTTTCATAAGCAATAAGCTCGCATGATTTTGCGTTCACCCGTACGATGATCGACGCTTGGTCGTGAGTTAATTGGATTTCCCCGTCTGCCTTGATCAGCCAGGAATGGTCAAGGGAGTCCGGATCAACCGGCAGCACCCAGGCATAATCCGTGCCCGCAATGGCTTTGTTTTCCGCATCCATCGGCAGGATGTACCACTCTTTATTCCGGTCCAGCACAAAAGAGGGGCCCTGCTCCAGTTCTAATTCGATTGGTTCTCCCTCTTCTAGAGCCGTTAGCTTCCATGATCCTTCATTTATCTTCTCACTAATTGCGTGAACCCGCTTCAAGATACCGGTTTCTACTGTCATGTCTGTCTCCTTTACCCAAACGGAGGTTTATTTCCCCATCCGCTTCATATTCTTCTGATACTGCTCTGTCCAATAAGCTTCGACTTGCGACAATCCAAGGGAATCTGCTTTTTCGATAAATTCTTGATAAACGTTCTGGCTCTCTTCTGCTGATTTCGCAAAAATCATTTTGACGCCATATTGCGCGTACAAATCAGTTACTCTCTTTAAAATAATACCTTCCTTGCTATTAGGCATAGGATCTAGATTCTCGAGCTCCGGCATGTACTTCACTTTATCTGCAAACAGCTTGTTATATTGAATGAAGCTTGGATCGGTATTATTCCATTCCGGATACAGCCACCAAGCCGTATTCGTCGCGAACCAATATTCGCCTAGACCATTTTTAGCAGAAACGCCTGACCAGTCTTTTTGTTTCACATCCCAATATTCCGGCAGATAGAGCGGCTTATCATCCACCATGCTGTAATGAGGTCCGTTAACAACATCGCCGCTGAATTTGTCGCCTTCTACTCCCCATTTGGCAGCGATATGCCCTTGCTTCGAAGCCATATACGCCAGGAAACGGATCGTACGCTCGGGATGTTTATTCGATTTCGGGATAGCGAAAGCGTTCCAGCCGCCGCCGGTTCTGATTTGAGTATAGGTCGCAAATGGATCCATGACTTTATAGCTTGTCTCTGGATTGTCAGCCGGCGACTTTGTTCCTTCGCCAATTGCCCATGCGTAAGAAATCGTTTTGCCGCTATTAATCTTCTGCGTGAAGATGTCCTTCGTATCGATAAAAGTATCTTTTGTCAGTAAGCTATTAACATTAAGCTCATTCATGAAACTGAAAATTTGTTTGAAGCTGTCACTGCGCAAACCGGATTTGATTTGATCTCCATCCACGTAATAACGGAAATTAGAGAACATGCTATTTGTGCCCATTTGATAATCTCTGTCATTGGCCAGATCGCCTACATTGGCATAGAAGCCCATTTTATCGGGATGTTTTTCTTTTATTTTCTCCAGAGCAGCAATAAACGCATCGGGTGTGCTAATATCGGGATTTCCTATTTCATCAAGATAATCCTGGCGAATGGACCATTCCGGCTGATTCGTACCAATGAGAGCATTGTATTTTTTAGCTTCTTGCTGATACTGCTCGCCTTCAATGAAGTCAACATACATGTACGTATGATTATCATCTGCCTTATAGTTAGTAAATGCTTCCTTCGGCGCATCCTGCAGCAGCTCTGGTGCATACTTTGCAGCCAATTCATCCAGAGGATACAGCAGCCCTTTTTGCTCCATAATGCTCCAGGCCGGGCTATTCTTATCCGCCATAACAATGTCCGGTAATTTCTCGCTGTTAATCATCAGGTTCAGCTTTTGATCATCATCGGTAACCGGCTTTGATATTTTGATGGATACGCCTGTTTCCTTCGTAATCTGCTGCGCTGCCGAATCCGTCCAATTGTTGCCGAACCAAGAAAAGTTCAAATAGGCATCTAACGTAATTGGAGTTGTATCAATCTCCCAGCTTTTCTGCCCATCTGCAGCAGCCCCCGTGGATGGCTCAACGGTAGCTGTCGCTTCGTTGTTTGTATTTTCTTTCGTGTTTGAGCAAGCACTAAATATGGAGACGCACATTACACAAGATACCAATAAAACAGTACTGCTTTTCCCTTTTTTCATGAGTCTTGCAACCTCCCTAGAATGAATAATCAAATGATATTTCATGAGTTAATCCGGTGCCTATCACCTCTTTTTATAAGGTTATCCATCAGGCTTTAATGGCCCCTACCAGCATTCCTTTTACGAAAAACCGTTGTAAAAACGGATATAGAATCGTAATCGGTGCAATCGATATAATTAATGTCGCGTACCGCATCGACTCAAGTGTCACACTTGACCCGTTATTGCCGAGATATCTTTGTATCTCTTGCTGTGCTTCCGATAGCGACAATAACCGCATTAAAATAACAGGCAGCGTTTGCAAACTTTCATTCGTTATGAAGAACGATGAGATGAAATAATCATTCCAATGAAAGACGGCTACAAACAACGACACGGTAGCAAATACAGGCGTTGAAAGCGGGATAATAATTGTCCAATAGATTTTGAACTCGCTAGCCCCGTCAATAAGCGCAGATTCAATTAGCGCCTCCGGAATATTCCGGAAGAACGACATGAACAGCAGACAATTGAAGAAGCCAAACAGATAAGGAACAATGTATACCCAAAACGTATCCAGCAAATGCAATGAATTCAGGACAAGATAAAGCGGAATAAGACCTCCGGAAAAATACATGGAGACAGCCCCCATCGACACATAAACCTTGCGCAGCTTAAGGTTTGGTCTCTGGAGCGAATAAGCAGCCATCGAAGTGACAAAGATAGTTGCTGCTGTTCCGACCAAGGTTCGGATTAGCGTATTTTTCAAGCCTGTAAGAAGCAAGTCCTGCTTGAAAACCAACTGGTAATTCTCGAGCGAGAAGACGCGTGGAAGCCAGTAAATCGGTGCTTTCGCAGCATCCGATCCATCGTTAAAGGATTGAATAAGCACGAAATAGAGCGGATAAAAGGTTGCCGCAATTACAATCAGCGAACAGGTCCATACTAAGATATCTACTATGATATCTTCCTTGCTTTTTCGAAATGAAGTTCCCATCTGATGCCTCCTAGAAAATATTGCTGCCGTTCATTTTTTTGGCTGTCCAGTTTGCCGCAAGCAGTAAGGTTAGCGACAAAGTGGAAATAATAAGATCAGCAGCGGCGGCGAAGGAATACCGCATTTGAATAAGTCCATTGTCAAGCGTATAGTAGCCTAACGTGTAAGATCGATCATTATTAAACATGTTGCCGAGCAAATAGCTTTGATCGAAATTTGAGCCCCCATAGAACAGATTGCCAATGTTCAAAATCAGCATAACCATAATCGTGCTCCGAATCGCGGGAAGGTTGATATGCCAAATGCAGCGCAGTCTGCCTGCTCCGTCTATCCTGGCCGCTTCATAAACCTCCGAGTTGACGCCGGTGATCGCCGCGAGGAATACAATCGCTCCCCATCCTGTTTCTTTCCACAAGTCGAGTGCCGAACCAAGTCCCCAGAACCACTTGGCTTCCGCCATAAATTCAATAGGCTCCTTCGTGATATGCAGCGACATCAACAGGTGATTCACCATGCCTTGCGGATCGAGGAAAATAAGACAAAGCGTAGCCACGATCACGTAAGACAGGAAATGGGGCAGCGTACTGATCGTCTGAGCCAGCTTCTTATAAGCGTTGGAACGAATTTCATTCATAATAAGAGCAAACAGGATTGGAGCCGTAAACGTAAAGACTAGCTTTATGATGCTCATTCCGACCGTATTTCTCATCGCCAGCCAGAATCGATCATCTGCGAAAATTTCTTTGAAATTGTCAAAGCCGACCCATTGTCCACCAAATATACCGTCCGTCATGTCAGTTTCCTTGAAGGAAATCATCATGCCTAACATTGGCAGAAAATTAAAAATAACCATGGCGAGAACAGCCGGCAGCACCATTAGTTGCAAGCTCACCTGCGGCCGGGAAAGCCTGTCCTTCATGCTTTTGGGAGAGCTTGGCCTTGGGGCGGCCGTTAGCAAAGGTTTAGACATTCTTATCACTCCATCATGTTGTGTATGCGGATCGGTCGGGATAGATCCTTTAACATGGTTTAATAGTACCAACATAAATATTTAAATTCAGTTTCTAATCTTTAGGTTTTAGTGTACGATTTTTATCCCCTTCTGATAGGAGGAGAATCTCCCCGTCCCCATGATATATACTATGGAAAGCAACAATCCGCGTTGGAACTTGATTTAGGAGAGCAGAATATGAAGACCACTAAAAACAACCTGCTGCGTAAAATGAGCTTTAAATCCAAATTATTTTTAACTTATCTTTTACTTATTCTCATACCCACTGTAGGAAGCAGCATTTGGATCTACCAGAACCTGATTCAAGACATGATTAAAGAACGCAATCACGTGAATAATCAGCAATTGCTGTACGCTGAAACAGATATCAATAATAAGATTGGTGAAGCTGAGAAAATTGGCTACATGGTATCTGTGAACACAACGCTGAATGATGTGCTTAGCCCGCCCTACTACGATACGGTCAATTGGATCAGCATCATGAATCAAACCATTAAGCCGATGGCTTCCTGGATTGAAGCTACTACTTTCAATATTGGAAAGTTCCGGATATTAGTAGAAGATGATGAAGTACCGGAGAGCGACTTTTTCACTCATTCTTCATCTTTCATCAATGAAAGATGGTATCAGGACATGAAGAATGGCACCAATCAAGGAAGCGCCTATTGGCGGCATGATTCCGCGGGACAATATTATCTTTACTATGCGCTAAGCAGCAGCAGTTATAACAATAGCGGCGCCTATTTGGAACTTATGGTTACAGGGTCCTATTTATTTGAAAGTTTACAGGCAAAAGAAACATTGAACTCAGGCATTCTTGTTGTGTTTAATAATCAAGGACAGTTACTCTACAGGGATACGGCGACTGCGCTGCCGCAGCTCCCGAATAAGATGGATTTGCTTACAAGCAATGGTGTCAGAACCAACATCGTTATTGATGAAACCCGCTATTCCGTCATGACAAAGTCAATTGGTTTACCTGATGCCATTCTCGTTAGCTTGACACCAAACAGCGTCATGATGATGCACTGGACGAAGTCCCGGAACGTATTTCTGATCATCCTGACGGTTTCCGTCACGATTCTAGCTATATCCGCATACCTGATGGCCATATTCTTAATGCGGCGAATAAAACAAATCATAGTCAACATTCGTAAAATTCAAAAAGGAGATTTCAATATTCAGATTCCCGTTCATGGGGAAGATGAGATCGATATGGTTGGCCATAATATTAATGTCATGGCCTACAAAATAAACGATTTAATTGAACGCGTATACAAAACCGAAATTGCACAACGTGAAGCAGAGCTGTATGCCCTTCAGGCTCAAATCAACCCGCATTTCTTGTTTAACGCCCTGGAAACGATGCGCATGATGGCCGAATATAACGACCAAGATGAGATCGCTGAAGCCATAACCGCACTTGGGAGCATCATGCGATACAGCATCTCGCACAGCCAGAAGAAGCAGACCTTCGTGTGGAAAGAGCTAGAGCATTTGAATGACTATTTAAAGGTGCAGAATTTAATGCATAACGGCCGTATTCGATTAAACATCGATTTTTCAGAACGAATATACCGACTTCCCATACCTTCGTTTATCTTCCAGCCGATTGTAGAAAATGCTATCAAGCATGGATTCCGCAATCAGAAAGGAAATCTGGTCATTTCAATTGCCATTTCGGAGAGGGACAGTGTTTATTTATGCCGGATTTCGGATAATGGGACAGGGATGGACGAGGAACGGCTTAGGTTCATTCAACGAAGGCTTCACGAGGATGTAGATGAGGTCTCGACACTCCGCCCTTCGGAAAGCGGCGGCGTCGGGCTTTTGAATATACAGCAGAGAATTCGGTTCAATTACGGCAAGAATTACGGGATTGAAATCGATAGCGGCTTATCAGGTACGGTTGTATCCATCCGTTTTCCCGATATTATAGGAGGAGATTCTCGTGTTCAGCATGCTGATCATTGAAGACGATGACATTATTAGACGGGGTATTGTTAAAATTGTGTCCAAAATGGACTTCCCGATCTCTTCTATTGAAGAAGCATCGAATGGACAAGAGGCTCTTGAGAAAATACGGCAACAAGTTCCGGATATCATTATTACAGATATCACGATGCCTTTTCTTGATGGGCTTAAGCTAATTAAACAAATTCGAGAGTGGGAGCTCCCCTCCCGAACCATTATTATTAGCGGGTTCGACGAGTTCAGCTATGCTCAGGAAGCAATCGCTTACGGCGTCAGCGCTTATCTATTAAAGCCCGTGAAGAAAGATAAATTATATCAGGTCATAAACAAAGCTATTCAAGAGTTGACCAAAGATAATGCCCATCGCAAGCAATCGTTGAATAGCTCATCATACGGACATGATGTAGGCTTCGTCACACGTTACTTGGAAGAGCATTATGCGGAGGATATCGATCTGAATAAGGCCGCTAGTCTGGTCTTCATGAATCCTGCCTATTTCAGCAGTCTGTTCAAAAAGATGACCGGGGTCAGCTTCATTCATTACCTTCAAAAGATTCGTGTAGAAGAATCCAAGAAGCTTCTCACGAACCATCAGTTGAAAATTTATGAGGTTGCCGAAAAAGCCGGATTTTCCGACGAGAAATATTTTTTCCGCGTCTTCAAGAATACGACTGGTCTTACACCGAATGAATTTCGATCATTAAAAATGAAATAAGCAGATAAAAAGCCGAACGAAGATCAGGATTGGTTACCTGATGAATTCGCTCGGCTCATACTTTCCCCAGACAAACCGGCTTATGCAAATTGCGGTTGTAAGCTACTTTGTTTTTCTTGCGCCGTTTTCGTCCACCTCATAGCCATCGATTTTGGCGCTTTTTGCAAGAGAGCCATCGGCGTAGAAGTAGTACCACTCCCCATCAATCTGAAGCCATTCGTCTGATGCCATACTGCCGTCAGAGGTGAAATAATAGCAGGAATCTTCCGCAGTAAGCCAGCCGGCGATGGGCTTGCCGTCTTCACCGACATACTGCCACAGTCCGGCGTCATTCTGACTCCAGCCCCGTGCACTCCCCTCATCGATGACAAGCTCCACGAACCGGCGCAGGATCGTCGATGCTTCCGCGCGGGTGGCATTGCCCTGCGGGTCGAAGATATTGCTTCCCTTGCCTTGCATAACGCCCGCCTGTTGGATGGCTTTTACCGCAGCCTTTGAGTAAGCGGCAATCTTCGCATTATCCTGGAATGTGACCGTCTCAACGGAATCGGGCAGCTTATAGCCGGTGGCCTTGGCGTAGTTCTGCATCATAACCGTCATATCCTGGCGGGTGATGGAAAGTGCAGGGCCAAACTTGCCGTCTCCGATACCCTGAACGATCTTGTTCTTGACCGCCCATTCTATATAAGGCATGGCAGGCTCGCTGGTTTTTACGTCGGCGAAGCTGCTGGTCGTATAGCCGCTCACATCTGCACCGGAGAGTCTGCCCAACGCCATGAGGAAGTCGGCACGGGTGATTGCGGTATTAGGTGCAAAGGTGGTCGCGCTGGTGCCGCTGATCAAATTTCGGCTGGCGACAAATTCAATATTGTCCTTCGCCCAATGCTTCGCCGTATCGGCAAACGCCGGAGCAGGGGCCATGTAGCCTACGCCATAGGTCGACAGGCTGTTTCTGCTAAAAATCAGTCTGCCATTGTCGTAGCTGGAATTAGCAAGCAGCTGCGGTTTGCCGTTTTTATCGACATATACGCCAAGCAGGCTTCCGGCCTTTTCATTATCCGTGGCCTGGTATGCGATGCCCAATGCAACAGTCCCCTTGCCAAAATTGGTAACATACTCCTTACCGCTGTTCTTCTGATAACCGACCGTGATATTGAATACTGGGCGAGAGCCGATCAGTATTTTCGCCGCATTGGACAGCTTAGTCTGCTCCTTGGCTGAAACTGTCACCTTGCCGGTTGACTGATTATCTATTTCGGCGATGGCGTTTGTGTCAAAACTGATGTTTAACACTGCCGAGCCGATTTGGACAAACCGCAAGCCCGCTTCTTTCAGGTGATCAATAGCTTCTGAATCCATAATGGCATTCAAGCTCGAGTAGCTGCCGCTGCTTACTAGGTTGAATTCAACGGCAATGCCGTCAATGGTCTCTCCGGACTTCTGTATCGCATTCTGCGCTGCCTTGATTGCATCCTCTGCCATCTGCTGGCTAATATTTGCGGAGAGAACGCCATCCGTAACCGTGCCAGGAACGCTTATTTTTGCTACAGTTGGTCTATTGAGTTGTTTTTCGACAGAAATTATGGGCAGATTGGTATCAGGCGTATAGCCCCCGCCACCGGAACCGCTGCTGCCGGAGTTGCTATGCTGTCCCGAGATGGTTATCTGCAATTCGCCATACACGCCGGAACCGTCCTGTGCGGAGGCGCGCACCATAACAGTACCATCACTCAAAGCTGTCAAAAGGCCGGTGGAGTTCAGTGATGCATAGGAACTGCCGCTTACAATGCTCCAGTTAACCGCCCTGTTTGTAGCATTTGCAGGCATGACATCTGCTTCAAGCTGTAATGTGCCGTCCTTTATGGTGATGGCATTCCCTCCGGTAATACTGATCGCTGTTATCGGAGTGTCGGCTGCTTTCATCGTAAAATAGATGGTATAAGTCTTTATGGTTGCCCGATCCTCGGCGATTACTTCCACGATTGCGCTGCCGGGCAGGGATGCAGCTTGTGTGATGGTTATATCAGCCTGTGTATCCTCTGCGGCTGCATTCACTGTTGCCGCTGTGCTGCCAGGCATGGTGCCGTGAGGCAGCTCCACATGATAGGTAGTCACGTCAGGATCAAAACCGTTTATTGTATTTCCGCCTACCGTCAGAACGCTCAGATCAGCGTTGCTGCCGGGAATGACGGTCGTATCGCTGACCATGATGGTCAGCGTCTGGTCTGCTCCACTGCTGAATGTGAACGTCAGGTTTGTTGTGCCTACTGGCTGTGTAGCCAGATAACTTTTCAGAATCGTTACCGTGCTGCCCGTCACTGTGTAGTCCGTGCCAGATACAAGCACAGTGCCTCCGTTGCTGATGCCTGTCAACGTGTTGCCGTTTAATGTCAGCGTTGTTTCTACATCGGCCTGTGCGGAAGTCTTCTTATCGAAGTCGCCTGTTTTCGGGCTGATCATGCTGTTCGATGGTGTCGTATCGACGACCGTGATGGTCAGCGTCTGGTCTGCTCCACTGCTGAATGTGAAAGTCAGGCTTGTTGTGCCTTCCGGCTGCATAGCCAGGTAGCTTTTTAGAATCGTTACCGTGCTGCCCGTCACTGTGTAGTCCGTGCCGGATACAAGCACAGTGCCTCCGTTGCTAATGCCTGTCAACGTGTTGCCGTTTAATGTCAGCGTTGTTTCTACATCGGCTTGCGCAGAAGTCTTTTTATCGAAGTCGCCTGTTTTCGGGCTGATCGTGCTGTTATGTTCGGTCGTATCGCTGACCGTGATGGTCAGTGTCTGATCTGCTCCACCGCTGAACTTGAATTTCAGACTTGTTATGCCCTCCGGCTGCGTAGCCAGATAACTTTTCATAATCGTTACCGTGCTGCCCGTCACTGTGTAGTCCGTGCCGGACACGAGCGCAGTGCCTCCGTTGCTGATGCCGGTCAACGTGTTGCCGTTTAGTGTCAGCGTTGTTTCTACATCGGCCTGTGTGGAAATCTTTTTATCGAAGCTGCCTGTATCCGGACTGAGCGTGCTGTTGTGTTCAGTCGTATCGCTGACCGTGATCGTCAGCGTCTGGTCTGCTCCACCGCTAAACTTGAACGTCAGGCTTGTTGTGCCTACCAGCTGCGTAGCCAGGTAACTTTTCAGAATCGTTACCGTACTGCCCGTCACTGTGTAGTCCGTGCCGGACACGAGCGCAGTGCCTACGTTGCTGATGCCGGTCAACGTGTTGCCGTTTAATGTCAACGTTGTTTCTACATCTGCCTGTGCGGAAGTCTTTTTATCGAAGCTGCCTGTTTTCGGGCTGATCGTGCTGTTCTGTGGTGTCGTATCGCTGATCGTGATGGTCAGCGTCTGGTCTGCTCCACCGCTGAATGTGAAAGTCAGATTTGTTGTGCCTACCGGCTGTGTAGCCAGGTAACTTTTCAGAATCGTTACGGTACTGCCCGTCACTGTGTAGTCCGTACCGGACACAAGTGCAGTGCCTCCGTTGCTGATGCCGGTCAATGTGTTGCCGTTTAGTGTCAGCGTTGTTTCTACATCTGCCTGTGCGGAAACCTTCTTATCGAAGTCGCCTGTTTTCGGGCTGATCGTGCTGTTCTGTGGTGTCGTATCGCTGATCGTGATGGTCAGTGTCTGATCTGCTCCACCGCTAAACTTGAACGTCAGATTTGTTGTGCCTACTGGCTGTGTAGCCAGGTAGCTTTTTAGAATCGTTACCGTGCTGCCCGTCACTGTGTAGTCCGTGCCGGAAACAAGTACAGTGCCTCCATTGCTGATGCCAGCCAACGTATTGCCGTTTAGTGTCAGCGTTGTTTCTACATCTGCCTGTGCGGAAGTCTTTTTATCGAAGTCGCCTGTATTTGGGCTGATCGCGCTGTTGTGTTCAGTCGTATCACCGACCGTAATGGTCAGCGTCTGGTCTGCTCCACCGCTGAATGTGAAAGTCAGATTTGTTGTGCCTACCGGCTGTGTAGCCAGGTAACTTTTCAGAATCGTTACCGTACTGCCCGTCACTGTGTAGTCCGTG
>Ga0065721_10049555_pt1 | contig 31703 bp, 23 predicted proteins | sample Mesricmetagenome_FD_59108 | JGI IMG/M metagenome (GOLD analysis project Ga0065721, IMG submission 59108) | Mesophilic microbial community from rice straw/compost enrichment Sample: eDNA_1 v2 (version 2) | ecosystem: Engineered > Solid waste > Grass > Composting > Bioreactor | place: USA: Davis...
CGGCTTGTCCGAATATTCAATAGGTAGATTAACCATTTTGGTGAAAGTTGATCTTACCAAAAATCGAGCTTTTTAGAACGTATTCAAATATTTTTAGACCATTTTTCTATCTTAATGCATAATCACGGTTAAAACACTTCGCCCAGCGACAGATATACTCCGGTATGGTCCTTGCTGAATCCCATATCCAATGCGATATTGGTTCCTGAGTGTTTATTGAATTTTATACGTAATCCGGCACCCGCGCCTGGATTCCAGCTCCAGAATAGGCTGCTGCGCGGGCCGCTGACGGTATTTGCGTTAACGAACAACACAAAACCCAATAGCCCATTCCTGGTGATATCCCTCCGGTATTCGGTCTCGACGTAATAAAGGCTTTTACCACGGTAGCGACTTTGCTGAAACCCCCGGCCGGAGCCGTTGTAAGTATCCCATCCAATGGTGGGTAGATCCAGATATGGCGCCCTCGAATTAAACACCGTCCAGAAATAGCTCCAAAGAGCAATCATATGCTGGCGGTTCGGATTGTCCGAGAGCCGATGGTAGCGCCTCACATCCACGTATAGCGACTGCCAGGAGTGATCGCTGCCCAAGAATTTCGGGTTTACCCGAAACTGAAGGTTAACGTAATTCCCGTCCATCGGATTGATGGAGTTGGCTCGGGTGTCAAACAGCAGGTCAAAGCTTAGTCCGGAAGCGACCGTCCCTTCATCCTGCGATGTTCCGTAAGGATAGCCGGTATATTCTTGTAGTGGACGCCCCATGTCTTCCGCATCAATGCCCATACGGACATCTAGGTTATACCCCCCACCGACGAAAAAACCCTTGCCAACCCGTTTAAGCAAACGCTGATGCAGCCGGAAATAAGAATGGTCCACCAAGAGCTTTTCGTCCTCCCCATATTGCCGGCCCAAGCCCCATGTATGCTGCGGATACTTAAGGATACGTGTATCCCCGCTGACGACCCACTCGTTTTGGCTGAGCCAAAGGTACGACCGTATGGGCAGCCCGAACCGCCTGCCGAAATTCCAGTACGGCGTAAAGGTGGCACGGGACATATAGGTGTCCTTACGGTCACCCAGGTAAAAACCGGCCGTGGTGCTGGTGATCAGCGCATAGCCGCCCCCCGGTACCGAGGTAGAAAAAGGCAGCACCGAAAAATATACTTTCTTTCCGGTGCTATCAAGTTCGTCTGGCGGTTCGATTTTTAAGAGCTCCTTCCCAATATCAATCAGGTCCAGCTGCCGACTGGTGTCAGACCTGACCTTCGAGATTTCCACTTCATCTGCGGGGCGCTGGGCATACGCTGGGTAATAAAGGATTGCAAACATCCCCGTTGCCAGATATCCACTGATTGAACCGAACCGCTCCATATTCTTGCATCAACCTGTATCCATCAAGCCCAATTTTACCAACGCATAAAAAAGTGCGGCGGTATGCAGCGCCTGCCCGAACTTATTATCCAGCAACAACCGCTTCAACTCCTTTGGGCTGACCAGCATCACTTCAATCTCCTCTTGGTCATCCAACTGCTGTTCCTGGATCTTCACCCCACCCCTTAGCAGATAGGAATACGTACGATTGTTGCTAGTGGCCGGATTTGGGAACAATGTCGCTATCGGCTCAATATGCTCGAATTGGTACCCTGTCTCCTCAAGCATTTCGCGGGCCGCTGCTGTAGGAGCGTCTTCTCCCGGATCAATCACTCCGCCCGGTATTTCGAGCACATCCTGCTTGACCCCATGCCGGTACTGCCTAACGAGAATAAATTCTTTTTCTTTTGTCAGCGCCACCATTGTAACCCAATCGGGGTACTCCAACACGTAGTATGAAGGCACCAGATGTCCGCTGGGCATGCGGCACACATCTTTACGAAGGACAGCCCAGGGTGCCTGCACTAAATATTCCGATGATAAGGTTTCCCAATGCAGCATATCAGGCGATGTCTTTCATGATACGGGTTACCCGTTCCTCAAGTTCCTGAGTCACACGGTCGAAATCTGCCGGATCGGCAAGTGGCTGTCGCACACTGCAGTAAAACTTGATCTTCGGCTCCGTACCGGACGGGCGGGCAGACACAACGTCACCATCTACAGTGATGAACTGCAGTACGTCTGATTTTGGAAGATTGATAACCTCGCGCTCACCGGTCTTCAAATTGTATGATTCGTTGCTTTGGTAATCCTTTATCTCCGCCACCTCTATCCCCCCGATAGTCTGTGGAGGTGCGCTGCGCAGGCGTTCCATCATGTTTTTGATTTCCTCCGCACCCGCTTTGCCGGTTTTGGTCAACGATATGAGTTTTTCTTTATAGTATCCGTGTTGGACATAAAGTTCTAAAAGCGCATCAAAGAGCGTTTTGCCCTGATCCTTATAGTAGGCAGCCATCTCTGCGATAAACACGGCGGAAACAACGGCATCTTTGTCACGTACCAGCTCGCCGACAAGATAGCCGTAGCTTTCCTCGCCGCCAACCAGGAACCGTCCCTCTCCATTTTTCTGGGTGATAAGCTCCCCGATGTATTTGAATCCGGTCAGGGTATCGTAACACGTCACTCCAAACTGTTTGGCGATATCTTCGATAAGACTCGTTGTGACGATGGTCTTCACAACATAATCATCCGGCTGCAGATCTCCCTGTTCTTTCTTGGCAGAAAGGACGTAATTGACCAGCAAGCTCCCGATCTGGTTACCATTTAACAACTGGTATTCTCCCTGCGCGTTTTTAACTGCGGCGCCTACGCGATCGGCATCCGGATCGGTTGCAAAAATTACGTCAGCCGCAATACGCTTTCCTTCCTGCAAGGCTAGCGACATCGCTTCCTCTTCTTCCGGGTTAGGATACACTACCGTGGGAAAGTTACCGTCCGGCGTAGCCTGTGATTCCAGCACGTTTACGTTTGAGAACCCCCACCGCGAAAGGGCCTGTGGAACCAGTGTAACACCCGTGCCGTGAATCGGTGAATAAACAATTTTCAGATCGTTCTGCCGCGCCACCGCCTCGGGCCGGATAGCCAGTGTTGATATTGCGTCCAGATAGGCATCGTCCAGCTCTTTGCCTAATAAGGTTACCTTAGCCTCAACACGGTTAAACCGGATTTGATCGGGGCCCTCTATTGCATATACTTCTTTGATGACGTTTTTATCGTGTGGCGGCACAAGCTGCCCTCCATCGTTCCAATAAGCTTTGTATCCGTTGTATTCCTTGGGATTGTGCGATGCGGTGAGCATCACTCCGGCGTGGCAACCTAAATGGCGCACCGCAAAAGAAAGATGCGGTGTAGGGCGAAGCTCGGCAAACAGGTAGACCTTAATGCCGTTTGCAGAAAATACATCAGCGACCAGGTGTGCAAAAACTTGAGAGTTGTTGCGGCTATCGTAAGATATCGCAATTTTCACCTGCTCATCAGGATAGGTTTTGATCAGGTAATTTGCCAGTCCCTGCGTTGCTCTTCCGATGGTGTATTTGTTCATGCGATTAGTGCCAACTCCCATGATGCCACGCAGGCCGCCGGTTCCAAATTCAAGGTCTTTATAAAAACTGTCTGTCAGCTCGGTAAATTGCTGAGCATCGAAAAGGTTTTTTACGGCGTTGATGGTCTCATCGTCATAAGGAGCTTTTAACCAAGCCTCCGCACGGGATTGTACCGTAGGGTCTAACTGTGTCATTGTAGTCATGGGCTATAAAATTATGATTCGATTAAAAATATCGTACTGACGGCAACAAGCATAACTGATGCCAATTTGAACACCTCCGTCAACTTTTTGCCTGCCGCACCTTCTGCTCAAGCAGCTCCCACTGTTCATCCGGCACCGCTTCCAAGCCACTGAATTGACCGGCACCCTGCAGCCACTCCCCCCCGTCAATAGTGATAACCTCTCCGTTGATGTAAGCCGCAAAGTCGGACAACAGAAAAGCAGCCAGGTTGGCTAGTTCCTGATGTTCGCCTACGCGCTTGAGCGGAACCCTATTTTTAAAGCTGAAACGATCAGCCAGATCCCCTGGGAGAAGCCGCTCCCATGCCCCTTTTGTGGGAAATGGGCCCGGCGCGATAGCATTTGTACGGATACCGAACTTTCCCCATTCCACGGCCAGCGAGCGGGTAAGCGCAAGTACCCCGCCTTTAGCGGCGGCTGAAGGTACCACATAAGCGGAGCCGGTAAAGGCATAGGTTGTAATAATATTAAGCACGCTCGCCGGCTGCTTCCTACCGATCCAATGCTTGCCGAAAGCCAAAGTACAGTGGACCGTTCCCTTTAGTACAATGTCAATAATGGATGAAAAGGCGTTGGCTGAAAGCCGCTCGGTAGGTGAGACAAAGTTGCCGGCGGCATTATTGACCAGCGCATCCACATGACCGAATCGTTCAACGGACTTGGCCAGCATTTGCTCCACCTGTACAGGATCCCGGACGTCGCAGGCTACGGGCAATACCAGCCCTCCCGTCTCAACTTCCATTTCAGCGGCCACCGTTTCCAATACCGGCATCTTCCGGCTGGTAATGACGACCCGTGCTCCCAGATGCAGGAAATACGTTGCCATGGCACGGCCTAGCCCTGTACCGCCTCCTGTTACGACGATCGTCTTCCCGTTAAGCGCATCGTCGCGCAATGCTCCCTTTACCATCTTAACGCGCCTTTAAGTTATCGATGATGGATCTGACGATCGATCGCGTAGTGGGTGCCCACCACTGCCTCAATACCGCCTTTATCGCTTCCTCTTGGTCGGCGTCGAACTGAGCAAGCAGATGCTTACGCATGTTCAGCTTACTCTCCCGCCAGGTGTTGCGTTCATACTGCATAAACCGCTGCAACTGTCGCTGCGCGGCGGTCCGAAGCATTCGTGGAGAGGTGACCTCATCTACTAATCCAACTTCCAGCGCTTCCTGTGGGTTTAGCAGTTTGCCTTCTAAAAGGTATCGGTATGCCCGGGCGTGTCCCAACCAAAAAGCATAAAGTTGAAAGATGCTTTCAGGCACGATGATTCCTACGCCGACCTCATTGAGGCCAATGACGTGGTCTCCTTCAGCCATAATCCGAGCATCACAACCGAGAGCCAGCACACAACCCCCTGCCGGACTATGGCCGCTGATGGCGGCGATCGCCGGCTTGCTAAATCCTACAAGGGACCGCACAACAGCCATAAAACTTTTCCAGAACTGACGGCTTTCCGCTTCATTACACTCGTACAACGCAACCAGGTCCAGGCCTGCACTGAAAAACCCTTCCTTACCATGCAGGATGATCCCCTCCGTCGATGTATCTTCTGATGCTTCGGCAATCGCTTGCCCAAGCTCCTCAAGCATCTGTCCGTTAATTGCGTTGGACTTTCCCCGGTCCAAAAAAATGTGGGAAATCCGCTCTTCTTTACTAACCTTGATAAAATCCATAAATTAATTACTTAACGGTGATATAATGCACCGCCCGCGCCAAGCGTCCATCCACCGCGACCCCTTCTACCAGAATCCGGTAAGTTCCCGGACTGTCAGCCGTGTAGAACTCAAAGATAGCATTTCCTTTCTCATCTGTTACAATGCCGGGTTCCCAGTGAACGGTGGTCCGCAGATCGCGCATTTGCGCCATCGTATCCGCGGGAATACTATAATCGGGGGCATAGAACTCGCGTACTTCATAGTAGCCTTGAGGACTATGAGTGACTACACCTGGTGTGTAAAGGTCCCGGTCATAAACACCTCCGTCGCCCCGCTTAGTAGTAATAATAAGTACACCACCCCCACCGCGCATCCCATAAATGGCAGTATTGGCGACACCCCTGAGTACCTCAATAGTTTCTACATCAAAAGGATTAATGATAGATAAGGCGGTCGGCTCCATAAACATACCATCAACAACAATTTGCATAGGCTGATTAATGGATCGGGTGGAATAAGGAACACCATTGCGGAATACCACACCCAATAAACGTCCCTGCAAGCACATGTCAAGGGTAGGGCAACCCATAGTGATCTCCTCAGCCGTGATGACCTGATCCGCATTGCCGGGCCCGTTAAGGTTGCTGGAATGCCTCACTTTATTTTTGACCGCTTTTTCGTCTACCTTAACTTCCTCCAGCAGGATAGTCTTCTCCTTCAAGCCATATTTCTCCATCTCGAGAAATTGCTCCTGCGTATTCCTGAGGTAAGAACTGATCGACTCGTTGACGTTTACCGTCGCATCAGGCGCGTTCGGATTAGCCGTCACCTGTTGCCGGGGACTTTCATCAAGATGTATGTCAACATTTCTGCGGCCGCGTTCGTCACGCGCCTGTACCACGAATTTGGTACTGTCATAAAACAGCAGTCTATCAAAGCTAAACCGGCCGTTCTCATCCGTAACCGTGTCAACAACCGCCACGCCGTTACCCGTAGATAAAACTGTAACCGTCGCGTTAGGGACCGGTGCATCGTCTTTACGCCGGGTGACCGTACCGCTGATGCGCAGATCCTGCTCTGGATGATAGGTGATGTCAGGAAACTTGCCTGCCAATAAATCGGGCCAGTTGATCCGGCTCCAACCGTGAGTCAGCATGACATTGTCCAGTTGCCTGCGCTTAGTCAGCTCTGCGTCTGCAAAATAATACTCTGGAGTTTCAATATAGCCCTTAATATCTGAACTAAGCAAAAGCGATGCATAGATACTGCCGTCCCGATGTCCATCCAACGGTACTTTTCCTGTATCAATCACAGTGCCGGATAATGCGGCGATCCGGTTGGTGTCATTATCGCCTCCGACCTTCAGACGCACTCTCACTTTTTCCCGAGGCGCATAACTTTCTTTGTCCGTTGACAGGTATAACGGCAATATGGCATCCCCATCCGCATTGAAAATGGTCCGCTCCGCCAGCGGCCCCTGTCGGGGTGAAAAAAGGGTGACACGGACCACTCCGCCCGGAAGGCCCTCCCTCGGGATAGAAAATACTGTCTCGTTTTTTACAATCTTGTGCCTGGCTGCATAAAACACCGCCCCCGCTCGCTGCAATATAAGCATGACCTCCTGACCCCGTACGAGGCTGTCTGAAGCGAACGCTTGCACGAAAATATTCTTTTCAAGCTCATTATTGATGGCCAGCGCATAACCGACACTGTCTACGCTGGGAAGATCCTGGGATGCTTCGGTTCCGTCTTCAAACGTCACCCTGGCAGTATACCGGACGCCTGCACGAGGGATGAAACTGAAGCTTCCCATGCCGGCATAGACGGTCTTAAAATCAACAATGCGGGTGCCGTCACCGTCTTCTACATATCCTCTTGCTGCAAGGCCCGTCCCTTCGGGTTTTAGCGCCTTGAAGGCCACTTTGGTCAGGTTACCGTCGATTAAATGTCCGCTTTCCGGGAAAAATTGAATATTGTTGGTGTTCGACGTGTTTTTGATCGGGATAACTTTACTGATATTGCCTTTACCCCGTTTAAGTGTGAGCGCCAGCCGTCCGCTCTTGAGGTTAAATGGCTGCTTGTTTACAAAGTTGAAGCTCATATGTCCCTCGCCGTCGGTGATTCCTTTACCCCGGTCGATGTTGCGCCCGTCCAAAATCACCTGGTAGTTTACGTCCATCTCCGCCAATGGACCACCTCTGATGTCAGAAAAATACAAGGAAGCGTTGACCGTATGAACCGGCGAATTCTGATAAGAAAAGGTGCTTTTGGCTATGACCGAATCCGTACGGGCATTGCCTATAGGCACAACCCGGTCATAAAAAACGCTGTTATCAAAGTTTCGCATCCAGTTCGTATATGCACGCATCCGGTAGTTGCCCTCTGAAAGCGAGTCAGCCAGTTTGAAATCCCCCATTGTGACCCCGGCGAGAAGCGGAAGCCGAATGGACTGAACAACCCGATCCTCCGGATTAATCAGGTCGACATACAGAATTTTACTAAGCCCTGAAAGGTTGTTAAAAGGCCCAATGGTTACATATCCCTTGAACCAGATATCATCGCCAACGGTATAATATGGCTTGTCCAGATGGAGATAGACCTTCTCCTGCGGATAACGCTGCGCATATTGCTCTAGCCCAGCAAGCACTGAATCCGTAGCGTAAGGCTGGGCGAACGCAACACGGTGCAGCACCCCTAATATACACCAGCAAATCACTGCTTTCGGTTTCATAGCAACCACAATTGAGCTCGGTTGAAAGTTACGAAAAAAATCGGTGGCGTTGACTGAAAAAAATATCTTTGCAGCATGAATATCCTGATTATCGGTTCCGGCGGACGGGAAAGCGCTTTCGCCTGGAAAATAGCTCAAAGTGATCAAGTAGGCCAGTTATATATCGCCCCCGGCAATGCGGGCACCGGCCTGTATGGCAAAAATGTTGCCTTACAAGTCACAGACTTCGAGGGCATCGCTGCATTTGTAGTTGAAAACCAAATTGACATGGTTTTGGTGGGGCCGGAGGAACCTTTAGTTAAGGGTATCCATGACTTTTTCCTGGAGCGTAATGAGCTGAAGCATATCCCCGTTATAGGTCCACAGCAGCAGGGGGCACAACTGGAAGGCAGTAAGGATTTTGCCAAGCGGTTCATGCAACGACACGGCATACCCACTGCGGCATCCCGTTCTTTCGATAAATCGACGTTGGCCGAGGGCTTGACTTACCTGGAAACGCAGTCGCTGCCTATCGTGCTTAAAGCAGATGGCTTGGCTGCCGGCAAGGGGGTACTGATATGCTCAACTCTGGACGAGGCGAAAGCTGAACTACGGGCTATGCTGACGGAGTCAAAGTTCGGGGACGCAAGCAAGAAGGTGGTCATCGAAGAGTACCTTTCAGGCATAGAGCTGTCTGTTTTTGTACTTACCGATGGCGACAGTTACAAGGTTCTCCCTGCAGCCAAAGATTACAAGCGCATCGGTGAAGGCGACACGGGCTTAAATACCGGCGGTATGGGATCGGTATCGCCGGTACCATTCGCCGATAATGTTTTCCTGGATAAAGTGCGTGACCGAATTATCGAGCCTACCATCAATGGCCTTAAAAAGGACCGCATTGCGTACAAAGGCTTTATTTTCATCGGCCTGATGAACGTGAACGGCGAACCATACGTTATTGAATACAATGTGCGCATGGGAGACCCGGAAACAGAGAGTGTTCTCCCAAGGATTGAGAGTGATCTGGTAGATCTGCTGCAGGGGGTGGCACAAGGGAATCTTTCTGAACGTTCGTTTACCGTATCGCCCAAAATAGCTGCTACGGTTGTACTTGTTTCCGGCGGATATCCGGGACCTTACACCTCCGGAAAGGCTATCAGCAACATCGAAAACGTTAAGGATTCCATTGTCTTCCACGCCGGCACCAAAGAGGACGCTGGAGCCGTGCTCACCGCAGGGGGGCGTGTGCTCGCGATAACCGCACTGCAGGAAACACTCTTTGAAGCCCTGCAACAAGCTACAGCCGATGCGGGCCGAATCTATTTTGAAGGTAAATATTTCCGGAAAGATATCGGTTTCGATCTGCTGTAATTTTTGATAACGCCATTGCAACTTTCCGAATAAGCCGTATATTTGCGGCACGTTTGATGGCCCATTCGTCTATCGGTTAGGACGTCAGATTTTCATTCTGAAAAGAGGAGTTCGATTCTCCTATGGGCTACTGAGCCGACCGGCTTGTGAGAAAACCTGCGAAGCGATTTTGCAGGTTTTCTTATTATGCGGGTGTTGCCACTCCTTCATCGGTTCAGAAAGCCGATGAACTTTACAACTACCGTTGCAATCAAATAGGCGTAGGCTAGAGAGATTATAATGATTAACGCCCAGGTGATTTGTTTGGTCCGGTTAATTTTCCTCATTTTAATTATAGGTTGCGAGACAAATATAAATGATGCAACACACAACTAACAAAAAACTGTATTGTTAAAAATCGTTAAACCTTTTCCTCGACACAACTTTACCAAACTTAAAATCGTATCTTCGTCAAAATCATTGAATTAAAATTTCATTACTGGCTACATGTCTAAAATCAGCTTTCACAGCATTAACAAACCATTTGCGAGCACGCTTCGCGGACGGGTAAATGACTACTTCAAGACTCACAATATTGCAAACACCGGCAACCGCCGGTTATATATTAAAAGTGCCATTTTGGTCTCTACGGCGTCAGCATTATATATTTGCCTGCTGGCAGTGTCTATGCCTGTATGGCTCTCTTGCTTACTTTGCATTCTGTTGGGTATTAACCTGGCGACCATCGGTTTCAACATAATGCACGAGGGGGGCCACCAAAGCTTTTCCCAAAAAGCATGGCTTAACCGGCTTTCAGCTTACTCTCTCAATATGTTAGGCGGCACGATTTACTTTTGGAAGCAAAAACACAATATCAGCCATCACACCTATACGAATGTGGATGGACTAGATCACGACATCGATATTAAATTCATGCGTGTGCATGCCGATCAGCCGCGGAGATGGTTTCATCGTTTTCAATTTGTCTACTGGTTCGTTCTATATGGCATTTCGTATATCGCTTGGGTATTGTTCCAGGATTTCGAAAAGTACTTTACAGGCAGAATGGGCGTAAAAGCCGACAGGAAAACCATGCCCCTCCGGGAGCACGTTATATTTTGGGGAACCAAGCTCTCGTACTTTACGATATATTTGCTTATACCTGTCCTAACTGTCGGGTGGCTGCCCGCCTTAGCCGGGTGGCTCATTGCGGGAGTTTCATGCGGCTTCTGCCTGGCTGTTGTGTTCCAATTGGCCCATGTAGTGGAGGCAACACAATTTCCGACAGCTGATTCAGACAGCGGCAAGATAGAGCAGGAATGGATGGTACATCAGCTCAGCACAACAGCAAATTTCTCAACACGTAACAAGCTGGTATCTTGGCTACTCGGCGGTCTCAACTTTCAGGTGGAGCATCATCTTTTTCCTCGCATCAGCCATGTACATTACCCCGCTATTAACAAGTTGGTAAAAGATACGTGCCGCGAATTCAATGTTGCTTACATTGAGCACCGCACAATGGGACATGCATTTGTGTCCCACCTTCGGCATATTTATCAATTAGGAAAGGCTTAACGCTTTCGGATCGTCTCTGCTTGCAGCCCGCGGGGCGTCTTCTTGGCAGTGTATTCGACCTGGTCCCCTACAGAAAGTGATTCGGAGAGATTATTGACATGAACAAATATCCGTTCTTGTGTTCGTGAGTCAGTGATAAAACCGTATCCTTTGGATGGGTCAAAATATGACACCACACCAACCGGCGTCTCTTCCTCTATATCTTCCTCCCGTGGCGTAACAATGGAGATATCTTCCAAGGCTACTTTTTTAACCTTTTTCGGGTCCGGCGGTGTCGACGATAAGTTTCCGTTTTCGTCTACATACGCGAGCATATCGTCAAGGCTTTTTCCTCTACCGGTACCTTCTTGTCGTTTTTCCTCCCGACGCTGCTCTTTTTCTTTACGCTTTTGAAGTCTTTTTTTGGTTTTTTCTTTCTTGCTGAATGTTTCCTGAGATCTTGCCACTTATGATATTTATTGTTTGAAAATTCTAGTTATGTAACCTTATGCCGCGGAGACGGCGGCACGTGTTTTATACCCCTTGTGCTTCTTTTTCTTTTTAACTGCTTGTACAGCGCGCGCAGGCTGCACCGGCTCATGTTGAAATGCTGCCGCATCGAGCGTTACGAACGGATGGTCGGTAACCAAGGGAAGTTGCCTCCCGATCAATTTCGTGATTTGCCAAAGGTACTCCTTTTCATCGGCGTCACAAAAGGACCACGCCCGTCCGCTTGCGCCCGCTCTACCTGTTCTTCCGATGCGATGCACGTAGGTCTCCGGTTCATTTGGTAAATCATAATTGATGACCAACTGAAGACTTTCTACATCGATGCCCCGAGCGGCAATATCTGTCGCAATGAGCACCTTTGTTGCGCCTGATTTGAAGTTGGACAGGGCGCGTTGCCGCGCCTGTTGCGACTTGTTCCCGTGTATGGCCTCAGCAGTGATTCCCACCTGCTTCAGCTTTCTGACAATTTTATCTGCGCCGTGCTTGGTCCGAGAAAAAACCAAGATGTTACCTTCGCGTTCTTTTTTGATCAGGTGACCAAGCAGTCCGATTTTGTCAGGCTTAGAAACAGGAAATATTGCTTGCGTCACCGTTTCAGCCGTGGATGACACCGGCGTTACCGCCACCCGCTCCGGATTAGTCATAATGGACTGGGCAAAATCTTCGATGTTCTTGGGCATCGTTGCCGAAAACAACAAGGTTTGCCGTTGCCGGGGGACCAAATCGATAATTTTTTTGATGTCTTTAATAAATCCCATATCCAACATCCGGTCCGCTTCATCCAGTACTAAGTAGCCGACGCGGCCCAGTGACACCGCGCGTTGACCAAGTAAATCCAACAATCGGCCAGGTGTCGCAATGAGGATATCGGGCTGCTTGCGTAGCGCCATAACCTGTTGATGTACGGAGACCCCTCCGAATACCACCGCATGCTTGATTTGCGTTAAACCGGCATACGTAGCAACGTTTTCGCCTATCTGGATGGCCAGCTCCCTTGTGGGAGCAAGAATCAATGCCCTTGGCCCTCCCTGTTCCTTGATCTGTGTCCGGTCCAAAAGAAATTGAATCAGCGGGAGTGAAAAAGAAGCTGTTTTACCGGTTCCGGTCTGGGCACAAGCTAAAACATCCCGCTTATTTAGAATAATGGGAATGGCTCGTTCTTGAATAGGGGTAGGGGTCTGATAACCCGCTTTCTCTAGGACCTTCAATATCGGCTCAGAGAGATTTAATGCTGAAAATTGCAAATTAGTTCATCTTTTAAAGTGCTGAATGCATAACAGCACCGCTATCCAGTCTAATGGATCATTTTGAAAGGATAATACAAAGATACGATTTTTTTATGACAACCCCTAGGACGACCGTATGACGTTTAGTAATTAATTTCTTGAACTACCAATAAATTCGGGTACATTTACCGCATACCCTTCATAGACAGAGGACGGCTATTCAAACTTACTATAAATGAGGCAGCTTAAGATTTCAGAATCAATTACCAACCGGGATAACCGCTCACTCACCGTATATCTACAGGACGTCAGCAAATACGCGCTGTTGAGTGCGGAAGAGGAGGTGTTACTTGCGGCAAAAATACGTGATGGCGATTCAATCGCTCTCAATCGCCTTGTCAGCGCCAATCTACGATTCGTTATATCCGTAGCGAACAATATCAGCATCAAGGCCTGGTCCTTGAGGACCTCATCAACGAGGGCAACCTAGGCCTCGTTAAGGCAGCAACACGATTTGATGCGACCAAAGGATTTAAATTCATTTCCTACGCTGTTTGGTGGATTCGCCAAAGCATAGTGTCAGCCATTTCAACACAATGCCGCATCGTCCGCCTACCGGGAAATCAAGTAGCGGACGTCATCCGCGTTAAGCGATCTCAGTCCGCGCTGGAACAACAATTGGAGCGCGAACCCAGTATTGAGGAACTGGCTGCGGCATTGGATTTTTCTCCACAAAAAGTAAAGCAATCGTTATCCAACGCAGAGAAGCAGATCTCCATGGACGCACCCTCGCTGCTATCGGAGGACATCTGCTTGGCAGACAGCCTGCCGGGAGAAGATCCGCCCACTGATCATCGAGCTATAGGTAATTCTCTACGGAGCCATATTGAGCAGCTTCTCGAAAAACTTCCTCACCGGGAGCGGTTAATCCTTACCATGTTTTACGGATTACAGGGCGGCGAGCAAAAAAACCTGGAGGAAATAGGCGGCCTTTTAGGATTGACACCTGAACGTATCCGGCAAATTAAAATAAAAGCGCTTATTCAGATCCAAAAGTCGTCTTGGGGGAAAAAGCTGCTTGCACAACTTGATTAAGCACATCTGCTCCGAAGACAAAGCATAACGCTTCCAGCTTTGCCAGGAAATGATGCGATTTTCAACCCGGTGTCAGCGCCTGCACCCTATTGATACTGAATGTAGCTCGGTTGAGGGGTAAGCGCCATCACTTCATCTATGCGCATCAACCTGTGGGGAGCACGGATCAAATCGTTTTTATAAAAGAACTTAAACCCCGTAAATTGAACCGGTTCACGGGCTATGTAAGTTTCATATGTATTTTTCTTCAAGGCGGGTGCACCCCACCCGTCCATATGCACCACAATTTGGACCTCCGGCAGGAGTTCGATTTGATCGTAGTTTCTTACCATCCCTTTGGTAAAACGATGAACCACCAGAACTTTGGGAGGGAGGTTGTGCGCGCGCACCAATCGGGCCAGATGGCCAGCCGCAAAATTTATATCATCAGCGGTGAAATGACCAATCCGTTTTCCAGGCGGCATATCATCCTTCATTGAAAACTCGGGGTCTATACCAAGATGAACCTGTGGCAGCCTCAGGAACGTATCCAGTCTCGGCAACTCCTCCTCCAGCGTGCTGAAGCCCACTTGTATATCCAGAAAAACAATAGCGTTTCCTTTGTGGGCGATACGAAGTACGGAGTCTATCTGGCTAAAGGGCATCCGCGCGCGGTACTTCCCATCGCGGCCCGCATTGCCCTGTGCGGTAACCGCTATGTAATGGAGTGCAGGTACTGCTTCAGTCACGGAATCCGCCCTGTTCCACCGCGCCACTTCCTCGTCAAGCTTGTCCAACAGCGCATCGGGCGGCAATTCTCCCAGGATGCCCATCCTTGCTGAGTACAGGTTGCCGTAAAAAGCAACAATCCGTTTGTTGGGTAACAAAGCCCCCGGTGCAGGTAACGGCTGGTCACTAACCGGCCAACGACCCGTAGTATCGCCATTGGCAAGATCTTGAAGCCCAGCCAGGTAGACCGAACGATCAATTACCCTCTCAGGGCTGCCTCCACCGGAAACCGAAGATGTTGAGTCATTGGGCAACCCGACGACCACAGCTCCCGCAGCATCATCGGTGAAAAATTTAGTGCTACCCGCCCATTGACATGCAGTAACCGATAGCGAAAAAGTGAAAGCGACCGCACACCAGTTTCGATAAATTATGGACTTCCCCATCTTTTTTATGTTCTCCTTATCTGGCCTTATTGGGCCTAATTTACAATTCTTTTGTTAGCTTCGCGCAACAAGTTTCACCGCATTGAAAACCTCGTTCAAACAGTTCCTGTCTTTTCTGGCAGGTATTATCTTCGCCGTCCTTTGGGCATCCGCGTCCGCCGCCACGAAAATCGGCCTGCAATCTGCCCAACCATTCGTCATAGCTATTGCACGTTTTGCTCTTGCCTCCCTGGCCATGCTGGTGACTGCACATCTATTAATGGGACATCAATTGCCTTCCGGCAAACGGGCATGGCGACAGCTTGCGGTATATGGATTTCTCAATGTGGGGCTCTACCTAGGGCTTTACGTATGGGCTATGCAAGAAGTATCTGCAGGTCTGGGGGCACTGTTTGTTGCGGCGAATCCGGTGCTGATCGTGCTTATAGGCGCCGTTTGGTATAAACAGCAGATAAGGGTTGTTACGGTCGTTGCGTTCGCTTTGTGTCTTGGCGGTATGCTTCTGGCCGCTTATCCGCTATTTCGCAATAGCTACGCGAGTCCAAGAGGTTTGGCCGTACTGTTTATCAGCATGCTATCTTACTCAGCAGGGTCTGTTTATTTTTCGAGAAAAAATTGGTATGGCCTTCACATTTTAACGATCAATGGATGGCAAACGCTGTTTGGCGGACTGTGTTTGCTTCCGTTTATGCTGATATCATTAGACCCTGAGGCTAATATACTTGACTTTCGTTTCTGGGGTGCGGTTTGTTGGCTTGCTGTTCCTGTATCTATAATTGCCGTACTCCTCTGGCTCTACCTGCTAAAAGACAATGCTGTCAAGGCATCCGCTTGGTTGTTCCTGTGTCCCATAGCCGGTTTCGCGATTGCTGCCCTATTGATGGCCGAACCGCTTTCGTGGCACACTATAGGAGGAGTATCAATGGTGCTGGGTGGCCTGCACTTAGTACAGCGTGCGAAAACCGCGGTCTGAATTGGGATTATCTTTTAACGTTTGTATCTTGTCTACGTGTATCCTCGTTGGCATAAGAGGGAATGAGCTGCTATGGTAGTGAAGCTACAACTTGCGCTGTTATTATCGATCATGTTGGTGTGGGCTGTGGCCTCACCATCGGTTTTTGCACAGACCAATATACAGGGTCGGGTAACCAACGCTGCGACTCACGAAGGAATTGGCGGTGCTACCGTCTCGCTCATCAACAGCGCCGGCGTTGCCATCGCCGGAGGCACTTCAACAGACAGCATGGGGTTTTACAAGCTGCCCCTTGCCGGAGGCGCCACACATGTCGTGTTTGATGCACTTGGCTTTGAAACGCTGACCATAGAGCTGCATCCGGACAGGCTCCAAGCCATGAATGCGGCACTGGAGGAAAGCTTTCAATCGCTTGATGAAGTAGTAATCAGTGGAAAAGGTCGCTACCGGAACCGCAACAATCCCGCTGTAGCGCTAATCAAGAAGGTTATCGAGCATAAGCCCGCGAACCGTCTCTCCCGCTTTGGCCACGTATCCGTTGAGACATATGAAAAAATCTTGATGGGCGTGACCGAACTTCCACGATTCATTGCCGAGGGCCGTTTGACCCAGGATTTTCGGTTTGCCCTACAAAACACAGATACGACGTTGCTGCCAGGACGCGCTGTATTACCCATCTATCTCCAGGAGAGTCTATCCACACGGTATATGCGCTCACATCCCCAGACTAACAAAACGATCGTCACGGCAACGAAGAAGACGGAACTTGACCGACGATACATAAACAACTACAATATTGAGACGTACTTTAAGTTTATCCACGGAGATGTAGACATCTACGAGGACAACATCCTCATTCTCAACAAGCCCTTCTTGGGGCCAACCGCTGAAGCGGCTCCGTTGTTCTACAAATTTTTCATCACTGACACCGTCTCCAGTGGTGACGGCACGTTTGTGGAACTGGCTTTCGTCCCGCGAAATCATGAAGACCGCCTGTTCTCCGGTAAGCTACAGATCGCCTTGGATGGAACCTATGGCGTTCGGCGGGCAGATATATGGATCGACCACAGAGCAAACTTGGATTGGGTGAACTCAGTCACCGTCTCGCTGCGGTTCAGCCGGCATCCCAGCGGGATACATCTCCTGACGTACTCGGACATGGAACTGGACTTTGGACTGCACCAGCGCAAACGGGGAGCTTACGGCAGACGTACCCTAATTTATCAGAATTACGACACACAAACCACCATACCGTCAGAGGTCTTTACCGGGCAGTTATGGGTAAAACACCCTGACGCTGCACATAGGACTGAAGACCATTGGAGGCAGAATAGGCCCCTGCAGCTCTCCGATGCTGAAGCCAAGACATACATTAACATGGACAGCCTGCAGCGTAACCGTGCATTCCGCCGGACCATAAGGTTGGGTTATATGCTCGCACAGGGCTTTGTGCCGGCAGGCCCAGTAGAGTTTGGACCTTTCGAATATTCCTATAGCTTCAATGATCTGGAAGGCAACCGCCTCCGGCTAGGCGGACGGACCACCCCTCTACTTTCTCAAAGACTTTATGCAGAGGCATACACGGCTTATGGGTTCCGCGATGAGCGGTTTAAGTTTTATGGAGGTCTTGCGCAGTCATTGAATAGACGGCAAATCGGCGTTTACCCCGCCAATTACGTTCAGATCACATATCATCAGGACGCCCGGGAACCGGGACAAGCGCTGGGATTCCGCAATGGAGACAGTTTTATCCGTTCCCTCCGCAGCGGTGCGCAGGACAATTGGCTATATCATAATACACTTCGCTTTAATCATGTGATAGAGTTCGGCAATCACATAATGCTGCAGACCTCTCTGTCTTCTCACAAACAGGCTCCTGCAGCATCCCTGCACTTCATTACCGCCGGAAGCCGCCCGGACACCCTGGCTGCCTTGCGGACCACTGAACTGGGGTTCCACCTGCGGTGGGCACCGAACGAGGAGTTTTTCCAACGCAACCTGGAGCGCACGCCCATCACCAACGAACATCCCGTTTTCAATTTACGCTACAACGTTGGGTTTAAGGGGTTTTTAGGCGGTGAGTACAATTATCATGCGTTACGCCTGGACGTTCTCAAGAGGATCTTCCTTTCCCAGCTGGGGTTAGCAGATGTTACGTTGGGGGCCGGCTACATTTTCGGAACAGTCCCCTATCCATTACTTGACATACCTAATGCTAGCCAAACCTATGTACTTTCAGCAGATGCGTACAGCCTGATGAACAACTTGGAGTTTGTCAGCGACCAATATCTCAAACTCAACGTAGAACATCGTATGCATGGTTTTCTGTTAAATAAAATTCCGTTGTTAAAAAAATTGAAAATACGGGAATTGGCGGGGTTTAAACTATTGTATGGCGGTGTACGGCCCGAAAACCGGCCGGAACACAATGCAAATACGTTGTTATTCCCTGAAGACCGGCACGGAAGCCCCAGTACATTTGCCTTGGGCCGTAGGCCTTATATGGAAGCAAGTCTCGGGCTTGAAAACATTTTGAACGTTTTACGGGTAGAATATGTGCGTAGATTGTCGTACCTTCATCATGCCGGCACCGACAAGGGCGGCATACGGTTCAGCATAAAAATTGACTTCTGATGGCGTATCAAAATTTATCTATACAAGACCGGGGCACTATTCGATGCATCGTCATTAGCCGGGAAGATAGGCTAAACGCATTGAACAAGCAGACCTTGGAAGAATTGCACCGGGCACTCACCACTGCGCTGGAAAGCACCGCAATCCGCGGAATCGTGCTGACCGGCGCAGGTGAAAAAGCATTTGTTGCCGGCGCCGACATTACCGAGTTTACTGGCTTGGATATTTCACAGGGCGAAGCATTGGCCCGCGAGGGCCAACGGATAGTGTTCGACGTCATCCACCACGCCAGCAAGCCTGTTGTGGCCGCCATAAATGGATATGCTTTGGGCGGAGGGCTGGAACTCGCCCTGGCCTGTCACATACGCGTTGCGTCTACACATGCGAAGCTAGGGCTGCCAGAAGTATCCCTCGGGCTGATTCCCGGATACGGCGGTACGCAACGCTTGCCCCAGTTAGTCGGGAAGGGGAGAGCGTTGGAAATGATCCTTACCGGCGATATGATATCGGCGGAGGAAGCGCTATCATACGGGTTGGTAAACCATGTTGTGGAAGACACGCAACTGTTAGCGAAATCAGAAGAGATTATCACCCGAATCGCTTCACGTTCACCCTTGGCTGTTGCCGCCGCCATCCGTGCTGTAAATGCCGGATTCACCGGATCTTCAATTGGATTTGAGGCAGAAATTAAGGAATTTGGTAAATGTTTTGGCACACCTGACTTCCAGGAGGGCGTAGCAGCCTTTTTGGAAAAAAGAAAACCAAAGTTCTGACTCCGCGGTTTTATGGGTAAATTAACATCCGGCGTTTACTATGCCTTATTCCATATTTACCCAAAGAGAGCGAAACATCATCACACTCGTTCTGCTCATCCTGTTGGGCCTGGTCATCGCTTACGCCGTTCGCGGAATCATCGGTGCGTTGCTGGGCTCTGTTGTGATGTATACCATTTTCAGACCAGTCAACATCTGGCTGGTAGAGCGGCTGCGTTGGCACCGCTCCTTGGCCGCCGTTGCCATCATCATTACGTCCTTTATCATCATCGTGCTCCCCTTTTTGGGTATCGGCACTATGCTCACCGACAAAGTGGTGAATCTTGTAAAGAACCCTGAATGGATAAAGAACACGGTCAATGCCATCAATCAATTTGCGGGAGATAAACTTGGAAAGCCGGATTTACTGCAAGAGCAGCTGGAGCAGAGCGCAAGCTATCTAGGCGGCCTCTTCACTTCTTTTCTAAGTAGCGCTGCCGGGCTTTTTCTTGACATTGCCGTCATGTACTTCCTTTTGTATTTCGTGTTTGTCCATTTCAGAGCGTTTGAGCGCGGGCTACTTCGCTATTCTCCGTTCCAGGTGGAAAACGCCGTGAAATTCGGGCATGAGTTTCGGAACATAACATATTCCAACGTCATTGGACAAACCATCATAGCATTGGCGCAAGGTGGTGCCCTGTCCCTGGGTTTTTGGATATTCGGCTTCGGTGACGCCCTTTTCTGGGGAGTCATCAGCGCTATTCTCGCCTTTGTACCGCTTTTGGGACCACCACTTATTTTTGTCCCCGCCGCCATATACGCGTTTACGCAAGGAAATAATATTGCCGCTGTCGGCCTCTTGATATATGGCTTTGTCGTGATCATCAATATTGACAATATCCTCCGGATGTACATCGCTAAAAAGCTTGGTGACGTACATCCAATTATCACGGTGGTTGGAATCATTATAGGCATTCCCCTGTTCGGCCTTATGGGACTGGTATACGGCCCGCTTCTCATTTCTTATTTCCTCATCACGGTCCGGATCTATGAGGCAAACAAAAGGCACTTTGAACCGGCAGATGAAATCACGCCGAACTAATTTCCGTCCGCTGATTTTTCTTGGTTACTTGTTAGTGAATACCGTGCATTTTATCTAAGTTTGCCGTCTTATGAGCAAACAGACGGACGATTTCTTCAAAAGCATTATTTCTCATGCGAAGGAGTATGGTTTTGTATTTCCTTCCAGCGAAATCTATGATGGGTTAAGTGCCGTATATGATTATGGGCAGTTGGGCGCTGAACTCAAGAACAACCTTAAAGCATATTGGTGGAAAGCGATGGTACAACTCCACGAAAACATCGTAGGAATTGATGCGGCCATCTTTATGCATCCCACAACGTGGAAGGCATCAGGGCACGTAGACGGCTTCAACGATCCAATGATCGACAACAAGGATTCCAAAAAGCGCTACCGGGCTGACCAGTTGATCGAAGATAAGATCGCCAGATACGAAGCGGATGGAAAAACGGACACAGCAAACCAACTGCAAGCCCAGCTCGACGAAGCATTGGGGGCCGACGACCTGCCTAAGCTCAAAGCCCTCATAGAAGAGCATAACATTGTTTGCCCGATATCGGGCACGAAGAATTGGACGGACGTACGCCAGTTTAACCTGATGTTTTCAACGCAGATGGGCGCTTCAGCGGAAGACGCTGACACCGTATACCTCCGCCCGGAAACCGCACAGGGAATATTTGTAAACTTCCTCAATGTACAGAAAACGGGCCGGATGAAAATTCCATTTGGCATTGCACAAATCGGGAAAGCATTCCGGAACGAGGTCATTGCCCGCCAGTTCATCATGCGCATGCGCGAATTCGAGCAAATGGAGCTACAGTTTTTCGTGCGGCCAGGCACTGAGCTCGAATGGTATAAACAATGGAAAGAAACCCGTCTCAAGTGGCATTTAGCGATTGGCGGGGATGCCGCCCGTTACCGTTATCATGACCATGTAAAGCTGGCCCACTATGCGAATGCGGCAGTGGACATTGAATACGAATTCCCATTCGGCTTTAAGGAAGTTGAAGGTATACACTCGCGTACTGACTTCGACCTTAGCCAACACCAGAAATATTCAGGCAAAAAGATCCAGTATTTCGATCCTGAGATCAACCAAAATTACGTACCATATGTTATTGAAACGTCAATCGGTCTCGATCGCCTGTTCTTAACCGTGTTGTGCAACGCATTTGAGGAACAAGATCTCAGCACAGCAGAAAAGCAGGACTCGAGGTCGGTTCTCCATTTCCATCCTGCATTGGCTCCGGTCAAAGCAGCCGTACTTCCATTGACCAAAAAAGATGGCTTACCAGACAAAGCAAGAGAAATACTCAATCGTCTTAAGCTCGATTTCAACGTTCAATACGACGAAAAAGACTCTATTGGTAAGCGTTACCGTAGACAGGACGCTATAGGGACCCCATTCTGCATAACAGTGGATTATCAGTCCCTGGAAGACGATACCGTAACGCTACGCCATCGCGATAGCATGGAACAGGAGCGGGTAGCCGCTTCAGAGCTGGAAACGATCATCGGCAACCTGGTAGATTGGAAGAACCTTTTAGGAAACCTGTAGGGCTCAGTTGCCTATCGTTAACTTTTGCCCGTTGACCAAGACATCAACAGGTTTACGGTTGGGTGAATGGATTCGGTACTCCGTCACTTTCCCGTTCCGCCATTTGATGTCAACGGTGTAGTTTCCGCGCGCTTTCAAACCTTTTACGTAGCCTGAAGCCCAGGCGGCGGGAAGCGCGGGTAACAGATGAATGAATCCCGCATGGCTTTGCAACAACATCTCCGCAATACCCGCTGTTCCTCCGAAATTGCCGTCAATCTGAAACGGCGGGTGTGCGCAGAAGAGATTAGGATAGGTCCCGGCGTTGTGCCCGCTATAATCGGTCGCGTCGTCGAACGCCGGCCGCAACAGATGCCGAAGAACCTCAAAAGCAGCCTCCCCATCCTGTAATCTGGCCCAGAAGAGCATTTTCCAGGCGCGGCTCCAGCCCGTGCCACCGCGGCCCCGCGCCTCCAACGTTTTCCTGGCAGCAGTTGCCCACTCGGGAGTTGTCTGAGGAGAAATAAACGATGCAGGGTATAATCCGTACAAGTGAGACACATGCCGGTGTTGCGGTTCTGCCTCGTCATATTCCTCCAACCACTCCATTATACGGCCGTCACTTCCGATACGCACCGGTGGCGGCAAATTCGGAAGGGTGCTACGCAACGTATCGACAAAGCCGTCGTTGACATCCAGCAACTCCGCGGCCGTGATTACGTTGGTATAGAGTTCCCGGATGATCTGGTTATCTATAGTCGGCCCCATTACCACACTGGCCTGATCGCCACCCGGCATAATAAAAGCATTCTCCGGCGACACCGAGGGAGCGGTTACCAGCCAGCCGTGCTTCGGTTCCTCAATAAGCGTATGCTGATAAAAGCGGGCAGCCTCCTTTAGCACGGGAAAGATTTCCGCCAAATATGCTGTATCTTGCGAGAACAGAAAATGTTCCCACAAATGATTGCAAAGCCAGCCGGAGGCCGTGCTAGCACCCCAGGAAGCCTGTTCTCCCGGTGCGGAATAGCCCCAAACATTGGTCATCATATAACACACCCATCCCGGTGCATTATAATATGCCTTAGCTGTTTTTTGCCCCGACCTGGCAAGTGTTTTGATCAAGTCGATAAACGGCTCATGAAGCTCCGGCAGGTTTGCCACTTCCACTGGCCAGTGATTCATTTGGGCATTTATATTTAGATGATAGTCGCCATTCCAAGGTGTCTGTACTTGGTCGGCCCACAGCCCCTGCAAATTGGGAGGCAATAACCCCGCCCTAGTACTGCTGATACTAAGATAACGGCCATATTGAAAGTACAATACAGCTAGTGCCGGATCTTCCGCCCAGTCCGTAATGAAACGCCTCAACCGCTGGTCGGTTGGAAGATGGCCGGCCGAAGAACCTTCAACATGCAACGATACCCTATTGAACAGCCGTTGATACGCATTAATATGAGACTTCCGCACACTTTTGTAGGGACGGCTTACGACTTGTTCCATTAGCATAGCTGACTGTTCCTCATACGCGTTTCCACGAAAGTCCGTGGCTGCTGAAAAATAGAGTATAGCCTCATCAGCATCGGAGACTTTAAGCCGCCCTTTTTCTGCGACCAATTTGCCTCCCTTTTGATGGATACGCACCCGTGCTATATAGCGCATGCCGGTTCCACCCCTTCCGTCGGGAAGTGCTCCGACAAGTTGCAACTCGTCCTTTGCGATATTCAGCAACCCATTTTCCTCCCGCTCTAAAGAGACGGAAATGTCAATAGCGCCCTTCTTATCCGCCGTAATCCGGATAATCCCCACATCCCCGTCAAAAGAAGTAAAATATTCCCGGTTATATCGGACTCCCGCTTTTCGAAACGAGGTGGAGGCAATCGCACCCGAAAGGTCCAACTGTCTCTGATAATTCCGTGCTTCGGCCTGCGCATGATGATACCGGATATCTAATGTGCCAAGCATTTGAAAACAACCATATGGCACATTCGCGCCTGCTCCCTGACCGCTGCCTTTACCGGCGCACACAAAATATTGATTCACGAGCCGTTCAGCCTCACTATTTCGCCCCTCGATCAATAACTGTTGGATAGAAGTCACATGTTTGTGGGCCTCATAATTGTTCGGATCCTGTTCACTTCCTGACCAAAGCGTAATCTCATTAAGTATGATCTTCTCATGGTTTATGCCTCCATCAGGCATCATTCCAAGTCTCCCGTTTCCCAAGGGCAGCATTTCCTCCCACACCTGTGCAGGTCTATCATACCATAGTCGCAGCGGCTTAGGTTTTGCGCATAGTAGCTGGCATACGGAAAGATATGCCACTATAAGGAAAAGCCTTTTCATAAGATTAGTGATATAACTCGAACTCAGCAATAGATGCCCGCGAACTACTGTCGTCTGCATTGGCGACAGCCTTAACCGTAAACCTGAAATACCGAGCCTCAACATCCTTATCAAAAGCCACATACTGCAAAATAGGATTGGCGACAACGTTGGAAAACTCACCCTTACTCACCTCTTGCCAATCAATGCCATCTCGGCTGACTTCAAAAGCATACCCGCTTATTAACCCCGTTTTCTCCCCGTCCTGTCTCGGCAAATAGCCGAACCCTTTCAACAGTTGTATACCGCCCAGGTCCACTGTCACGCTTGCAGGAAGGTTTAATTGGGAAGTCACCCACAATGTGTGGGGATCGCCATCTACAGCCAAAGAAGGGTCTCCTCCCTGCAACCCATTAATGATTACCTTCCAGGCAGATCGATCCAACTGCTTACGGGCTCCGACTACGGAACGATATTCAACCCCGGCCTCTTTGAATAGTCCGAAATCGCTCAGCGCAACGGCAACCGGAGCAAATAAGCGGATCCTTAACCGCTGTACGGTGACCGGATGCTCAAGAGCGATGATCCGATTCGCCCCTATGCTCGTTGCCTTTGCGACAGGCTCCCATACTTCACCGTCCCAGCGATCTACCCATACGCTATCCAGCCGCTGACCCAGTTTAATGTTTTCCCGCAACCGGATCAGGTCAAAAGTGACCGCGCCTTCCAGTTCGACAAGCAGTTCAGGCGAGGTTTCATCATCATCAGTGGCCCAATAACTGTATCGGTCAGCGTCCAACAACTTAGCCGGACCAAAACGCCCCGCATTCCCGTCGCGTATATTCGAGGCATGAAACAAAGCCCCTTCCGCCAGATTTGAACCAAAGGTTTTTTCCAGCTTTTCACCGAACCCCTTCAATGAAGCAACATCATTAGAATGCAGCCGGCCGTCCCTGTTGGGCGCCAACCCCAGATTTAATGCGGCGCCACGTCCAACGCTGTTGAGGTATAGATCGAACAGCTGATCCGGTGTTTTGACCTGATCATCCTGCTCCGGATGGTAAAACCACCCCGGCCGGTGTGGAACATCACACTCAGCAGGAATCCAGTACTTTCCATCACGTTGCCCCGTGCTTAAATATCGATCGTCCACGTATCCAGGCGCCGGTTTATCTCCGTTTGGACCCATAGGTGTAATCGTCGCCCAACATGTTTCACCTGCAATGCCCTTTTCATTGCCCACCCACCGGATATCCGGTCCTATATCACTAAAAATCACGGCTGAGGGCTGCATCTTTCTGGTAATCGGCCACGTCTTCTCTTCCCACTCGTAATAAGTGGCCCGATCAATGCGACGGGTTTCATTAGCACCCCCGTAGTAGCCGTCTCCTCCGTTTGCCCCATCATGCCAGCTGGTGAAAAGTTCTCCATATCCAGAGTAGAGCTCCCGCAACTGATCCCGGTATGCCTCCGCGTATTTCTCGTTTCCGTACTCAGGATGATTACGGTCCCAAGCGGATACATAGACCCCAAACTGCAAACCGTTGGCGCGTGACGCCTTCTCGAATTCTTTTACCATATCTCCTTTTCCATCCCGCCACGGGCTTCTGGAAATATTATACTCAGTTGTTTTCGTTGGCCAAAGACAGAACCCGTCATGGTGTTTAGCTACAGCTATGAGTCCCTTAAAACCTGCCGATTTTGCCGCCTGCGCAATTTGATCGGCATCGAAATACCTTGGGTTGAACAGGTCGGGCGAAGCATCACCAAATCCCCATTCCTTATTTTGAAACGTAGTTGGCGTAAAGTGGATGAGGCAGTACATTTCCATTTCGTGCCAGTTCAGTTGAGCCGCTGATGGCACTGGGCCGTAGGGAGCCGGATCGCCGTCAATCCCGGCGGTTGAGGTCAGGTAAAACATACTGGCAAATCCCACTGCCAGCCTTCTTGAATAATTTAAGTATTGAAGCAGCATTCAGTATATTGGTTTATTCTGTAAATATAACCGATTTGCGATGGACATTATCCTACCAATGCAAAAATAGCTGAGTAGATGGCTAAGTTTATTGAATAGCCCAAGGCTGAAGCCGTTAAGCCAGCGAAGGAGTCGGGGGTGGGACCGGGGAAAATTTCGAGTTTAAATGCTGCAACCAGTGCATTTTTTAATATATTAAGCGTCGTAAAACCAAATAATAGAAATGAGACCGTTATCATTAAGGCTTACCACCCGATTAATTGCAGTGACGTCACTGCTACCTATTTCCTTATGTGCGCAAGAGCATACCTTTAATAATTGGTACGCTTGGTTTAACAATGTACGCTTCTCTGAAAAGTGGGGTATGAACAATGACATCCAGTTCCGAGCCGGCAAAGATTGGAGCGACAATTCCCTGTTATTGATCCGGCCTGGGCTTAATTATTATGTTAACGCAGCACAGACTGCGTCGGCAGGCTATGCAACCACTTTGGTAACCAATACACTCTCTGCCGGATCCAACAGGCTATCAGAACATCGTATCTGGGAACAATACATTATCACTGACCGGGTGCTAAGTATCCCTGTACAGCACCGTTTCCGTCTGGAGCAGCGTTTCCTCAAACGGCCAAATGACGTTATTTTCGCCCAGCGCGCAAGATACTTTATCCGGGGCATCGTACCGTTAAACCAACCCACACGGGCACAGTTCGACCGAGGAGCATTTATGTCACTGCAGAACGAACTGTTCTTTAATATCCATAATAGATCTGCCCTCAACGGAAAAATATTCGACCAAAACCGGGCGTATGCATCCATAGGCTACCGGTTTTCCGAGAAATATGATATAGAAGCGGGCTATATGAACCAATTCCTGGCACGGAGCGGCGTTCCCAACAACATGGTCCATGTGATCCAAATAGCAGCCTATTCACGCCTTTAGGGAAGAGTTAGTCTATCCAAATAGCCACCAAGCGACGGCCAGCGTGATCAGTACGTTAAACAATTGTGCAATCAAAAAAGCAAAAAACGGCTTTGTGTTTGAGCTGGCGAACAGTTCACGGAAATTTGTCTCAAGCCCAATACTGGTAAATGCCAACGCAAACCACAGCCCCTGAATATTTTTTATTCCATCCTTTACCTTCGTTACGGTGCTGGGTTCCAAAGCAAGAGAAAAAAGGAGGGATGCCGCTAAAAAGCCCAAAACAAATTTGGGAAAACGTTCCCAAATGACACCCAGACTGGGTTTTTCTATATGTTCCCCCGGAGCGCCGCGATAGGTCCAGTATAAGGAGATCGCCAAGGCGGCAGCGCCGAGCAGAACATTCTGCGAAAACTTCACAATGGTACTTATTTCAAGTGCCCGTTCGCCCACCAAACTACCCGATGCGACTACTGCACCAGTGGTATCAATACTTCCCCCCAACCAAGCTCCGGTCAACTCTTCTGAGAACCCGAGACTACGCGCCAGGTAGGGCATGGCAAGCATCATCGGAATCGCTGTGATCAGTACCAAAGAGACGACGTAAGACAACTTCTTTGAATCACCCTTGATTGCTCCGGAAGTCGCAATAGCAGCCGAAACTCCGCATATCGATACCGCACTGGCGATCATCATTGTCATTTCATCATCTACCTTCAGTTTTCTGCACAGCCAGAAGGCAAAATACCAAACCGTCAACACCACAATGAGAGACTGCAGCAACCCAAGCGATCCAGCTTTCAAAATGTCTGAAAAAATGATGCTGGTACCCAGTAAAACCAAACCGATCTTAACCAGTAATTCGGCGTTGATAGCATCCCTGAACCATTTAGGCAGTTGAATCAAGTTACCGACCAGTAAACCTATAACCAAGCTAAAGATAACGGTTTCTAACCCAAGACTATTTAAAAACGCATTTCCAGACAACAGAAGCGCTCCGATTGTCAATAGAAAAACAACAGGAAAGCCTATCAGCATCGGCCTGACGGACTTGCCCGTTATGATTGTTCCAAGCAAAATAACAGCATAAGCAAAGCCAAACTGGCAAAGAACCCGGCCGGCATTCGCAAAGGACATGAGGGCAAGAATCGAGCCCGATTCGCCCCACTTGTAATCGGGAATGGGAATGTTTAGACCACATACCGATAAAGTGATAATAATAAAGCCCAGTACAACGACAGCCCAATCTTCTGATAGACGAAATTCACGCAATTGCATATAATTGAGGTTCGATCAATCCTTAGGAGGCGGTTCATCACTCACACATCTGAAGCCAAGGTTGTTACTCCCACTGCTAACTTCTCCCTTTCCACGACTGCCCGCGACATATCGCTCACAATATTGCTCATTACAGAGGAACGATCCGCCACGTTGCACCCGCTTGACAGCACCCGGCTCCAGCGGATCATAACTGTTGTCCGGGCCCTTGGGATTTTTTTGTGGACTACTCTTATAGTAGTCCGGCCTATAGTAATCCGAGCACCATTCCCACACATTCCCATCCATGTCATATAGCCCGTAGCCGTTAGGTTTGTAGGATTTTACCGGCGCAATTCCCTTAAAGCCGTCTTCTGCTACATCGGTGAGGGGAAAATCTCCCTGATACACATTGGCAACCCACTGCCCGTTAGGTTTCAGTTCATTTCCCCAGTAGTATTTCGAATTGGCTTTACCTCCCCGGGCAGCATATTCCCACTCTGCTTCGGTGGGCAGCCGCTTGCCGGCCCATTTAGCGAATGCTAATGCATCCTCGTATGCTATATGCACTACAGGTTCGTTTTCCCTTCCCTTTATACTGCTACCCGGCCCCTCTGGCTGGCGCCAGTTAGCCCCAACTACATAGCGCCACCATTGCAGGTGATTATCCAAGCCCACCGCTTGATCCGGCGCCGTGAACACAGCTGAGCCCGGCTGTAAAGCATCGAGAGGCACATCAGGGAAGTCTTTTGGATCCAATGGCCTTTCCGCAACTGTTTGATAACCGGTAGCCGCTACGAACCGGGCAAACTGTGCATTAGTCACTTCGTGTTCATCCATCCAGAAACCGTCTACAGTAACCTTATGAACAGGGATCGCATCGGGAAAATCCTCAGCGCCCATCTCAAATGTTCCGCCCTCGATATACACCATGGATGCGTCATCTGCACCTAAAAAGCTATGAGACGCTTTCGATTCAGCGATGGCGGCGGCCCGGGAAGGGATACCGTGACTTATACACATCGCGGCGCTGTCATCTCCTTTACTGAATAGCCCTGTATCAGCCTGTCCATTCTTGTCTCTAGTAAAATTACAAGCTTGCAATGCTACCACTATACCGGATAAACAAGCTGCAAACCACATTACTTTCGGGACCCGACTCTTCCATAGGCCTTTATGCGAGCCTATCAATGTGCCGGAAATACCATTGTTATCCTTTAGAAAAATCGAAATATCGTCCATTATAATCGGCATAGAGGCGTTAAAGGTACAAATTTTGGGCTGCAACGAAAAATTTGAACCGTATATTAAAGTTCAATGCGGAAAATATCTTTCAGCGCTCTCCTTGCAGCATGGTATCCATTCATGCCGTGTACACCTCCGCCTGGCGGTGTCGATGAAGAACAAATGTATAGTCCTCTTGCTGATGTACGGTAAGGGGAGAGCCTTAGTGCCGGACGGGTAAAAAGCTGATCCACGGTCATTCGTCCGCCTATGATGTCGCCTCCCACATAATTAGGATTATAGGCCTCCAACTGCGCGGTATTATAGGTATGCCTGGCTAAGATCCGATCACGGAAGCCAGGTGCAAACCGCTCGATTTGGCCCTCAATCGCCTCAGTCATATCTACCGTAGAACCATGCGGCACATGGCAATATGCCCAAACCGTGTGTTTACCCTCCGGAGCGCGGGTGTCATCAAATAAGCTCTGTTGCGCGAGTAGCACGAAAGGGTTTTCCGGATGCTTTCCTTTCCACACGGCCCCTTCACTATATTCGATTTCACGGATAGTTCCGCCTAAATGAACGGTTCCCGCCCTTCGACAATCCTCAGCCGTAAAAGGGACAGGGCCGTCCAATGCCCAGTCCATTTTGAACACCCCGGCACCATAGCGATACCGCAGAAGCTGATCGCGGTACGTCGGGGAAAACCGGTGTCCGGCAATCTGAAGTAACTGCTTGGGCGTCACATCAAATAAAACCGCCTTGGCTGAAGGCAACTGAGAAAACGACGTAATGTATACCCCAGTCTCAATATGTCCGCCGAGGCTCCTTAAATAGGCTGCCAAGGCTTCGGCAATCCGCTGTGATCCCCCTTTGACGATCGGCCATCCATCCACGTGGCCACTAATCGCCAACACCAAAGCAACAGCGGACGTTGAAGCCGCAGAAAGCGGAAGGAGGGAGTGGGCAGCCAGCCCCGCCCACAAACCTCTTGCTGCATCTGTCTTAAATATCTTTGACACATATTTTGCCGAAGGCAGCGCCTTTATCGCAAATCTAGCCAAGCCGATTAAGTTGCGAGGAAAACGCAACGGCCCTAATACCTCTTCTCCTATACCCGGCCATAATCGAAGCAACGGTTCAAATAAGCGCCGATACTGAATTTCGTCGCGGCCCAGCAGTTTTGCCGTTTCATCAAACGAAGTTAAAAACGCTGCTGCAGTACCATCATCAAACGGGTGGGCAGCCAGAACGGGAGGATGAATATATTGAAGGCCGTGGTCTTTAAGTGGCAGTTGCTTGAACAAAGGGGAGCCTACCGCCATCGGCTGTATAGCGGAGCAGACATCGTGGTAAAAACCGGGTAAAGTTAATTCAGCTGTGCGCATACCCCCGCCGATTTGATCAGCGCCCTCCAGCAGAAGTACGGATAATCCCTGCTGCTGCATTGTAATCGCAGCGGCCAATCCATTTGGACCTGCACCGATGACAATAGCGTCGTAATCTGTAGAATCCTTCACGTAGTATTGGTCAACCGGCTATAAAGTTACAAAAAAAGCCCCATTGCTGATGCAATGGGGCTTTGAATAAAATCCGGCGCCGACCTACTCTCACGCCTGTTACGGCAATACCATCGGCTCTGGCGGGCTTAACTGCTCTGTTCGGGATGGGAAGAGGTGGACACCGCCGATATAGGCACCTGAATACCTTTATGACATATCATCGGAAGGAAACACAGACAAGAAAGAGGGCAACAGCTCATCCGCTACAGAAGCGTTCGGGCTATTAGTACCGCTCGGCTTTGATGTCACCACCTTTAGACCTGCAGCCTATCAACCCCGTAGTCTACGGGGACCCTCTATGGAACACTCATCTCGTGGCAGGTTTCGCACTTAGATGCTTTCAGCGCTTATCCTGACCCGACTTAGCTACCCAGCAGTACACCTGGCGGCATAACTGGTACACCAGCGGTCGGTCCAGCCCGGTCCTCTCGTACTAAGGCCAGCCCCACTCAATATTCCTACGCCCGCAACAGATAGGGACCGAACTGTCTCG
>Ga0065721_10004308_pt1 | contig 31699 bp, 29 predicted proteins | sample Mesricmetagenome_FD_59108 | JGI IMG/M metagenome (GOLD analysis project Ga0065721, IMG submission 59108) | Mesophilic microbial community from rice straw/compost enrichment Sample: eDNA_1 v2 (version 2) | ecosystem: Engineered > Solid waste > Grass > Composting > Bioreactor | place: USA: Davis...
CTGACATCATCGTGAAACAGCCCGGGCTTTTCTGGGGGCTTGTCGCGAGCATGTGGATCGGCAACGCGATGCTGCTCGTTTTGAATCTTCCGCTTGTGGGTCTGTGGGCGAAGTTGTTGCAGGTGCCGCAGCGCTTTCTCTTTCCGGGAACGGTGGTGCTTTCCTGCGTCGGCGTGTATTCGCTCAATCACAATTCCGTCGAGTTGCTGGTGATGGCGACGTTTGGCGTGGTCGGTTTTCTCCTGCGTCGGTTGGCGTTCGACCCGACTCCGCTCCTGCTTGGTTTCGTGCTGAGCGGACCGATGGAGGAGAATATTCATCGCGCGCTCGCCTTTGCCGGAGGCGATCAGACGACGTTTTTGCGCCATCCGATCGGTGCGAGTCTTTTGGCGATTTCCGGCGTCCTGCTGGTGATCGCTTCGCTGCCGTATCTGAAGCGGATTCGAGGTGGGCAGCGATGAGATCGAGAGCGATCGCTGTCAGGGCTAGAATCGATACGTGAGCGCGGCGCGGTAGCTGCGGCCGACGATGGGGCGGGCGAGGTAGTAGCGGGCGCCGGCGTCGCCGCTTTGGAATTGGCCGGCGCGGGGGTTGCCTTCGGTGAGGCCGATGGAGTTGTCGATGTTGTCGATGTTGGCGTGGAGGGTGAAGCGGCTGTTGATCTCGAAGCGGAGCGCGGCGTTGAAAACGTAGTAGCTCGGCAGCTCGACGCTGTTGGCGGCGTCGGCGAAGCGGTCGCTGTAGTATTCGATGGGAAACTGGAGGTGGAGGCGCGAGCCGAGGAGGTTGAAGCCGGGCACGACGCGGAAGCTGATTTCCGGAACGCGGAGGAGTTGGTTGCCGGTGAAGTCGAACGGGACGGGCTCGCCGTTGACGTTTTGCGTGATGCGGAAGTCGCCGAACTCGGGCTTTTGGAAGGTCGCGGAGGCGGAGAGCTCGAACCACGGCGCGGGGCGGAAGGCGGCTTCGAGTTCGATGCCGTCGGTTTCCGTTTTGATGAAGACGGTGCGTTGCGTGAAGCCGCCGGTCGCGGGATCGAAGACGGTGTCGGTGAAGGAGAAGTTGTCGAAGGTGGTGCGGAACGCGGTGACGAAGACGCTGAACGGCTGGCTGACGTATTTGTAGCCGATCTCGTAGAGGTCGGTTTTTTGGATGACCGGCGTGGCGGTGGGATTGGTGATGAAACTGCCGACGCTGGGGAGGCGGAACGTCGGGGTGTAGCGGGCGAAGACGCCGTTGTTCGAAGTGAACTGCCAGTCGGCGCCGAGGGTCCAGCTCGCGCGGCTGAAGCGGCGGTCGTAGGGATCGAAGACGCCGGTGCCGGAGAGGACGTTGGCGGTGGACGGCGTGCCGAGGTTGACGCCGGCGAACTGCTCGGTGCGGCCGTCGGTTTCGATTTGTTCCCAGCGGACGCCGACGTCGACACGAAGCTGCGGCGTGATCTGCCATTCGTCGGAGAAGTAGAACGCGGTGGTGAGCGAGTCGCCGAGGCCGTTGGCGAAGTTGGAGCCGTGGCGGAAGATGCCGTTGTCGGTGACGGTGCCGACGGACGCGCCGGTGGCGTCGATGGCGACGAGATCCAGGAGGCGGGCGTTGTCGCGGACGTCGGTGAAAAGCGTGGCGCGGAGGTCGCGGAAGGTTTCGTCGAGCGCGGCGAGATAGAAGCCGATGGCGATGTCGTGGGTCTGTTCGCCGAAAGAGAATTTCTTCATCAGGCGGAAGTCGTTGATGATTTCGTCGAGTTCGACGCCGATGCGGATGGCGGTGCCGTCGAGGACAAGGCCGGTGCCGTTTTGGTTTGTCGGATTGAACACGACGTCGGGCGAGGTCGCGTAGCGGAATTCAACGTCGGTCGCGGTCGGGAAAAGCGTGAGTGCGCCGGCGCGAAGTTGGTTCAGCCGGTCGGTGCCGGGCGTGAGGTTGTTGGGGAAGAAGTTTTCGCGCTTTGTGTCGGAGGTGCGGTAGCGGAAGCGATTTTCGAGTTTCCAATCGCCGGGCAGCGGGAGCTCGAGGCTGGCGGTGATTTGCGTGAGCTTCACGTGCGTGCCGCTTTCGACATCGATGATTTGCGGGCCGGAGGGCGTTTGCACGGTGACGCGGCGGGTTTCGGGGCCGACGACGGTGCCGAAGTTCGGGTCGAAACCGGGGACGCCGGCGGGGTCGCCGTCGCTGTCGAAGGTGAGCGGGATGGGCAGGTAGAAGATGACGTGGTCGTCGAAGTGTTTCACGTTGGCGTCGAACCGGCCGCCGTTGGGCAGCTCGCGGCCGAGGGAGAGGCGGAGTTGGTAGCCGTCGTTGGCGCGAAAGCCGGGATCGCGAACGCCGTCGCTGATGCGCCAGAAGCCGCCGACGCCGTAGCGCCACGGGCCGGCGGGGCCGCCGAACCAGGCGTCGACGCGGTGATGGTTGAAATCGCCGATCTCGTATTTCGCGACGCCGGTGGGCGTGTCGGTGCCGCGGCGTGTAACGAAATTTACGATACCGCCGGGGGCGTTGGAGGCGAAGACGGAGGCGGGGCCGCCGCGGACGACCTCGAGGCGTTCGATGGTTTCGTCGAGGCGGAAGGACTGGTCGGCGTTGAGCCAGCCGAGGCCGCCGTCGTGTTGGACGGGCAGGCCGTCTTCCTGGAGGGAGACGGTGGAGAAGCCGTCGGCGGGGATGCCGCGGGCGCGGATGTTGTTGCTCGCTTCGCCGCCGGAGGCTTCGACCCAGAAACCGGGCACGGCTTTCAGGGCCTCGGCGACGCCGATCGGGGCCTGGAGGCGTAGTTGTTCGGCGGAGACGTCGGTGAGGGCGTAGCTGGTTTCGGCTTTGGTGCGAAACTCGGTGCCGGCGCGGCCGGTGACGACGTAGTGATCGAGGCGCACGACTTCCTCGGAGGTGTCGGCGGCGTGGGCGGACGGAGCGAGGACGATGACGAGGAGCGCGGAGCGAAGGAGGGAGTTGCGGGAGAAACGGGCAGCGGCGAGGGGGAGGGATGGGGAGGTCATGGTGTGGGTGTCAGGTTTTCGCGTTCGCCGGGGGGTGGCGGAGCACGGCTGAGTGGACCCCTCACTGTAACCGGGGATGCGGGCAGTTTGGCATCGTAGCGCTTTCGTTACCGGGGCTGGAAAAACTTCCGATGCAGTGCTCGGGCGGCGCCTTTATCCGATGCGGTGCGACCAATGGCGACTTCGTGCGTCAAGCGACGGCAGGATTGCGCGCCGGGGCGTCTCGGGTTCTGTTCCGAAGGCCTCTGCGGGCGGTTGCTTTCCCCTCATCCCACCATGAAATACCTCCTCGCTGTCGGCGCGTTGTGCGCCTTTTTCACCGCCACCTTGTTTGCGGCTCAGTCCGATCTGCTCGACAAAGACGGCAATCCGGCGGGATTCCGCACGCTGGCGATCGGAGATCGCGCGCCGGATTTCACGCTGCCGGGAATCGATGGACGCGACTGGTCGCTGAAGGATTTCGATCACTACGACGTCCTGATGGTGTTGTTTACGTCGAATCACTGTCCGACGTCGCACGGGATCGAGCAGCGGTTGAAAAAGCTACGCGCGGACCTGCGGGGGAAAAGTTTTGGGCTGGTCGCGATCAATCCGAATCATCCGGACGGGCTTCGGTTGGACGAGCTGGGGTTTGGGGAGTTCAACGACTCGTTCGAGGAGATGAAGCCGTATGCGGAGCAGCAGGGGTGGGATTTTCCGTATTTGTATGATGGAGACAAACAGTTGATCGCGCGGGCGTATGGCTGTCTGGCGACGCCGCATGTGTTCATTTTCGACAAGGAGCGGCGGCTGCGTTACGCGGGGCGTTTCGACGATTCGCGGTTTGCGGACGAGTCGACGGTGAAGTCGCCCGATGCGCGGAATGCGTTGGAGGATCTTTTCGCGGGGCGGGCGGTGCGGACGGCGCTGACGAAGCCGCATGGCTGCTCGACGAAGTGGCGGGAGAAGAAAGCGGGCAACGTGGCGGCGGAGGAGGCGTGGAAGGGACTTGCCGGTGACGCTGGAGCGGATCGACGCGAAAGGCGTGGCGGAGCTGCGCGCGAATGCGACGAACAAGTATCGCCTGATCAATGTGTGGGCGACGTGGTGCGCGCCATGCGTGGAGGAGTTTCCGGTGCTCGTGTCGCTGTCGCGTCAGTTCGACATGCGCGATTTCGAGCTGATCACGCTGACGGTGGACGATGTGAAGCAGGAGGCGAAAGCGAAGGCGTTCCTCGAGCGGATGCACGCGGGGCTGACGCGGAATGGGAAGCGGTTGTTGGAGCGCGAAGGGAAGGGGCGGACGACGAATCACTATCTGGTGACCGAGGCCAGCAGCGACGCGTTGTTCGCGGCGCTCGACGATCAGGCGCCGGGGCCGATTCCGCACACGGTGCTGGTCGCGCCGGGCGGAGAAATCGTGTGGCGGCACAATGGCGTGATCGATCGCGCGACGACGGTGAAGGTGATTGCGGATGCGATGACGCGGTATTATCAGCCGGAGGTGGCGAAGAAGTAGGTCCGCGCGAAGGCGAGCGGGGCGGGAGGGGGCGTTTCGAAGGGGGCGGAACGTTCACGCGGTTCGCTACGGGGTCGGGTCGAGTGGCGCGTGGAGGTTCGTTTTTCTCGGCGTAGGCGGCGGCGAATGTTCACGCGGCAGAGGAGGACTGTTTGTCCGATCTGGCCCGGGCGCGATCGTGCCGGGTGGGCGGCCGGCTTTCTTGATCGCGATTGGCTCAAAGTTTGCATTGAACTGCGGGTGCTCCATTCGCCTGTCGACCGCGAGTTCGCATCGCCAGAGCCCACTCCAAAACTTCCCTTCTCCCTGCGCTCTGTTTCCTCACGACGATGAGCGATATCCTCGTCATCCCCGGCATCGGCGGGCATCCGCGTTTTCATCAAGGGTTGCTCGACGCGCTGGCCCGGCGTCATCGGGTTCATACGGCGCCGCATGGGGATTTCTTTTCCGTGCCGTATCGCGGACTCCGCGCGCATGTGGCGCATTGGCGAAGTTGTGCAGCGGCGACCGACGCGTCGACGCTGGTGGTGGTGGGGATCTCGTTCGGCGCGCAGATCGTTCCTGACTTGGTGGAGGGGATCGAGCAGCGGATTGGGCGGATCGTGCTGATTTCTCCGTGGCTGCCGAACCACGGGGAGCGGGCGGCGCTCGAAGTTCTCTCATGGCTCCCGCGCCGTTCGATGGCCGCGCTGGTTCGGCGCCGGCTCATGCAGTGGTCGGAAAAAACGGGCGATCTGGAAAAGATCCGCGTGCTGCGAGCGGAACTTTACGACGATCGCGATCGTGTCGCTTTGCGCTGGCTGGAGCGCCTGCTGGCCATGCGCAGTGGCCTGAACCTCGGGAAACTGGGGGCATTGGCGGCGCGTTATCCGGTCACTCTGGTTTTCGGGCGGGATGAATGGCTGGCCCGTTGGCAGAAACGGCGGCTGGCGAAGCTGGCCGGCGCCGGGCTCGCGCTGCAACGAAAGGATTTCGACGGCCGGCATGAGATCAGCGCGATCGAGGAGTCGCCGTTGGGAGAATGGCTGAGCCAGGAACTGGCCTCGCCGTTCGGCGCGGTTTTCGAGAAAGATTCGTTCAACCCAAAGGAGATTCGCTCGTGAACCCACTCGTCCGAACTTTGAAACGCTACCTTGTGCCGGCGACCGTGTCGCTGATCGTCACCTTCGGTCTCTGGCTTTATAGCGGAGATTCGATGCTGGCGCTGATCGTCGGCCTGCTCACCAACCTGACTTTGCTCGTCGTCGAACACTTCAACATCGTGAGGCGAGTTTCCCGATTTCTCGATGCCCACAGTGGCATGATGGAGCCGCCGGCGGTGGTGGTTTCCGCCGCCACGAAGCTGCGGTCGATCGAGAACAATGGTTCCAGTCTGCAGCGGTGGCTGGCGGTGCAGGCGTTTCAACGGCTGGAAAGCAACCTCGCGCAGCTGGCTGGCGGGCGTTGGGCGTTGCAGTCGGTCGAGGGCTTCGTCCAGTTGGCCGAAAAACTTTTCGACCGGGAGTTTTGCCGGCAGGAATATCGCGGCACGAGTGTGGCGAGCGATTATCGCGCTTACTGGCCCTCCGCGCTCGGCCGGCGTTTTCTGAAAGTGACGAGTGACGCGATCGCGCGCGGCGTGGTGGTGAAGCGCGTGTTCATTTTCGACCAGCCGGAGGAGCGGAGGGAACTCGAACCGGTGATGCGGATGCAGGCTGGCATGGGCGTCGAGGTGCGGCATCTGCAGCGTGGGGATGTGCCGGCGGGCGTGGCCACGATGGATTTTGGAATCTGGGACAGTGCGGTCGCGGTGCTCTTGTCGGAGGCGCACAACGATGGAGCGGCGTTTCGTGCGACCGTGCATCTCGGCGATTCCGAGGTGAAGCGTTTGATTGAGAACTTCGAGCATCTCTTCGAAGCGGCCACTCCGTTTGTCGCGAATGATCCGGCGTTGGCCGGAGGATCGGGGCCGGCGGCGGCGAAGACGTGATGCGGGTGCTCGTCACAGGGGCCGGCGGTTTTTTGGGGAGTGCGATCTGCCGGGCATTGCGGAGCGATGGGGTGGCGGTGGTCGCTGTCGTTCGACCAGGTTTCGACGCTTCTGCCATCGAAGGTCCGGGCATCGCAGTGGTCGGGGCGGACATCCGTGACGCGGTCGCTTTGCGAGAGGCGGCGCGCGGGTGCTCCGCGGCGATTCACACGGCGGTGTTGGGTTGCTACAATCGTCGATTCCGCGCGGAGATCTCGCAGACGAACGTGGACGGCACGCGAACGTTTCTCGATGCGTGCGTCTCGGCCGGAGTCAGGCGAGCGGTGGTGGTCGACAGCATCAGCAGCTTCCCCGTGTCGTCTTCCCCGGCGGTGCGGTTGCCTGACTATGTTCACGACCAGAGCCGACTTTTCCTGTATCCGTATCTGCGGAGCAAAGCGGAGGCACGCGCTTTGGTGCAGGCCTATCGGGAGCGGATGGAGATCTCGATGGTCTATGGCGCGCCGATGTATGGTCGCGGCGATCGGCACGATCACACGGGAGGCCTGATTCGTTTTCTGGAGCGCCGGTGCCCGGCGTTTGCCCCGCCCGGTGGAACCTCCGTGATCGGGATCGACGATGCCGCGCGGGTGTGCGTGGCGGCCGCGTTGCGGGTGGAGAAGCTGGATTCGATCGTGGCGGCTGCCGAGCAGTGGACGTTTCTCGAACTCTATAATCTCGTGCTCGAGCAGCTCGGATCCTCGCACCGTATCCGACGCGTGTTGCCGCGGATGTGGTTTGGGCCGCTTTTTGGACTGGCGGTGGTCACGGACCTGTTCGGGCATTCGGGGCGGTTCAGTCCCAATCTGGTTCGCAATGGTTTTGGGTTTCGCTGCTTCAGCAACGAGGAGACTCGCCGGGCGCTTGGCTGGGCGCCCACGCAGACGATGCGGGATGCGGTGGCGGAGCAGATCGCATGGATGCGAGCGCACGGACGGCTGCGGGCGGGCGAGGCGGCGAGGCGATCCTGAAGCGGTTGCGTTGACGAAGCGTCGGCGGGTTCTGCGGTGGAATTTTTGACCGGGGGCGGTGAAGCGCGTCGTGTGAAGATATTGGATACGCCGTTCAACGGCGGATTCGATGGATCTTAGGAAGAAGCCGCACGGCGTCGGGAAAGAGACGACGGTCTAGAACACGAGCCCGCCGAGGAGGCCGGCCGCGGCGATGAGGGCGGGGGTGGCGAGTTTGTTTTGCCAGCGATACACCGCGACGAGGGCGGCGAGAAAGACGAGGAGCGCGGGGATATTCGGGATCGCGACGATGCCGAGGCGGAGGGCGGTGACGGCGATGATGCCGACGACGGCGGCGGTGACGCCTTCGAGGAAGTGATGAAGCGTGGGATTGCGGATGACGGCTTCGAGGTGGCGGAAGAAGAGGATCGAGAAAAGAAACGCGGGAAGAAACACGCCGAGGGTCATCGCCAGCGCGCCGAGCGGGCCGCCGCCGAAATAGCCGACGAAGGTGGAGAAGATGATGAGCGGGGCGGGCAGAATTCCGGAGAGCGCGACGCCGTCGAGGAAATCGCGTTCGGACATCCAGGCGCCGCGTTCGACGGCGTCTTCGCGGAGAAAGGGAATCGCGGTGTAGGCGCCGCCGAAGGTGAGCAGGCCGGCGCGGAGGCCGGAGGCGAAGAGGGCGGGCGTGGCGATCTACGCCGGTGGTGCGCGGAGCGGGTGACGCGGGGGCGGCGGAGGTGGTTTGTTGAGGGAGCAGCGGTTCGTGGCCGGTGAGAATGGGGGAGAGTTGCGCGATGCTGAACGCAAAGAGGAGAGCGACGAAAGTGGTCGAAAGCCAGCGACGGCGGGCGGCGAGGACGTGGGCGAGTCCGGCGAGTGGGAGCGAGAGATAGAAGGAAAGCCCGAGCAGTTCACCGGCGGCGGCGAAAAGCGCGATGAACCAGAGCGGTGAGCTGGTAAGGCATTGTCCGCCGATGCGGTGGCAGGCGCGGACGATGAGAGCGATGACGGCGGGTTGGATGCCGAGGAAGACGGCTTGGAACGGGGTCGCGGAGAGATCGAGCGACAGGTAGAGCCAGGAGAGGAGAAACATCAGGGCGAAGCCCGGCAGCATGAAGCCGAGTCCGGCGAGCACGCCGCCCCAGCGGCCGCGGGAGAGCATGCCGAAGTGGACGCAGAGTTCGTGCGCTTCGGGGCCGGGCAGCACCTGGTAGACGGCGAGGAGGCGTTTGAAATGGGCGGGCGAGATCCATTTTTCCTCGGTGACGAGTTCCTGTCGGACCATGTCGATTTGGGCGACGGGTCCGCCCCAGGCGAGGAAGCCGAAGCGCAGGAAGCGGAGGAAGAGCTTGCCGTAGGGTTCGGCGGGAGCGTTGACGGTTTCCTCGGAGTCGCGGAGCGGTGCGGAGGAGGAGGACATCGGGAGCGCGAGGAGCGAGGCGAGGGAGGATTGGGGGGACGACGCAACGGATACGAAAAAGGGCGCGCGCGGCGGGTGGAGTAAAACTTTAACTTGCCATTGGTGGAGCGGCGGGAAGTTTCGCCGCCCTTCTGATGACACTCACGCCACCCTGACCGTTTGCTCGAGTTGAACCCGTGCCGCCGCTTGGCGGATGCGGTCAGGTGCTACGCGCCAGTTTTCCGGCGCAGCTGCAGTGTTCATTTTAGTCCCGCGTAACGGTGCCGTCGCCGCCGGCGCGGCGAGCAATGTTTCGCGACCTCCCGTCTCTCATGACAGTCTCCACCTACAAGCAAGAATGGTTCGGCAATCCGGTTCGCGATTTGATCGCGGGGACCGTGGTGGCTCTCGCGCTCATTCCCGAGGCCATCGCTTTCTCGATCATCGCGGGCGTCGATCCCCGAGTCGGTCTTTATGCGTCGTTCTGCATTGCCGTGGTCATCGCTTTTGTCGGTGGGCGGCCGGGCATGATTTCGGCGGCGACGGGTGCGATGGCGCTGCTGATGGCGACGCTCGTGAGGGAGCACGGCATCCAATATCTTTTTGCGGCGACCTTGCTCACGGGCGTTTTCCAGATCGTTGCGGGCTTCCTCAAGCTGGGGAATCTCATGCGATTCGTGGCGCGTTCGGTGGTGATCGGATTCGTGAACGCGTTGGCGATTCTGATCTTCCTCGCGCAGTTGCCGGAGTTCCGCGGGCAGGGTGCGCTGATGTATGGCTGTGTCGCGGGCGGACTCGCGATCATTTATGGCCTGCCGCGGCTGACCAAGGCGGTCCCGTCGCCTTTGGTGTGCATCGTGGTGCTCACGGGTCTTTCGATGTGGTTCGGCTGGGGCGACAACGATCTTCTCCGCACGGTCGGCGACATGGGCACGCTGCCTTCGGCGCTGCCGGCGTTTTCGCTGCCGGACATTCCCCTCACGTGGGAGACGTTGCGCATCATCCTGCCTTATTCGTTGCCGCTTGCGGTGGTGGGCCTGCTCGAATCGCTTATGACCGCCACGATCGTGGACGACTACACCGACACGGCGTCGGACAAAAATCGCGAGTGCAAGGGGCAGGGGATTGCGAACATCGTTGCCGGTTTGTTCGGCGGGATGGCCGGCTGTGCGATGATCGGGCAGACGGTGATCAACGTGAAATCGGGCGGACGCGGGCGGCTTTCCACCTTCTGGGCCGGGCTTTTCCTGCTCATCCTCGTCGTGTTGCTGGGACGCTGGGTCTCGCAGATTCCCATGGCGGCGCTCGTCGCGGTGATGATCATGGTTTCGATCGGCACCTTTAGTTGGGCGTCGATCAAGAACATCGGCGTCTATCCTTGGACGGCGACCTTCGTGACGTTCACCACGGTCGCGGTGGTGGTGGGCACGCACAATCTCGCGCTAGGCGTCGGCGTGGGCGTGCTCCTGAGTGCGTTGTGCTTCGCGGCGCGGATTGCGCGTTTGCTTCATGTCACGTCGCGCCTTGTGGCCGAGGGCGCGGAGCGGATCTATCACGTGCGCGGCCAGCTTTTCTTCGCGTCGACGACGGCGTTCACGGAGGCGTTCGATTTTCGCGAGAAGCTGCGGAAGGTGACCCTCGATGTGACGCACTCGCACTTCTGGGACACGACCTCGATCAACGCGCTCGACAAGGTGGTGATCAAGTTCCGCGAGCAAGGCACGGCGGTGGAGATCGTTGGGTTAAACGCGCAGAGCAAAGCGATCGTGGAAAGGTTGGCTATTTACGACAAACCGGACGAGGCGGCGGCGGTGTCGGGGCATTGAGCGGTGTGTAAACAAAAAGCCCGCCGGGCCCGGGGGCTCGGGCGGGCTTGGGAGAAAGATAAAGAGGAAGGAGAAAGATGGCCGCCTACGCCAAGGCTCTGGCGGGCGGGTTTAGCTACGAATTCGTCCTTAGTGCCTGTCGCGTGTGCTGGGTCGTCCAACCTTCAGTGGCATCGATTCACCTGCCCGGAGTAGCCGCCTGCGTTGAACCAGGTGATTCGCGTGGTGAGATGGCTGCACTTGGCTAGATCAGCTTTTCCGAGAAGACCTAACAAGGTGTCGCAAAGCTGGTCCACGCGGTCGTTCATTGACGCAAACCCGGCTTGCGCCAGTTCGACGGCGTCGGGGGGTTAACGAAGGCTGGAAGAGCAAGGCCAGAGCAGTGTCAATTCTGTCATGAAGGTGCGTGATAGCGGAATGCCGGAGCAAAGCTATTGGGAGAGCCTCTTCGATATCGAAGGAGTTCTTGATGGATTGGGGATCGGCTTGGAAATAGAGAATGCCGTTGAAGTCGGTTGCGGATACGGCACGTTTACGTTGCCCGTCGCGCGTCGAATCCGAGGCACGCTGCATGCATTCGACATCGAGCCTGCAATGGTTGAGGCGACGGCTGCGCGTGCCAAGGCTGCCGGCGTGGGCAATTTGAACTTGGCGGTGCGTGATATCGTCGAGGATGGATTTGGAATCCCCGCCGGCAGTGTCGACGCAGTTCTTCTTTTCAACATCCTGCACATGGAAAAGCCGGTGGCGATGCTCCACGCCGCTGCCACCGTGCTTCGGCCCAATGGGCGAGTGTTCGCTGTCCACTGGCGCTCGGACATAACGACTCCGCGTGGCCCTGATCTTTCGATTCGCCCGCGGCCAGACCAGATCGCCGTTTGGGCGGTTGAAGCCGGGTTCCGGCCGCGATCCAGCCGCTTGCTGCCGCCTTGGCATTTCGGGTTGGTTCTGGATCGGTAACTAAGTTTTTCCCACGTTCGTCACTTCGCTAGAGACTTTTCCCGGCGCGCAGGCCGGCGGCGTAAGCTCTGAACACCAAGCCAATTTGATCTCGGACGCGACGAAACTCCGCTAGGATTTCAGCTTCAGTGCCTGTCGCATGAGCTGGGTCGTCGAAACCCCAGTGGTATCGATTCACCTGCCCGGGATAAATTGGACAGACTTGGTCCGCGTTTCCGCAGACCGTGATGACCGTGTGGACGTTCTGGGGGAGGAATTGGTCCATGTGCTTGGAGTGCTGATGGGAGATGTCGACACCCACTTCCTTGAGCACAGCGATCGCCTTCGGGTGGACGTAGCCCGCGGGTTTTGAGCCCGCACTGTAGACATCGACGAGATCACCGGCTTCGGCACGGAGGATGCCCTCGGCCATGTGGCTACGGCAGGAGTTACCCGTGCAGAGGATGAGGACCTTTGGTTTCATGGCTTAGTGGGGTTCAAGGCGCTTTGATACCAGCCGCGTGAAGCGTTGCACGCGCGGCAGACCGACAGCATAACTGGCACCTCCACGAGCACGCCTACGATCGTGGCTAACGCGGCGCCAGAGGTCGGACCGAACAGCGTGATCGCGACGGCGACCGCCAGCTCGAAAAAGTTGCTCGCACCGATCAATGCCCCGGGCGACGCGACGTTGTGGGGCACTTTCAGGACACGCATCACCAGGTAAGTGAGGCTCGAGTTGAAATACACCTGGATCGTGATCGGCACCGCGAGCAGCACGACGGCCAACCAGTTCTCGAGGAGGTTCTGCGCCTGAAATGCGAAGATGAGAATCAGCGTCGCCAGAAGGGCGAAGATGGTCACTGGCTTGAGCGCCGGCAGGAAGGAATCGGCGAACCACCTTTCACCTTTAGTTCGCAGCAGGAGGGTCCGGCTGAGCCAACCAGCGACCAGGGGGATGACGATAAATACGACGACCGATGTGACCAATACGCCTTTTGGCACCACCACACCACTCACCCCGACGAGGAACATGACGATCGGAGCAAACGCGATCAGCATGATGAGATCATTGATGGCGACCTGTGCGAGGGTGTAGCCGGAGTCACCTTCGGTGAGGTAGGACCAGACAAACACCATCGCGGTGCAGGGGGCGGCCGCGAGAATGATGAGTCCCGCGGTGTAGTCTTTGGCCGACTCGGGCAGAATCAGCCCCCAGCTTTCGCTGAACAGCACCCGGATGAAAACCCATCCGAGAAATGCCATCGAAAGCGGCTTGATCACCCAGTTTACGACAAGCGTGACAAGTAGGCCGGTCGGCCGATGGAGCACCCCGCGAAGTCCGCTGAAGTCGACCTTCAACATCATAGGGGAGACCATCAGCCAGATGAGCACTGCGATCGGAACGTTAACGTGCGAATTTTCGCCGAACTCCCACGCGCTGAGTCCGGCGATTGCGTTGGGCATCAGCTTTCCCATCGCGACGCCCGCCAGCATGCACAACAGGACCCAGATCGAGAGGTAGCGCTCGAATAAGCCGAGGCGCTTGTTCGCGGAGGTCATTGGCTCAACAGCAGCAGTGGACTGCGGCATCCCGGATGCACTCGGGAGTGCTGGGTCCGAACGAGTCGCGCAGCTTCTTCAAACGACCGGAGTCCTCCCGGAACGGCTTCTCTTCCCGAACGCAGTCTTGAAGGCAGGCCAGATTCCTTTTCAGGGACTGCGGTTGTTCATCGGGCAGGCGATAGATCATCATGTTGCCGCAACGCTCAGTGATCACCAACCCATGCTCCCGAAGGTAGCGGAGGTGTTTCGAGATCTTCACCTGAGGCTCCTTCAGGACCGTCTGAAAATGGCAGACGCAAAGCGGGCCACTGAGCAGCAAGTGCAGAATCCGCAGCCGCGTGCGGTCGCACATGCACTGATAGATCGTCACCAAGTCCATTTGCTTACTTCAGCAACAGCTGCCCGCCTTGGCCTCGCTGCCACAGCAGCCGGAGGGCTCGATTCCGCAAGCCTCCTTCGCCAGACAATTCGTGTGCTTGTCGAGTAGGTGAAACCGGATCACCCCGTCGACCTGTTCGGCCCGCGAGACGCCGAATTGAGACACCACACAGCCCTCATACTCGATCTCAACATCCAAGTCGCGTGGCGGAAGCACGCTCTTGGCAGCAATTCCCAAGATAGCGGTCAACTTGGCTGCGGTTAAGCGGTGGTCGGGGTCATTCGGCGACACCCACGTTTGCAGCTGCACGTTTTCGGTGGAGCGCAAGGTCCCCCCGCAGTCGACGAACCGCTTCGTCACGTGACCCACTTCCGTGATGTGAAATTCGGCGGGGATCGTTTCGCCGTCATCAAAAACGAACTCGAGAGCGGCCGCGGGTTGCGCCGCAAGGGCGGCGCTCAATTCGGAGATTTTCATGCCAAAGTAGGAATATACGTTAACAGGAATATTACAAGCATTGACTGCACTCTCTGCATTGCGACGGACGGAGTTGAGTTGTTAGCTAGCGCTGAGAGCGTCGTAGTCGCTTTAGCTGCTGGGGCGGAAGACAAAGACAGACGACGATGCGTGCGCGGATTGCGCTTGCGGCAGAGCTTTTGAGGCAGGGGCGGTCGCTAAAGAAGCAGCAGACCCGGCACACACGGAGTGTGCCGGGCCTCAAAAGCAGAATCAAAAGCTCCAGAAACAGATCTAATCCGGAGAAGCGGAACTAAACCCGTGGACTAACTTTCACCGATACTCTTCGCCGGTGAGGGCGTTGATGATCTTAAAGTTCTCTACGTGATAGTTGAGGTCGGCGCGGAACGCCAACTTAACGCCGTAGAGCTTCTCCATGCGGACGAGGAGTTCGGCGTCTTCGCTGCGGAGACGTTCGAGGATGCTCGGGTGCACGAGGACGCGGAGCGAATACTCCTTGCCGTCGTTGCGGAGCTGGAGGCGACGGACGACCGAGCTCAGCTTGCGCTGGAGTTCGACGGACATCGTTGTAGCGGATTTTACGATACCGCGGCCGCGGCAATACGGGCAGTCGGTGTAGAGGTTGGACGACAGGCTCTCCTGCTGGCGCTGGCGGGTCATCTGGAGGATGCCGAGCGTCGAGATCGGGAGGATGTGGTTCTTCGCTTTGTCGGAGGCCATTTCCTGCACCATCTTTTCGTAGACGGCGTTGCGGTGGCGGCGCTCCTTCATGTCGATGAAGTCGATGATCACGAGGCCGCCGAGATTGCGGAGGCGGATCTGGCGGGCGATCTCGGTGGCGGCCTCGAGGTTGACGGCGTAGATGACGTTTTTCTCGTCGCCGCCGCGGCTCTTGTGCGAGCCGGTGTTCACGTCGATCGAGATGAGNGCTTCGGTTTCGTCGATGACGATTTCGCCGCCGGACGGGAGCGGGACCTTGCGCTGGCCGGTTTGCTCGATCTGGCGCTCGATGTTGAAGCGCTCGAANATCGGNATGCTGTCCTTNTAGAGCGCGATTTTCGAGGCGGAGCGNTTNGAGATTTGAGCGACGAGCGACTGGGTGCGCTCGTGATCTTCCTTGGAGTCGATGAGCACGCGGTCGACTTCTTCGGTGAGGAAGTCGCGGACGGTGCGTTCGACGAGGTCGGGTTCCTGGTAGAGGCAGGCGGGGGCGCGCTCGGACTGCATCCGGTTTTGGATGTCCTGCCAGGTTTTCAGGAGGATGTGGAGGTCACGGACGAAGTAGCGGGATTTTTTGCCTTCGCCGGCGGTGCGGACGATGACGCCCATGCCTTCCGGGATCGTGAGCTCGTTGATGAGCTGCTTGAGCCGTTTGCGCTCGTTGGGATCTTCGATTTTGCGCGAGATGCCGCAGCCGTCGGAGAACGGCGTGAGAATGAGGTAGCGGCCGGGAATCGAAAGATTGGTGGTGGTGCGCGGGCCCTTGGTGCCGATCGGGCCCTTCGTGACCTGGATCACGATGTCGGTGCCCGGCGGATACATCTGGGGGATGTCCTTGACGGTGGGCTCGGCGGGGCGGGGCGGGGCGTTTTTCTTTTTGTTGACGCGGACGACTTCGACGGAGGAGTCGGCGGCGGCGGGAAGCATGTCCCAGTAATGGAGAAATGCGTTCTTGGTGTAGCCGATGTCGACGAAAGCGGCCTTGAGGCCGGCATCCAAGTTTTTGATACGGCCCTTGTAGATGGCGCCGACCATGCGGTGGTCGGACTCGCGTTCGATTTCGAACTTTTCGAGGCGGCCGTCGACGAGAAGCGCGACGCGTTTCTCGAGCGGCTCGGAGTTGATGATGAGCTCGCGGTAGGAACCTTTTTCCTTCTGGAAGACGGAGAGAATTTTTTGAAGGAGGGGACGTTGCTTGGCGCGCTCGGCGGCGCCGGCTTTGAGCTCGGCGGCGGTGACGGGCGTGGACTCGGTGGGAGTCGGCGGGTTAACGAGTTCTTCGTCGTATTTGCGGGCAACGTCCTGGGGAGAGCCCGGGGTGGATGACTGCGATGGTTGATCGCTCATGTTGGGTATCGGGTGTGTTGAAGACGGCGACCCCAGGAGCGGCAGGTGCGGCGCAGGAGATTCCGGCAGGGCGGTGCGTAGCGCGAAGAAGGGGATTCATGCGAAATCCTTCCTGAAGCGATAGACGCTCTGGACCAGTCCTTGCAGCAAGCAGCAGCTGAGCATGAAGGAGCCACCGTAGCTGATGAAAGGAAGCGGTATGCCCGTGATGGGCACCAGCCCGATGGTCATGGCGATGTTCACGAACACATGCACCGTGAACAGCACCGTGACGCCGATGGCGAGCAGGGTGCCGAACCGGTCTCGGGCGAGACCGGCGATGCGGATGCCGTTGAACAACACTATCCCAAACAGGCCGAGAACCGTGAAACTTCCTAGAAAACCTTTTTCTTCGGCGATGACCGAAAAGACGAAATCGTTGTGGGCGACGGAGCGGGGGAGGTAGCCGAGCTGGGCTTGGGTGCCGTCGGTCCAGCCCTTGCCGGTGAGCCCGCCGGAGCCGACGGAGATGAGCGACTGGCGTTGATTCCAGCCGATGCCCATGGGGTCGATCTTGTCGGGGGCGACGAAGGAGATGATGCGGTTGCGCTGGTAATCGTGGAGGGGGATCCACGTGTGCGGCTCGAATTTTCCCCGGTCGTTGACGTAGGATAAGTTGTTGGCGTCCATGAACTGCTGGTAACGCCAGGTGTCCCACGCGACGAGGCCGACGATGATGAGGAATGCTCCGAGGGCGCCGGCGAAGAAACGCGCGGAAAGCCGGGAAACGTAGAGCATCGAGAACACCATCGGGGGCAGGACAATCGCCGATTTGAGATCGGGTTGGAGCAAGATAAGGAACATGGGCAGACCCACCGCAAGGGCCAATTTCCCGAGAGTGCCGAGGGATTGCGCGACGGTGCCGATTTTCGAGCGGATGAGGATGGAGGCGGTGATGAGGAGGACGCCGATTTTCGCGGTTTCGGAAGGTTGGTAGGAGAAGAAGCCGAGGTTGATCCAGCGTTGGGAGCCGTAGACTTCCGAGCCGATGCCGGGCATGAGGACGAGGAAGCAGGGGATGAGGCAGGCGAGGTAGAACCAGTGGGCGACGGCGAGCCAGAAGCGGTAGTCGATGAGCGAGACGATGGTGTAGATACCGATGCCGCCGGTGAGCCAGATGAGCTGGGTTTGCCAGGCGTTGCCGTGGACGGAGAGTTGGGCGCTGTAGATGAACGCGATGCCGAAGCTGCTGAGGAGCAGGATGGCGAGCGGCGTGAGGAGGTCCCAGCGGCCGCGCGTCGTCGTCTTGAAGACGGCGAGGTAGTCGGTGGGCGAGGGGAGGTTCACGGTGAGGGGGACCTAAAGGCGCGTGAACGGGGTTGGCAATGCGAGGGGAGGGGAGGGAGGGAGAAAGTTGGGGAGTTGAGGGATGAGGGGGGGGTGAGAGTTGAGGGATGAAGGCGAAGTTGAGGGTTGAGGGATGAGAGTTGAGAGGGGTGGAGGTGGGAGTGGGGCGGGATCTTGAAATCGGATATCTTGAAATCGGGGATCGTGAAATCGGAGGGCTGGCAGGCGGGCGGGATTTCCGATCGGGGGGCGCTAAGGGACGCGAGGCGCGGGGCGGGCGGGATCTTGAAATCGGGCAACTTGGAATCGGGAATCGTGAAATTGGGGCGAGCGGCGAGGGAGAGATTTTAGGTTTTCGATTTCCGATTTTCAGTTTTCACGATGTCAGGGGGCGGTGGCGTGGGGCCGGGAAGGTGGGGTGGTTTCCTGGTCGGAGTGGATTTCCCGGCCGCAGGCCACGCCCAGAACGGTCCAAAATATCATCGCGCCCATCGGGCCTTCCAACACCACCCCGAAACAGGCGCTGGTGAGGATGGCCCACAGCGCGCACCAAAGTCCTGCATTGGCGGGATGTTCGCGCAATGACCGCCAGCTGCGCACGGCGATCGCGCCGAGGAGGGCGAGAAACAAAAGCAGTCCGACCGCGCCCATGCGGGCAAAGATCGAAAGCAGCACGTTGTGGGGACTGCGGACGTTAAACTCGTCGCTGTTCTCCGGATAATACTCGCGCACAAACCGGTCGGCGAGGTCACGGCCGAATCCGAGACCCAGCCAAGGACCGCCTTCCAGGGTTTCGTCGATCACGGAGCGCCACCAGATGGTGCGATAGAGATTGTTGTCGCCCTTGTTCGACGAGTCCTCGCTGCGATACGTGCGCTGTCCGCTGACGTCGGCGATGGAAGCGACACGTTCGTAGAGGCTGTAGACAGGCGTCTTTTCCCAAGGGATCTGGAGCACTGCGGCCGCGCCGACAATGACCAGGGCCGCGATGCCGCCGGTGACGCTTTGCACGATGGCGAAACGCCAGCGACCCACGACGGCGAGCCAGGCGGTCGCGATCGCGAGGCCGAGCATGGAAGCGCGGTTGTTGCTCAACACCACTCCGCCTGCCAAGGCCAGGCTGGCGATGAGGAGCCAAGGCCGGCGACGCTCCTCGAAGCGGTTGAAAAACAGCACCGAGCCGACGGCCATGAAGGTGCCGGCAAGGTCGCCTTTGTAGAAGATCAGGGGATTGCCGCGCACGACCAACGTCCCGAAAAAGAAGTCCGGAAAACGATCGAACAGGATCACGAGCGGCATGAGCACGAGGCAGCTCGCCAGCAGCGCGTTCTCGAAGAGACGAGTCGCGCGCATTTCACGCGCGAGTTCCTGTCCGAGGAAGAAAAAAGCCGCGTAGTAAACGAGCGCGAAGTCGCGCAGGGCGAGGATTCCGAAGGTGCGGACATCGAACACGACGCGGCAGGTGCCGTAAACCATCCAGCCGAGCAGCAGGAGGTTCACGGGTTCGCGTCGCAACGGAAGCTCGTGCCGCCACGCGGCGTGCACGAGGATCAAACTTCCGCCGAGCAGAAGGATGAGCTCCGCCGGCAGGAGCGGGAGTTGACTGCTCAACGAAAGCTGCGCGAACCCGCGGCTTCCGACGATGTAGCCCACGGCTCCAGCAGTGAGGGCGAGGGTGGAGAGCGAGTGAGGTTGGAGCCGGGTGAGCAGGAAGAGGCATAGCAGGGCACCCGCGAATGCCGGCCAGCGGTATTCGCCGTGGGCCAGCTCGACTGAGAGCCAGATGGCCACGGCGCCGGCGCCGACGGCGAAGAGGCGTGTTCGCCAGATGGGGGACGCCGTCATGATTTCGACGCCGCGAGAACGGTGTGTGGCTGGCCCGGAAGCACGCGGCGGTAAAGGCGGCGATACGCGTCGGCCATCAAGTCCAGAGCGAACCGCTGTTCGGCGAAGACGCGATTTTGCGCGGCGAGCGTTTGCCGCTGGGCGCGGGAAGCGAGCGCGTCCGTGAGTTTCGCGGCGAAGTCCGCGGCGTCGCCGACGCGGGCGAGCCAGGGGTAGTCGGGCGGAAGCGCTTCGACGGACCCTGGGGCGGTGGTGGCGACGATGGGCAATTCGGCGAGCGCGGCTTCGATGGCGACCAACGGCAGGCCTTCGAATCGGGACGGCATCAGAAGCAGATCGAAGTCGGGTAACTTCTGTCGGAAATCGGGTGAGGGCGGATGGAGTTCAATGCTCCAGCCGGGCGGCGGGGTTTGGGTGAGCGCTTGAAGCAAGCGCGCGTGCCGACCGCTGCCGAAGATCGAAAGATGAACGCGACGACCTGCGGGAAGTCGGGTTTGCCGAACGATCGCGGGAAGCAAGTCGGCGCCTTTTTGGTCCTCGAGGCGGCCGCCGAAGACCAGCCGGAGCGGTGCGGTGGTTGGGCGTGTGGGCTCGGGAGCCCGGCGAGTTCGCGGGGTAGGAACGCCATTGTAGATAACAACGGGCGGTTCGGGAAAGGGGCGGCAGCCGGAACGCGCGCGGAGTTGCATGGCGGCGTCGGCGGAGCCGGCGGAGACGCCGGCGCAGAAGGCGGCGGCGAGCCGGCGATCGACCCAGCGGCCCAACGCGGGCCAGAAGGCCCAGAAGACGGCGTTGTGGATCGTGCGAATGGCGGGCGTATTCGAAAAATGAGGACGCGCGGCGAGCAGGGCCGCGTAGCTCGCTTCCGGAATTTCCGTGTGCAGATGAATCGCGTCGGGCCGGAACGCACGTGTGGCGCGTGCGATCGTGACGGCGCCGGTGAGCATGCCGCCGAAACGCATCGGAATGCGCGGACCGGCGATGAGCGGAACGCCGGCGGCGCGAAGCTCTGCGGCGAGGGCGCGGCCGGTGTCGCCATCGCCGATGCCGCGGATGGCGCACACGCCGAAATCGAAGTCGTTGCGCAAGGCTCCGATCAGCGTCAGCGCGACTCGCTCCGCCCCTCCGAGGGCGAGGTGCGAAACGCAGTGCAGAATTCGCGGGCGCGGAGTGTCCGCGGGAGATTCCGACGCTGGCGGAAGGCTGCTCATGCGCGAACCGGGTTTCGATGATTACCCGCGGCGAAGAGATAGCGCCGGGCCAGCGGTCGCGCGATCAGCCAGGGCGCAAGCGGTGAAAGGCAGAGCCAGAGGCGGAACTCCGAGCCTCCGCCCCACGTGGCCGAGGCGAGGCAGCCGGCCGCCAACACGGCGGCGAGGCAGGAATCGACCGGCAGGCAGGCGGACTCGCGATCTCCGGCCAGCAGCAGCATGTGGTAGAAAGACGCGGTCAGCATCGCGGTGAGGAAGCAGCCGGCGGGGATGATGTAATCGATCGCGGGTCGATAATTTTCATCGATGAGGTGGCCAACCAAGAACGGGGCGATCCAGCGCAGGGCCAGCACTCCGAGGAGCGCGACGACGCAGTAAGCGAGCGCGATGAAATCGATGCGGGAAGCGAGTCGTCGGCGGTCGTCGATCGACTCGCGCGCGGAGCGGAAGATTGCGGGCTGAAAGTATTGCGTGAAGACGGCGCCGAAGAGTGTGGCTGAAGGCGTGGCGATATTGCTCGCGAGCGTGAAGTAGCCGGTCTCGGTCGTGCCGAACGTTGCCGCGAGGATCCAACGGTTAAGTCCGAACATGATCCATCCGACGATGGAAAGAATGATGAACAGCGGGCCGTCGTAGACGGGCTTGAGCTGGGTGGCGGCCGGGCGTGGGCGTGACCAGTAAGGACGCAGAGCGAAGGCGGCGACGATGACGGCGAGCGTCGCGTGGATCCCGGCGCCGGCATACAGCGCGACGACCGTTCCGCCCGCGGCCACGTAGAACAAAGGAGGAAAAAACGTGCGAGTGAGGGAGGCCGTGCAGCTGATCGCGAAGTCGCGCCAGTTTTTCCCCGAGGATTGCAGGGCTGCTTGCGCGAGGGAAACGGCGGCGAGCAGGCTCGCGGCGAGGCTCAGGCAGGCGAACGTGAACGGCCACGAAGCGGGTTCGATGAAGTAGGCCACGATCGCGGCGGCCGTGAGCAGCAAGGGGAGTTTGCGGAAGTAAGCGGCGAGCAGTTCGCGCAGCAGTGCGTTGCGAGCGGGAGAGGAGCCCCAGCTGCGCGCGGCGAATTTGATGAGACCGGCATGGGAGACCCACATGCCGAGCGGGGTGGCGGTCAGGAACAAACCGTAGCGGCCGTAGTCGCCGGGCGCGACGAGGTGGGACATGAGTTTCACGCCGACGACGCCGCACGCCATCCCGATGATCTGCGCCAACGCGATGGGCAGCAGGCGTGAACTGAAATCGGCGGGCAGACCTTTCATCGGCGGGCGAGCGCGCCGTGCGGCGATGACGATGCGCGCGCGGGCGATGGCGCCGGGCGCCGGTGCGTTCTCGGGAGGCGAACCATGGGGCGAATGCACCGCATCCGGAAAACGGATGCAGTTCTTTTTTCCCGGTGCGCAAGCAAATGGCGGGGGCACGAAGGATCGGGCTGGCGGGGATTGTCGCGCGCGGTTGAGTTGGCGCGATGCCAGCGGTTTCGGTGCTCATGGTTTTTCATCGCGAAACGCCGTTTTTGCGGCCGGCGATCGAGAGCGTGTTGCGGCAGACCTTCCGCGATCTGGAACTGGTGCTGGTCGACAACGGGACGGGGCTGCGGGAGGAGGCGTTGGGGGTGCTCGGCGCGGATCCGCGGTTGCGGTGGGTGAGGCTTGCGCGCAACGAAGGCATCCCGGGCGGGCACAATGCCGGCGTGCAGGCGGCGCGGGGTGAATTTATTGCGCTGCTCGATCATGACGATCTTGCGCTGCCGCAGCGGTTGGAGCGACAGGTGGCGGCGTTGAGGGCGGAGCCAGGGCTCGGGCTCGTGTCGTCGTTGGCGGAGCGGATCGACGAAGCGGGGCGAGTGATCGAGCGGGAGTTCGCGTTGGTGGAAGCCGGCGAGCACTTTGCCTACACGCAGTATGCTGCGCCGGTGGTAACGCCGGCGTTCACGGGGCGGCGCGAGGTGTTTGCCGGTTTGCCATATCGGAGCGAGTTTCGGTTTTCGGCGGATTTCGATTTTCTGGCGCGGGCGGCGGAACGTTGGCCGATGAAAGCGGTGCCGGAGGTGTTGCTGCGGTATCGGTGGCACGGAGGTCAGGCGACGCAGACGCATGCGAGGGAGATCGAGCGGCATCGGTGTGTGATCCGGCTGTTGACGGCGCGCCGGCGGGCGGAGCGCGCGGAGGATCTGGCGGGGGCGATGTCGGAGCTGAACCGGCCGGAGGAGTCGGCGAGCGAGAGTTGTCGGCGCACGGCGGCGCGGTGTGTGGCGGAGGGCTTCTACGTTTTGGCGGCGTATCACGCGCGGCGGTCGTTTGTGCTGGAGCGAAACGCTGCGGCGGCGCGAGCGGCGGTGAGTTTGTTTGCCCGTGCGATTGTGGCTGCGCGAAACGGCGTGGAGCGTGCGAGGGTCGCGCGGATGTTTTTCCACGGTCCGGTGAAAGCGTTGAAGCTGCAGCCGCGATGACGATCTGATGTTTCGCGGGTAGTCTGCGGCGAGGTCGAGCGGCGCTTAGGACTGCAGGCGGAGAAGAGCGGTAGCGAGGGCGGTGAGGTGGTGGGGGCGGGTGAAGTGGGCGAGGTAGTGGGCGCGGAGTTCGCCGGTCGGTGGAGCGGTGTGGCGGGCGGCGAGGAGGGCGTCGGCAAGTTGGTCGGGACGGGCGGGTTCGACGAGGTGGATGTGCGGATGGGGTGTCGGCGGAAGCATCGACGGGATGGCGCGCCAGCGGGTGGCGACGATGGGGAGGTCGTGGGCGAGGGCTTCGATGAGGGCGAGCGGCTGGGCTTCGTGGGGGTAGGCGGTGGGGTAGCAGAAGACGTCGGCGGCGGAGAGGAGCGCGTGTTTTTCGGCGTCGTTGGCGAAGCCGACGTGGCGGACGATGTCGGTGCCGAGGGCGACGACTTGGGAGAAAAAAGTGTGCTGGTCGGCGATGGTGGCGAAGCCGCCGGCGACGGTGAGGCGAAAGGCGTCGGGCTCGCGACGGTTGGCGATGGCGATCGCGGTGAGGAGATGGAAGAGGCCTTTTCCGGGCGAGCAGAGGCCGAGATAGAGGAGGTGGGTGGGAGAATGGTTTTGGATTTTGAGTTTTGGGTTGAGGGTTGAGGGGAGGTCGAGGCCGTTGGGGACGAGGGCGGTGGATTTGGGGTGGAGGTGTTGGGCGTCGGGGAGGAGTTCGGAGGAGAGGGAGATCGAGAGGTCGGCGCGGCCGAGGAGGAGGCGGGTGAGGAAGCGTTCGAGAGGGTTGGCGTGGTGCGTGAGCCAGTCGCCGAGGCCGACGGCGTGCCAGTGGAGGATGAGTTTTGGAAAAAACGGGCGGCAGAGGAGCATCACGATCCAATCGCGGTAAAGTGCGGCGCGTTTGGCGGGGGCGGGAATATAATAGAACGGCATCGGGCCGTGGCGGAAACGGAGGGCGAGGGCGCGGAGGCAGGCGGCGAGAAGCGGGAGGAGTTTGGCGAGGCGGGGGCGGCCGATGTCGGTGGAGTCGCGGGAGAGGCGGACGTCGACGTGATGGAGCCTGAGGTGCGGCGCGACGGAAGGAAGGTGCGTGAGGAGGGTTTGCACCATGAGACTCTGGCCGTGCACCGGGGGTGGGGCGTGGGCGAAGATGAGGAGGTGGTGTGGTGCGGAGGGCACGGCGTGGGGGGGGGAAGATCCACGATCCAAGCTCCAAGATCCAGAGAAGATCCAAGGTTCAAATTCCCAGGGTCTAAGGGATGTTTTGGTGATTTGGGAATTGGAGGCTCTCTGGTGCTTGGATCTTGGAGCTTCTCTCGTAGTGCGGGCTTGGAATGTGGGCGGCGGGACGCGAGAGTCGCGCGACTTCATGAGTCTGGTTTCAGCGACAACGAGAGCACGGTCGTGGTGGGCGGCGGGGATGTGCGCGGGAGCGGGGTTTGTGGTGTTTCAGTTTTTTGGGAATGCGACGCGGGGGTATGTGGATACGGGGTCGGTGTTTTGGTGGTGGGTGAGTCAATGGCTCGATCCGCAGGCGGAGACGGAGCATGGGTGGTTGGTGTTGGGGATTTCGGCGTGGGTGTTTTGGAGGAATTTGACGAGAGCCGAGAGCGGGAGGGGCGAAGTTCGGAGGGCGGGAGAGAGCGCGAGCGAGCTCGCGGCCTACGGGGTGATGGCGGTGGCGTTGGGGGGACATGCGGTGGGGTTTGTGGCGCAGCAGACGCGGGTTTCGATCGTGGCTCTGTTGTTGTTTGCGTGGGGGGTGCTGCGGCTGGGTGGAGGGAAGCGCTGGGGGGACGCGGCGATGTTTCCGCTGGGATTTTTGTTGTTCGCGATTCCTTTGAACGTGCTGGATTCGGTCGGATTTTGGCTGCGGCTGTGGGTGATCGATGCGGCGGGGCCGATCGCGCGGGCGGCGGGGATCGACGTGGTGCGGAGCGGGACGCAGCTCTTCGCGCCGGATGGGCGGTATCAATATGATGTGGCGGCGGCCTGCTCGGGCGTGCGGTCGTTGATGGCGCTGGCGGCGCTGTCGTTGTTGGTTGGATACCTGAATTTTCGGACGTGGTGGCGGCGGGGGCTGATGCTGGCGCTGTGTTTTCCGCTGACGTATTTGGGAAATGTTACACGGATCGCGGCGATCGTCTTTGCGGCGCAGATCGGCGGGCAGGCGTGGGGCGAGCGGGCGCACGAGGTGATGGGGTTCGGGGTGTTTGCGATCGTGCTGGGCGGAGTGTTGGGGGCGGCGGGATTGCTGCGGCGCGTGGCGCCGGAGATCGAAAGTCGAGAATCGAAAATCGAAAATCGGAAATGGGAGATCGCGGGGTGGAGGGGCGTGGTGGCGGTGGTGGCGTTGGCGGTGGGGGAGATGTTTTTTTTGGGGCGGGTGGCGGAGGGGGCGTTGGGAGGGGGCGTGGGCGTGAGGTTGGCGGAGGGGGGGCGTGATCCGGTGGAGTTGCCGGCGTTTGTGGGGACGGAGTGGATTGGGCGGCGGGCGGAGGTGACGGCGGTGGAGCGGGAGATTTTGCCGCAGGATACGGGATTTTCGCGGAGGAATTATGTGAGCGTGAGCGATGCGCGGCGGGCGGTGTTTGTGTCGATCGTGTTGAGCGGAAAGGATCGCACGTCGATTCACCGTCCGGAGCTGTGTTTGGTGGGGCAGGGGTGGACGATCGGGGCGAAGCGGGCGGTGAGGTTCGAGGTGGGCGAAGGGGAAGGGTGGGATGCGACGCTGCTGGAGACGGAGATGGTGGAGCTGCGGAGCGGGGTGCGGATTCCGGCGCGGGTGGCGTATTGGTTTGTGAGCAGCGAGGCGGTGACGGCGACGCACTGGGGGCGATTTTGGCGTGATGCGTGGAATCGGTTGCGGGGGCGGGCGGATCGTTGGGCGTATGTGTTGGTGCAGACGGATGCGATGGACGGGGATGAGGCGGCGTGGGCGAGGATGAGGGAGGTGGTGGCGGGGACGTTGGCGGAAGTGGTGGTGGTGAGGTGAAGGAAAGAGCGGAGGGTGGTGAACGGGATGCGCAAGAGAGTGGCGGGAGATGGAAGAAGGGCTTGAGGTTTGGGAGGTGGGGGGTAGCGTGCGCGTCCCTTGACGTCAGTGAGCGCAGCCGACTTCGCGTTTCTGATCTCCGGGAGCGACGCATTTGATTGGTCGCTCGCGGCGTCGTTTATCGTGGGCGGCGGGCTGGGTTTTCTGGTGGTGTGGGCGCTGACGCGTCACACGCGGCGAACGGCGCACGAGCAGGCGGCGGAGTTGATCGAGGTGGCGCGGCGCGAGGCGGCGGTGGCGGCGGAGGAGATCAAGCAGAAGGCGGAGGCGGAGATTCAGGAGCGGCGGGCGGAGTTGAATCGTGAATACGACCGGCGCGACATCGAGAGCGAGGTGCGGCTGCGGGAGATTCGCGCGCACGAGGAATCGCTGGCGTTGCTGGATTATCAATTGGAGCAGCGGTCGGAGCGGTTGAATCGCGAGAACGCGGCGATCCGGCAGGCGCGCGACGCGATCCGGGCGCTGTCGAAGAGCGTGCGGCAGCGGCTCGAGGGCGTGTCGCAGATGGACGCGGAGGAGATCCGGCGGGCGTTGCGCGAGGAGGTGATGCTGGAGTGTCAGGACGAGTTGCGGGCGCTGCGGCGGGAGGTGTTGGAGAAGTCGGAGCAGGAGCTGCAGTCGGAGAGCCGGCGGATTTTGATCGCGGCGATGCAGCGGCTGGCGGTGAAGCCGAATGTGGATTTGACGTCGACGCTGGTGTCGCTGCCGAACGAGGACATGAAGGGGCGGATCATAGGGCGCGAGGGGCGGAACATCAAAGCGTTCGAGGCGGCGACGGGCGTGACGGTGTTGATCGACGAGTCGCCGGGGACGGTGTTGATCTCGTCGTTCGATCCGGTGCGGCGCGAGGTGGCGCGGGTGGCGTTGGACGGGCTTGTAAGGGATGGGCGGATACACCCGGCGACGATCGAGGAGTTCGTGAAGCGGGCGCAGGAGGAGATCGAGTTGTCGACGACGCAGGCGGGCGAGGACGCGGTGGCGCGGCTCAACATCAACGGGCTGCATCCGGAGATCATCAAGCTGCTGGGGAAGCTGAAGTTTCGGTTCTCGTATAACCAGAACGTGCTGGATCACTCGATGGAGACGGCGTCGCTGGCGTCGATGATCGCGAGCGAGGTGGGATTGGATCCGAATCTGGCGAAGCGGGCGGGGTTGCTGCACGACGTGGGCAAGGCGGTGAGCGGGGATCTCGAGGGGAGCCATGCGCACATCGGGGCGGAGTTCATCAAGCGGTATGGCGAGACGCCGATCGTGGTGAATGCGGTGGCGGCGCACCACGACGAGGTGAAGCAGGAGACGGTGTATGCGGGGATCGTGATCTTGGCGGACACGATTTCGGCGACGCGGCCGGGCGCGCGGGCGGAATCGATGGCGGGTTATGTGCAGCGGCTGGACCGGCTGGAGAAGCTGGCGTTGTCGATCGAGGGCGTGCAGCAGGCGTTTGCGATTCAGGCGGGGCGGGAAATTCGCGTGGTGGTGTCGCCGCAGACGGTGACGGACGATCGGGCGCGGGAGATCGCGAAGGAGCTGCGCAAGCGGATCGAGAAGGAGCTGCAGTATCCGAGCACGATCAAGGTGACGGTGATCCGGGAGCAGCGGTTTACGGAGACGGCAACCTGAGGATAACCACGAAACACACGAAATACACGAAAGCTAAGAACCTGAGGCCTTGTTTTCCTTTCGTGTATTTCGTGTATTTCGTGGTTTCAAATGGCTGATCCGAAGATTCTCGAGACTTTTCCCAATCCGGCGCCGCATCGCGATTTCGTGATCGAGCACACGCATCATGAGTTCACGTCGGTGTGCCCGATGACGGGGCATCCGGATTTTGCGAACATCACGATTCGCTACGTCGCGGACAAGACGTGTGTGGAACTGAAGTCGTTGAAGCTGGTATTTCCACGCGTATCGCAACGAAGGGATTTTCTTCGAGGCGGTGACCAACAAGATCTGCGACGAGCTCGGGGTCGGTGTTGAAGCCGCGGGCGTTGACGGTGATCTCGGATTGGAAGGCGCGCGGTGGATTTACGTCGCGGGTGACGGCGGAGTGGAAGGCGAAGAAAAANCGATAGCGGGCTGAATCTCTCGCGACGCTGAGCGGACGCCTCGGAGAGGCGTCCCTACCCGGCGAGGGCGGCGAGGACAGCGGCGTGGAGTTCGGGCGTGGCGGAAGCGAGGGTGGATTCGGCGGGGTAAGGGGCGTGGCCGCGCCAGTCGGTGATGACGCCGCCGGCGCCGCGGATGACGGGGACGAGCGCGGCGATGTCCCAGGGGTTCATGATCGGATCGACGCAGATATCGGCGTAGCCGGTGGCGACGAGGAGGTAGCCGTAGGCGTCGCCCCACGTGCGGTAGAGTTTGGTGCGTTGCGCGAGGGCGTCGTAGCGGGCGGCGGAGGCGGGTTGGTATTTGGCTATGTTGAGGGTGTCGCTGGTGAGCAGCGTGGCGTCTTCGACGCGGGTGGTGCGGCGCGTGCGGAGCGGACGGTCGTTGAGGGTGGTGGTGTGATTGTCGCCGATGGCGAGTTGGCGGAGGATGGGTTGGTGAATGGCGCCGAGGACGGGTTGGCCGTGGTGGAGGAGCGCGATGAGCGTGGCGAAGAGCGGGACGCCGGTGATGAAGGATTTGGTGCCGTCGATGGGATCGAGGACCCAGACGAATTCGGCGTCGGCGTTTTCGTTGCCGAACTCCTCGCCGATGATGCCGTGCGTGGGAAATTTTTCGGCGATGCGGCGGCGGAGGAGTTGTTCGGCGCCGCGATCGGCGAGAGTGACGGGAGAGGCGTCGGATTTGGTTTCGACGGGGAGCGCGAGGTCGCCGAAGTGAGGGCGGATGAAGTCGCCGCTTTCCCGGGCGAGCTGCGCAATGAATGTGCGGAAAGGCGAGAGGTCCACGGGAGAGAGATGCGGGTGAACGGCGATGAAGACACGAAAAAATCGTGGAGGAGAAACCGCGGCTCGATTTCGCGCGGCGGGTGGGTTTGGTGGACGGACTGATGTCGTGGACCCAGCAGGTGATCTACTTCGTGGATTTTGAAGGGAGTCAGAGCTCGGGCGTGCTCGAGTATGGCGTGGTGGAAGTGCGGGGCGGGAGGATCGGCGCGACGTTTACGCGGTTGTGTCAGGCGACGGGGCGGGTCCGCGCGGAGGATACGGCGACGCACGGGCTGGACGAGCGGGCGGTGGCGTTGTGGGCGCCGTTTGCGGACGAGTGGGAATTTTTCGCGGGGTTGCGGGAGCGCGGGCCGCTGGCGGCGCATTATGCGGGCGCGGAGAACGGGATGCTGAAATCGGTGTGGCCGTATCCGCGGAACTCGCCGGACTTCGCGCGGCCGGGCGAGCGCGTGATCGAGTGGGGGCCGTGGGTGGATACGGGGCGGTTGTATGCGCAGCTGTATCCGACGATCGGTAGTGGAAAACTGGAGACGCTGGTGGGCGTGTGCGGGCTGCAGGCGGAGCTGGACGGGCTGGCGGCGAGATTTTGTCCAGTGGAGCGGCGGCGGTATCATGCGGCGCTGTATGATGCGCGTGGCGGGGGCGTTGTTGCTGGCGTCGCTGGCGGCGGATCCGCGCGTGGCGAATTTGAGTGTGATGCAACTGCTGGCGTTGAGCACGCTGGATGCGGGACGGCGGGGGGCGTTGCAGCAGGGGGAGTTGTTTTAGGAGCGCGGCTGAAGGCGAGGAAGCGTTTCGCGCGTGCTCGGGGGCCGTTCGGCCAGCCTCCATCGACCCATACCGCTCGCACGCGACTTGGCGTAGGGTCGCCGACGTTCACACAATCCTATGAAAAAAACATTCCCATTCATCGCGCTTCTTCTCGCTGTCCTCGGCTTCGCTTCGGGCCCGCTTTTCGGGCAGAAACTCACGAGCAAACCTGCCGTCGCGCTGCCCGAACCGGTTGAAGTGATGGGCTATGTTGAAGTGCTGGGCGAGGCTCACAAACAGCCGTTTATTCTAAGCCAATCCGTCACGCTCAACGGGGATGAAGCCCAGCGTTATGTCGAGATCAGCGTTCCCGCGGGGAAGCGCGTGGTGATCGAGAGTGTGACTGCCATCGCGGAAGTGCCGGTCGGCTCGAGACCGCGGGGGACACTGTATGTCGGGTCGGAGGTGTTGGGAATCTCGAGTGGTTCCGTGCCGATCAGCTTCACGGAAGAGGGCCCGTGGAGCGGCCGCGTGATCTGGCATTCGACGTCGACCGTGAAAGTTCGTTTCGACACGGACGTTCATCAACTCGCGTTGAGCTTCCGCCGCCCTGGTTCCGGATATACCCGCTTCGATCTCACGCTTTTCGGCTATATCGAAGACCTGGCCGCCGCGGAGTGAAGTTTGAGGCGAGCCCGCGGCATGCGCGGGCTCGCCCGAAAGCGGTTTCGCGCGGAGAGCGCGGCGAGACGCTTCACGCATCAAGCGGGTAGCGCCTCAGTCCGGTTTTTTGCGCGAGCACGCGGAAGAGAAAGGCGGGATTGGTTTTGAGATAGCGTGGTGCGAGCCGGCGGGGTTCGGTGCAGAGTCGGAAGAACCATTCCAAGCCGCTGCGTTGCATCCAGCGCGGAGCCTGAGGGACGCGGCCGGAGTGGAAGTCGAAGGCGGCGCCGATGCCGATCATCAGACCGGCGCCGAGTGCGTGCCAGTGTTCGGCCATGAAGCGTTCTTGTTTTGGGGTGCCCAGTCCCACCCAGATGATGTCGGGAGCGGTGCGGGTCACATCGAGTTGGAACGCCTGGAATTCGTCGGCGGTGAGCGGTCGGAACGGCGGGGTAAAGGTGCCGGCGACTTCGAGGCCCGGGTAGCGCTTGCGCAGGCGCGCCGCGAGCGTATCGGCGACCCCGGGGGCGCCCCCGAAAAAATAATGGCGCAGCTTCCTCGAGCGGCCGGCCTCGCAGACGGTGAGAAGCAGATCCGGACCATATACTCGCCCGGTGCCGCGAGGACCCAGCCAGACGAGCGGCATGCCGTCGGGCGTGGTGAGATAGGAGCCGTTGAGGATTTGGCGAAACGCAGGATCGCCGTGCGCTTCGCTGATGCCATGCACGGTGCAAACGCAGACGTAGCCGAGCGGGTGACCGAAGCGGGCCGGCAGCACGAGATCGCGCGCGCGGTCGAGCGTCAGCGCGGAAACGCCGACGCCGAGGACGTTGAAGCGCGGGGGTGTTGAAGCGGGCATTCGGTGCTGGAGTGAATTGGATTCAACCACGAAGGACGCGAAGGGGCACGAAGGAATTGGGGAAGAGAGGGCGGAAGGGAAGTTTGGGAAGGGTGCGGTGGTTCCCGAGATGAGGTGGGGCTTGCGGTGGAGCGAGTGGGTGGCAGGGTGGGCGGTTTTCCGATGGCGATCGTGAGTTTACTGGATGTGAGCGTGAGTTTCGGCGGGCCGGCGTTGCTGGACCGCGTGAACCTGCAGATCGATCGCGGGGAGCGGGTGTGTCTGGTCGGGCGAAACGGCGCGGGGAAGTCGACGTTGATGAAGGTGATTTCCGGGGAGTTGAAACCGGATGAAGGGCAGGTGGTGCGGCAGCAGGGAGCTGTATTCGCGATGTTGAGACAGGAAGTGCCGGCGGGGCTGGCGGGGACGGTGCAGAGCGTGATCGAAGGCGAGGGCGGGAGTTTCGAGGAGCACAACGATTGGGAACGGCACGATCGCGTGGAGCGGTTGATGGAGAAAATGGGGCTGCCGCCGGAGGAGGAGTTTGCGTCGTTGTCGGCGGGGCAGAA
>Ga0065721_10049556_pt1 | contig 31697 bp, 28 predicted proteins | sample Mesricmetagenome_FD_59108 | JGI IMG/M metagenome (GOLD analysis project Ga0065721, IMG submission 59108) | Mesophilic microbial community from rice straw/compost enrichment Sample: eDNA_1 v2 (version 2) | ecosystem: Engineered > Solid waste > Grass > Composting > Bioreactor | place: USA: Davis...
GCGCCACGCTGGTCCGCGAGCGCGGCGGCGAGGCCGTGAGCAGCGCCGCCCGCCGCATCGGCGACGTGACGCGCCGCGAGCCGAGCTTGTCCGCGGGCAAGGGCTCCCCCGCCGCCGACGCGCCGGGGACTGAAGACGATGATGTCGACAGCGGCGCCCTGCGCGCACCGTCGCGCAACGGCCGTGCGGCCGGGCGCACCGAGCCGACCGTGGAGCCTCGATTTGAGGACAAGCCGCGCGCCGTGCCCGTGGTGACCAGCGCGCCCGCCAGTGGGTCCAAGGCGAAGGCCGCCGAGCCGTCCCGCCGCGACACCCTGCGGCAGGCCAACCTGCACTTGGAGGAGGCCGACGGCTACGAACTGCCGCCGCTCGACCTGCTGCAGGTCGTGCCGTCCGGCAGCCGTGGCGAGAAGGTGGACGAGGCCGCGCTGCGCGAGAACGCGGTGAAGCTGGAAGGCGTGCTGTCCGACTTCGGCGTGCGCGGCGAGGTGCAGAAGGTCCACCCCGGCCCGGTCGTCACGCTGTACGAGCTGGAGCCGGCGCCCGGCACCAAGTCGTCCCGCGTCATCGGCCTTGCCGACGACATCGCCCGGTCGATGAGCGCCGTATCGGTGCGCGTCGCCGTGGTGCCCGGCCGCAACGTGATCGGCATCGAGCTGCCCAACGCCAAGCGCGAAACCGTGCTGCTGCGCGAGCTTCTGTCCGTCGACGCCTTCGACAAGGCGCCCGGCAAGCTGGCGCTGGCGCTGGGCAAGGACATCGGCGGCCAGCCCATCGTGGCCGACCTCGCCCGCTTCCCGCACCTGCTGGTGGCCGGCACCACCGGCTCGGGCAAGTCGGTGGCGATCAACACGATGATCCTGTCGCTGCTCTACCGCCTGCCCCCGGACCGCTGCCGCTTCATCATGATCGACCCCAAGATGCTGGAGCTGTCGGTCTACGAGGGCATCCCGCACCTGCTGTCCCCGGTCGTGACCGATCCCAAGAAGGCGGTCGTCGCGCTGAAGTGGACGGTGCGGGAGATGGAAGACCGCTACCGCAACATGTCCAAGCTGGGCGTGCGCAACATCGAGGGCTACAACGCCCGCCTGCGCGAGGCCCGTGCGGAGGGCGAGTCGCTGACCCGCCGCGTGCAGACCGGCTTCGACCCCGACACCGGCAAGCCGATCTTCGAGGAGCAGCCGCTCGACCTGAAGGAGCTGCCCTACATCGTCGTGATCGTGGACGAGATGGCCGACCTGATGCTGGTCGCCGGCAAGGACATCGAGGCGGCGATCCAGCGTCTGGCCCAGATGGCCCGCGCCGCCGGCATCCACCTGATCATGGCGACGCAGCGCCCGTCGGTGGACGTCATCACCGGCACCATCAAGGCCAACTTCCCGACCCGCATCAGCTTCCAGGTCACCTCCAAGATCGACAGCCGCACCATCCTGGGCGAGCAGGGCGCCGAACAGCTTCTCGGCCAGGGCGACATGCTCTACATGGCCGGCGGTGGTCGCGTGACCCGCGTGCACGGCCCCTTCGTCTCCGACCAGGAGGTGGAGCACGTCGTGAAGTACCTGAAGACGCAGGGCGAGCCCGCCTACGTCGACGCCATCACCGAGGAGGACGACGAGGACATGGCGTCCTTCGACGACGGCGGTGCGGGGGCCGGCGGCGGGTCGGGCGACGACCTGTACGACAAGGCGGTGGCCGTGGTCTGCCGCGAGCGCAAGGCCTCCACCAGCTTCATCCAGCGCCAGCTGCGCATCGGCTACAACTCCGCCGCCCGCCTGATCGAGCGCATGGAGGCCGAGGGCGTCGTCAGCAAGCCCAACCACGCCGGCAAGCGCGACGTCCTGGCACGGAACATCGAGGAATAGGTTACAGCCATCCCCTCTTCCAGCCCCGCCGGGAGAGGGGAAACAAAAGCGGCAATTCCGGCGAACTTGGATCCAGCGCCAACCCGCCCCATTTCCGCCCGGAACCTCCTGTAGAAGCAGGGATCATGAAGAGCTTGTTCCGTCGCACCTTCGCTGCCGCCGCCGTTTCCGCCACCCTCGCGTTGGCCGCGGCAGCTTCGCCTGCCCTGTCCGCTCCCCCGCCCGCCGCCCTGTCCCCGCAGGATCAGGCCATCGTCGCGCATGTGGAGGAGTATCTGAACGGGGTCCGCACGCTGCAGTCGAAGTTCGTGCAGATCAGCCCCAACGGGCACCAGACGACCGGCACCTTCTACCTGTCCCGCCCCGGCCGGATGCGGCTGGAATACGACCCGCCGGTGAAGGATTTCGTCGTCGCCGACGGCGCCTTCATTTTCTATTGGGACGGCGAGATGCGCCAGCAGTCGAGCGCGCCCATCGGCTCGACCCTGGCGGACTTCATCCTGCGCAAGAACATCCGCCTGAGCGGCGACGTCACCATCACCGGCGTCTTTCAGGCGCCCGGCGTGGTGGAGGTCAGCCTGACCGAGACCAAGGATCCCGGTAAGGGCACGCTGACGCTGATCTTCGAAGACCGGCCGTTCCAGCTTCGCAAGTGGCGGGTCCTGGACGCGCAGGGGCTGACGACCGAGGTGGCGTTGCTCAACCCGCGCAACGGCGTCCAGTTCGACGATCCCAACCTGTTCTACTTCATCGAACCCAAGAAGGGCTGGGAGTACGGCCGCGGGAACTGACCCCGCCACTCATACGGTTGGGAAATGATCATTTCCATCATTTTCCAACCGTGAAACCCGGCAGATCAATGCTTTAGCATTGATCGAGAGGGTGATACCAACGGCGCCTTCAGACGCCGTTGGTATCACATCCCGTCAATCACGAAAGCGCCGGCCGGTAGCTGTTTGCCGTCTGGCCGGCCCTTTCGAAGGCACGCTTGCCCTCCTCGGGCGCGATCAGCGCCGTCGTGCGGAAGGCTGTGGCCCCACCCTTGGCCGCCACCATCGACAGGAAGGCGACGCAGGATTCCTGGTCGGGGAACTCCGCGATCAGCACGCCGTCGTATTCTCCCAAAGCGAAGAAGTAATGATGGAGCTTTCCGCCAAAGGGCTCCATGCCGTTGCGCACGGCGTCCACCCGCGAATCGGGGTTCTTCACCAGACTTTTGAAGTTGTCGGTGGTGAAGCGCCATTGAACCATGAAGTGTGGCATTGCCGGATCCTCCCTGTGCCACCTCATCACACAGCATAGGACGCTCCCTATAGGGGGTGAAATGTTCAAAGGGCGCGGGAAAGGCGAATTCCGCCCAAGACATCCCTCTTCTTTCCGTATGTTTTCTTTTTCCCGCAATCAAGTGGCCCAAGGTCTGTTGCCGGCTGTGTGCAACGCATCTAAGTCCTTGCGTGTGCAACATCAAGACCGACAACAGGAGACGAGCCATGGCCACAACACGCGTTTACGACGCCGAACGAGTCCAGGGCATGAACGACCTGCTTGCGCGCAACTGGTGGGCGCTGGCCCTGCGGGGGGCCGCCGCGATCCTGCTGGGTTTCCTGGCCTTCATCCTGCCGGGTGTGACGGTCGCCACGCTGGCAATCATGCTGGCGGTTTATCTGCTGGTGGACGGCGTCTTCGCCATCGTCGGCGGCATCCGCGCCGCCCGCGCGCAGGAACGCTGGGTGCCCTTCGTGCTGGAAGGCGTCGTCAGCCTGATCGCCGGCCTCATGGCCGTCTTCTGGCCGATCGCCAGCATCTTCGCCCTGGTCTGGCTGGTCGCCGCCTGGTCGGTCATCACCGGCTTTGCCGAGATCATGAGCGCGTGGCGTATGCACCGCAGTCACGGCAAGTGGGCCTGGGGCTTTGCCGGTGCCTTGTCGGTGCTGTTTGGTTTTGGCATGTGGCTGCTGCCGGCCTTCGGCCTGTTGGCCATCGCCTGGGGCGTGGCCAGCTACCTGCTTGCCTTCGGCGTGCTGACGCTGGTCACCGCCTTCCGGCTGCGCCGCTGCAACCAGGACCACGGCCACCACACCGACCACGGCACCGCCGTGCCGGCGGAATAGCCCCGGGATCCTCGTTTACAAGACAGGGGCCGGAAGGGCGTTCCTTCCGGCCCCTGTTTTGCGCGCAAGAGGCAGCTTCACGATCCGGACAGGGCGTCCAGCATGAAGGCCGGCAAGGCGAAGCTGGCGGCGTGGATGTCCGGCGTGTAGTAGCGGGTCTTCAGGCCCGCCGCTGTGAAGCGCGGCCGGATCACGTCCGCCGTCTGACGGCGCAGCGACTCGTCGTCCGTCGCCCAGCCGAAGGCCATGAAGCCGCCGTAGTAACTGGGCACCGGGGCCACGAAAAAGCTGGCATCCCGGAACAGCGTCCCGAGTCGCCGGTGGCTGTCCTTCAACTCGCCGGACTGGAAGAAGGGCACACCGTTCTGCGTGACCAGCACGCCGCCGGGCGTCAGCCGCGCCTTGCAGTCGCCATAGAACTCCTCGGTGAACAGCACCGCCCCCGGCCCGTGCGGGTCGGTGGAATCGACGATGATCACGTCGAAGGTCTCGTCGGTGTCCTTCACGAAGGCGCAGCCGTCGGCGATCACCAGATTGGTGCGCGAGTCGTCGAAGGCCCCGGCGCTGATCGACGGCAGGTGCGCGATGGACAGGTCCACCACGCTGCGGTCGATCTCCACCATCGTGACGCGCTCAACGGCCGTGTGCTCCAGGCAGCGGCGCAGCATGCCGCCGTCGCCACCGCCCACGATCAGCACCCGGCGGGCGCGCCCATGGGCCAGGATCGGCACATGGGTCAGCATCTCGTGGTAGACGAACTCGTCGCCCTCGGTGGTCTGGACGACCCCGTCCAACGCCATGACGCGCCCCAGGACCGGGTTCTCGAAGATCACCAGATCCTGAAGGTCGGTCTTGTCGCGGTAAAGGACGCGGCCCATGCGGAACCGCTGGGCCACGTCCGGGTAGAGCGTCTCGTCGTACCAGTCGGGATGAGGCCCGTCGGAACGAGGTTCCTTGCCCATCATGACCCGGTTTCGCCGCGCAGCAGCTCGTCGCACTTCACGCCTGTGGGCTTGAAGGCGCGTTCCAGCACCGGGATGGCCTTCATGGGCTGCGCGTCGCCGCACATGAAGATGTCGAGCGCCGCGTAGCCGCGCTCCGGCCAGGTGTGAATGCTGATGTGCGACTCGGCCAGCACCGCCACGCCGGAGATGCCTCCGTTCGGCGTGAAATGGTGCAGGTGGATGTGAAGGAGCGTCGCCCCGGCAACCTCGACCGACTCGATCAGCGCGGCGCGGACGTGATCCAGCTCGTCCAGGCGCTCCGCGCCCCAGAGGTCGATGATCAGGTGCGTGCCTGCAAAGATCTTTCCATCACGGGCGATGAAATGATCCTTGCGATCGCAGTCTTCCGAACCGTTTCGGGATTCCTTCCAAGGACCCGTGGTAATGTTTGTCCGGTCGGTGGTGTGACCTTCCGCTTGGGCTTTCCTTGGAGCATTTCCCAAGTCCATCCCCAATTGGAAGAGAGAAGCGGACTTCGCCATCGTTCTCCCCCATCAGCAGATGTTCCGCACGGTCGCGGAGAGGGGCGGCATATGGGACAAATCGCCTCATAAATCAACAGAATTCTACCCCTCGCGTCCCTTTCGGTCCCTGTCATCCCCTGGCGAAGGCTTTGCCGCAGGCGCATAATCGCAGTGTTTTCACGGCTTGGTCCCCCCGCTTTCCCGGCCCAGCCCTGTCCCGTTCCGGAGCCAGTCCGCTCATGAACCGCAAACCCCTGATCGGCGTTCCCGCCTGCGCCCGCATGATGGGCGACCACCCCTTTCACGTCGTCGGCGACAAGTACGTGCGCGCGGTGTCCGACGGGGCCGGCGCCATGCCGCTGCTGATCCCTGCGCTGGGCACGGCGCTGGACATGGAGGACATCGCCGGGCGCCTGGACGGCCTGCTCATCACCGGCAGCCCATCCAACGTGGAGCCGCACCGCTACGGCGGCACACCCAGCGAGCCGGGCACGCTGCACGACCCGGACCGCGACGCCACCACCCTGCCGCTGATCCGCGCGGCGCTGGAGATGGGCGTGCCGCTGCTGGGCATCTGCCGCGGCTTCCAGGAACTGAACGTCGCGCTGGGCGGCACGCTGCATCAGGCGGTGCACGACCTGCCCGGCCACAGCAACCACAGCGAGGATAAGGCGGCGCCGCTGTCGATCCAGTACGGGCCGTCCCACAGCGTCCGGCTGGCGCCGGACGGCGTGCTGGCGAGGTTGGCCGGCGGTGCGGCTGAGGTGCACGTGAATTCCCTTCACGCGCAGGGGATCGACCGGCTGGCGGATGGTCTGATCGTGGAGGCGACCGCCCCCGACGGGCTGGTCGAGGCGGTGCGGGTCGCCGGTGCGCCGGCCTTCGCGCTGGCCGTGCAGTGGCACCCGGAATGGCGGTTTTGGGAAAACCCACTGTCCGCCGCCCTGCTGCGCGCCTTCGGCGCCGCCGCCGCGGAGCGGGCACGACGACGCGGAGCCTGAGCCCTGAGAGCCCGGCCAAACCGCGGACAAAACAAGAGGCAGCCCGGACTTATGGTGTCCGGACTGCCCGAATTCAGAACTGTAGGCGCTTGAAACTGCTGGCAAATCCAGCGTGCCTAAGTATCAGGCACGCCGGTTTCGATCAGCCGGCCTTCGAAACGCGACGCAGGAAGTCGATGAGCTGGGCCTGCTCCTGCGGGGAGAGGTCCTTCACCATCGCCTTGTCGTGCGCTTCGATGCGCGGAATCAGTTCATCCAGCAGCTTCTCGCCTTCCGGCGACAGGCGCAGCGCGTAGGACCGGCGGTCGTTCGGCGACGGAGCCCGGATCACCAGCCCGCGCGACTCGAGGCGGTCGATGACCGCGACCATGGTGGAACGGTCGATGCCCACCGCAGCGCCCAGATCGGACTGCGACAGGCCCTCGTTCTCCTTGATCATGATCAGCACGCCGAACTGGCCCGGCGTGATGTCGTGCGGCGCCACGGCGTTCTGAAAGCTCTGGAACACGGCCACCTGCGCCTTGCGCAGATTGTAGCCGACCAACTCGGGCAGCGGGCCCAGAGCCATCTTGCCGGTCTTGCTGGGACGCTGGCGGGTGCGCCGGTCCCCGGAGGTGGAACGGTCGATGTCAGTCAACGGAAGAGCCTAGTTTATTGACTTGTCTATTGGCCGTGTAAAATGCAGGCAAGTGCCACTTTTGTCAGCAAGAACCACGCAATCCATTTCGATTGCATGGCACCCATTCCCGTTACGCATTGGTGCGCTAACGAGTTGGGACCACCTCTAGAGGCAAGAAGTGACCGCGTCCCCCCGCCAACGGGCACGCCTGACGCGGTTGCCCTCAGCCGGTCTTCCCCTGCCGCCTGCGGGATCCGAACAGGAGCTTCCGACGCCCGGTCCCCCCCAGACCGGGCGTCTTCGCGTCCGGGCTTATGCAGAGCGGCCCTGCGCCTCTTCAGGGATTTTCCAGTCTTGGTGGCCGGCTGGCTTTCCGCTAGGTGTTGGGTGCCCAAGCATTCAGCCCAAAGAGAGGCGCGCCATGGCCTACGCCATCCCCTTGTGGACCCAGCCCACCGTTCCGGTCGCCGGTGGCGATCCCTTCCCGGTCCGCCGCATCTACTGCGTCGGCCGCAACTACGCCGCCCATGCGCGCGAAATGGGCGCCGATCCGGACCGCGAGCCGCCCTTCTTCTTCATGAAGCCGGCCGACGCCATCGTCGCCGACGGCAGCACCATCCCCTACCCGCCCAAGACCGCCAACCTGCACCACGAGATCGAACTGGTCGTCGCCATCGGCAAGGGCGGCCGCGACATCCCGGTGGAAAGCGCGCTGGAGCACGTCTACGGCTACGCCGTCGGCCTGGACATGACGCGCCGCGACCTGCAGAACGCGGCCAAGAAGGAAGGCAAGCCTTGGGACATGGGCAAGGGCTTCGACCAGTCCGCCCCCTGCGGCACCATGCGCCGCGCTTCCGACATCGGCCATCCGGACAAGGGCGCGGTGACCCTGTCGGTGAATGGCGAACTGCGCCAGAAGGGCGACCTGTCGGACCTGATCTGGTCCGTGTCGGAAACGATCTCCTACCTGTCGGGTCTCGTGGAGCTTCAGCCGGGCGACCTGATCTACACCGGCACTCCGGAAGGCGTGGCCGCCGTGGTGACCGGCGATAAGCTGGAGGGCGCCGTCGAGGGCGTCGGCACCCTGACCATCACGATCGGGTAAGACACCGGAATGCGCATCGCCACCTGGAACATCAACTCCGTCCGCATGCGGATGGAACTGTTGCTGCGTCTGATCGACGAGACGCAGCCCGACGTGATCTGCCTGCAGGAAACCAAGGTCGTGGACGCGGACTTCCCGTTCGCGCCTCTGACCGACAAGGGCTACGTCCACGCCCATGTGCACGGGATGAAGAGCTACAACGGCGTCGCCATCCTGTCGAAGCTGCCCTTCGGATCGCGCGACGTGCAGCACTGGTGCGAGAAGCAGGACTGCCGACACGCCATCGCCGAACTGCCGGGCGGGGTCGAGCTGCACAGCGTCTACATCCCCGCGGGCGGCGACATTCCGGACCCGGAACAGAACGACAAGTTCGCCCACAAGCTTCAGTTCGTAGACGAAATGACGGAGTGGTGGTCCACCCGGCGCGGCCCGGATCGGCGCATGGTCATGGTCGGCGACCTGAACATCGCGCCGCTCGAAAACGATGTGTGGAACCACAGGGAACTGCTGAAGATCGTCTCCCACACCCCGATCGAGGTGGAGAAGCTGACGGCGATGCAGAATTCCATCGGCTGGGTGGACGCGGTGCGCCACTTCGTTCCGCCGACGGAAAAGCTCTACACCTGGTGGAGCTACCGCGCGAAGGACTGGGCGGCATCAGACCGCGGCCGGCGCCTGGACCACATCTGGGTCACCCCGCCGCTGAAGGACAGCCTGAAGGGCTATCGGATCCTCCGCGACGCCCGCGGCTGGGAACCGAAGCCGTCTGACCATGTCCCGGTGATCGTCGATTTGGACGTTTAAGAACCAAGCGCGCCGAAGATAATTCACCACAAAGACACGAAGGACACAAAGAACGTCACAAAGACTTTCCAATCTCATGGAAGGACTGACGAAGTGCCGAGACGCTCTTTGTGGAATTCTTTGTGTCTTCGTGTCTTTGTGGTGAAATTTTTTCTATTCCGTCAGCGGCACGTTCATCGCCACGACCTCCGGCGTTCCGTCCGCCGCCAGCCGGAAGCGGTGGGCGCAGCCGTCGATAAGCCGGTGTTCGGGCTTGCTCACCATGTCCCAGCCGGTGGCCAGCGCGTAAAGCGCGCGCATGACGCCGTTGTGGGCCACGGCGCCGGTGGCACGGCCGGCGGCGGCCACCTCGGCCAGCCAGGGCTTCAGGCGGTTCTGCACGTCGCGCGGGCTCTCCCCGCCCGGCGCGTGGAAGTCGAGGCCGAGTTGCTCGTGCTCGGCGGTCATGGCGCCGCTCGCCCGCAGGTCGGCCAGCAGGCAGCCTTCCCACTCGCCCCAGTTCATTTCCACCAGCCGGGGTTCCGACTCGGGGTCGAGGCCGAGCAGGTGCGCGGTCTCCCAGGCGCGGCGCTTCGGGCTGGCAACCCAGCGGTAGCCCCGCACGTCCGGCGGCAGGCGCCAGGTTGCGACTCGGGCACGGCCGGCGTCCGACAGCGGCTCGTCCACACTTCCTTGAATGCGGCCGACGGCGTTCCAGGCGGTCGGTCCGTGGCGCAGGATGATCAGATCGGTCATGGCATCCCTGTTAGCACGATGCGGCGGACCAGCCCATCCAGCGTGTGCGTGGCCATGGAAAAGTCATGATCCGCCGCGGCGATGCGGCGCGCGGCTTCGCCATAGGCACGACGGCGGTCGGGGTCGCGCAGCAGCGACTCGACCGCAGCGGCAAAGGCCACCGGATCGCCGACCGGCGGCAGCAGCCCGCTCACCCCATCGCGCACCACGTCCGGCACTCCGCCCGTGCGCCCGGCGACGACCGGCAATCCGGCGGCCTGCGCCTCCAGCAGCGCCATGCCATAGGCCTCGTTGACGGCCGGCCAGACCATCAGGTCGGCGGAAGCATAAAGGGCTGCGAGGTCGGACAGGGTCTGCTGGCCGAGGAAGCGGACGCGACCTTCAAAGCCATTCCCGAACAGCGACTCGACTCGGGAACGGGCGGGGCCGTCGCCGACGATGAGGAGGTGCGGAGTGGGCGCAGGGCTTGCCCCCACCCTTCCCACTTCGTGGGCCCCTTCCCTCCCCCGCTCCGCGGGGGAGGGAGTCAGTGCTTCCGCCAGGATCGCGTAGGAGCGTTCCTTGTCGCCTCCGCGCATCATGCCGACGGCGAGCAGCCAGGGCGCGTCCAGGGGCAGGCCGTGGCGCGCTGCCAGCGCGGCGCGGTGCCGGGCGCGGTCGTCGGCCGCGGCGGCGAAGGGCCGGGTTTCCAGGAAGGGACGCAGGCGCACCAGCCGGCCGGGGTGGTCAAGCAGCGGCAGCACCCCCTCCGCGTCGTGGCCGGCGAGGTTGATGACGGCGGCGGCTTGCCGGATCGCCGACTCGGCGGCGCGGTGGCCGGCGGCGAAGGGGCCGGTCGCACGCTTCGGCGCGAACGAGGCTTCGGCCACCACATAGGGAATGCCGAAGCGACGGGCGACCGCCGGGCCGATCCAGTCCGGGGCCTTGTGGTAGAGGTGATAGGTGAACCACAGGTCCGGCGGCTCGCCGCGCCAGCGCGCGATCAGCCGGTCGGCGCAGCGCGCGCCAAGTACGGCCAACCGCTCCGCCCGGCCGGGGTTGCGCCCGTCGTCCCAGCTGCGCAGGGTGCAGGCGAGCGTGACGTCATGTCCTCCGGCCTCCAGCGCGGCCATGAGGAGCCGCGCCATGCGGCGGTCGCCCGAGGGCACCGGGTGGGTCGGCGCCTTCAGCGGTGCGTAGAAGGCGATGCGCATGCCCGCCTGGGCGCTCCGTGACTGATTAAAGGGTCGGCTTAAAGGATCGGGGCGTCCGGCGCACCGATGACGCGGTTCCGTCCCGCGGCCTTGGCACGATACAGCGCCTGATCGGCGCAGGACAGCATCACGTCCACCGTGCGTTCCCCCCCGCTGGAGGATGGCGCACCGGAGGAGGCCACGCCGATGGACACGGTGAAGCCGATCGGCCCCGCCGCCGTGGACACCAACAGTTCGGTGGTGCGGCGGCGGATGCGCTCCGCCACCATGCGGGCGCCGGCCTTGTCGGTCTCGGGCAGCAGGATGGCGAACTCCTCCCCGCCCATGCGGCCCAGCAGGTCGTTGCCGCGCAGGATGTCCCGGCAGGCGTCGGTGAAGACCCGCAGCGCCTCGTCCCCCACGGCGTGGCCGTGGGTGTCGTTGATGCGCTTGAAGTGGTCGATGTCCATCACCAGCAGGCTGATCGGCCGGCCGTAGCGGCGGGCGCGGGCCACCTCCTGCTCGGCAACGTCGAAGAAATGGCGGCGATTGAAGGCGTTGGTCAGCGGGTCGGTGATCGACAGTTGACGCAACCGCTCCTCGCTCTCCTTCAGGGCCGTCACGTCGTTGATCAGCACATAGATGACCGGCAGGCCGTCCCAGGGCAGCGGCGACATGCTGACCTGCGCGCTGGTCCGCTGCCCGTCCACGGACACCAGCACCCCGTCCTGCGAGCGGACCAGCTCCCGCCCCTGCAGGCAGCGCAGGAAGGCCGCGCGCTGCGCGTCGGTGTCCGCCTCCTCCACGAAGTCGAGGAAGTGGCGCCCGACCAGCGCATCGCCGCTGGCGCCCAGGATGCGCGCGGCTTCCTGGTTGGCGAAGACGATGCCCATTTCCTGGTGGATCAGCAGCCCGGCCGGCAGCAGGTCGAGAAGGTCGCCCAACTTGCTGCGCGTCACCGACAGCTCATGGCTGGTGACGACCGCGTCGGCCCCATCGTCGAAATCGAAGAAGTTGAAGAGTGCCGGAGCGCTGGTGTCGGACAGGGTCGCCATGACGTCTTATTGGTGGCGCGGTTTGCGCACTTTATCGCCTGTCCGTCACCCGTGCAACGCGCAACAGCCCTCCGCATGGACAAAAGGCGTAGGACTCTCCCCGGACGTGAAGCGGGCGAACAGCCGGTCGATTCCCGCCTCGCAGCCGAAGTCGCGGCGCACGCGCGCCGCCCCGGCGTCGCCCAGGGCCGCGCGGCGGAACGGGTCGCGGATCAGCCCCTCCAGCGCCGCGGCCAACGCTTGCGCGTCGTCGGGTTCCACCAGATGGCCGGTGGCGCCGTCCTCGATCAGCTCCGCCACCGCCGCGGCGCGGGTGGACAGGCAGGCCAGCGCCTGCGTCTGCGCCTCCATCAGCACGTTGGGCAGGCCGTCGCGGTCGCCGTCCCGCGCGGTGCGGCAGGGCAGCACGAACAGGTCGGCGCGCCGGTACTGGGCGATCACCGCGTCCTGCGCCCTAGCCCCCAGCCAGTCGATCCGGTCGCTGAGGCCCAGCGCCGCGGCCTGTTCCTTCAGCGCCGGCAGGCGTTCCCCCCCGCCGACATGGACCCAGCGCCAGTGCAGCCCGGCGGGCAGCCGGGCCAGCGCATCGACCATCAGGTCGAAGCCCTTCTTCTCCACCGCCCGCCCGACCGACAGCAGGATCACCGGGTCGGCCGGGTCACCGCCGTCGCGCGGCGGGCGCGCGGCGGGCGGGTCGGGAAAGCGGCTGAAGTCCAGCCCGTGGTACAGCAGCTCCACCCGCCCCGGCTCCGCCGCCAGCGCCTGGAGATGGGCGTGGCCGAAGGCGGTGCAGGTGACGCCCCAGCGCGCCTCCGCCAGCTTTTCCCGCTTCTCCCACTCCGGCGAGGTCCAGATGTCCTTGGCGTGGGCGGAAAAGCTCCAGGGCAGGCCGGTCAGAAGCGCAGCGTAGCGCGCCACGCTGGCCGGAGTGTGCAGGAAATGGGTGTGTAGCCACGTCACATCCGGCGGAAGCTCCGCCGCCAGCACGCAGGCCTGGCCGAAGCGGCGCGCCCGGTTGCGCGTGGGGTCGCGCCGCAGGTCGGCGATCCAGGCGGCCCGCGCCGCCCGCCAGCCGGGCATCCGGCGCGCCACGGCCAGCGCGCGCAGCACGCGCGCCGGTTCCTGGTGCAGGTATTCGGGCAGGTAGGCGACGGCCGCCGTCACGCGGCGGTTCAGCTCGTGCACCGCCTTGTCGGTGGGTTGACGCAGGCTGACGATGACTTGACGCAAGCCCCGCCGTTCCAGCCCCAGAACCTCCTGCGCGATGAACGTCTCGGACAGGCGCGGCCAGCCCTTGACGATAACCGCAACGGTCATGCGTCAGCCCCCGGCGGCCAGCCGGCGTTCCGGCTGACTGTCGACCGCCGCCGCCAGTTGCTGCGCGGACAGCGGCAGATGCCGCCCGGCAAGGCGGTTGACGCTGTCCAGCCCGTCCAGCAGGCCGGGCACGACGACGGAGGACGGTAGCGGCTGCCAGGGCAGCCGGCGCAACGCCGTCGCCATGGCCTGGGCGTCGCGAACGCCGTCGTCCATCAGGACGGAGACCAGCCCCAGTTCCTGCGCGCGTGCGGCGCGGATGGTCTGTTCCCGCCGCGGCGTTTCACGTGGAACGATCAGCGCCTTCTTGTCGAAGGACAGGATCTCGCAAAAGGTGTTGTAGCCGCCCATGGCGACCACGCCGATGGCCCCCTGCATCAGCCGTTCGATCCGCGCCTCGAAGGCGGTCGCCTCGACCTTCGGCAGCGCCTCGGCCCGCGCCAGGAACTCCGCCTGGAGGTCGGGCTGCATGAAGGGGCCGAACACCAGCACGGCGCGGTAGGGCAGTTCCGGATCGCTCTCGTAGGCGCGCAGGACCCAGTCCACCAGCGCCTCGCCATCCCCGCCGCCGCCAGCGGTGACCAGGATGTAGGGTTCCTCCGGCACGCCCGCACCGTGGGACGGCGCTGTCGGGGCGGTGCGGTGCAGGTAGCCGGTGTAGACCATCTTGGCGCGCACCGATTCCGGCACGTCGATGCCCTCCAACGGGTCGCAGATCTGCGGCAGGCCGTAGACCCACAGCTCGTCGTACAGGTTCTCCAGCGCCGGCAGGACCTTCTTGCGCTCCCATTCCGGGGCGAGGAGGGCCGGCTCGTCCATCACGTCACGCAGGCCCAGCACCAGCGGCACGCCGTGGCGCTTCAGGTCCTCCAGCGTCTCGCGCACCTCGCCGCGCAGGCCCAGCGGTTCCTTGTCCACGATGAACAGGTCGGGCTGGTAGACCTCGGCCGTGTGGCGGATCAGCGAGGCCCGCATGGCCAGGATCTCGTCGATGTCAAGGTGCAGGTTCAGCGCTGTGTATTCGCCGTTGCGCAGCTTGATCACGCCGGGGATGCGGACGAAGTCGACCCGCGCCCGGAAGTCGAAGCTGCCGACGATGGGCGATCCGGAAAGGATCAGGACCGACAAGTTGCTGTAGCGTTCCACCAGCGCGTGCGCGATGGCCCGGCAACGGCGGAGATGGCCCAGCCCGAACGTGTCGTGGCTGTAGATGAGCACGCGGCCTGAGGACGGACGATCGCTCATGAGCTTCCTTCCCCTTTTCTCTGGCCGCAGCATGCTCGATGGACGGGAGCGGGTCATGCTGCCTTTGCGGTTCTAACAGATGGTCGGCACGGGGACCATGCGGATAGATGGCATACGAACCATGATCCGGATAGTGAAACCATGAACTTGGCGGGAGCCGTCGGACCGGCCATGTAGTGGCGTTGTGTTTGGCGCCTTGGCGGCAGAGGGGGTAAGGTTTCTGCCTGCTCTGCGCGCCGGCGTCCCCTCGCGTAGAATGGCGCCATGGAATCCAGCATCTTTCGATTCATCCTTCGGCACAGCGCCCGTCAGCAAATCGTGCTGACCATCATGACCCTGGCGTCGTTCCCGTTCCTGTACGCTTCGCTGGACCTGCCGAAGCGGATCGTCAACGAGGCGATCGCGGGAAAGAAGGTGCCCGAGTCCTTCTTCGGCTTCCATGTGGATCAGGTAACGTACCTGTTCGTGCTGTGTGGTTTGTTCCTGACCTTGGTGCTGGTGAACGGCTGGTTCAAGTACGTCATCAACACCTACAAGGGTCGGTTGGGCGAGCGGATGCTGCGGCGCCTGCGCTATGAGTTGTACGTGCGCGTTTTGCGGTTTCCCCTGCCGCGGTTCCGGAAGATGTCGGCGGGTGAAATCATCCCGATGATCACCGCGGAGGTTGAACCGCTGGGCGGCTTCATCGGCGATTCCATCGCCATTCCTGTGTTCCAGGGCGGCACGCTTCTGGTCTACATCGCCTTCATCTTCATCCAGGACCCGGTGCTGGGCGCGGCGGCCGTGTCGCTCTATCCCTTCCAAGGTTGGCTCATTCCTCGGTTGCAGCGCAAGGTCAACCAGCTCGGCAAGCAGCGCGTACGTGCCATGCGCCAAATCGCTGACCGCATCGGCGAAACCGTTTCCGGCATCCAGGAGGTGCATACCCACGACACCGCCGCTTGGCATCTGGCCGATGTCAGCCACCGTCTGGGAGACGTCTACGACATTCGGTTCGAGATCTATCAACGAAAGTTCTTTGTAAAATTCTTGAACAATTTCATCAACCAATTAACGCCGTTTTTCTTCTATTCCATCGGCGGCTATCTGGTGATTCATGGACGGTTGTCGTTCGGCGCGCTGGTCGCGGTGCTGGCCGCCTACAAGGACCTTGCCGCCCCCTGGAAGGAGCTGCTGGACTGGTACCAGCAGAAGGAAGACAACCGCATCAAGTACGAGCAGGTGGTGGAGCAGTTCCACGTGGCCGACCTGCTGGATGACCGCCTGCTGAACGAGGAGGAGGACATTCCCCTGCGCGGCAACCTGGCCTTCCGCAACGTCGGCTTCGGTGAAGACGGCGGGACCGGCGTGCTGGAGGGGATCAACTGCGACATCCCGCTGGACGGCCACACCGCCGTGGTCGGCATCGGCTCCGGCCGGGACGAACTGGCGCAGCTGACGGCCCGCGTGCTGCTGCCGTCCTCCGGCCAGATCCGCCTGGGCGAGTGCGACTACACCACCCTGCCGGAAAGCGTGACCGGCCGCCATGCCGCCTATGTGGGCGCCACGCCCTACCTGTTCTCCGCCTCGCTGTACGACAATCTGGTTTACGGCCTGCGCCACCGCCCGATCCGGCCCGGCGAGCACGGAGAGGAACCGGCCGAACGCCGCCGGCGCCGCGTCGCGGAGTCCATGCTGTCCGGCAACACCACCTTCGACGTGCACGCGGACTGGATCGACTACGCCGCCGCCGGTTGCGACGGGCCGACCGACTTGAAGGAACGGATCTTCCGCGTTCTGGCCATGGTGAACCTGGACGACGATGTCTACACGATGGGCCTCAGCCGCACCGTCGATCCGGACAAGCGGCCGGAAGTCGCCACCCGCGTGATGGAAGCCCGCGAGGCGATGCGCGCGATGCTGGCGGAAAACCGTGATCTCGGCGGGCTGGTCGAACGGTTCGACCCCGCGCGCTACACCATGAACGCCAGCGTCGCGGAGAACCTGCTGTTCGGCACCCCGGTCGGCCCGACCTTCCAGCCCGACGCGCTGGCCTCCAACCCCTACGTGCTGTACGTGCTGGACAAGGTCGGCCTGACCGACCGCTTCCTGGAGATCGGCCAGAAGGTGGCCGAGACGATGGTCGAGCTGTTCGCCGGCCTGCCGCCCGGTCACGAGTTCTTCGAACGCTTCTCCTTCATCAGCTTCGCCGAGTTGCCGGAGTACCAGACCATCCTGGCGCGCATCGCGAAGGAGGGGCTGGCCGCCCTGCGGCCGGAGGAGCGTACGCGCCTGATGTCCCTGCCCTTCCGCCTGATCCCCGCCCGTCACCGACTGGGCCTGATGACGCCCCAGATCGAGGAGCGGCTGCTGGAGGCCCGGCGCGTCTTCGCCGCCGACCTGCCGGTCGACCTGCGCGGTGCCGTCGCCTTCTTCGATCCGGACACCTACAACGCGGCGGCCAGCATCCAGGACAACATCCTGTTCGGAAAGCTGGTCTACGGGCAGGCCCAGGTGCACACGAAGGTGGGGCGCATCGTGGCGGAGCTGGTGGACCGCCTGCACCTGCGCGAAACCGTCATCGAGGTGGGGCTGGACCACCCCGTCGGCGTCGCCGGGTCCCGCCTGTCGGCCGCCCAGCGCCAGAAGGCGGCGCTGGCCCGCGCGATCCTGAAGCGGCCGGACGTTCTGGTGCTGAGCGAGGCGACCAGCGGCCTGGACACCACCAGCCAGAACAGGGTGCACGCCGCCGTCATGGACGAGCGGAAAGGCTGTGGACTCGTCTGGGTCCTTCACCGTGCCGCCTTGGCACGCGCCTTCGACCGAGTCATTGTGCTAAAAGACGGACGTATTGCCGAACAAGGACGTTTCGAGGATTTGTGCAGACCCGGCACGTTGCTTCATGAACTGATGTCGGCCGAATAGGCTGGCCGGCCAGGAGGAGAGGGCTTACGGCATGACCATCGCCGAGGAAGTCGAGTGCTTGCGGAGAATTCCGCTGTTCGCGAATGTCGAAACCTCCAAGCTGAAGCTGCTTGCCTTCACCAGTGAGCGGATGAACTTCAAGGCCGGTGACGTCCTGTTCCGTCAGGACGAGATGGGGACCTGCGCCTACATCCTTCTGAACGGCGACGCGGAGGTGGTGGTCAGCGGCCCCGGCGGGCCGCTCGCCGTCGCCACGCTGGGCGCCAACGAAATCGTCGGCGAGATCGCCATCCTCTGCGACGTGCCCCGCACCGCCACCGTCCAGGCCGTCACCGACCTGGACACGCTGTGCGTGCCCAAGGACCATTTCCTGCAAATGATCACCGACTTCCCGCAGATGGGCCTGGAAATCATGCGCGTCCTGGCCCACCGCCTGGAAAAGACCACCCTGCGCCTGCGCGAAGTCCTGAGCGGGCATGCATAAAACGTGCGCTCTTGCCCCGATCAATGATGCATGGTCATGTATTAACCACAAAGACACAAAGGCACAAAGAACTTCACGAAGATTTTCTGGATCACAGCGCGCATCAGATGAGCTGGGCGCCTTTGTGACTGTCTTTGTGCCCTTTGTGTCTTTGTGGTAAAAAAACTTCCCATCAGCAAAGCTTCCCGTTCATGCGCATCCTCTTCCACGTCCAGCATCTGCTCGGGATCGGGCATGACCGACGCGCGGCGCTGATCGCACGGGGGCTATCCGCGGCCGGGATGCAGGTCACGGTGCTGCGGGGCGGGCATCCGGTGCCAGGCATCGACTACGGGCCGGCGGCCATCGTCCAGCTTCCGCCCGCGCGGTCCGCCGACGAGACCTTCAAGACGCTGCTGGACGAGCACGGCCGGCCCATCGACGACGCGTGGCGCGCCCGGCGGCGGCAGGCGGTGCTCGACGCCTTTCACCGCGTCCGGCCCGACGTGCTGCTGGTGGAGTCCTTCCCCTTCGGCCGGCGCGCCTTCCGGTTCGAGCTGCTGCCCATGCTGGAGGCCGCCCGCGCTGCGGGTGTCGTCACCGCCTGCTCCGTGCGCGACATCCTGGTCGCCAAGGCCAACCCGGAGCGGTTGGAGGAAACCGTCGCGACGGTCGAGCGTCTGTTCGACCGCGTGCTGGTGCACGGCGACCCGGACCTGATCCCGTTCGAGGCCACCTTCCCCGCCGCGGCGCGCATCGCCGGCCGCATCCGCTACACCGGCTATGTCGCCGCCCCGCCCCCGGCCGTGGAGGCGGAGGGTGCGGACGGGCTGGACGAAGTCGTCGTTTCGGTCGGCGGCGGGGCGGTCGGGCTGCCGCTGCTGCGCGCGGCGCTGGCCGCCCGCGCGATGACCCCGGCGCGGGACGCCCGTTGGCGCCTGCTGGCCGGGCCGGACGTGCCGGAGCAGGCGCTACGCGCCCTAACGGCCGATTGTCCGCTTGGCGTCGTGGTAGAGCGCGCGCGGCCGGACTTCCCCGCCCTGCTCCGCCGCTGCCGGCTGTCGATCAGCCAGGCCGGCTACAACACTGTGCTGGATCTGCTTCAAGTCGGCTGCCGCGCCGTGGTCGTGCCCTTCGCCGCTGGCAATGAGACCGAGCAGGCCACCCGCGCCCGCCTGCTGGAGCGGCGCGGCCGGCTGGTCGTCGTGGAGGAAGCCGGCCTGACCCCGCATTCCCTGGCCGAAGGGGTGACTCGGGCGCTTGACCTGCCGCCACCACCGGTGATTCCCGTCCGGATGGACGGCGCCGCCGGCACGGCGCGCCTTCTGGTCGAGGCCATAGACCGCTAAACCAATCGAGACGCTTGGATTTTTGGTTGGCACGGGCCATGCTGGGGCCAGCTCAGCCACCGCAATCCCGAGATGTCCAAAAGCGCCTCCATCAGCCTTTCCCGTGCCGATTGGGCCCGTGCCGATTGGGGCGATCTGGTTGCCGAACTGGACGCCTGGGCCGGTGCGCGCCGCACCGCCACCTTCTGGTGGCGCGACGACGACGCCGTTGCCCCCACGCCGGAACTGGCGCGGATGACCGCCTTGTCCGACACGACGGCTGTGCCATTGGCGCTGGCCGTCATCCCGGCGGAGGTCGATCCGACGCTCGTCGAGGTTGTGGAGCGGAGCCCCGCCGTCAGCGTGCTTCAGCACGGCTGGTCGCATCGCAACCACGCCGCACCGCCCGCGAAGAAGTGCGAGCTGGGCGCCGACCGCCCCGCGCGGGCCGTGTTGGCGGAGCTGGCCGAGGGCAAAGCGGTGCTGGAGCGGCTGTTCGGGCCGCGCGCCCTGCCCGTGCTGGTCCCGCCCTGGAACCGCATCGCACCCGGCATCGCAGAAGGTCTGGCGGAGCTGGGCTTCGTGGGCCTGTCCACCTTCGCCCCACGCCACTTGACACACCCCGGCCTCGCTTGTGTCAACACGCACATCGACCCGATCGCCTGGCACGACGGAAAGCGCTTCCTCGGCGAAGGGGAATCGCTGGGCATGACCGTCGCGCATCTGCGCGCCCGTCGGCTGGGCACGGTTGACACAACCGAGGCCACCGGCCTGTTGACGCATCATCGCGTGATGGACAGCGAAACCTGGAGCTTCACGGAGCGTTTCCTGTCCGCGACCCTGCGTCACCCGGCGGCCGCGTGGCTGCCGGCATCGGCCCTGTTCGCAGACTTTTCTGGAGCCCACTGAATGGCCGAGGTTCTGCGCTATCCCTCCGGCGTGCTGCTCGGCGACTATGCCCGAGCGGCGGCTGGGCTGGCGCTGACCATCCTGCCGCTGGCGCTGGTGCAGGTCACCCCATGGATCGCCGGGCCGCTGGCGCTCTGCGCGCTGCTGTTCGCGGTCTTCGCCGCGCGCACCGTCCAGCGCCAGTTGACCCGCGTGACGGTGGACGAGGACGCCGTGCGGTCCGAAGGGCCGCTGGGCGCCGTGGTCCGCTGGGACGATCTGTCGGGCCTGCGGCTGCGCTATTACGCGACGAAGCGCGGCCGGGACGACGGCTGGATGCAGGCCACATTGAGCAGTCCCGGAGGACGTATCCGGATCGATTCGAACCTGGACGGCTTTGACGCGGTGATCGAGCGGGCCGTCGCCGCCGCGCGACGGAACGGCGTGCCGCTGAACCCGGTCACCATGGACAACCTGCTGGCGCTGGGCATCGACCCGCCCGAGCCCCTGGAACACCCGGAAAGCAAAGCCTCCGAGGGACCGGTATCATGAGCCGCACGCTGCTCCGGGTAGAGGACCTGAAGGTCGACTTTCACGTTCCGGGCGGCGTGGTCAGCGCGGTGCGCGGCGTCTCCTTTCGGGTGCGGGCGGGCTCGACCGTCGCGCTGGTGGGCGAGTCCGGTTCCGGCAAGTCGGTGGCGGCGCAGTCGATCCTGCGCATCCTGCCCCGCTCCGCCGCCATCACCGGCGGGCGCATCCTGTTCGACCCCCAGGCTTTCAATGGGGACGAGGCCGGCAACGGCAATGGAAATAATGTCCATGGCCCCATCGACATCGCCAGCCTGAAGGCCGACGGCAAGACGATGCGGGATCTGCGCGGCGGCCGCATTTCCATCATCTTCCAGGAGCCGATGACCTCCCTATCGCCGCTGCACACCATCGGCGATCAGGTGAGCGAGGCCGTGCGGCTGCACCAGCGGGTGACCGCCAAGCAGGCCCTCGCCCTGGCCGAGGACATGCTGCGCCGGGTGCGCTTTCCCGACCCTCGCCGAGCGCTCGACACCTACCCGTTCGAACTGTCAGGCGGCCTGCGCCAGCGCGCCATGATCGCGATGGCGCTGGTCTGCCGCCCCGCCCTGCTGATCGCCGACGAGCCGACCACCGCGCTGGACGTCACCATCCAGGCGCAGATCCTGAAGCTGATCAAGGATTTGCAGGCCGACCTCGGGATGGCCGTGCTGCTGATCACCCACGACCTGGGCGTGGTCGCCAACCTCGCCGACGAGGTGGTGGTGATGCACCGCGGCCGGGTCATGGAATCCGGCACGCGGGAAGACATCTTCGCCGACCCCCGCCACCCCTACCTGAAGGCGCTGCTGCGCGCCGTCCCGCGCTTCCATATGGCGCCCGGCGAGCGGCTGATGCCGATCCGCTCCATCACATCCAAGGGCGGCAGCCTGCTGGAAAAGGACCATCAGCCCTGGCCCCCCGGCGCGGACGAGGCCGGCCCCCTGCTGGCGGTGGAGGACATCTGCAAGCGCTACGGCGCGCGCAAGGCCGGCTGGTTCGGCGCCAAGGCCGGGGCCGGCACGCTGGCCGTGGACGACGTCAGCTTCACCATCGAACGCGGGGAATGCGTCGGACTGGTCGGCGAGTCCGGCTGCGGCAAGACGACCCTGTCCAAGATCCTGATGCGGGCGCTGACGCCGGACCGCGGCGCCGTCCGCTTCAACGACCACGGGCGGATCGTCGACGTGCTGGGTTTGCAGGGCAAGGATCTGACGACCTTCCGCCGCAAGGTGCAGTTCGTCTTCCAGGACCCCTACGGCTCGCTGAACCCGCGCATGACCGTCTACGACATCATCGCGGAGCCGCTGGTCATCCACGGCATCGGCAACGAGGCCGAGCGGATGGCCCGCGTGAAGGAACTGATGGGGCTGGTCGGGCTGGACGCGCGGCACCTGAAACGCTACCCGCACAGCTTCTCCGGCGGCCAGCGCCAGCGCATCGGCATCGCCCGCGCCCTGGCTCTGCGGCCGGAACTGCTGCTGCTGGACGAGCCGGTGTCGGCGCTGGACGTGTCCATCCAGGCGCAGGTGCTGAACCTGCTGAAGGACCTGAAGGAGCGCCTGGGCCTGACCTACCTGTTCGTCAGCCACAATCTGGCGGTGGTGGACTACATGGCCGACCGCATCCTGGTCATGTGCCGCGGCCGCATCGTCGAATCCGCCCCGCGCGAGGCGTTGTTCCGCAACCCGATCCACCCCTACACCCGCGCCCTGCTGGCCGCCGTGCCGGAACCGGACCCCAACCGCCCGCTGTCCCTGACCGATCTGGAGGAAGGCCGCGCCTCCGACCCTGCGCGCTGGCCGGCCCCCTTCACCATCGACGCCGACCACCAGCCGCATCTGGTGGACCTGGGCAACGGCCACTGCGTGCGCGCCGATGCGTCGGTGCGCGTCAAGGAGGTGGCGTAATGGCCAAGCCTGCCCTCCTCGCCCTCGCCTTCCTGGCGCTAACCGCCTTCACCGGCGTCGAGACGCCGATGCTGGAGAACGCCGTCGCTGCCGGCACGCTTCCGCCGGTCAGCGAGCGGCTGCCGGCGGAGCCGTCCGTGGTGCCGATGGACTGGGCGTGGCAGAAGCCGGGGCGGCATGGCGGCGACCTGGACGTGCTGATGGCGCGGGTGAAGGACACCCGGCTGATTTACGTCTACAGCTACGCCCGGCTGGTCGCGCTGACCCCCGACCTGCGCATCGTCCCGGACATCCTGGAAAAGGTCGAGCAGAGCGACAGTAAGGTCTTCACCTTCCATCTGCGGCGCGGGCACCGCTGGTCGGATGGCCAGCCCTTCACCACCGAGGATTTCCGCTACTGGTGGGAGGACATGGCCACCAACCCCAAGCGCTATCCCGGCGGCCCGCCGTCGGAGATGCTGGTGGGCGGCGAGCGCCCGAAGGTGGAGATCCTGGACGAGGTCACCGTCCGCTATTCCTGGAGCCGTCCAAACCCCAACTTCCTGCCCATGCTGGCGGGCGCCAAGCCGGTCGAGATCTACGCGCCGTCCCATTACCTGAGGCAGTTCCACCCCCGCTACACGGATGAGGCGACGCTGAAGAAGCGGGTCGAGGCCGCGCACCAGAAAAGCTGGCAGCAGCTTCACAACCGCATGGACAACCTGACGGAGTTCGACAATCCCGACCTGCCCACCCTTCAGCCCTGGATGCCGATGACCGCCCCGCCGGCGGAGCGCTTCATCTTCGTGCGCAATCCCTTTTACCACCGCGTGGACCCGGAGGGGCGGCAGTTGCCCTACATCGACCGCGTCGTCATGACCGTGGCCGATTCCAAAATCATCCCGGCCAAGACCGGGGCCGGCGAAAGCGACCTTCAGGCGCGGTACCTGCGGTTCGACAACTACACCTTCCTGACGCAGGGGGCGAAGCGCAACGGCTACCGGGTGAAGCTGTGGCGGACAGGGATCGGGGCGCAAATGGCGCTGTTCCCCAACCTGACCTGCAACGACCCGGTGTGGCGAAACCTCAACCGCGACGTCCGCTACCGCCGCGCGCTGTCGATGGCCATCGACCGGGATGAGTTGAATCAGGTCGTCTATTACGGCCTCGCCACCCCATCCAACAACACGCTGCTGGAGGCCTCGCCCCTGTGGAAACCGGAATACCGGGACCGCTGGGCGGAGTTCGACGTCCGCCAAGCCAACCGGCTGCTGGACGAGATCGGCCTGACCAAGCGCAACGTGAACAACGTGCGCCTGCTGCCTGACGGCCGCCCGCTGGAGATCGTCGTGGAGACGGCGGGCGAAAGCACGGAGGAGACCGACGCGCTGGAGCTGATCGCCGACAGCTGGCGGCGCATCGGCGCGCGGCTGTACATCCGCTCGTCCCAGCTGGACGTGTTCCGCAACCGCATCTTCGCGGGCGAGACCTGCATGTCCATCGCCCGCGGGCTGGACGACGCCATCGCCACCGCTGATATGAGCCCGGCGGAAATGGTGCCGGTCGATCAGGCCAAGTACCAGTGGCCGAAATGGGGCCAGTTCTACCAGACCATGGGGAAGGACGGCGAACGCCCCGACCTGCCCGCGGCGCGGGAGCTGCTGGACGCCTACCACGCCTGGCAGTCCGCGACGGACGAGGCCGGCCGTGCCGCGGCGTGGCAGCGCATCCTGTCCATCAACGCCGATCAGGTCTTCACCATCGGCACCATCGCCGGCGTGCCCCAGCCCGTGGTCGCCCGCCAGACCTTGCGCAATGTCCCGGCCGAGGGCCTGTTCAACTACGACCCCGGCGCGCATTTCGGCATGTACCGCCCCGACACCTTCTGGTTCGAGGCGAAGGAGTGAGGCCATGCTGGGCTATGTGATCCGCCGCATCCTCATCATGATCCCCACGCTGCTGGCCATCAGCGTGATCACCTTCGTCATCATCCAGCTTCCGCCCGGCGACTATCTCACCTCGATGATCAATGAGATGCAGAGCCGGGGCGAGAGCATGGACCAGGGGCGGCTCGCCATGCTGCGGGAAATGTACGGGCTCGACCGGCCCATGTACGAGCAGTACGCCTACTGGCTGGCCGGCATGCTGCGCGGGGACTTCGGCTATTCCTTCGAATACAATCTGCCGGTGTCGGACGTGGTGGGCGATCGTCTGGTGCTGACGGCGGTGATCTCCGTCGCGACCATCATCTTCATCTGGGGGGTGTCCTTCCCCATCGGCATCTATTCGGCGACCCACCAGTACAGCATGGGCGACTACGCCCTTACTTTCCTGGGCTTCCTGGGACTCGCCGTGCCGAATTTCCTGCTGGCTCTGGTGCTGCTGTATTTCGCCAACGTGTGGTTCGGCACCTCCATCGGCGGGCTGATGGATCCGCACTATCTCGGCCAGCCCTGGAGCTGGGGCAAGGCGATGAGCGTGCTGGAGCACATGTGGATTCCGGTCATGGTCATCGGCACCTCGGGCACCGCGGCGATGATCCGCCGCCTGCGCGCCAACCTGCTGGACGAGCTGCACAAGCCCTACGTCGTCACCGCGCGGGCCAAGGGGCTGCCCCCCGGCCGGGCGCTGCTGAAATACCCGCTGCGCGTGGCGCTGAACCCCTTCATCTCCGACATCGGCAACCTGCTGCCGCACATCGTGTCGGGCGCCGCCGTCGTGTCGGTGGTGATGTCGCTGCCGACCACGGGGCCGATGCTGCTGCAGGCGCTGCGCAGCCAGGACATGTATCTGGCCGGGTCCTTCCTGATGTTCCTGGCGGTGCTGACGGTCGTAGGCGTGTTCCTGTCGGACCTCGCGCTGGCCGCCCTTGATCCCCGCATCCGCCTGGGCGGAGGCACCAGCCGATGAGCGACATCGCCCCCAACCGTCTGGCACCCGACCGCCTGCCCCATCATATCGACACCGCCCCCTGGGATCCGGAGGAGGTGGAGCACCTGTCGGCGGAGCAGGAACGCTTCACCATGGCCTCGCAATGGCGGATGGTCTGGTGGAAGCTGCGGCGCCACCAGCTGGCCGTGATCTCGGGCGCGATCCTGCTGCTGCTCTACGCCTCCACCCTCGTGACGGAGGTGCTGGCGCCCTACGCGGTGGACAGCCGCCATTCCCGCTTCATCCACGCGCCCCCGCAGGCCGTGCACCTGTTCCACGAGGGCAGCTTCGTCGGCCCCTTCGTCTACGGCTACCGCTACCACCTGGACCTGGACACGCTGAGGCGGGAGTACACGCCCGACCCGGCGAAGGTGCAGCCGATCCGCTTCTTCTGCCGCGGTGATCCGTACCAGTTCTGGGGGCTGGTGGAGACCGACTGGCACCTCGCCTGCCCGGCGGAGGGCGGCACGATGTTCCTGCTGGGCACCGACCGGCTGGGGCGCGACCTGCTGTCACGCATCATCTACGGCACGCGCATCTCGCTGACCATCGGCCTGATCGGCATCACGGTCAGCTTCGTGCTGGGGATCATCATCGGCGGCATCGCCGGCTATTACGGGGGCTGGATCGACAACCTGATCCAGCGCCTGATCGAGATCATCCGCTCCTTCCCGGAGCTGCCGCTGTGGATGGCCCTGTCCGCCGCCCTGCCCGTCACCTGGAACCCGATCTTCGTCTATTTCGGGATCACCGTGATCCTGGGCCTGCTGGAATGGACCGGGCTGGCCCGCGCCGTGCGGTCCAAGCTGCTGGCCTTGCGCGAGGAGGATTTCACCACCGCCGCCCAGCTGATGGGCGCCAGCCCCGCCCGCATCATCGGCCGCCACCTGCTGCCGAGCTTCATGAGCCACCTGATCGCGTCTGCGACCCTGGCCATCCCCGGCATGATCCTGGGCGAAACCGCCCTCTCCTTCCTGGGCCTGGGCTTGCGCCCGCCAATCACCAGCTGGGGCGTGCTGCTGACCGAGGCGCAGAACATCAACGTGGTCGCGCTGTACCCCTGGCTGATGCTGCCAGTGGTGCCGGTGATCATCACCGTGCTGAGCTTCAACTTCCTCGGCGACGGGCTGCGGGACGCGGCGGATCCTTACCGCTAAACTCAAGACTCTGTTCAGTCTGAAGCCACCACAGAGACACGGAGACACAGAGAAAATGCCCTCTGTGTCTCCGTGTCTCTGTGGTGATTTTACTGCCCGGCCATCGGGGAAGCTTCAAACGGATCCAACCTAAAGCCCGATCAGGGCTTCTTCTTCGACGCGGCCGGGGCAGGCTGCTCCTTGAGCTGGGCCAGCACGTAGCGGACGCGGGACAGGTCGGCTTCGGTCTTGGAAGATGGAGGGGCGGCGGGCGGAAGAGCGGCGGTCTGCACGGGCGCGGCCTTCGCGTTGGCCTTGGCCTTGGACGCCTTTGCGACCGGTGCCGGCTTTTCGGGCGCCGCCTCCGCAACCTCGGTCTTTGCAGCGGCGGGCTTACGCGGCGCGGTCGCCCGCGCTTCCAGGATGGCCGGCGTGCTCCGCGGCTCACCGCCCTTCGGCGTCCAGGTGCGGAAGGGGCCGGTGTCCACATGGACGTGGCCGGTGTGCGCGTACATGGCGTAGCCGCCGCGCTGCATGGCCGCGGCCTCGTCGGCGATGCGGCGGGGGGCGACGCCGGGGATGTAGATGTCCGCCGCCTGTCCGCGCATGTGGTAGCTGTGCTCCGCCACGTTCGGGTTGGTGCGGGCCAGCGCCACGTTGGTCGCCTGGGAGCGGAAGCCGGAGGTGATGTGGATCGGCGTGTCGGGGGACGCGCCGCAACGCTCGCGAAGCTCCACCAGCATGTCCACCAGCGCCGGATCGACGGGCACCACCTCCCCGCTGCGGCGGTCGCGGAACAGCGTGGCGATCTGCTGCAACGCCTCCCGGTCGTAGCCGTCGGAGCGCCGGTAGACGACGCTGACCGTCTCGCCGCTGGCCGGATGGTGCAGGGTGATCGACCGGGGCTGGTCACTCACCGTCACCTGTGGCGCGGGAGTGGACGCACATCCCGCCAGGAAACCGCCCGCGAGCATGCCTAAAGACGACAGACGCAAAACAGACCGTATCATGATCCCCAGAGTTCCCCCTGCGGTTGCACGCGGTCTTGATTACCATAATTGTCACAAGACTTGGCAGTGACAAGTCACCATGGGACGGCCGGTTCGCCTTGCCCGTGGCTGAAAAACATCACTGACCGTTGTCATATGCCATCGCTGCGGGAAACCCTTCCCGGATCAGGGGCTCTGCTTCCGCAGGCTTCAAAGCGGCAGGGTCATCCCTTCGCGGGCGACCAGCGTGCCGGGGCGCAGGGCCTCGGCGGCGGCGGCGATGACATCCAGGTCCGCGTCGGTGCGCTTCGGGTCGTGGTGGAAGACGACGGCACGGCCCACCCCGGCCGCGTCGGCCAGCCGCAGGCATTCCTGCCACGTCGAATGGCCCCAGCCGACATGGGCCGGGTATTCCTCGTCGGTGTAGGTGCAGTCGTAGATCAGCAGGTCGGCGCCGCGCACCAGCTCCACGATGGCGGCGTCGCGCCCTTCGGCCGGATGCTCCGTGTCGGTGACGTAGCACAGGCTGCGCCCGGCGAACTCCACCCGGTAGCCAACGGCCCCGTCGGGATGGTTCAGCGGCCCGGTCCGTACGGTGACGCCCGGCTTCGGATGCAGCGTTTCGCCGCAGGTGAAGTTCCGGAACGCGCAGTCGGCGCGGAAGATCTCCACCGGAACCGGGAACAGCGGCGTGGCCATCATGCATTGGAGGACGGATCGGATCGTCCGATCCGGCTGCAAATGCCCGGCCCAGATGCGCACCGAACTGGCGGCGTCGAAGACCGGCGCGAAGAACGGCAGGCCACAGATGTGGTCCAGGTGGCTGTGGGTCAGCAACAGGTCGGCATCGACCGCCCCCTGGCGCATCAGCGCCTCCCCCAGCGGGCGGATGCCGGTTCCGGCGTCCAGGATCAGCAGGGCGTCGCCGCAGCGCACCTCGATGCAGGGCGTGTTGCCACCGTAACGCACGGTGTCCGGACCGGGAGACGCAATGCTTCCGCGAACGCCCCAGAAGCGCACGGTAAATCCCGACGACGCGGCGCCGGTATTGGAAACGGTGGATGCCGTCATGACGCTACCAATTTGGCGGTACGCTTTTCGTGAGTCGAGTGAAAAGCACTCTTTTGGTAGACGTGTGGACCCTGTGCTTTGTGTCGAAAATTGCAATCTGCCCACCCCCGCGGAGCCACTCCGACCGCTTCGGGCGAGCCATTTCGGGTGGCATGACCCCGGCGGGCTAAAGGGAATGACACGCACCACCATCAATATGTGGAGGTGCTGAATCCAATAAGATGTGGTAGCTTGCCGCCAATTCGCCCATCGATGCCGCCCATCGATGCGATGAAACGCCTCCGGACCCGATTGACGGCCGATTGACGGATGGATCCTGACAAGCTCGCCAAAGTCCTCGCCATGGCCGAGTCGGACCATCAGGGCGAGGCGCTGTCCGCGCTGCGCGCCGCCCGCATCATGCTGGCGCGGGCCGGCCTGTCCTTCCGCGATCTGGCCCGCGGCGCCCGCCCCACCCCGGCCGCCGAGCCCTCCCCGTCCGCCGCTTCGGCGCCGCCCGACCGTCCGCCGCCGCCCGACCAGCTCGTCCAGGGCCTGCGCCGGCAGGTGCGGGATCTGGAGCTGGAGGTCGCCGGGCTGAAGCGCCAGCTGGAGAAATCCAGCGGCGACATGGAGCGGCAGCGCGAGGAGGTGGACCGCTGGCGCACGCTGGCCCGCGAAACCGCCGAAAAGCTGTGGGACCTGGGCAAGGCGCTGGAGCGCAAGCACAGCCGCCACGCCAGCGCCGACAAGCGCCGCGCCATCCTGGACCTGTTGCAGGACCCGGGCAGCGCCCTGCTGGCCGACCACGAAATCGCGCGGCGCGTCGGCACCTCGCCGAAGCTGGTGGCGCACTGGCGGCGGCGGCTCGCCATCGTCGGGCGGAAGATCCGGCTGTTGCCGGTGGTGCCGCGCGGACGCGGCCTGTGGGGCGGCGGCCACCAGCGGCACGGCGTGGCGCTGAACGGCCCGCGGCGGCGCTGGATGGGTTATCCGGTGGCCATCACCATTTCCGACCGGTCCGGGCCGGACCGGCATCAGGGCACCCGTCAGGGCACGAGGCGGTAGCCCCCGGGCTCGGTCACCAGGATTTCGGCGTTGGAGGGGTCGCGCTCGATCTTCTGGCGCAGGCGATAGACGTGTGTTTCCAGCGTGTGGGTGGTGACGGCGGCGTTGTAGCCCCACACCTCGCCCAGCAGGGTTTCGCGCCCGACCACCGCGTCGCCGGCCCGGTACAGATACTTCAGGATCGCCGTTTCCTTTTCGGTCAGGCGGATCTTGCGGTTCTTCCCTTCTTCCAACAGCAGCTTGGCCGCCGGGCGGAAGCTGTAGGGGCCAATGGCGAAGACCGCATCCTCCGTCTGCTCGAACACGCGCAGCTGCGCGCGCAGCCGGGCCAGCAGCACGCCCATGCGGAAGGGCTTGGTCACATAGTCGGTGGCCCCGGAATCGAGTCCCAGGATCGTATCGGCATCGGAACTGGCCGCGGTCAGCATGATGACCGGGCAGCGCACCCCCTCGCGCCGCAGCAGCCGGCACAGGTCGCGCCCGTCCATGTCGGGCAGCCCAACGTCGAGCAGGATGGCGGAGAAGGCTCCCTCCCGCGCCACGGCCAGCGCGGAGGCGCCGTCGCCGGCCTCGACCGTTTCGAATTCCTCCAGCAGCTGGAGCTGCTCGGCGAGCGACTGTCTCAGGGCGGTGTCGTCGTCGACGAGAAGGATGCGTTTCGCAAGCGTCATGCGGAGGTGTTCACCGTTGGCTCGGGCGCGACCTTAGCACGGTCCACGCCGCTTTGCCCTAGGCTATCTGGGCCTTAGGCCATGTGGCGATGCCGTGGCGTGGGAACAGGGCAGGGGTTCGTTCCGTCCCGGAAACAGTCGTCTCTGACCGGTCCGCTCACGATCCGAACAGCGCGGCGAGTCTTACGGCTCCCCCGGCGTCGGCCGGGGCGGTGACGATCCGCTCCACCGGGAGGCCCAGCGCGCCGGCCTCCACCGCCACCTCCGCCGACGGTACGGCGATGCCGCGCATCAGCGCCAGCGCGCCCTGTTCCAGGTTGCGCAGGGCCGCCGCGCCGTCCGCGGCAAGGCCGGGCTCCCGCCACAGGACACGATCCACCGCCGCCACCAGCCGCAGGCGGCGGCTGTCCATCGCCAGCGCCCCGGCGGCACCCGGCAGGGCAAGCCCGTCCACCAGCACCAGGGCACCGTCGGGCAGGCGCGACACGGCGATGTCGGCCGCAAGGATCGCGGACTCGTCCACCCGCGGGTAGTCGCCGGGCAAGGCCTGCGCCGTGACCGTCCAGCCCGCCGCCCGCATCGTGTCGGCCATGCGCGGGCCGTAGGCCTCCGGCGCCTGGCAGGCCGGAACCAGGAAATGCAGAACCGGGCGATCCGGCATGGCGTGTACCCCCAAACTTTATGACCGACAACAGGATACCGCACCGCAGCACGGTCTGCACAGGACCGTCCCGACGCGATCGTTGCGCGTGTGGCAACGGTGTGGCGCGCGGGATTTGCTGGACAGGAGTGCGCCACCTGCGCTTTGCTTCCGGCGCCTTCGAGCCTATGTCTCGACTTTCACCACGCACAGCGCGCCTAAAGCGAAGTTCCCATGCAGGCCGACCTTCTTTCCGAACCCGCCCAGCCCATCGACGAGGCCGCCATGCGCGCGGTCGACCGGGCTCTGGCCGCGATGCGCCGGGGTGAAGCCGTCGCCATCGAAACCGCCGACGGCACCATCGGTGCCGCCGTGTCCGTGGAATCCGTCGCCATCGACGCGGTGGACCGGCTGAAGCGGCTGACCGGCGGCACGCCCGTGCTGGCCGTCACCCGGCGCCGGGCCACCGTGCTGAAGCTGATGGAGGAGGGGACGGGCGTCGTGTCGCTGTCGCTGCCGCGCTGCCTGACCGCCGACGAGGCGCACGCGCTGGCCGATCCCGAACACCGCCCCAACGGCGCCCTGCCGGCCGGCCTGACCGCCACGGCGATGGACCCCGGCTCGCGCGAGACGGCGGCGGTGGACCTCGCCCGGCTGGCGCGGCTGCTGCCCGCGGCGG
>Ga0065721_10049557_pt1 | contig 31670 bp, 34 predicted proteins | sample Mesricmetagenome_FD_59108 | JGI IMG/M metagenome (GOLD analysis project Ga0065721, IMG submission 59108) | Mesophilic microbial community from rice straw/compost enrichment Sample: eDNA_1 v2 (version 2) | ecosystem: Engineered > Solid waste > Grass > Composting > Bioreactor | place: USA: Davis...
CACAGTTTGCAATTGGACACACTCCCATTAGAGTTTTTCGAGTGAGTCGAAAAACTCCAACGACTTACTCTAACGGAATTGTCTCAAAGTCTATATTGGAATGGAATACACCTTCTTATTAGACGCTTACGATACATTATCACCTAGACGGCAAAAAATCAATAAAAAAAAAAACTCCTGCTGAAATAGCAGGAGCAAAAGGACATTAAGCATTTACCGCTGAAGATCGAAAAGTAAGAATCTTACCGAGCATGGATTTGTCATGTTGGAGATTGCTTACTGACTTATTTCCATTACCCAACACACCTAAGAACTCACGAATATGAAGTTTCAACTTCACTTCGACTTTATCTCGATGCACAACAATTCCTTCTACAATTGAATTAAGCATCATTTTCTTTCGCTCGGTAGTTGCACGCTCGAATACTTCTCGCCATACTGGTATATGCTTTTGGACTTCAAGCATTTCGTCAATTTCGATCTTTTTAGAAGTAAGTGCATTTTCAGCCTTCAAAAGTTGCCCCTTAAGCTCTGACAACTCTTGTTCCTTTTCCTCAATTAAACTATTCAGTAATTCGGGCTTAAAGTTACTTTTCCCTAAGATTGATTTGGGTACTTCTTTAGTGAGTGTAGATAAATCAGATTCTGCTTCATCCACTTTTCTACGTAGTCTTCGTACTTCTTTAGTGTCCTCCGACATATTTTGTTTTCTGAACCCTTCAATTTGCTCAGTTAAGTCAATAGATTTAAGCTGTTCCAAATAACCAAAAATCTCATCTAATACAACTCCTTCGATTCGTCTATGGGAATATAAAGTTTGACCATCGCACGTAACCCTTAATTGTGCTTTTCCAGCGCAACGGTACTTAGCAGACTTGGACTCCTTAACTGTCCCATCTTTTTTCTTATAAGTTTTTCTATTGTAAGTTGTAGTTAAGGGACTCCCACAATGCCCACATCTGGCTAAGCCAACAAAAAGCAATGAACTTTTGGTGGACTTGAGAGTAAAGTGAGGTTTTTCCTTTTTGACCTTTTCTGGACTTCTCCCATTGCATATCAACCTAACTCTAGACCACTTTGCTTCATCAATAATAATAAGTTCAGGTATTTGCTCCTCAGACATAACTTCTTTCTCAGTATTACGACCATAAACCATATACCCCTTATACATAGGGTTACGCAATATTGCTCCGACGGTTGCAGATGTCCACCTCTTTCCAGTAGGACTCGAAATTAATTTTTCGTTTAACAGCTTAGCAATTCTGTACTGACCGTAACCTTCAAGATCAACCATATCGTAAATTAAAGAAACAACAGCAGCTTGTTCAGGATTAATAATTACCCTTAGAAGTTCTTTCCCTTTCTTGTTAAAAACGCCGGACTTTTCGGTTTTATATCCATAAGGAACAGTGCCTCCACGATACTTTCCTTCCACAACCATCTGCGAGTGTTTCTCATTCACCCGAATTGAGGTGTTAACACTCTCTGTATTAGCGTTCCAGAATCTAATATAATTCATCAACTTGTCCATTTGACCTTCTATTTTTTGTTGACCTTCAATGACAGACCACATTTCTATACCTTGCTTCACGAACCATTCAAGGACGAAAGGTGTTTCATCATCAATACGACCAAGTCGATCAAACATAAATACCAACAAGACATCAAACTTTCCTCTAAGGGCATCTTCTTTAGCTTGCTGAATTACATCCCGATTTTGAGCTCGAGTCTTAAATCCAGATACTCCTTTTTCATAATATTCCTCGACTAATACCCAACCATCTCGATTACCGATAAAATTCCTACAAGCATTCTGTTGAGAAGGGATATCTCCACCATCTTTCATAGAAGAACGATCAAGTTGTTTTTTAGTGGAGACACGATATAAAGTCGCGACCCTCTTAACAATTCCTGTACTTGCATTAACCACCATTTTGGGTTGCCATCCTTTCGATAGTAATATTTGTAAATTACACTGCCTCTGTTGTGTTAGCATGTTATTGCGGACTATTCAACTGTGTTTTAGAAAGGACTTGTCTCACATATTCATCCGAGATTAGCTTTATTAATTCATCTTCAACCACTGACTCATGAGTAGAAAAATTAAGTTCAATCCATAAATCGTATTTGTGATTAAATCTTGAAAGCTTGATTGCACCATTCCGAATTTCTGACTTATACTCATGACCATTGAAAGTGATAAGGCTTGGTAAAGACATGCGAATCACAACCCCTCAAAAATATTTGGAGCGTTAACTCCATGCCGCTTTTGAGGGTGACTCTTAACTCAACTCCAAAAATTTAAAAATATCCCATACCCTTTTTAGAACAGGTTGGGATTCCAAAATCGAATCAAGATATATGCACAAAACAAAAAGCCCACCCCTTCGCCATAAAGACGAAAGAGCGGGCTGATTCAACAAAATACAATATTAGAAGCTGCTAACAGGTGACTAGGACTAGGTTGCCTCTAACCACTGTTACTTCGACTTGACTAAATTCGAGTGTTGTACGAGAATCATCAGTTACGTAAGCTTTAAGAATACCTTGCCTTGCTTCAAAAATTATATCCTCGATGTAATTTTGAACTGTTTCTTGCCTTGTATCACCTTGAAACCCTTCTTCATTGATTGCCTCTCCGTAAAGATCGAGTGGTATACATAGGTAACAAATTTTCGAGATCAGTTCCTCGAATACATAGGAGGGGAACTCAGTTTCAAAAAACAATTGCTTTCCTTTCATATCAAGAGCAAGCAAGATATGATAAACAATTTGCCCTTGTTTCAACAAATCAAAAATGATCTCCTGATCTTCGTCTGTGACTTCAGAATGAATTATTTTATTGTAGTGAACATAAGTAGTCCGCTGAACTTTGCCTTGTTTGAAAGCCTCAATGATACCTTCACTCATATTAAAAACTCTCATTAAATCCTCAGCGAGTTTTTGACTTCGTGTGATAAACGGCAATATGTTACCGTCCCTTGCTATCCGCTGACACATTTTCTCATTATTATCCGACATCTTAATAACCCCTTTACATAGATTTCAACAATACCCCGTAGGGAAATAGTTGGTTACTCTATGTAATAAATCTCATGTTTTTACTCCTAATTTTGAGGACTTCTCGACGAAATCCAGAAATATATCTAACGAATTTTTGCTAAGTATCTAAAAAAGAGCATGATCACATAGTTACTCGCTGCTGTTCGAATAAAGACCGGTTCAAGAGCTGAGCCGCGGCGTAACGACATTACATTTCTTTCATCTTAGTCTCGTGAAACACTTGATCAGTAAAATCAATGAAAACAGTATCGGCGGTGCTGTTAACAGTCAGCACCGCCGATTCTTACTAGAGGAAAATTCCGACCCCTTCTATATACCAGTAACCGTTACGCTTCTTCTCAGAAAAATTTACACCCTGAATTTCAAGACTATTCTTAAACATATCAAGGAAATTACCTGAGTTAATTGACTTGGCATTATCATACCCATTTTCTTCTGCCCACTTGAGAAAATCCCTTCTAAATTCAGAGCGCAAGGTAAACTGTCCTTCTTGAGGGTAAACCTTCTCCTCGATATACTCACCGACTGGATTTAGCCTTCCCTTATACTCCTCAAATGCCTGATTACATGCTTTACTTTCAGTCAGGTTGAAGTTATTTTGAATTAGGCGTTTCAACCCCTCTAACGCAAAATTCAATATACCTGGAAGCTCTTGCAAGAGCTTATCTATCAACGATTTATCCATGTAAGAAATACCTTCTTCTTTCTGCTGACCAGCTTTCAACTCCCTGTAGATCTTATTAAAGGGGACAATTAGAATCCTACGGAAAAAACCATTCGATAAATCACCAGTTACCATCATCCGATTTAACAATACGATTGATTTAGCACACAAAACCGTATTGATTGGAGCGTGATACTTAATGTTGACTTCCACAGCATCTCCACTCGTAATGATTTTGAAATTCTGAGTACTGAATTTACGATCAAACTCATTCTCGGTAAAGATGTTGACCAGTTTGTCCGGTAGATTCTGCATGCCGAAGCTGCTGCCCAAATTGTTTAATGCAACATTTGAAACATTTTGTACTCCTACTAAGTTTCTAATGACCTCTGCTAACACACTCTTACCATTTGCGCCTGGTCCAACAAAGAAAAAGGCTTTTTGAATTTTCACTTCGTTTATGAAGCAATATCCTAACAGTTCCTGCACAAGTTTGATACGCTCTTGATCATTTTCAAAAACGTCATAAAGAAATTCAATAAATTTCGGACACTCAGCATTTGTATCGTAAACAATAGGAACTTGGATAGTCGAAAGAAACTTAGGATCATGCTCAACCAGTTCCATCTCCCTAAGGTCGAACATACCGTTTGCTAGATTAATAAAACCCTTTTCAGGATTCATTCCATCGACTATATGGATCTCTCGTTTAAGTGCTGCAAAATATTCAGTCTCCCATTTTAGGTTCCAAATATCTGGCTTAGCTTCATGCAAGATCTCGCGGCATATGCTTTTTAATACTCTATCGTTGATTTCTGTATAAACACCTTTAACGGAATATGCAAAAACTTGACCATTATCGAGTTGCACCATTGAGATCCTTCTTAAAACATACGAAGCAAACTTATTAGGATTTATTTCTATCTGACCCTTAGGTTTAGATGTTAAGCCACGATTCTTGAACTTGACCTTATTAACTTCTGCTTGAACTGCTTCAACCGGGCTTCCAAACCCACCATTAGGGACATCGCCTGTATATCCGATTTTAAGCAGCTTGATATACGGAATAGGCTTCGATACGGAAGCCTTTTTAAGAAGTTGATACGCAAGGTCAGCCAAATGTTCTGTATTCTCGCTATTACTCAAACAAGAGGTGAGCTCTTTCATAAAAGGCTGACCTGATTCACCAAAGGGCTTCACATTTGAAACTAAAGCCTCAACCATTACCTCATCTAATTTATCGCTATTCTCTAAAATCCACCTATAGTAAGGCTCCTCTTTCATAAGAAAATCGATGCTCTCATTCACCGCTGGAAATACAAAATGACTTCCGTTTCTCACACTAAAATTTGACATTCAAGATTCCTCCTCGAAAATAAATTCACCCCTTCTCCCGTGGACTCTTAATCACTTTCCAAAAAGTTTTTCAACTTGCTAATGACAATGGGGGAGAACAATACAAAATAAAAAAAAGAGCGATAGACTAATCAAGTCCATCACTCAAATCCACATATCCCGATTCATTTCATCAAGTTTAACTCACGTAATGCTTGTATTGATCGTTCTTTCTTTTTCACTTTTTCTTTTAGCATTTCCTCCAGTAAGGGTCCAAACTTCTCGTATCCAGCCTTAATCTCCCAATAACCAGAATCGTTCTTATCTATTGGAATAATATTTGCCTTAATCGGAATGATTCGCTCGACATGCTTTGGACTTATCTTTGTCCTTCTGTTAGGCTTAAACCTCACTGTAGTAGTTGGCAACATTGCTTTACCATTATCATAATCCTTCCAGTAAAATGAAACGATTCCTCCTCTAGGGTCTTTATTTGCTTCAAAATAACCACAATATTCATCTCGTACAATAAGACACATCAGTTCTAAAAACGATAAGTGAAAATATTCTTGAGGCTTCACCTTTCTGAAAGTAACATCAGTTTTATAATCAATACCATCGATATGATTTTTGAGTATGTCAATAATAGGAACCTCAATTTCTTCGTCCGAAAACAAAGTGATCCCTACTTTTTTAATAGTTGACTGCTTTTCACCATTCTTAATGGTGCGCCTGTCGGGAATTGCTTGAAAACCTAATAAATCTACAAAATGTAATGTCCCTGATTTACTTGCAAGATACTTATACTCCTTGTCAGGTAGAGATTCTAGACTTTTCCGGACAGAGTCTAACCTTTGCCGATACTGCTTAGTCATTCTTCCCACTGCCATTACTTTCTCTCCTTCAGTTCAAGCACTTTAACTGAATAATACGGTTTTCTATTGAACTTATCATAATACATTGAGAGGAATCGTTCCCGATTATACTCTACGCCTTGCTCTTCGAATAACAGATGAATTGTATCGAGTGTAGATAACCAGAAGTATCCTATCTCGGATTCAGAAGCCAAATATTGATTTGTCCCATCACTTTCATGGAACTCAGAGGGCTTCAAAATGAATCTATCCTCCGTAAACGTAAGGGAATCGACCCCAAAATCTACTAAAGAGAAATCCTCAGTTCTACTGATAAACTTGTTGTCTGTTTCATAATACAATTCGGCATCTTCTACAACTGGTCTTATGCCACCATACTTAGTTGCCTTACTTACTTCATAATCCTTAATTGTTCGTGATTCAGGAGGTAACGAATTGAAGGACTTAGCAATTGTAAGTTGAGTAAATTTGGATCGAGTATTAGGGTAATACTCAAGTGAAACATAATCCTCCCCAAATCCTCTTAACACTGCTGGATAACAAGAAATCAGTTCGCCCGGGTCTATTTCTTTCACATTTATTCTCTCGTATAAAAGTACTACATCACCTAATTGAAAATTATCCATAAGATATCGGTGCTTTTCACTTACAGAAGAAGCTTCCATCATTCTTCCATGCTGGCGATTTTCTGCGACAAATGCAAGCCAGCCTATATTTAACGTATGTACTCTCAATCTTCCGTCAGCAAAAGCATCCATTCTCTGCAGTACTTTACCGTATGGATCTTCCTTTTCTTTATATCTGATGTCAATTACACTATCTAGGAACTTATTACCGAACCACATTAGAATAGTTAAATCAATGTACTCGAACCTTTTCGGTAGATAATTGACATGATCAACAATAATTTTAGGCACTGTTGTTGAGTCTCTAATACCTCTCACAATCAGATAGGCAATCAAACTTATATAAGCTGCTGACCTGTTATTATCATTATTCAGCCACTTGTTGGCTTCCATATCATGATGAACATCAAATACCACTTCATCAGCGCTGTCTTTTTTGAAAACAACCCCTTCAACGGACCCAGTGAAAAACTTCCTATCATCCATAATCTGAACTAACTTCGATCTTTCAAATTCGAATCCCACATTTAAGCCATTATCAACAACGAAACTAAAGTATTCACTATTCTTAATACTCTCTTCAATCGTTACATCCAATAATACCAATTCTTTATCCAACAGAAGCTTAGAGTACTTACCCAACTCATATGCAAACAGCAACTCAGAACCATTATATATTTGAGTGACCCGATTAAATGAATCAGGTAACAATTCGTTAAGTTGAATTTTGTCCATTTCCTACTTCCTTTTCTTGTCGATTACTTGTGAAGCATATAGTAAAGTTCGACAAAAAGTAGAACAATCCTGCCTTTCAAGCATCACATACGGACATTCGCACTTCCTCAAGTATAAATAAACTACACCTTTTGACCTATTTTTCCGATATACATAATATAGAAAATCGGTTAGGAGGGAGGCTATAACAAGTGGACATTCGGGCAGAGTTTGGACAGCGAGTCAAGGAATTACGTGCGAGAAGTGGCATGTCACAAGAAGTGCTGGCTCATCGAGCGGGGCTAGATCGTACATACATAAGTGGAGTGGAACGCGGGGAACGGAATATCAGTATCGTTAACATCGAAAAAATCTCTTCGGCACTTCAAGTGTCGATATCATACATGTTCTCAGGTGAACGGTTTTCAGCAACCCCTGCTTATCAGCCAAAAGACTTTATTGTTCCATTTAAAGATCGCTTTAAATATCGAGTGGATAGTGAAAACAGAATCCTGGCATTTCAAGTGCGTGGTCTACTATCAGGTGAGAACGTAGATTTTATGTCTAGGACACTGATCGGACTATGCAATGCCTTCGGTAAAGAGGAGTTAAGTGTTCTTGTTGATCACCGCGATATGAAAGCTTCCGATGGGGAACCAGTGGTTTACTCACCGGAAGTCGCAGAAAGAGCCGTAATATTTCAACAAGAACTGCTGAAATATAGTAGGCGAGTCGTAGCACTCTGCAATTCCGAATACATGGTTGAAAACCTGAATCATGTTGCATCGCAAAGCGGAATAATCCACAAAGCTACTCACATTTATGGGCGAGATAAGGATATGGTTGGAACCGCATACGAACTTCTCGGGATCAACGATAATGAGTTAATAAAAATCAACGCTTAATAAAAAGAAGGGAAAGATTCTTTCCACGTCTACCGATGCTAAATATCAACGCCCCCATTGCCCTTGATACCCCACGTTATGGTACTCTTAACTCAAAATAAAAAGAGACACTGCAGACTAGCTTTGCAATGTCTCCTTCATGGTAGCCTCGGATCAATCAACTGGCTTGAGCAAGTGTAGCGGCGAAGGACTCCAAATCTTGAAGCATCAGTGCCGTGCGGCGATGAATAACTTCTTTGTTGGCGGTCTTTTTGCTCAGGGTCTCGCCAAACTCCGATTCCCTGTCATACTCATCAATCAGAAACTTCTGCGCCCATTGTCCGAACGCTGCCGCGGGCAACTCCAGTTCTTTTGCTTTCTTTGCAGTGATAAAGAGTGAAGGGACAACCGATTTCTTCAAGCTCTTAAACATTTTTGGCGACCATTCTTGGAACCCATCCGTGATGTAAGCCGAAAGTTCTTCAAGCTCAGCCACAACGACTGGATCGATAGGTGTTTTCCCGATTTCTCGCATATATTGCTTCATATCCTTACCAGAGAAGGACATATCCCGCTGGGACAGAAGGGCAATGACTTGGACTGCCGTTTTTCGGTTCACATACCCCTCAATATCCGCCTTTGTGAAATTTATCTTCTGGAAGAGATCGGACTCTGTAATGCTTTTAAGGACGGAACGGTTATCCTCACCGAGTAAGACCTGAGACTGCTCGATATCCGAGAGCGGCTTGGTCTGGTTTACACGATAGAAAATCTCTTCGACATCCTCAAGGGAGTACGATTCATCGAAAATCGTGATCGCGAAGCTATACCCCATAACCGCTTGCTTAAGCTCTTCCGGCAATTCACTAAACTTCATTCCTGCAACGGATTCTCCTCCGACCAACGGAGTATCATCGGACAGGGCAAAACCGTCATCAATGAACAAAAACAAGGTGTTCAACCGTTGGAGACAGTCAACAGCATAGTAGATGTATTTGGGCTTTCTTGCAGTACTATCGAGAACATCTCCATTCTTCCAGACAAGCAGATTCGGAATGTAGCCATCGGTCATGACTGTATGCATTAAAAGGCTCTGCCAGCTCCGATCTTTCCGACGAACATATCGACGCTGAAAGGGAAGGTCGAAATTATACTGCTCCTTCATATTGGACAACTGATAGGTCGTCCACTGAACTGTCGATCTAGCCAATAGCAATCCCACCTTTTCAAGAAGATTAGCCAAACGATACATTAATTCTACTACGTAATGAAACCTTGAGGGAAATGAATTTTCCATCCACTTCAAGTACGGATGGGATAAAAAATTAGATGGCATGATACGCTTTATAAAAGCCGATTCCTTGCTTAACCCCACTGAGTACCATAAACTCTTTAATGTAACTTTCCTTGCTTGCCATATGTTCTTGTAATGTCGAAACCAATTCGAGATGCTCATCAGTTAACGCCTTCTGCAGATCAGCCAAAAGACGTTGCTCTAATTCTCGATCATCCTCAGTTACGGCTACGTCTTGTTTGGCTGATATAATTACCTGCATTTCATTTGAGAGTGCCGCGCTTATAAACGAAGGTAAACCGATATCTTCGTTCAAGGTCTTTCGAGATACTTTCCGACAATCCCACTCCACGAAAACCCCACTCCTTCCTAAACTATGCTCTCGCACTGCTTGGCAAACATGATACCGATCCTGGCTCCGGCTAGATAGATCCGTTCATACCGCCGAGACATGTTGTCTTGGTTGACTTGATACCAGATTCTAAGCTGCTCGAATTGAGATGCTGTCAAGCTGTCTTTTAACTGCGTCATGATTTCTGCAGTATGGCTGTCAAGTAGGGCATACTCATCAGTCGACATGGCGGCATGCTCAACATCCAAACTAGCTTCAAGAGACAGCCTGATCATTGGAGGTAGTTCTTCCGGATTTTGAGCTTCATTGGCTACCGACCAAGGGAATGGCTGAAGGCAGTGCAAAGCCATAAACTGACAGGCTGATGGAAATCCATTTTCTTGCATTTGCGAATGCTCCTTCCTTTATTATAGTGATTGTAAGTTAGCGTACTTATTTGTCTATTGCAAGGAACTCAACAATACAAAATAAAATTCTTGCTGAAAAGAAAAAGCCGTTCGACACCCCTTAGGAGGATGGAACGACCTTTCGTTCATATCAGCGTTTTACCAAGCAGGTCGATCATTTACGAATTTTATTAGCACAGCGGTCGGTTGTCTCATCATTTCGAGAAGCTCTCTTAAAGTCGACAGTTCTGTCGGATTTGACCATGCTAATTGCTCTCCGACTACATCATTGAGAATGGTGACTTTAAACAAACCACCTTCATCTTCGTCATGGAAATCAATGTAGACATCAAGGTCATCCTTTTGAAACCGAATACTCTTGTAGAAGCCAGGACTCTTCGTATAGCTACCAGAGCAACCATTGTGGTAGCCATCGAAAATCGGAGTTATATGGTTATTCCTCGCCAAGTCCGATACCCACATGTGCAATAAACATAAAATATCCTTATTAGATAATACAAGCATCTGAACGCCTCCTGATTTACTTTGATAGCTATGTAATTTAGGTGGAGATTCGGATGCAAAATGTAAAAAGGTCGACCCCTGAATGGGAAGTCCGTGCCTCTTGTTATCAGATTACCTCAATTTGATGATACTGATTATGACAGAATCACACTAAGAGGAATCCTAAAATGAACATGAATGAATTGAAGCCCTTTATGCCGTTTGAACCCGTTCGTATGGATAGGGTACCGTCAGGATCGGAGTGGCTGCATCAGGTTAAGTGGGATGGCGTTCGTATCCTGTCTTACCATAACGGAACCCGTACAACACTCCATAATCGAAAGCTGAGGGAGCGAACCCTGCATTACCCCGAACTGACCGATACACCATTTATTAACAGTGACTCCTTTATTACCGATGGAGAAGTGATCGCTCTTGGGAAAGATGGGAAGCCATCTTTTCATGAAGTCATGCGTCGAGACGGACTGCGGAAGATGGAACGAGTAAAGGAAGTCCAGAAGGTCGTGCCGATCACGTATATGGTCTTTGATCTGCTCTTTTATAACGGGGAATGGCTTCTTCAGCGACCCCTTACCGAGCGACTGGAGCTGCTCCGTCAGGTCATTCTCCCAAATGCATCCGTTCAACCCGTAACCTCACTTGAGGAAGGGGAAGCCCTATACGAAGTCATTCAACAAAACGGTATGGAAGGGATTGTCTGCAAAAAGAAAAACAGCACCTATACCATTGACGGTAAAGATGCTCGTTGGGTTAAAGTCAAAAACTATGGGGATGTTCTTGCCGTTATTGGAGGATTTACCCTTAACGGTGGTATTGTCAACGCCGTGCTACTAGGTCTTTATGACAACGAGGGCAGCTTTCACTTTATAGGCAAAGTTGGGACAGGCAAGCTTTCCCGAAGTGACTGGAGAGAGTTGACTGTCCATCTTCATCAAATTCAAGCCAAGATGCGACCGTTCATAAATTTCCATCCAGAAATGAAGAATGCTTATTGGGTGACCCCGACCTTGGTCGTCAAAGTTCAATATACCGAGTGGCGCATTCATGAGGGGCATACCCTGAGACAGCCTAGTATACAGAGCTTCATGGATACACCACCAAGTCAGTGTAGGTTTGATGACATGTAGTTTAGTTTCAATTTCCCAATCGTTGCTTAGTGAGATCCCTAGCTTCAGAGAGGGTATTGCAAGTAAACAAAGTATCTAACATGCACCATACTCGACCATTTGGATAAATACTACCTGTCTTCACTTCATTCTTCGGAGCAAAGGCGGGTCCAAGATGATAGAGGAAACTCGGTTCCCAAGTCTCAACTGGTGCTTCAGAGAAAAACAAACTCGGATTTGTGATAATCTCGTAATTCTCGATATGATGAATCGACTGCAGCTTACCGTCATATCGAAACGCTATATAATTTGGTGGTTCCTTTACCCAGCCGTTTCCTCCAACCGGATGAAAGTATCGTGATCTCACTCTAATAATATCTCTCCATGAAATACTCCAACCTTTAGGGAATCCACTTCCGATGGAAACCACATAAACTAAATTTGAATCAAGCTTCTGCATAGTCATTAGACCCCCTAAATAGGTATTCAACTCTAACAACAAGCGTTTCCCTGCATGTGTACTGTTACTGTACGCAGTTTTGGAGTACTGGTATATGTCCTTCCACGATAAGATGTCGACTTGAATACCGTTTACTGATTTGGGTAACCGATGTTCGGCATAGTCTTTACTGCATTCACTTAAGACGATAAGCCGCTTGATTGGGCATGAGCTTTTTATAAAATAATCTCTTGTTGCATACTTTTGAAGTTGTGCATCGGATGGAAGATTCCATCCTCGTTTGGCTTCGATTATCAAATGGAACTCGTCCTGCAACTGAATTTCAATATCCGTAAAACCTTTACCTTTATCATAATGTTGCATCCGAATCTCTACTTCATCAATGCTTCCCACCCATTGGATTGCATTTGAAAGAAAAACGCTAAGAAAAGAAGGGCATTGCGAAAGACCCCATGCGACACTATAACTTATGTCATTCTCATGTTCCCCGAGAAGCTGAAATACACTTTTCATTTCCTTATTCCTCAAGAATAACTGAGTCATCCAATGAACCTCGATTCCTTAGTATGAAGCAAAGCAAAATGTTACACCTTGAAAGAACTACTATAGATTATTTGATGAATACGATATAAACTTGATTCAACTGCAACGGCTGATCTCCCTCATAAATTACAACCTTATCCTTCAAATCAGGTGATAAATTCTTGATTAGGTGCCGCGCGGCGGATAAAGTATGGTCGCCAAAGTCATAGATCACCAAAAATTTATAAGCTCCAGTCGGATCTATCAACTTTACTTTGGACTTACCATCGAGCAGACCTCGAATATCTTTGATGATCCCGTTCTTCTGAGCAGACCCGAACTTGTAACCGTTGTTGATCGGCTTGTTACATTTAATCTCGGCTAAAATGCTAATGTCTCCAGTTACAATAAGATCATAGCCGTTATCGCTTGGCTTAGTGTTAAGTACCTGATCCAAGTAAACCTGATAATTCTCCTTGACGGTCGGAAATAGGTCACTAATCCATTCGATGAAACGGATCGTAGTTTTGTAAGTGATTATGTTATGTATGTCCTTCAAAGTAGTCTTAATGTCCTTGAAATCTTCAACTGTCAGTCTTGAATAGTAATCTTCACTACTGCCGGTTATCTTGACGGAGATGAATTGATTGAATCGCTCTTTCAGCTCAGACTCGCGGTTATATGGTTGTTCCATAACTTATCCTCCTAAGAACTATGATTGTTTCTCTCTTCTGAACTGAAACTGCCATTCAACCCACTCATGTACCATTGTTTTGGATATAAAGAACATTTGAGCTATCTCAAGCAAATCAGAAAAATTAATATTATCAGCGCGAATAAGTGAGTGCGTAAAGTGGCATCCGTAATCCTTTTCCCAGTAGCTAAAGTTGAATTCTTACGTTCTTGAATACTGTTTCCTCTATAGATATTAATTGCTAAATCGAGATGATTAAGTCTTACATCTTCAAATGGGGTATCATAAGAATCTATCGCATCCAAGTGTATCATTCTACCGATTAATATCCCATCACAAATAGCCTCTTCCGACAGTTCCTCCAAAGACATGCTGAAATGCTTACCATTTCCTTCACTTTTCATGGTGGCTACTATCTGCAATTTTCTAATTCCCTTCTCATATTCAGACCGTTGCAGACATCTCCACTCATCGCCTTGAATATCCTCAACTGTTATTTCAGGCAAAAACAGTTCGCTGCCCTCATGTTGATCTGGATGAATAATTAAACGCTCTATCCAATGAGGATTTGGTGGCTGGATAAACTCTTCTTCTAAACTCATCAGTGGCACAGTTTTAGATATATGGTGTGGATTGATCCTAATGTATAGATTTTCCGTGCCATATTTATGCATAAGATAGAAAGGAACCATTGCATTAAGATAACTATCAATAAAAAGAACTGAGTCTTTGTACTTACAGGTTCTATACTTCGGCATGTTTGGAGGAGGATTGAAATTAATTGCATCCAATTGAATCAGTTCAAAATCTGGTTTCCCATTTGATTTCGTACGTATCTTCTGATAAAGTTCTGGATGCTTTTGAAAAATTGGTTGAGAAGGTTGGTACTCTTCAAACGCAAGAAACTGATAATAAATCCTACTTGCATCTGATATTTCTATCACCATGCTAATAAGAGCATCTAAGTTATCACCAGTTTGTTGAGGGAAGTAACTATTTTGAATGAAGTAATATAATCCAGTATTAGCATCATCCTTGGTCAGGAACTGTTTCCTTATTGATACCAAACGCAACATTGTATCGGGATCTCTTTGCAGTTCTTCTTGGAGATACTCTGCAGCATCATAAAGATCAAATCTCCTTGTTTCTGCAATTTGTTGGATACTCTGTTCGTAATATGTTAACTCATCCACACTTATCCCTCACTTCTAAGTAATTATAATGCTACAACGATCCCAATATTAATGAAGTCATGATTACCACTCCTGTCATTACAACTATCCCTTCATATATTATCGACTCATTTGTCGGAACTCTTCAAGCATCTGATTTAAGGTTTTCCCAGTATGAAGACGAGTCACAATTTGTTTCCGCTCAAGGTTATTGCTGGCTTCAACCCAAGAATAGCCGCCTTCCAATGAATTCAACTTATCCAGAAAAACTTCCTTGTTAATTTGAACATAACCCATAAAAGCGTCCTTCTCTAAAGTGTCCTCGAAAAGCAGTACGACCTCAAAGAATCTCCGCCGAGCATACCCCTCTTCATGATTTCCCTCATCAAATAAGAATTGGTTCAGCTTGTAGTGAGGACTGTCCATAGTAAAATACTTCATAGCATAGTCAGGACTAGATTTGTACTCGCCAAAAGTGAAAAACTCCCATTCAGGAATCGGGGTGGAGTAGCGGCCACTATCAAGCATAGCCACCTGTCTTCCGTAAAGTTGCGTTCCAAAATACTTGATGTTCAACATTTGATACATGGTTGATGAATTAGTCATCGCAAACGAATAGAACTGAGTCTGAGTTTCCCGTCCGTCTTCGTCATATTCCAACGTGATCGTAAATTCCGGATTGAAGATATTGTGATAAGTATCTTCATCTTTCGTCCATTCGTCCTTATTCTCTAGCCGCTTGATGATCTGTTCGAAAGGAGAACGGGTCAGTAAGAAGCGCTTCTTCCAAAGGTACTCGATGTTGTTGATGTCTGCACTTTTATCAATGTCGGTATTGGTATCACCAACTCGGGTGTAGATATGGTTGGCACGAACTGTTCTGTTGCCATCGGAGTAACGGTCAGTCAGGAAATATGGTGTGTCGGTGCTGTTCTTGACGATCAGGACATCAACTTCGTGTCCAGCAAGTAGTAATGTTCGCATCTCGACTCGGGGTCGGATGCCGGAAACGAATTTCTGGGATTTTAAGAAGTCGATAAACATTTGCTGGTTTCTTCGGTTTTCGTCATTCTCAACCCCGACCACATCGAAGGTCTTGTCAGCGATACCGAAGATGATGTAGGCATCCCGATCAACTCGGTTGTTTGCCATACAGATGATGTCGTGTAGTAAATCAGCTTTATTAGTATGATGCTGCTGCTTAAAGTCCCAGTGATCATCTTCACGTTTGGACAGGATTAGTGCTTTAACTTCGTTTTCTAAGTCGATACCACGCAAACCAATCACCTTCTCTATGAACTGCTTATCTTCTACTCAACTTATCTCCTTCATTTTACCATCTAATCAGTGTAAAAGAACCGTCAGTCTAAAGTCTGACGGTTCTTTCGACTTGTATTACTTTTCTGTTCGAACACCCTTGAACTTCCCGCCAGATGTCTTCTGATCCATGATACGTCCAGTATCAGGATCACGTTTTGCCCAATTTCCGTTAGGTGTCTGGAATTGTGTCCGATCCTTTACTGCACCTTTGCGATATCCATTTCCTGTGTTCTTAGCCATACCGAAAACCTCCTATGATTTATTGTTGTTTTATAAGCAGCGGCTCCCCTGCCACAGAGCCGCGCATTCGAATCTAAAACTTGACTTCTAACCTGCTTTATCAGCCTTCTCTTTTTTCTTTTTATCGAGATAAGCTTGATGCTGCTCTTCGGTTACTTCAAAACAGATTGCTTTCAAACCCAATTGTGCTGCTGTTACAACTGTGCCGTCTTTCCGGCGAATCGATTTACGACAGATAAGCATATTCATCAGTCCCTTATAGTAATGTTTTTCTTGTAAGGAACCAACCCTAGTGGTAAAATAAAAACCAGCTCAAGTTTTTACGGCAGGCACTAGGAATTGGCTTAGTGCTTCACGCCCGTGGGTTCCCGACAAGGGAATTTACGGGCTATTTTTTTGTCTAACATTTTCCCCATGCCCCCTAACCGAACAATTTACGCCACATTGATTTGAAGAAGTTAAGGTTGTGCTCTTTTACTTCTACCGTTCGCTGCTCCTCAGTTCCAACCTTTTTAAGCAAGCCTGGCTCCGTAACAGCCACGGTGAACGAATCACCGATCTTTACGTGCTTGTACTCATTTAAGTCGATTACCTGGCTTTGCGGTACATATGTATTTCCTTGGGTAAGAACGACCATTTCATCCTCGGTCCACTCGATTGTTGCTTGATTCCCATCAATGGAAACTACTTTCGCTTTATACTCGACGGTCACTTTATCACCAAAGAATGAATTGTACGCCGATTTCCCTAAAGGGAGAATCAATAGAACTACAATTAACAAAAATGCGACCAGCGGAATAGCGAACCTGTAAACCAATCTTGGTGCCAAATCCATGTTCTTTCACCTCCCTTCAGAGAGTTCAATTACAAATTTGAAATCGATTTTAATAATAAGGACTGAATCCTTCGATTTCAATCCATAAATTGAAGTCCCACTTTATTAAAAGGGGAGCGATCCCCTAAAATAAGCTACTGTATACAAATTGTCTGCCGCCTTCTTCCAGCTGTTCTTCATGGCGCTTCAATAACCTCTGCTCATGTAGTTTGGTGAGCTGCGTACTGACGAGGTTAAGCTTCTTATCCAATGAGTCCGCTGCGAACCTTGCGGTGATTTGCTTGTGTTTGTAAGTGAATTCCAAAAGCTCTTTAGAAGCCCCTCCAAGATCACCAATGATTTCAAACGATACCCCATTTTGAGCCACAACCACGACATCTTCATCGCGGAGGGTTTTTCTGAGGTTGTACAAATGGTCTTCCTCTTCACTCAAGTTGATAAGATACAGGTATTTGTCCTGACTCTTATATTCTTGTCGAAGCCATTTCAACGGTTTGACGATAACTTCATCGATTCCAGAACCATTCATACCTTCCACTTGCTCCATATCGTAAACTAATACTGATCCATACGGAGCATCAGTTATCTGCTGCATAACCAACTGGTTCAGCGGAATCATTAGTCGTCTACCGATTAAGCTTACCTTCTCTTCACCATCAGTTAGTAAGTTAATCTTAAACATAATGATCCACCATTTTCTATAGAGTTTTTGGTGAGTCGATTTCAAATCATCATTTGAAAACAACTTCTTAATTAAATTTAGAATATCTTTTTCAATCTGTCAAGCCTTCGCTTAAACATTTATCACGATGTAATAATACGTACCGTAAAAATAACTGCCAACATCCAGTAATTCCAGCTTATCTTTATGAATGCGGTAGGCACTGTCATGCGTTCTTACGTAAAACTCCGCATCAGATGACCAGTCGAAGGTCGTTTGCTTGACGTCCATTAAGCCCTTCCCCCGATCCTGTTCAGGTTTACTGGTCGCTCTAGTGAAGATCGCTTGCTTGACGATATCATCATTGTCCTTATAAGGAATATACTTCCTTAGTGATTTAACGATACCCCTACCTGTATCACAAATCGCAATTTCGACCCTTTCGGGGCGAGTGCTTGTTCTCTTATAATACTGTACACATGAATAGCAATCTGTTCCAGTATGCTCAACGGCATTCTGACCTAGTTCAGTTACGATACCGGCTATGTCAGTGATCCGATTCTTGTGAAGACCTTTTGCCCTCATTATCTTTTTAACTGACTTGTCGAGGTCTACGATGTCACCATCGGATTTGGACACTCTTAGTTCGTCAAGCTCCTCGTCCTTCTTGTTGCGGTTGCGATGATAATAAATCTCCATGTTGTTATCTTCTTCAAAGGAGTCTTTGACGTCTGAGGGGCATAACTGTAAGAAATTCATTCGTTCCATGTAGCCTAAGATATCAAATCTGTCCTTCCTAACATCATACTCCGGCGATTCAGTCTTTAAATAGTAAGTATTGTCTAAGTAGTTTAGTGTCGAGAGTAACACCGTTATGCCGACTGGTGATACCCATTTTAAGCTTGCTAAATCGACTGGCAGATTATCGTATATGTTCAGTTCTTTCTTAATATCCGCACACTGATTTAACCACTCATGAATATCAAGAATTGATCTTAAAGATGTAGTAGATTGGAGCAATGTTGTTTTCCCCTAACCTCTAATTCTGTACTACTCTTCCATTTTACTCCACAGCATGAGGTAGGTCAAAATGATTATTACTTCTGCACCATGTGGTTCTAAAAGTGCATAAACAGGGTTCCTCCACTCTCTGAAACCTTTGCCATCTTAGTATCGATGACTTTATTTTTGTTTAGCAAGAAGGCATGCACCTCATCGAAATATGCCTGGTTTTTACCAGATGATGTGGTTCTAAACACTAACAGAGCATTCCTAACCATACAGGTAGCTTTAGCTCTTTTAACAAGATCTTCTATTCTTTCATGGTTGCGGACATTCAAGATGCCAATGGCGTTCATGGGAACGTATTCTCGATTACTAAAGAGCTTATCTAATGTCTCTTCGTCCTTCTTAAACAGATTTTCACGTTCGAGATGTAAGATTAAATCGTGCCAGTAATCATTCTCGTAGCTGCCCCACCATGTCAAATCCATTGGGCGATTTTTGCCGTTGCAAGTGTCTTCCGTAAAAGGATGATACCCCAGCATGGAACCAAGTCGGGAAAAATACTCAATCTCCGTCATGGTAAAGGAATGTTTCCCATGATGTATTGTCAAGTTGAATGTATGGTAGTTACGGACATAACCGTCAAATAGCTTCATTAACTGCAGGTTCATTGTTCTCCTTCTATACTGACACCTGTTCAGGTAGTACTGTGAATTTATTTGCATTACCTTGAACTTGGATGAAGCTGTCCCAAATGAATAACTTCCAGTGTTCACCTTCATTTGCGTTCGTAAGCATTAGGTTGGGCTGCATGAATTTGCGTAGTTCTTTGAAGTCTATGTAATAAATCTTGTTACCTTCCAGCCTAACAGCCAGTATCGATATGACCGCATCTTCCAAAAGCTCAACCTGTTTGATCGTAAGATCGAACCAACCTTTGCCGTTCGCATGGATCTTTGATGATGGAGTACAGACTACGATGCGTCTTCCGTTGCTGACACCTTGAAACATGATTTGCTTCCTGCTGATCGTTGAAAGGGAACAGCCGTATTTGCGTGTTAGCATGTCGACAACAATTTTCATATCAGGAACTGACATTTTAATACCCCCATAAGCCTTTTTCCACATCATAACATGAGAATGCGTGATCTGTACTTGAGAAATCATCGGCTAACAACCACCTTATGTCATTTGGAGATCAAACGCGGTTGCAACTTTTACTTCTTTACCTTCCGACTCCCTGGCTCGAAATCATTTCGACACCATCTTACAAAGGTTGATGAATGGCGAAGGTAGGTCTTAGCCGTCTTTTCTTCTATAATACCAGCTTTCAGTTTCTCCGTTACTTCTTGCTCGTAGGCTTCATACAAAAGTTCCAACTGCTTAATAAAATCTTGTGACGCTCTCATATTGATAACCGGCCCCTCACCTGATAGTTTAAGCCTATCTTCACGCTAATGAAAACATTCTGCAAATATAATTTAGTGTGTTGCGATGAGCATTGTGAAAACAGTACATTTTATAGTTAAGCCGCCAATCAATATGACTGGCGGCATTGTGTTACTCTTCCGGCAACAACAAGCTTACAATTAGATCAAAGTCAATTAGTCCAGAAAACACAACAGTCCCCTGATCAAGGGATTCTGCTAATGCCTTGAATGTGACCCCGTCTACGCTAAATTCAGCATTTGTAATACTAACTTTGCATGAAGCGTCTCCAATAGCGTCCCTACATGCAGGTTCAATATGTGACTCGAATAAATCCTCGGCTGCGTACTGAGCGTTTTTACCGATCATTTTGGGATCAATTTGTTTGCTCCAATGCCAAGGAATCATCTTGCGACCTCTGCGCCATCTTTCGACAAGATGCACATTCTCAAGACCGTCAACAACGCTTTGACCAGCATGTTCACTGACAATAACTTGTAAATTCCCGTTCATCCTTCTAATACCCGTAGATAATGCCTGGAAGACTTTATTAACTGCTTGTTTTTCTTCTTGCTCGGAATCAATTTCGTCATCATCTGGGAACTGGGTTTGACTTGGCTGATCAATGACCAAAAGACTAGGCACATACGGTATATTTTGGCTGATAAAGAGCTCATGTAGAGCCAATAGTGTGGCAACGTGATAGCCAAGCCAGTTAGCCCCGCTGCCAATCTCACGTAACCACGCTGCACTGCCATTCTCATCAATAACTCTTATTGTCAATTTATTGGTATCTAGCTGAATCAGATCGTCTCCAGTCTCTAAATCTAATATGTCGCCATAGTGACCGGCAAACCTCGAAAACTTAAATAAGGCTGTTTCCTTCCTTTGAGCGAAGGCTTCAAAGTCTACTACTTTGAGTAATTCCGCCTCTTCATCTTTCAAAGCGGCAATTTCTTCAGCGAATACCCCCTCATCTGTTAAAGAATCGTGAAGTCTGATGAATTCCTCTGTTTTACCGATAAACATTGCACGTTGCTCCCGAGTAGCTTGCATCTCCTCAGTTACTTCTTGAATATATTCGCGCTCTGTCCTAACTTGCCGAAGTTCATACTCCTTAACTGCGATCTGCTTTTGGAGGTCTACCTCTTCTGCATCCAACATCGGTGGAACCAGCTCTACTGCCTTCCATTGGGCTTCTACTTTCTTAGTAGTTTCAATCAGCTGCTTGAGCTCATTGGAAGGAGACTCGCTGTCACTACCACATAAAGGACATGAATGATTAGTACTTAGTCGTTCCACAAGCCATGATGATGAGGAAAGCCTATCTCGCTTTCTAGAAATATTGATTTCTGATTTTGCTCTTGCTAACGAAAGTTCTCGCAGTTGGGTTAGCCTGACTCTTAAAGTTGTAATTTCTGAATGCAATGAAGCTTCTTTTTCTCGTAATTTAGAGAGTCTTTCACTGTTTTCATGGTGCCCATCTGTATCCGAATAGCTAGGATCTAACTTCCAAGCTGTTACAATACCCGTAAGCCTTTCAAATAAAACCTGAGTACTCGTATCGTCAATATTAAGAGAAGGTATTAAGCCATATTGCGCCGCGGCTATATACCTCCCTCTTACTTCACCTGAAAAATTCTCGATGTTTATTCTTAACGCTTCGAGTTGCCGCTGTTTGCGTTCAATTAACCGTCTAACCTCTTGCAAACGATGCTGTTTTATCAAGGTCTCAGCATCGACAACCCCTAATACCAGTGGGAAAATCTCTCGTAGTTTTCTAGCGTGTTCCTCAACATCTGCCTCAAAAAACATTGTCTCGTTGTTCGCAACGATCCGCTGTGGCTGAAACATAAAAGCGGTCATGTCAGATATTGATGCTCTTCCCTTATACCCGCTCCCTGATTCATTAAAGTCCGAGTTCGACTGAGGTATTTTTGCCAACCTTCCTAAAATCCCTTTAGCATTGTCACGGTTGGCATTTTTCTCAGGAATGTGAGGAATAGAAACAGTTATCCCTTCTGTTATCATATAGTCATCTGTTGAGTCCTGCTCATTAGGATCTCTACGAGCAAATAGTTTTTCTCCCTCTACCGTTTTGAATAACAGCCCATACCATGCAGAATTACGCCTGATCGGACCGATCTTCGGGATGGAGCAACCGCCAGACCCAAGACAGTAATCTATTATTTCGATTATTGCTGACTTACCACTGCGGCTATAGCCCGTAATATAATTTATTGCACCTGGCTTAAAATCAATTGTACGTGGAGCCTTAAGGGAGTCTCTAGACCATATGATAATCTTCAATATTGAAAAGTTCATTTTAGTGGCTCCACTCCTAGAATCGTAAGATATTCAAACACGGTCATACTACCTGCCCATACCCCTAATTTATGAGAAGCCTTCAATATGGCTTTTGATTCGTTAGACATTTTCGTTGGGAGCTTGTAGGGTACATCTGATGAAAAGTAACCATCTTCGAGAACAACAAGATTACAAGCAATCGCTAAATTAAGGGAGCGAAACGTTCTGTCCTCCATAGCCATTAATCTACTATCAATATTAAAGATAGTCTCATTCTGACCGACCGAGCTTGCGGTATCGCGATCAAGAATTGAACGTAGTCCCGAAGCTTCCCTTCTCTTTAGTATCATTTTTCTACCGGTGTCGTGGAATACCAAAGGAAGAACAGTGACTAAATGCCACATCGTCAAGGGTTGTAATTTCTCAGTTGGGCGGGTAGTGAACCCCTGGGTGAACGCCCAAAGTGCATTTGCACCAAGAGCAGGATTTTGCATTATTTCATACTCACGTAAAAGGACTCCACTCATGGTTTAGGACTCCCTTTCGATAAAGATTTGAAGCTTGGGTGCCAACCAATTAGTGGTTCATGCTCGTTACTAAAATGAGCTAAGGCATGGAAATTACCACAGGTTATAGGCTTTGGCATAACCTCGTTATGAATGTAAGTATCCTGCTCCATAGTTAAATCAAAGCATTCTTGACCCTTCACCACTTCGGAAGGGTCTGGATGCCTAGCTGCTCGTCTACTTGCAATTTTCCACCGAGATTTAAGATCTTCCTGATAAAGCATCAGTGTTGACTCCGAAACGGCACTTATATCTGTCCATTTTAGCCGTGCATCTTCTGCATACAAGTAGTTGAGAATTGCTTCACGAATTGTCTCTTCATCGACATTGATCCAATCCAACTGTTTTACAAAGCCGTGAGATACATATTCACTTGTATCCACGTTCATGTCGAATGGCTCAATTATAGCTGACAATCGAGCAACAGTAGCCTTTCTGTGTAATCCTTGAAACTCCCTATCAAATTCTTCTCTAAGAATTCTTGGTTGCTGTCCGGCTTCAACAAGTACTCTGATTCTCCGCTTTACCCATCCGCTCATTCGATCAAAAAGACCAATTTTCATTCCAGATTCGAAAAACCTAAGAGCTTGAAGTTCTTCAATGTTGCCCCCATAGTGCGAGCTCATCTTATCGAAAACCGAAATCTTTATAATCAAGGCTTTTAACTGTTTGTCACTAAGTTTACCAATCGTTGTGCCGAAAGGTACTAAATCATCCCTTAAAGTCGGTATCATACCCCTTATCACAGTACAAACGACCTTAGCCGAATCTTCATCAGCTGCCTTATTTATCTGGCGAGCAAGACAACTAGCCGAAAGAGTACCGTTTGTGACAATATGGTACTCTGTCGTATCTAAAATCGATGGCGTAACCAGTATAGACTCCGCCCAGATGTGCAACGTCTTCCACAATGCAACGCTTCTGTCAGAGAGCGGTGATCCAGAGTTGATCGTAGACTTGTCCTGTTCCCGAATCTCATTACCGTTATCGAGATGAACACTTACATCGTCTATGTCTTCGACTCCTATTTCGACAACATCTACTCCGGACTGGAAGAGTCTGTACGTGGCACGATCAAACTGATATACATATCCTAAAGCTTGACCTGAAGCTGAGTGATCTGTACTCATCGGTTACCTCCAAAAAGAAGATCAAAAGTCCTATATACTAAAATACGACAATTTGCTTATATTTTCCTCCCCAGACAAAGGAATTCTCAGATAAATCGCTTCTCATAACGATTAAATCCTCAGATAAAAAAATAGCTGCCGGTTTTCACGGCAGCTTGATATCCTGCTGGACTTAGTAAGATCCTTTTCTTCAAGGTGTATCATTCACTATTTTGAAAATCGGCATCTTTATCATTTCATAAGCTGAGAGTCATCTTAAAGGCATTGTATATTTGTTTACGATAGTAGAATAGGTGAGGTGATTTGTAACTAGTAGTCCTTGAATTTCAGCTACAGACCACAGCTGGGGTGCTCGTTGCGATAGAGCTGTTGCAAGTTGTTGTAATGCCGCTTTAAACTGATCAAGTAAGGTAGCTGTCATAATTCTGCTGTTACTTGAAGGATGGGCATTATCAAAACACCTTGTCCCTCGATGCATTATGATAGGCGTATACCTTTGCTCGACTCCATACTTATCACTATGCCATTGGATAGAGTGAAGGAGCTGCTCAACTTCTGACCGAGATACGCTATCGTTGGTGCTGTTATTCTTAGCTTCAATAATCAGATTTTCACCGTTCTCCATTCTCCAGAGATTATCAGGTCCGTCACCTTCATCTTCCTCAGGCATTTGTGAAGAAAAGCCAAGGAAATCACCGATCCTTTGCACGCTTTTCTCAAACAAAATATGGTCAACATCAGGTGAATAAATCAGATCAGTATAAAGATTTTCAATGGCTATCGCCACATCCGTTGCATTCGAATATTGCGTTAACCATTGCAAAATAACCTCAGCTTGTCTGCCCTTAGACCTTGTTAGCTTAGAGTAGGTATGATTTTGTGGCTTCAATACTTTGGATGATAAAGTTCGGGCTTTTACTTGCATATCCATTGCACCGACTGGATTAGCTGCACCCAGTATACCAGCCCCAAGTTGGAGATACCACGCTTCATCAATATCATTCAGTTGTTCCTTATTGGTATTAATTAAGTCTCTGATCATGGCACACGCATCTTCATAAAAGTCATCTCGATATTTCGACAGGGCGGCTCTTTCTGTATCGGCTATATTAAGCAATTGTGCCGAAGCTTCATTTTCATCCTTTTCAGCACTTAGAATCATGTCTTTATGAAACTTCCGCCATTCACTGTCACCAGTTAAACATGCCTCAATAGCGCCGTATATCTCCTTTAAAGCTTGTTCACTTGAAGTTGGTTTCTCTTCACCAAATAGCTCAAGTCCAAAATCAAGTTGTTTCCTTGTTTCAGGTGCAAAGAATGCTCGGTTTGAATCGACCCCTATGAAATTCAGTAAAGAGTTATCAAGCATGAACACCGTGCAATGATCGCTGCCAGATCTTACTGCTCTACCGAGTCCCTGCTCAAGAGTCTGGGCAATCTGTGCGTTAATAAACGGTGATCCCTCACGAACCATAGAAATATATTTTTCTCTTGCTGAATGAATACTCGGTATACCGTCTAAAACCAAGATTCTACAAGAATCTCCCGCTAAATCAACCCCATCGTAGCGGTTAAGAAACACCTTTAAGTTCCCACGTGTATCTCTTAAATTCCTTGTTTCATTAAGGATATTATTCTTGTCTACGATAGTGGCTCCAAGACTAACCCACGGTTGTGCTTTCTGTGTATTTGGAACGATTACTACTACGTTATACCACTGAGCATAACTCGCGATTAACGGACGCATCATCTCATCTGTTAAATCAGGAAAATACCGCTTAGGAGCAACAATTAATCTTTCGCCAGCGTCACCTTGGTTGTCTACTTCCAAAGGATTCTGAACTGACTGCTTTTCAATACCTAACTCAGTAATCAAGTCAGTATTGTTATTAAATGTAGCCGAAAGAATATATCGGTGCTTCGCCCTAAAGTACGACGGTATTTTTTGAACTGGTATCTGAAGTGGGGTGATCTCTATCTGACTTCCGCTAATGAAACATTGACACTTCGATATATCATCACCAATTAACCCCCAGGTATAACGTATCACCGGGTCATCTTGGGCATACATCTCCTGAAGTATGGAAAATACGTTATCTTTGTGCTGACTCCAAACCCAAAACGGAATAAGTCTAGAAACCGACGATTCACCTTTTTCAATCGCAAGAAACCCGCCTTCTCCCTGTCCACGAATAGCCGATTTGAATAGTGTATACAATTTTTCGTATGCAGGATGTTCTCTTTCAATCAGGATAGTACTCTGTTGTCGAGCCTTTTTAATACAACTGTGAGCATCATCAATCACTAAGGCGCCAATTTCTTGAATCGGTCTATATCCATACCCCTCAACACCGAATATGGACTTACCGTTAAACATCCGCTCGAATGTTGTAACAAGAATTGCTCTTTTATTAAGGAAGTCCATCGGAAATTCAGCAGCTTGATTAGGAACGTCAATTATTTCTGTAACGGGTATGTTATGTAGAGCTGCTTGCTCAATCGCCTGATTTACCAGTTGCTTATCTGGACATAAGTATACGACTGGTCCGATACCTTCATTTAGCTTTGACAGCAACATCAGTTGACCGATTAAAGTTTTACCCGCACCAGTATTTAGAATACCTACAACGTCTTTTTGAGTACGATCCCGATGCCAACGCAGAAGAAACTCCTTCTGGATATCCCGCAGGTAGTCATACCCCTCATGATGGATTAACGTTTTGAATATTTCTGTAGGGTCAATTGGCTTTTGTGGACCATCTCCACCGCCACCTCTAATCCGATTTCTGAATATACTCATTTTAATAGCCACCGTCCCTATTTTTCCTTCTATCTATATATAATTACAGGATTCGACAGTGGATGTGGAAGTTCCTTCCTCATGGCTTTGTAATTTCTCTAAAATAGTCAGAGTCAACTGCTTACCCATCGGGTCAATTAACCCCCACTTACCATTAAAATCTTGAACCGCCGCTACACCATTACGGAAGTAACCAGCCTTGACATACTGGAGTCGAATGACTTCATACCCTTGTCGGTCGATGAAGCCGTAAGCTAAGGGAAGGGTGGCTGATCTGACCAAGGCACGTTCATCATGGAAAGCTCCAACCGATTGATACCCCCTTGTGAAAGGAACAAGGAAAGAACCGGCTCGGTCGAGGATACCGATCAAACCGTACTTACTCTCGGTGCGAATAAGATCGTTGTCAATTGGCATGAAATACTGGCACTCACAGGGAATGATCTCATTACCTTGGTCATCGATCAGTCCGTAGAAGTCTTGACCGAAACCGTACTCATTGATCTGGAGTTGTCTGATGACCGTAATGCCTGGCTTGAACTTGACGGACGAGTAGACGGGATGTCTGGGTTGGTTCACAGAAAATACCCTCCTTGATATTTTGGATTAGAATCTACATATATTGCTATACCTCTTAATTCAACTCCGCAAGTTGATTTCAACTTCCTCGGATGAAGATCAGGTTGCCATGAACGAGTAGAATACCCCATATACAAGAAAAATCACACCTCGGGGAAGTGTGATCGCTGATTACTTTATTCGTCTTGCCAATACAAGTTCCTTTTTCCGAATTACGATCTTGCCGACAACCGTTTACTTATCAAAAGGAACGGTAACATCAAAAGCTCTACATGGGTCAGTGAGGAACCTTACCGATTCTTTACAATCTTACCGTTACGAATCTTATGTCCTTCATTCTCCAATCGCGATATTGCCTCGGCATCTGCGGTCTTTATGGTAAGAAGTTAAATTCCGCTATCTATTGTTGCAATAGGCTTCTCACCTGTAATCATGAAAGAATTAATAAGGCGTAGCATAAAGTTAAACTGGCAACGATCGGTTTTGAAGAACTCATTGAAAAACTTTCTCCAAAACCAATAATCAGGACTGCCTTTTACAAGATAAGGATTGACTATCTGTGCATAGTCCGGGTAATGATCCGAACCCTTTCTGAAGTCATCCCAAGCTATTTTGTAGGGATTCTCCTTTAAAAACTTGTACTTAGCTTCATCGAATTTATAAATCATTTTTCCATCCCCTCCATAACCATAATGCTTTCGGGTTCGTGCGCGATACGCTCTAGCGTTTGAAGCTGCTTTTCATTTAGCTCGTCAATCTTCTTACCCTCCATGTTCATCGCCCACCATAAGGTTCCAGTTATTGGGCACTCCCCACATGTACGTGGTGAAATCGTTTTGTACTTACCGAGCCTCGGGGGATAGTCCCAGCCCTCGTTATAAGCTTGATCTATTTGAAGAATCTTGTAGGTGCCACAGACTTCGCAGATGAAGTGCAGGAGCATGTTTTACCCCCTTCGAGGATGCGGTGAGCTACGACCAGCTCAGCCTTGATACTGGCTCTTTACTACTGCTTTTACCGATTCCAATAAATCGCGATCCTCTTTGGACTTTCTCAGCACACATCGAATCAACATGTTCAATAATGCTTCATCGGAAATTTCTTCTTCATGACTATTTACTTCGACCTCTTCTGCGCTTCCTCGAAAGAGGGAGTTATACCGCACCAAGTCTGACAAAGCACCGTTAGCTAAGTAGCTGCTGAAAACCTTTAAGGCTCTGTTGGGGGTGTTGAGGACTGCTTCGCTCTCCAAGGTGATTCTTATCTCGCTTGCACCGGAGTTATTGAAGACTTTACACTCAGTAATTTGTTTGAAATTTTTGCTGCGCCTTGAGATCGCATTGTAATGCTCGGTGGCGTCAATCTCGATTGCTTCGCGATACTTTTCGTCTGTTAGGTCGATTTCCTTACGCAAGGGTTCGTCAGAGAGCCAGAGAGTTAGATTGTATCTGTACATTGGTAGTCTCCCTTTTGCAATTACGTCGGTTAGTCCGACAAAGGTAATTATACTAATAAAGAAGATGGAGGTCAACCCATGTTTACTTATTACCGACTACGTTACGACAAAGTGTAGGGATGCATTAGATGAGTGGGCAGTGGGGCGTCGAAAAGCCGGAATGCCCCAGTATATAAGGAAAATCACACCTCGAGAGGTGTGATCATCGGCACTGATATATAACTTGCGGTTGGAACTGTCTTTTTCTCATCGATACTAATCAGGACGATAGTTTTATCTATGGCCGCTGATGTAGCTGCTTAATTTGATAACAACTCGCTCGACAGTTCTTCCTTTAGAAGCGAATAAATCCGGTTGTTAATATGCATGTCATCGATTAATTGCGTTGCATAGACATACCACTTATGCAAATTGTCTGTTGTTGTTCCAAGTGCGTTACCCCATTGGAATGAAGGGTTGTCCTCACTGTAGTCAAGTTCGAATACGAGGTAGGGGTTACTTTGGCTAGGAAATTTCTGTCCGCTGGAGATGTCTTTATTAATCAGCTTCAACCTATTTGCTGTAGGGAGCCATTCCATCAGATGTCGGCACTCAGAAATGAGCATCGATCTTTCACTTTCCACATATACCCCGCTTTTACGGTAGGTCAGTTCGTTACTGGCAAATATCTTGAGGTCTTGAATCTCAATCTTGTGCGACAGGATCGGATGGTTTATTTCTCTATCATCAATACGGAAACTAGCATTCCCGAAACTGCTGTCCTCCATGAAAAGGCGTTTTAACCGATCAATATTAAGTTTCAAGTGAGCCTCAGAATCAGAAATCAAGATACTCATATTATTTAATACGGATTTATTCAACGACAGCTTTTCCGTACTAAAGTGATACTGCATCCATGTTGGAAGCAATTCCGCATTACCTGAAGTAAATTCAATGACTACAGTCGAATCTTCTTCCTCAAGTTTTAATTGATACCTGTACTGTATCAAATCACCTGAAACTGGCTCATTATACTCTGTGGTGCGTACCGGCTTTGTGAATAACCCTAAATATGAAAGACTGGTGTTTATCAGTTTTATCTCCATCAACGAACAACTCCTAACTGGGATTCATCTCTCATTATTATCGGTAAATTTTGGGACAATCTTGAGCAAATTCACTCGACCATTTTAATAGGGTGTTGGTGGGCATTCAAAACCTGGATACTTGCAGGAGAAATACAAAAATCACACCTTGGGAAGTGTGATTTCATCCAAAACACTATGTGATTCAAACCCCTAATTAAATGTTTACTGCGGTGACAAGCTTACTACTCTGGGTTTCAAGGGCTGTTTTAATTAACGCTATTCTCGCTATATCATCTTCGAGCATTAACTCAAAAACCTTCTCCGAAAATAGATCAACGGGTTTAATTCTCCCTTTCAGCAAACCTTTGATCAGAGGTTTGTACTCCAACAGCTCGTCATACGAATCTCGGTCAATTGCTTTACTATTAACAAAATCCACACCAATCTCGATATTTTTGTTCCCCTTGTACACTTCGTTTGCAACTTCATCGAAGTCATTCTTTAAACCAAAGTAAACCAACGGAACCTCGTACCGTTCGGATTTCAAATCCTCTAAGATATATTTCTTACCTGCACTACTAACCTTTAACTGTAATCCAGCGCTCACTCCTCCAGTCTTTTCGGTAGTAACCTGTAGCAGCTCCTTCTTTTTGTCATTCTTATCGATCCAAATAATATCACGTTGCGGGTTTGTCTTATTGTACTTAGAAGGGAATTTCTTCATAGTTGAAAGCAATCCAGTTCCTACTGCCTGATACTTATCAAGTGATTTCGTCTTATTCTTACCTTTTCTAGCTATAGCTGCCCATTTTCGGTTAACATTTTTGTCTCGATTGCAATTTTTGACAACTATAGCCTCAGCAATATTCCCAAGTAACCTAGATGCTGTCTTCTCCGGATCTGGGTCAACAATATATTTAAGCTCGAATATTCCCTGCTCATTTAATTGGAAGAATCCAAGCTCTTCCTGCATAATACTGAACAGATTCTCACCATGCTTGGAAGTTATCGGTTGTGTATGCTCAGTCAATACTTTTCCGTTCGTGTCTCGAATAAAGACCGCCAATTCCAGAGTCGGAATGACAGTTGTCCTGTGTATCTCGATATAGCCTCGTTCATTTCTTATATGCATTCGATCTCCCCTTCTGTTAAGCCTATATAACCTATTTTACAACAGGTTCGATTAGACATACAGCCGGGACAAGATGAGTGAGTTTAGGCTACGAACGCCGAGATCCCCCTGAGCAAACTATTGCATACAAACGAAAATCACACCTCGATGATTAGATGACCGTTGACTCGTCCAAGGAAACGTAAACTACGAGATTTCTGGCTGTATGAATACTTCGGAGAATATTGAGCCATCGTTCCGGTGAGTGAGAGCTAGATCTCCGGCATTTTTGAGCCATCCCTCCAACAAAGAGAGCCACCCATTTTGCGAGTGGCTCTCCTGTCATATTTGTTTAACTATCGCATCCATTAGTGTAAGCGTCAAACCCTACCCACCTTCGTTCTTTGCAGCAACCATGAGATAATCCTCCTCAGAATCAATTCGGGGGAGGATATTTTATGGCCAGAGAAGATGTACAGAAGAAATGGGAAGA
>Ga0065721_10004478_pt1 | contig 31590 bp, 24 predicted proteins | sample Mesricmetagenome_FD_59108 | JGI IMG/M metagenome (GOLD analysis project Ga0065721, IMG submission 59108) | Mesophilic microbial community from rice straw/compost enrichment Sample: eDNA_1 v2 (version 2) | ecosystem: Engineered > Solid waste > Grass > Composting > Bioreactor | place: USA: Davis...
AGCGAGCCGTAATAAAACGGCAGGGAATTGAGCGTGCGCACACCGCCGATTCCCGCCACCGCGAGGGAGCGGGATCGGCCGGCCCAGAACGCTAGGCCGGTGAGCAGTGCAACAATCAGCAACAACAAAGACGCATTCATTTCTTACATGCTCATGAGCTCGAGTTTTTTCACACTCTCCGCCACTGTTTTACGTCGCTTTTCTTCCATCGGAATCATGCCTTTTTCCGCCAGATATCCCTCGTCGCCCCAGGCTCTTTCGCTGGTGAATTCCGCGAGAAATTCCTGAATACCCGGAATAACGCCGACGTGGGCTTTTTTGACGTAGAAATACAGGGGCCGCGAAACGGGATAACTGCCATCGGCGATGGTTTCAAATTGTGGTTCCACACCATCGACGGTTGCTGCGCGCACTACATCGGCGTTCTGATCGAGAAAACTGAAACCGAAAATGCCGAGCAAATTGGAGTTTTCCGACAGTTTGCGCACGATCAAATTGTCGTTCTCGCCCGCTTCGATAAATGCACCGTCCTCACGCACGCCGTGGCAAATCGCTTTGTAACGGACGCCATCGCTTTTTTCCAAAGCGGCAATCCACGGAAACGCTTTACAGCCACCCTCCATCGCCAGCTCCACAAAAGCGTCGCGCGTGCCGGAAGTCGGCGGCGGTCCCATAACAGAAATGGGTTTAGCGGGTAAATTGGGATTGACGTCTTTCCAGGTTTTATAGGGGTTGGCAATCAGCTCTTCACCACCTTTCGGATCGGGGACAACTTTGGCCAGGGCGAGAAAAATATCGCGGCGGGAAAGCGCTATAGGTTCAGCTTTCTTGCTATTGGCGATCACTATGCCGTCGTAGCCGATAAACACTTCCACTATGTCTTTCACACCGGCGTCCTGACAGGCTTTGAATTCCGATTCTTTGATGCGGCGGGATGCGTTGGCGATATCCGGCGTGCCTACGCCGACACCTTTGCAGAATTCCTTAAAACCACCGCCGGTACCGGTCGGCTCCACTTTGGGGGCCTTTTGTCCGGTTTTAAGGCTGAAGCGCTCAGCGACGACTTTGGAGAAGGGAAATACCGTGGAAGACCCGACGATCATGATGTGATCGCGGCTATTGGCCAGAGCGGTGCCGGCGGCAAATGTGCAGGCGAGAGCGAGCAAAATTTTTTTCACGAAAGACCTCCTGGTTGACGGGCCCGGCCGCCAAAGGCCGGATTTCAATGCCCGCCATCCTAGAGAGGATGTGTGACAGTTTTGTGGCAGAAATACGAAATTCTGGCGACAGCGCCAAGAGCCCAATTTCTGCGTCGCAACAAACGCAGCAGACGTGGTTATAATACCGGCCCCGCCGGGATCCTAATAAAGACAATAAACTCATGCCCCTGTTATTCAACTTGTGCCAGACCATCGACAGGTGTTTAAGCGCCGTCTCGGTTGCCCTCGGCAAGGGGGTCGCCTGGCTCACCGCTGTTATGGCGCTGACAACAACCTACATTGTGATCAGCCGCGCGCTTTTTAACACCGGTTCGGTCGCTACTCAGGATTCCGTCACTTATATGCACGCATTGATTCTGATGTGCGCCGCCGCTTACACCATGCGCTGCGACGGTCACGTACGCGTGGATATTTTTTATCGGCGCTACTCGCCGGTGCAAAAGGCTTGGCTGGATGCCCTCGGCACCTTGTTGCTGTTATTGCCGTTTTGCGTGTTCACCATCATGGTCAGCTGGAATTATGTGAAGGCCGCCTGGGCCATCCACGAAGGCTCCGTCGATGCCGGCGGCATTCCCGGCGTATTTCTACTCAAGTCGCTGATTCCCCTCAATGCCGCACTGCTCGCCTTGCAAGGACTGGCCGAGCTTGCGCGCCGGCTGGTGGTCCTGACCTATGTGAACGAACACGAGCTGGACGAGCATGAGTGATCTGCTGCCGTTATTGATGTTTCTGGCGGTGTGTGCGGCCCTGATGCTGGGCTATCCAGTGGCGTTCACCCTCGCCGGCGTCGCTCTCTGGTGCGCGGGTATTGGGATTCTGACCGGCCATTTCGACGCCCAGCTGCTGTTTGCCTATCCCGATCGCGTCTACGGCATCATGACCAATGGCACGTTGATCGCTGTGCCTTTGTTTGTATTTATGGGCGTGATGTTGGAACGCTCGAAACTGGCGGAGGATCTGCTGGAAAACATGGCCAAAGCCTGCGGACGCCTGCCCGGTGGCCTGGCCATATCGGTGATTCTGGTAGGGGCGCTGTTGGCGGCGAGCACCGGCATCGTCGGCGCAACCGTGGTGACCATGGGGTTGATGTCTCTGCCGACCATGCTGCGCCGCGGTTATACCCCGGAACTGTCCACCGGGCTGATTTGTGCCACTGGCACCCTGGGGCAGATTATTCCACCCTCCATCGCCCTGGTTTTGCTTGGCGACATACTGTCCAGTTCCTACCAGCAGGCGCAGCTCGCCAAGGGCATCTTCAATGCGGCGCCCGTCTCCGTCGGTGATTTATTTGTCGGCGCCATGCTGCCGGGGCTGCTGCTGGTGGCCGCCTACTTGTTGTATGTGGTGGGTAAAGGGATTGTGCAGCCGCAACAACTGCCGCCAGTAAAAGACACTGCGCCAGTGAACACTGCGCGCCTGCTCGGCAGCATACTGCCGCCGATTCTGCTGATTCTGGTGGTGCTCGGCTCCATCATCAGCGGCGCCGCCACACCCACGGAAGCCGCCGGCGTCGGCGCTGTCGCTGCGACGCTGCTCGCGCTGGGCAAACGCCAGCTGTGCCGCCGCAAACTCACGTCCATAGTGCAGGACACCGCCAAAATCACCGCCATGGTATTCACCATTCTCCTCGCGGCCTCGGTATTTTCTCTGGTGTTTCGCGGGCTTGGCGGCGAAGCCATGATCGAGCATTTTTTCCATCACCTCCCCGGCGGCGTTTTCACAGCTATGCTGGTGGTGATGGCGGTGATTTTTGTCCTGGGATTTATCCTCGACTTTATTGAAATCACTTTTGTGGTAGTACCGTTGGTGGCGCCGACGCTGCTCGGCATGGGTTTGGACCCCGTGTGGCTCGGCATAATGATTGCTCTCAATCTGCAGACGTCGTTCCTGACACCACCTTTCGGCTTCGCGCTGTTTTATCTGCGCGGGGTGGCGCCAGATGAAATTGCCACCCGGACGATTTACCGCGGAGTCGTACCGTTCATAGTGATTCAGCTGCTCGTGCTGGGCGTGGTGGCGCTCTGGCCGGAGCTGGCGACCTGGCTGCCGAGTGCACTAAAGACACAATGAACACTTATAAAACAACTGAAAAAGACTTGAAGCAAAACAAGGTTATTTATATGGCGAAAATCGACGAAGATCCCGTGCCCTCCGGTGAACTGGCCCTGCAAACCTTGGCCATGCCAAAGGACACCAATTCCAACGGCGACGTGTTCGGCGGCTGGTTGATGGCGCAGATGGATTTGGCCGGCGCGATTATCGCGCGGGAAGTGGCCAAAGGCAGGGTAACCACTGTGGCAGTGGGCAGTATGGCGTTTTTGCGCCCGGTCCCTGTCGGTGCAACCGTCAGCTGTTACTGCGACATTTTGGAAATCGGCCGCTCGTCCATCAAAGCGCGGGTGGAAGTGTGGGTGAAACACTACGACCGCTCGCAGCAAAAAGTGACCGAAGGCGAATTTGTTTACGTCGCCATTGACGACACAGGTCGCACCCGTCCGGTAAATAAATAACTGGATAACTACTCTGCCGCGAGCGCGGCAGAGTTGATTCACAGATTAAAGATTGGAGAGCAGTTCGCGCACGGAGGCGACGTGACGGCGGCTGACCACCGGGCGGTATTGCGTGGTTTTGAGTTGCAATTCGTATTGCCCGGTGGGCATACGTTCGAGTTTTTCGATTTCATTGATGGCGACCAACGCATTGCGGTGGACGCGCACAAAAACCCCTTCGAATTCTTCTTCCAATTCCTTCAGCGTGTCATCGATCAGGGTTTCACCATTGCCGTGCATGATGGTGACGTATTTCTGATCGGCGACAAAACAATAAATTTCCTCGATCGGCACCAGCTCCACACCGCGGCGGGTTTTGGCGGCGATATTGCGGCGGCGCTCGGTGCGCTCGCCGGCCTGGTTTTGTGCCGCTTTTTGTAATTTGCTGTACTTGCGCGCTTTTTCCAGNGCGCTCACCAGCTGCTCTTTCTGCAGCGGNTTGAGCAGATAACCCACCGCGAGNGTTTCNAACGCTTCCACGGCNTATTCGTTGTAGGCGGTGCAGAAAATCACTGCCGGGGGATCGTTCAATTGGGCGATTTTTTTGGCGGTGGCCAAACCGTCTTCGCCCGGCATGCGGATGTCCAGCAGCACTATATCCGGGTCTAAGGTCTGGATCGCCTTTAAGGCGGCTTCACCGTTGGCGGCCTCGCCAACGACGTCGTAACCGTCGATGTTTTCGATCATGCGCATGGACCTTTGGCGGGCCAGCGCTTCATCATCCACGACTAATACATGCATCACACGTCGAGTTCCAAAAATTAAGCGGGCATCGGCCGGTATTCCGGCACCATCCCGCAAACATTGTTGTTGTAGGGTTTTCCGTGCTGTTGGATCCTGCGTTAAGTGTAGGCCAAAAGCGGCGGAGCGACAGGCGGTGACGCCCTAGGATTCAGGTCACCGCCGGAGGCACGCGGGGAAAGACGACGACTACCTGGTAATAAGCGGGCCCGGCNTCGACCGTTAGACTGCCTTTANCGCCGTAGTGCGCATCCAGGCGATGGCGNATGTTATCCAGGGCCAAACCGTTGCCGCGATTGCTCTCCTGGCGCTTGTCTCCCACCGGGTTGCGCACGCGGATTTGACACTGGGAAGCAGCCGCTTTCACCGAAATCGCCACAGTGCCGCCCTCCAACAGAGGCTGGATGCCGTGATAAATGGCATTCTCAATCAGCGGCTGCAGCAGCAGGCTCGGCACCATGGCTTCCGGCATGGCGTCCACATCCCAGCTCACCTGCAGACGGTCGCCGATGCGCATTTGCTCAATGGCGACAAAGCGGCGGCACAGCTCCAGCTCGCGCTCCAGGGGAATCAGCCCCGGCTCACTTAACGAGGCGCGGAACAACTCGGACAGATCCACCACCATCTTTTCCGCCGCCTGGGGATCGAAGTCGATCAAGCTGGCGATGCTGTTCATGCTGTTGAAGAGGAAGTGCGGGCGGATGCGCGCCTGCAGCGCCTGAATGCGCGCGTTCAGCTCCGCCTGCTGTTGATTGCGCAACTGCTGCTGCAGATAGAAGTAGCGCAGCACTATGCCGGCAAACACCGCCGCCAGCATCAGGTTGGTCAGCAACTGGTCCCAGTTCAATTCGGGCGAGGGTGCCTGCAGAAAACCGCCGAGCACGGAAAACAACACCGTGATGCACAGCACCAGCACATAACTCACCAGCCCGGCCACCATGGGGTGGCGGCGCTTGAACCAGGGCCGCAGCGGGCAGAGACAGGCGGCACTGGCCAGGACGATCCACTGAATCAGCATCGACAGCACGCCGAGCCGGTTCCAGCTGAAATCCAGCACGCCACTTTGCACCACCGTCAGGGCGATGGCGAGCAGCTCGCCCACCAGAATCAGGTGAAACACCGCCTGCACGGTGCAGAGGTTGGGCAGGAAGTCGCCCTTGAAGTTGCGTCCGCTCGTGCTGATGGAATCCCCCGATGATTTCAGGCTTTGTTTATAATCCGCCACTTTTCGCAGGCGCCGGCAGTGTAACAATGCCCCAGGCAGCCATGCACTCATAGTTTAGACGCGGCAGAAGGAGCCCGAGATGAGCCAGAAAGAATCCACCAGCACCCTTTGGGGCGGCCGCTTCAGCGAAGCCACCGACGCCTTCGTCCAGCGTTTTACCGCGTCCGTCGATTTTGACAAGCGCATGTATCGCCAGGATATCCGCGGCTCCATTGCCCACTCGGAAATGCTCGCCAAAGTCGGCGTGCTGACCGAGGAAGAGAAGAACGCGATTCACAACGGCCTGCGCGACATTGAAGCGCAGATCGACAGCGGCGAATTCCAGTGGTCCGTCGAGCTGGAAGACGTGCATATGAATATCGAATCGGCGCTGACGCAAAAAATCGGCATCGCCGGCAAAAAGCTGCACACCGGGCGCTCGCGCAACGACCAGGTCGCCACTGATGTGCGCCTGTATCTGCGCGACGAGATCGATGTGATCTCCCAGGAGCTGACCCGTCTGCAGAAGGGCATTCTGGAATTGGCCGAGCGCGAAGCCGACACCATCATGCCGGGCTTCACCCACTTGCAAACCGCCCAGCCGGTCACCTTCGGCCACCACTTGCTGGCCTGGTACGAAATGCTCAACCGCGACTATTCCCGTCTGCAGGACTGCCGCCGCCGCATGAATCAAAGTCCGCTCGGCGCTGCCGCCCTGGCCGGCACCACCTATCCAATCGACCGCGAATTGACCGCCGGCCTGCTCGGCTTCTCCCAGCCGACCCGCAATTCCCTGGACTCCGTGAGCGATCGCGACTTTGCCATCGAATTCTGCAGCTTCGCCGCCATTCTGCTCACCCACTTGTCACGGGCGAGTGAAGAGCTGATTCTCTGGACCTCATCGCAATTCAACTTCATCAACCTGCCCGACCGCTTCTGCACCGGTTCTTCCATCATGCCGCAGAAGAAAAATCCGGACGTCCCGGAATTGGTGCGCGGCAAGACCGGCCGCGTCAACGGCCATCTGATCAGCCTGCTGACGCTGATGAAGTCCCAGCCGCTCGCCTACAACAAAGACAATCAGGAAGACAAAGAACCGCTGTTCGACGCNGTCGACACAGTGCGCGACTGCCTGCGCGCCTTNGCCGATATGATTCCGGCCCTCGANCCCAAGCGCGAAGTCATGCGCGAAGCCGCCAAACGNGGTTTTGCCACCGCGACCGATCTGGCCGACTACCTGGTGCGCCGCGGCNCACCTTTCCGCGACGCCCATGAAATCGTCGGCAAGGCAGTGGGTTACGGGGTAAAAACTGGCAAAGATCTTTCGGACATGTCACTGGAAGAGCTGCGCCAGTTCGGCGGCAGCATCGACGAAGACGTGTTTAAGGTTTTGACCCTCGAAGGCTCAGTCGCCGCCCGCAACCATATCGGCGGAACCGCACCTGAGCAGGTGCGCCGCGCGATTAAAACCGCCGGCGAAGAACTGGCAGCACGCTGAGTTAAGCGGTATTTACCGTCACATCTCAGGCGTTACGCGGCCGAGATGTGACGATTCGCACAACTTATATCTAGTTCTCACTTCGAATATTTATCTGATTTCTGCGCCCAAATCCCGTGATATAGTCGCCCGCCGTCATATGGTCACAAACAATCTAACGCCCACGGGGAAGATATGGCTTTCGATTTCAGCAATTTGCATCAGCGTCGTTTGGCGAAGCTGGTAGGTGCCAGCGCGCTCACTTTAGTTTTGGCTGCCTGTGGTGGCACCGGCTCGTCCGGTGGCACGGGTTCATCATCGAGCTCTTCTAGCAGCAGCTCATCGTCCAGCAGTTCATCGTCATCTAGCAGCTCGTCATCTTCAAGCAGCGCCAGTTCTTCGACATCGAGCTCTTCTAGTTCGAGTTCATCCAGCTCGAGCTCATCGTCCTCCAGCTCTTCGAGCAGTTCGTCGTCAAGCTCCAGCTCCGGCGGTGCCGACATAGGCAACTTGCTTGAAACCGATGGCACCTTTGCCAAAGGTCAGGGCCAATATCTCGGCAGCCTGTTCTCACCCACCATCGCCAGCTTCACCTGGGATAACGAGATCAAAGTCGCCATCAACACCACCACCGAAATGGACTGGCACGTGCAGTTGCTCCATTCCATTTCCGTGACTCAGGGGCAGCAGTACACCATCTGCTTCAGCGCCAAAGCCGAGTCCAGTCGCATGATCGCCGTCAATATCGACCAGGGCGGCACACCGGGCTATGACAGCGTGATTACCGAAGGCGCCTACAACCCGCCGCTGTCGACCTCTTACCAGGACTTCAAATACACCTTTACCGCCAGCGTCACCGATACCTCGTCGCGTTTGACCTTCAACCTGGGCCTTTCCGATGTTGATGTCTTCCTCGACAACATCGGTGTCTACCCCGGCGCCCAGTGCGGTAATCCGGCCAAGGTTCCTGCGCCAGCAACCGGTAGCGGCAGTGACAATATCGACGGCACTCCACCCATCACCACCCAGGGCAACCAAGTCTTGTTCGGCGGTCAACCGGGCAGCATCGCCGGCATGAGCTTGTTCTGGTCCAGCTTTGTTGAAGACGGCGGCAAGTTCTACACCACTGGCGTGGTAAACACGCTGAAGCGCGACTGGAATGCTCGCCTAGTGCGCGCTGCCATGGGTGTCGATACCGCCGGAGGCTATCTGCAGGATCCGACCAGCAATCTCAATAGAGTCAAAACGGTGGTAGACGCGGCGATTGCCAACGACATGTATGTGATCATCGACTGGCACACCCACAATGCGGAAGATTACAAAGCGCAGGCCATCGCGTTCTTTGAGGAAATGGCACGCACCTACGGCAACCGTAACAACGTGATCTACGAGATCTACAACGAGCCGGATTGCCCGACTAATGCCACGCTTTGCGGCTGGGACAACAAAACCAGCTGGGCAACCATCAAGGCCTATGCGGTGGATGTCATTGCGGCGATTCGTGCGATAGACCCAGATAACCTGATTATCGTCGGTACACCTTTCTATTCGCAGTTTGTTGACGAAGCCTCCGAAGACCCGATCGCCGGCGTGAACATTGCCTATACACTGCACTTCTACGCCGCCAGCCACAAAGAACAAGAGCGCGCCCGCGCACGCACAGCGTTGCGCAACGGCATACCGCTGTTTGTTACCGAGTGGGGCACGGTGAGCGCCAGCGGCGACGGTGACGTGGATATCGCGGAATCCGATACCTGGATGGATTTCCTCTACGACAACAACATCAGCCATGCCAACTGGTCGGTCAGCGATAAACTCGAAGGCGCATCCATCCTGAAACCCGGCACCAACGGCGAAAACGGCGGCTGGAGCGACGGCGATCTGACACCGTCCGGACAGTATGTGAAGAGCCAGATCCTGATGTGGTAATGCTGATCTAAACATTGTTGATAGAGGCGGCTGTGCGGCAACGTTCAGCCGCCTTTTTTATTGGCCAACAACCCGTTGCGCGGATAAATCACCATAAAAATCTCGCCGCATCTTCAAGCGGCTCTATAATCGCGCCGCCCGCCCCCGACATTTCTTCCGTTTTCATGAAACAACATCGCGGACTCACTGTTTGGACGACCGCAGTGCCGCTCTATGTGGAACTGCTCGCCGTATCCTCCATCGGCATGATGGATGTATTTTTCATGTCGCTAGTTTCCGACAAGGCGGTGGCGGCCTTGGGAGTATGCACACAGGTAGTGATGATTTTTACTCTGCTGATCCGCACTCTCACCGGCGGTGCGGGAGCAGTAGCGGCGCAAAGCCTAGGTGCGGGCAACCAGGAAAAAGCGGTGCTGGCATTTATGTACACGCTTTTGCTCGCCACCTTATGCGGCGCTTTATTCGCATTGGTATTGTTTGTTTCGCGCGGCCATATAGGCGTTTGGATGGGATTGAGTGGCGACACACTCGATATCTTTCAACGTTATTTAGCCATCACAGGTCCGGCATTTTTTCTTTTGGCTGTACGTTCCGGCTACAGCGCCATAGTCGCCGTCAAAGGCAAATCCAATGTTAATTTGTATTGTTCACTGATCGCCAATGGGGTGAATATCGTCTTCAACGCTATTTTTGTCTTGGGTTGGTTCGGCTTTCCCAAAATGGGAGTTGAAGGTGTCGCCTGGGCAACGGTTATTGCCTATACCGTACAACTGTTTTTGCTCGCCTGGATCAGCCATACCCATTTAAAAATTCGTTTCAATTTTGCGCGGGATATTTTGCAGCGCCTGCATAAATTGACGCGCCCGGTAATGGGCATTGCAATCCCCAATAGCGGAGACTTGTTGTCGCACTCCATCTATCAGGTGGCGGTTGTAATGATCGCCATACGTGTGAGCGATGAAGCCGTCGCCTGTCACACTTATTTGCGGCAGATCATTGTAGTCGTCATGTTGTGGGCCTACTCCATCGGCCAAGGTCAGGCAATATGGACCGCTCATTTGGTGGGCGCGAGGGAATTCGATAAAGCGGAATCCGAAATAAGGAAAAGTATTGCGCGCAGCCTGGTGTTCACTTTACCGGTCACATTTTTACTTTATTTATTCATCGATCCGATTATCCGCCTGCTCACCGACAATCCGGACATAATTGTTATGGCGAGCTCCGCAATGATTGCTTATCTCGGCATAGAACTCGGCAGGGGATTCAACACTTCGTTGAGCTTTTCATTATCATCCGCCGGCCACGCAAAATACCCGGCGCTGCTCGCGGTCATTTTCAACTGGTTCGTCGGCTTATTAACAGCTTATGTATTAGGGATTTATTTTGGTTGGGGTTTGTTCGGTATTTTGATTGGCTTGGCGATGGACGAATTGGCTCGCGCACCTTTGCTTTATCGGCGGTTGATAAGTCGTAGCTGGATTCCGCGACAAAATTAAAAATATTTTTAATGTTATTTAGCCAATAGGAATGCAACTGCTTTATGTGCTGCAACAGTGAAGACTTACCTTAGTTCGACAAGACACATATGTCATAGCAGCCTCCGTTTTGCCGGCTACATGAAAAAGGCGACTGCTTCACAAAAAAATTGGTACTAAGTCAACAACGGCTAAGCCGATGATCTCAATGCCTCGGTGGTGATCAGAAAACGTGCGCCACATCTAATGGTCGAATCGATCCTATTCCAAATTCTGTGATGGTAACGGCAGAACCGCAAAAGTTAGTCGGTAAAATGCTCTGTGAACATCGGGCATGCTTTCAGCTAGTGCATCTGCCTTATGCTTCCTAGATAAATATTGGGCGATATAAATTTAGACATAACAACATCAGTCGGATTCTTTATTGATCCGCAACGGAGAAAAACATGCTATCTAAAAACCTGAGGTGTCTCAGCTACAGGGTGATTGCCACGACATTGTTGGCAAGCTCCGTGGCCATCCTGTCCGCTTGCGGCGGTAATGAAGAACCTACGCCAGGCACAAGCTCCAGCAGCTCGAGTTCAAGCTCCAGCTCCAGTTCTTCCTCAAGCGGAGTGACCAACTCTTCGTCTTCATCTTCATCAAGCTCTTCCAGTTCGTCTTCCAGTTCCAGCAGCTCGAGCTCCTCTGGCACCACCAGCAGCGGTGATCCCGATGTGGCCGCGATCGATCCTGCCACCTACACCGGTAGCATTCCGCTGACTGAACAGGCCAAAGGCAAGCCCGGTGCGAGCCTGCAAACCGCCGGTAACCCGTTCGCGGATTCCTACTTCTATCTGAGCCCCGACATCAAAACCATGATGGACTACTCCTTGGAGCAGGTTCAGGGCGACAAAGATCTGGAAGACAAGATCAAGTACATCCAGCGTCAACCCAGCGCCGTTTGGATGGACTCCATCGCGACTATCGCTGGCGATCCCGAAGCTGGCCGACGTTCTCTCGAAGGGCACTTGGATGCAGCGGTCAAACAGCAGCAATACTACGCTCAGCTGGATGGCCAGATCTCTCCGATGACCATCGTGATCATCGTTTACAACCTGCCAGACCGCGACTGCGCCGCCTTCGCCTCCAATGGCCAGTTGTATGAAATCGGCAAACCGAAAGATCCCAACCCAACTCTGGGTGGCATGGAGAAGTATCGCAACGATTACCTGCGCGTCATCACCAGCACGCTCACCAAAAAGCCCGAGTACAAAAACCTGCGTGTCGTGGCCCTGTTGGAGCCGGATTCCTATCCCAACATGATCACCAACACCAAGTTGAACCCGGATGGACCTTCTCTGGTATGGCCTGAGCTGACCACCGCAGACGGCACCACCTACTGTGACACCCTGTTGACCTACACCTCACCTGGTCTGGCAGAAGGTCTCGGTGTTTACGGTCGCGGTCTGCAGATCGCCATCGAAGAGCTGTACGCTGCGGGCACCTCAGGCGGCACAGCCAACAACGTCTACACCTACCTGGATATAGGCCACGCCGGCTGGTTGGGCTGGGATGATTCCATGAACAACCAAAGTAACCTGAAGCGCGCAGTAGACGGCTTCCGCAAGTTGATCCAGGGTGCTAACACCGACGGCGAAGACGGCTTCAAGAAAGTTAAAGGTTTCGCCTCTAACACCTCTGGTTACACTCCGGTTGAAGAGCCTCTTATCTCCAACGCTGAAGCTGATCGTATGGCTCTGAGCGACTGGTACGAGTGGAACAAGTCCGTTGATGAATTGAGCTACATCGAAGCCTTCAGCGCCCGTTTCCGCGCACAACAACCTGGTTTCGAGCCTGGCTTCATTATTGATACCGCCCGTAATGGTTGGGGCTCTGCGAACCGTCCAAAACCCGGTTCAGGCACCAAAGGCACCGACAGCAGCAAGCGAGTCGACAAACGTGCCCACCGCGGCCACTGGTGTAATGTGAATCACGCCGGTGTTGGTGAAGTGCCGAAGGCTGCGCCGATTGCTGCACGTCCCTATCTGCACGCATTCTTCTGGATGAAGCCACCAGGCGAAGCAGACGGTATTTCCTTTGACGTAGCTGAATATCCGAAAGGCTCTGCAGCTTACAATGCTCTTGACGCGGTCGATAAAGCCGTCGTTGACAGCGCAGCTGATCCGAAATACGCAGGTAAGACACTGGATACCATGTGTACACCCGGCGGAATTCGCGACGGCGACAAAGAAGTAGATGTGGTCCCCGCTCTGTCACCGCATGCTGGTGGCTGGTTCCACAAGCAGTTCATTATGTTGATCGAAAACGCTTATCCGCCGCTTGGCACCAGCGACTATTCCAAGTAATCGCTGATACACACGGCCAACAAAAAACCCCCTTGGTGAAAACCAAGGGGGTTTTTCTTTATCTAGCAGTTGACTTATCTGGCGGCAAAGCCGCTTCAACCGTAGTGTGGGTGTTTAAACAACCACTACAGAATTGTCCACGTTACCGATTTTGCTCGGCACATATTTGTCCGCTGCATAGTCGTTTTCCCAACGCTCACCATCGAGCACATAGCGGTATTCGTATTCCGCACCCGCTTCGAGTTCCAGTATGGTCGAGTAAGTGCCATCCTTCTGTCTTTTCAGTTGAGTCTCCTGAAAATCCCAATTATTGAAATCGCCAGCGAGGTAGATTTTTTTGGCTTCTTTGGCGAGTTCAGGCGGGGCGGTGAATTTAACTTTGCAGATAGGTTTGGATTTCAGGTATTTCTTGTCGAGACTCATGATGGTGTACCCCACATTGTGACAGTCGTTTCGTTAGCGTGGCTGTTAAACACAAACTGTACCAATCCCTGCTTGCGCGGCAGGAGGCTTCAGGCTGGATTAGGACGCTGATGAGATCGACTCCGGCGATCCGCAGCGCTACGGATTGTAGCCGACCCGTTTAAATATAGACACAGTTCAAATATTTGGAAAAATGTTCACTTGCGCCAGATCAAGAAACTGCATGTCAGCTCACGATTTCAGCNGCGCACATAATTANGAAATAAAGCCGACTGCCACTGACGCAGNGCGAGCACNAANGTATTGCCGTGACGCTCCTGCATAGGCAGCACCCTATCCTTGTTCACCAAGTCGGTGATGTCCTGTAAGAACAGCTCCATGCGCGCCTGGATTTCCCGGTTGGTGCTGGCCGAGCACAAGGCATTGAACACCAGTAGTTTTTCCGTTTCGCGATCAAACTGTGAATTGAAAAAGTCGCGCTCCACCTTTTCGAGAAAAAACCTTTGGATCGGGCCGTTGGCGAGCCAGCGAAAATTGGGTGCGATACGCAGTTTTATGCGATTTCCCGGCAGCAGATCGATCATTTTCAACCGGTCGAGCTGCGCGAGTTTCTGAATCAGCCGGTGTTGGTCTAGCCGGTATTGCAGCAAAAGATCCGTAAAGGTGAAGCCGTTAATCACACTGACCGCCACCAGCAACAACTCCAGGTCAGCGGCGATTTGCTCCTCCTGTTCCTCGGTCAGCCGCTCGGTCTGACGGCGGTCTTTTTGCGCGGCGGTCACCAGATCGGCTATGTCCATACCGAGCATTTCCAGTATTTTGTCGAGGCGCTCCAGGGTGAATTGGCCGCTGGCGAACAGGCGTTTTACCGAGGCTTCACTCAAATCCAGATATTTCGCCACATCCGCATAAGTTTTACTTTGCGCTTTCAGCTGCTGTTTGAGCGCCGCCACCAACATCGCACTTTGCGCCATACTCTATTCTCCTGCTCTAATCTGTATACGGCCTGCAGGTATCACAGAGCGATACCCTAAGTGGCTCCGGCCTCGACATATTCGCCGAAAGTTGTATCGGATAACTAACATAATCAACACTCGCGGCACCAACTTGCCTCTAAAGGATTGTAGCTATGAAGAAGTTACGCCATTTCACCGGCGCCATTCCCTTTTTTACGGCGGTATTTTTGAATGCGTTTGTCGATCTAGGTCACAAGATCGTCATTCAAAACACCGTCTTTAAACTCTACGACGGACCCGCGCAAATCATGCTGACCGCGCTGGTGAACAGCCTGATTCTGCTGCCATTCATTCTGCTGCTGAACCCCGCCGGTTTCCTCTCCGATAAATTCCGCAAAACCGAAGTCATGCGCCTATCTGCATGGGCAGCCGTGGTCTGCACCGTGCTGATCACCTTGTTTTATTACCTAGGGTGGTTCTGGGCCGCCTTCGCCATGACATTCCTGCTCGCCGCCCAGTCCGCCATTTATTCACCTGCTAAATATGGCTATATCAAGGAAATGTTCGGCAAAGAGAGACTGGGCGAGGGCAACGGAGTGGTATCAGCTCTCTCCATCGTAGCCATCCTCGCGGGAATTTTTGTCTACTCCGTCCTGTTCGAAACCGGCTACCGCAACGCAGGCGGGCTGGAATCGGAAGCCGAAGTCCTGCGCGCAATCGCGCCAATTGGATTTCTGCTGATTCTCAACAGTGTGGTCGAAGTGGTAATGATGTATCGCCTGCCCGAACAAGTGCCCACCGGTGTAACCGAAGAATTTTCCTGGTCGCGCTATCTGACCGGCAGAACCTTCAAAGAAGATATCCGCCCGCTGATGCACAGCCGCGTCATCCGCCTGTCGGTTATCGGGCTCGCCACTTTCTGGGCAGTCGGTCAGGTCATGCTCGCCGCCTTCCCCGCGTTTTATAAAGAGACTCTTGGCAACGACAACACCATTCTGGTGCAGGGCATTTTGGCCTGCTCTGGAATAGGGATCGCCCTAGGCTCTATGTTCGCCGGCAAATTCTCACGCAATTACATTGAAACCGGATTGCTGCCCCTGGGCGCACTGGGCATCGCCATCGGCCTTTGGCTGTTGCCCGGCTCCAGCTCCGGCTGGGCCTTCGCCGCCATTTTTTTGTTCGTGGGATTTTCCGGTGGTGTTTTTATCGTTCCCCTCAATGCCCTGATTCAGTATTACGCCGGCGAACACGAGTTGGGTAAAACCCTCGCCGCCAACAACTGGGTGCAGAACGTGGTGATGCTGAGCTTTCTCATTCTCACTGCGATATTTGCCTACTTCGGTTGGAGCAGCAAAACCCTGTTGATGCTGGTTGCGGTAGTGGCGGTCATCGGCTGCATCTACGTGGTGACCCAGTTGCCCCAGAGCTTGATGCGCTTTCTCCTCGGTTATTTGCTGTCGCGCCGCTATAAAGTCGCAGTGCAGGGCATGAAAAATATTCCCACCAAAGGCGGTGTGCTGTTGTTGGGCAACCATGTGAGTTGGATCGACTGGGCAATTCTGCAGTTGGCCTGTCCGCGCCCCATGCGCTTTGTGATGTTGCGAGCGATTTATCAGCGCTGGTATCTGAAATGGTTTTTCGATCTGTTCCGCTGCATTCCCATCGAATCCGGTCCGCGCAGCCGCAAAGCGCTGACAGAAGTGGCGGAAGCGTTAAATAACGGCGACGTGGTCTGCCTGTTCCCTGAGGGCACCATCAGCCGCACAGGGCATTTGGCGGAATTCCGCCGCGGTTACGAACGTGCATGCGAACAGGTGGACGATTCCGTAGTGATTGTGCCGTTCTATCTGCGCGGGCTGTGGGGTAGCCAATTTTCTCGCTCATCAGCACGATTGAAAGCCAATTCGGCTTTATTGAATCGCGATTTGGTTGTCGCCTTCGGCGCACCCCTGCCCAAAACCACCACGGCGGATGTATTGAAACGCCGGGTGTTTGATTTGAGCATCGCCTCCTGGGAAGAACACATCAAAACATTGCCCACCATCAGCCGCGCCTGGATATCCAGCGCGAAGAGAACCGGCGGCAATTTGGCTCTCGCGGATTTCACCATGGACCGGGAGCTGAGTGGCAACCAGGCACTTGCGGGCAGCCTGATGCTGGCGCGGCGGGTACGCGTGAAAAAAGATGAACAGAATATTGGCATATTGCTGCCCACCAGCGCCGGCGGCGCCTTGGTGAATATGGCCGTTCTCCTGGCTGGCAAAACCATCGTCAATTTGAATTACACCGCCAGCCGCGAAGCCCTGACCCAAGCCATTGAGCAGGCGGAAATTCGCACGATTTATACTTCCAGCCGTTTTCTGCGCAAATTGGAAGGGCGCGGCATTCATCTGCAGGAATTATTTTTGGACCTGGATGTGGTGGATTTGGAACAACTGAATAGCGGTATTCCGCTCTGGGAAAAACTGCTAACACTTGTCGCCGTAAAATGTCTCCCCACCGCATTGCTGCAAGCCATCTGCACCCACCGGCAGCACTCTTACGACACGGCCGCCATTCTATTTTCCAGTGGCAGTGAAGGCATTCCCAAGGGGGTCATGTTGTCTCACGAAAATATTGTTGCGAACGTCAAACAGGTGGCCGAAGTGCTCAACATGGAAGAGCGCGACGCCATCATCGCCAACCTGCCGCTGTTCCACGCTTTCGGTTTGACCATCACCCAATTTCTGCCGCTGCTGGAAGGCTGCCCAATGATTTGTCACGCGGACCCGACCGATGCTTTGGGTTGTGCCAAAGCCATCGCACGCTACCGTGCCACCATTATGTGCGGCACGTCCACCTTCCTGCGTCTCTACTGCCGCAACCACAAAGTGCAACCGCTGATGCTGGAAAGTCTGCGAGTGGTGGTTGCGGGTGCGGAAAAACTCAGCGAGGACGTGCGCACCGCGTTTCAATTGAAATTCAACAAACCTTTGTTTGAAGGTTATGGCGCGACCGAAACAACTCCTGTTGCCAGCGTTAACTTGCCCGACAAAATGGAAACGCAGACCTTCCAGGTTCAGCGCGGCAATAAATCCGGTTCTGTGGGCATGCCCTTGCCTGGAACCAGCTGCATGATCGTGGATCCGGAAACTTTCGCGGAATTGCCCACTGGCGAGGCCGGTATGATTTTGATCGGCGGCGCCCAAGTGATGCAGGGTTATCTAAAAAATCCGGAAAAAACGGCGAGTGTGATTCGCGAATTGTACGGCACGCGCTGGTATATCACTGGCGACAAAGGTTACATCGACGAAGACGGCTATTTATTTATCGTCGACCGCTATTCCCGCTTCGCCAAAATTGCCGGCGAAATGGTCAGCCTTGGGGCGGTGGAAAATATCATCCGCACGCTGGTGGCGGATGCAGATAAAGAAGTAATTATCGTCGCCGTACCCGACGCCAAAAAAGGTGAGAAGTTGATTGCGCTGCATAATTTCGATCTGCAGCCGGACACACTTAAATCACAAATGCTAAACGCTGGTTTAAATCCTCTGGCGTTACCTTCCGAATGGCTGCGATTGGATACTTTGCCTAAATTGGGTTCAGGTAAAACCGATTTTGGCCAAGCCAAACAAATCGCTGCTGAAGCATTCCCTGTGTAAATGCATATAGAACGGCATAAGGATGTGCCGCTCTCATTCAGAAAATTTTCCATTCTTAATCCCGCCTTTTCTTAGTCTTCTTCCGCGCGTCAAAAATGGTGTTGCCGCGCCACTCGTAGCATAAAAACAATCCGCCTGTGCTATTTTTAGCGAATGATGGATCTCCATGCGGGTTGCGAAAATAACAATGACGAACACCATCAAACTGCGAAAACACCTGCATTTTTCATGGATATTTTGGCCAACGAGCATTGCACTGATAGTCGTACTGTGGCTCGCTTTCGCCACGCTGGTTAAGCCCTATCATTTTCCGCAGCAGGAGAAAATCGGCTATGCCTTTATTCTTGCCGGAGCCATCTCCATCGCAGTGCTGGGGTTTGTCAGCTGGCGCTATGCGCAAAAGGAAATCGAACGTTTACTGCAGGATGAAAAAATCCGTCTCAGCGAGGCGCGCTTTCGCGTTCTCCTGGATTCCGCTCCGGACGCTGTGGTGATTGTGGACAACGAGGCCAGAATTCACATGCTGAATAATCAGACAGAACACTGGTTTGGTTACAGCCGCGAGCAGTTGATTGGCCAACCCATCGAAATTCTGGTTCCCGAGCGCCAGCGCCATGCGCACAAATCCTATCGCAATCATTTTCTTGCCCATCCTTCGACACGCCCGATGGGCGCCAATCTCGATCTCACCGGCCGGCGCAGTGATGGCAGTGAATTTCCTGTGGAAGTCAGCTTGAGTCCGGCCAATTTCGGCGACGAAATTTGGGTTACCGCAATCGTGCGCGACGTGACAGCGCGCAAGGAAACGGAAGTTGCGCGCATGCTCGCGCAAACACGCCTGAGCGAATTGGTTGCCAATCTTCCCGTAGGGGTTTTTCGCATTCTGGGCAATGACATCGCGCATTTCCGCGAAGTGAATCCGGCCATGGTGGAGATTTTCGCCGCGCGCTCCGCAGAAGAGCTTATGCATCAGTCGCTGCAATCACTGTTTTACGAAACCAAGGATTGGATGATTTATCAGGAGTATGTAAAAGCAGATTTCCGCATGCATACCCTCGATCTGCATTTCCGCAAACTGGATGACAGCGATTTTTTCGGCTCGCTGACCATCGCCGCCAAACGCAATGGCGATGAGCTAGTATTTGATGGCATTTTGGAAGATATCACCGAGCGCAAAAACCAGAGCAAACATATTCAAACACTCAACGCGCATTTGGCGAACCGCACGGCCGAGTTGGAAATCATCAATCGCGAATTAGAAGCCTTCAGTTATTCCGTCTCCCACGATCTGCGCGCACCACTGCGGGCAATGGACGGTTTTTCCAGCACACTGTTGAAAGATTATGGCGACAAACTCGACGAGCGCGGTCGCGACCGTTTGCAGCGGGTGCGTACGGCGGCGCAAAAAATGGCGAATTTGATCGACGATTTGCTCAACCTGTCGCGGGTGACGCGCACCGAACTCAATTGGGAGACGGTCGACCTGAGCGGATTGGCGCGGGAAATCTGCGCCGACTTGCAACGAGCCAATAGCAGTCGCCAGGTCAAATGCCAAATTCAACCGAATCTGCAGACCACGGGCGATCGCCGTCTGCTCGGCATAGTGTTCACCAATCTGCTCAATAACGCCTGGAAATTCACCGGCCAAAAAAATTCGCCTTCTATCGAAGTGGGCCGCCAAGACGATAGTGATGAGCCGGCGTTTTTTGTGCGCGACAACGGCGCGGGTTTTGATATGGCGTACGCGGGCAAACTCTTCGGCGCATTCCAGCGCCTGCACGATACCAGCGAATTCCCGGGGACCGGCATAGGTCTCGCCACGGTGCAGCGCATTATCCACAAACACGGCGGCCGCATTTGGGCGGAAAGTCATGTGGGCACTGGCACTACTTTTTATTTCACTTTGAACGCGGGCAAACAGGCATGAACAGCAAACCGATTTTATTGGTGGAAGACAATCCGGATGACGAGCTTCTCACCCTCGATGCGCTGTCCGCCAACCATATCGGCAATAAAGTGGTAGTCGCGCGCAACGGCGTTGAAGCGCTGGATTATATGTTCGGCACCGGCAAATTCGCCGGGCGCAACGTGAATGATCTTCCGGCGGTGGTATTGCTGGATCTCAAATTGCCCAAAATTGACGGTTTGGAAGTGTTGCGTCGCATCCGCGCCGACGAGCGCACCAAATTCCAACCGGTAGTGATTTTAACCTCCTCCAACGAAGACGAAGATCGATTGAAAGGTTACAGCCTGTATGCCAACAGCTACGTGCGCAAACCTGTGAATTTCGATGAATTCCTGCGCGCGGCAGGGCAGCTCGGCCTCTATTGGCTGTTACTAAATCAGGCGCCGCCGATGCGCAAGTGAGTGATTTTATGAAATCTGCCAGAGCCGACATTCCGCTGCGTGCCCTCATAGTCGAAGACGACGAAAACGATGCGCTGCTGCTCGCCGATGCACTGCGACAGGCGGGTTACGCGCTTTACTGGCAGCGCGTGGATTCGGAGCGCGACATGGGCCGCGCCTTGAATGACTCCTGGGACATAGTGCTTTCGGATTATTCCATGCCGGGTTTCAGCGGCACGCGCGCGCTGGCCATGTTGCGCGAGCAGGCGGTGGAGACACCGTTTATTTTTGTCTCCGGCACCATCGGCGAGGATGCGGCGGTGGCGGCGATGAAAGCCGGCGCGCAGGACTATGTCATGAAGGGAAATATCAAACGCCTGCTGCCCACCATCGAGCGGGAAGTGCGCGACGCGCGGGTGCGCATTGCCCGCCAGGAATCCGAGCGCATGTTGCGCAAAATGTCGCTGGCGATTTCGCAAAGTTCCGACGGTATCTGCATCTGCGACCGCGACGGTGTTATCGAGTACATCAACCCGGCCTTTGAAAAATTGACCGGTTACAGCCTCGAAGAATTACGCGACCGCCACAATCAGTTCGCTCAAGAAGCTTTCCAGCAACAGCTCGCCAGCGACATAAAAGACACAGTCGAGCACCGCAGCACCCGCGTTACGCATCGCAAAGACGGCAGCGCATTTTACGAAGAACGGGTTACCGCACCGCTGTTTGATGAAGCCGGCGAGATCACCCATTTTGTCTCCACCAGTCGCGACATCACCGGCAAAATATTGGCCGAGGAAAGCCGCCGCCGGCTGGCGGAAATTCTCGAAGCCACGCCGGACATTGTATGCATCATTCATCCCACTAATAAATTGTGGTATTTGAATTCCGCCGGTTGCCAGACACTGCACATTGCCGATCCGGCCAATATCAAAGGTCGGCAGATCGACGATATTTTTCCCGCCACATTTGTGCGGCTGCTGAAAACCACTTTATCGGAGGTGCTGGAAAAGGGCATGTGGACCGGGGAAACGGATTTGCCGGGAGAAGACGGCGACGAACCCTATTCAGTAGTGGTGCTGGCGCACAAAAATCACCACGGCCGGGTGAAATACCTGTCGATCATTGCGCGGGATATTTCCGAACGTAAAAAATTCGAAACCGAGCTGCAGTACCAGGCCACCCACGACAATTTGACCGGTCTACCCAATCGCTTTTTGTTGCTGGATCGCTTCCGCTCTGCGTTGCAGCAGGCCAAACGCAACCAGAATCATGTGGCGGTGATGTTTATCGACCTGGACAATTTCAAGCGCGTCAATGACAGCCTGGGCCACTCCGCCGGCGACCAGTTTCTCGCGGAAATTGCCACCCGTCTGCGCCGCTGTTTGCGCCCCCACGACACTATCGCCCGCCACGGCGGCGACGAGTTCACCATTATTCTCACCGACATCAAAACCCCGGAGAACGTGCTCGCCGTCGTCAACAAATTGCAGGAGGAATTTGTGCGGCCGATCCTCACGGAAGAGAATGAAATTTACGCGACTTTCAGCACCGGCATATCTCTCTATCCGGAGGATGGCGATCAACCCGAAGAATTATTGCGCCACGCCGATACCGCCATGTACAACGCCAAAAAGGCGGGCTCCAATCAATATTGTTTTTACGCGCCGGCGATGAATGCGCGCAGCCGGGAAATATTGCTGCTGGAAGCGGAACTGCGCCGCGCCATCGAACTGCAGGAATTCAGCCTGTTCTACCAGCCGCAACTCGATCTCACCAGCGGTGCCATTATCGGTTTGGAAGCGCTGATCCGCTGGCATCACGCCGGCCGCGGGCTGGTGCCGCCGGTGGAATTTGTCGGCTTGCTGGAAACTTCGGGGCTGATTATTCCCGTCGGCGAGTGGATCATTCGCCAGGCCTGCCAACAACACGCTATTTTGCGGCGGCAGGGTTTTGGCGATGTGCGTATTTCGGTGAATGTCTCCGCATTGCAATTTGGTGACCGGGATTTTCTCACCAAGGTGCAGCGGATTTTGGATGAGGAAAATATGCCGGCCGGCTGCCTGGAATTGGAGATCACCGAAAATATCATCATGCAGGACCCTGAGGCGACGGTGGTCATCTTGAACACCCTGCGCCAGCTGGGTGTGCGCAGCGCCATCGACGATTTCGGCACCGGTTATTCATCGCTCAGTTATTTAAAAAAATTTCCCATCAATCTGCTCAAAATCGACCAGACTTTTATTCGCGATTTGCAGGCCGAGCGGGGCGATTCGGCGATTGTGGAGGCGAGCATCGCGCTGGCGCAAAAACTCAATCTGGAAATTGTTGCCGAAGGTGTGGAAACCGAAGCGCAACTTAATTTTCTGCGCAATTGCCATTGCGGCATCGCCCAGGGCTACTACGTCTCGCGCCCCATACCGGGCGACGCGGTGGCGGAGTGGCTGGAGGGCAGCTCCATGGTCGCATGACCCGCCGCGGTTGACAGGCCGCCCGCAGATGGGCGAGCCTCCGTAGTCACTGATCCACCATGAGTATTGCTATGGCCGCTATTGTTCCTATCCTCAAAGCTTTGTTACCGCACGTCACCCAAATTGCGACTGTGGCCATTCCCGCGTTCACCAAAAAGCCGGCGGCGGCCAAACTGGACCCGGTGGTTGCTCAACAAATTGAAGAACTGCAGAGCGCCGCTACCAAAAATGCCGAATCCATCAACGTGCTCGCGGAAAAGCTGCAGGAAACCATTCAGGGAATTGAAGTCGGTGCGGAAAAAATTCAGCGCGACATGGCGAAGCTGCGCACGCTGCTGGTGATTTCCTGGGTGCTCACCGGCGGCGCCATCGCGTTGGCAATTTTCGCGCTGATTCGCTGAGTCTTATTTACTACGGCGCGCCGAGGTAAGTGCGAATGGCGGCCGCCAATTCCTCCGCAGTCAGCGGAGCGTGCTGACGATGGCGCACAGCGCCCTGGGCATCAAAGAAAAATAATTCCGCAGGGTTCGCCTGATGTTGCTGCAACCAAGCCTGCGCTTGCGGCCGGCCTATATCCGCCACCAGAAAATGCACCTGTTCAAAGTCGCCGCGAATCCGGTTGATTGCCTCGGTTTGCATACCGCTGACCGACAGATTGCTGTCGTAAACGAATACCAGCGCGGGCATGCCGCCGCCGATTTTGTCGAGATCCATATCAATCCCTTTGGGCAGGTTAAGCAGCGCCAAGGCCACCATGCCGGCGATAAACACGGCGGCGACCAGGATGCCCCACCCGCGAAAATGTTTTTTATTTTGTTCGCTCATCACATCAATTCCTAAAGCAGGACCAACGGCATTGTATATCTCGAGAGGTTTTACGAGTGTGCTGCTGACCAGGATCGTCAGTGGAGGTTCAGCGCGACGCGCCGTTTATTCCCATTTCAGCGGCTGGTCGGAATCGAAACTGGAAAGTAAAAGCAGACTTTGCTCGGCAACTGCGCCCGGTATATCGGCGAGCACCGTCTCAAGGGGCCGGGCAGCGGCTTGTTCACCATTGCCTTGCAATCCCACCCAGGCGTTGCGGCTGGTCTTTTTGGCGGCGTACAGGCAGTAGTCGGCGATCTCCACCACCTGTTCCCAGGTATAGGTTTCGGGCTGACGCGGATAAAACGGATAACAGGCAAAACCGATGGAGCAGGTGATATTCAATTTGGTACTGCCGATATCGAATTCCGTCTGCTCCACCTCGCGGCGGAAACGCTCCACCAAGTTGGGCAGGGCGCGGCGGTCAAAGAAGCGCACCACGATCAGGAATTCTTCGCCACCCCAACGGATGATGTGGTCGGATTCGCGGAAGACTTTTTTCATCACCGCAGCAAATTTTTTCAGGATCATATCGCCGGCGTTGTGGCCGTGGGTGTCGTTGACCGGTTTGAAGTGATCGATATCCACCAGCAGGAACAAAAGATCGGCGTCTGCCGGCAACTGTCCCTGCGCTTCCGCCACTTGATAGCGGCGTTTGCACAGAGCGATATCGCCCTGCAGATATTTGATGAGATGGCGGCGGTTGTGCAGCTGGGTGAGCTGATCGGTATAACTGATTTCTTCCAGCTTCTGATTCTGCTGGCGCAGAGCTTCCAACATGCGTGCTTTGGAAACCGCAGAAATCGCGTGGGTTTCAATGCGGGCAAACAATTGCTGGTCGCGCTCGGTAAATGGGCCGGCGCCGGCGCGGTTGCCGAACACCATCAATGCGCCGAGCTGATTTTCCGCTTTGATCGCCATGACCAGGGCGCTGTCGATTTTTTCGCGGGCGCGGGCGACAAAGCTGAGATTTTCCGGCGCCACTATCTGCACCCCGTAATCCAACATGCGGCTGCCGTCCGCCGCCATCAGAGATCGCGCTGGAATACTGGCAGGGAGCAGCTCGGCTGCGGTGTCGTCGCCATAAATGGAAATCAGGTTATAGGCATTGCCGCGCTCATTGAGCAGCCAGAAGGCGCCGACGGCGTTTTCGCCGAGCAGACTGGCGGATTCTTTCAACAAGATGCGTGCAAGACCTTCCAGGCTGCTCTGCTGGTTGATCAGGCTGACGATGTTGTCCACTGTTTCCAGGGATTTTTGCGCTTCCTTCAGTGTAGTGGTGCGCTCTTCGACAAGATTTTCGAGATTGCGGGTGACGTCCATCAACAGCAGGTGGGTTTTGGTGCGCGACAACAATTCGTTTTTGGAAACCGGTTTGATCAGAAAATCGTTGCCGCCCGCAACGAAACCCGCCACCAGATCTGAGGCGAGATGTTTGGCGGTGATGAAAATGATCGGCAATTCATGCACCGGTTTAATGGCGCGAATCTGCATGGCGGCTTCGTAGCCGGTCATGCGCGGCATCATGACGTCCAGCAGCACCAGATCGACAGAACCGTCGGATTTGATTTTCTCCACCGCTTCCTGGCCGTTGGATGCCTCGGAAATGCGGTAATTGTGCAGCGACAACTGACCGATCAGCACCTGCCGGTTAATCGGATCATCATCGACCACGAGAATATGGAATTTGCACGAATCCACGTTGGGGGATTCCGTCACCACCACTTCGCTCTCGGCTTCGCCATATACATCCACCACCGCGTTCAAACGCACGGCGGAATCTTCCTCACGCTGGCGATGGGCAACCGGCTGGTCGGATTTTTTCAAGGTGAAGCGGAAGGTCGAGCCCTTGTTCAATTCCGAATGCACGGAAATGCTGCCGCCGTGCAACTCGATCAAATTTTTCGCCACTGCAAGGCCGAGGCCGGTGCCTTCGAATTCCCGCGCCGCATCGCCGCGGGCCTGGGTGAAGGATTCGAAAATCGAACCCAGATCCGCCTCAGGAATACCAATTCCTGTGTCCTCTACAAAAACCGTGACAAATTCATCGTCCCACTTGGTGAAAATTTTCACGTGGCCGGTAAAGGTGAACTTGATGGCGTTGCCGATCAGGTTGTAGAGAATTTGTTGCAAGCGATCTTCATCGGCCATTACCGGCGGCATATCGTCCGGCAAATCGTTGATCAAGCGGATGGATTTTTTGTCCGCCAGCGGCTGCGACATGATGCACACCGCATCGCAGACGTTGGCGAAATTGGTCGGCGCCAGGCGCAGCTCCATGCCGTGATTTTTGATTTTGGAGAAATCCAGAATGTCGTTGATCAGATTCGACAGACGGCGGCCGCTGCCGGCGATCATCTTCAGGTAATTGCGCACCTTCTCCGACATCTCCGCCGAGGGATCATCGATCAAGGATTCAGTGAGGCCGATGATGCCGTTCAGCGGGGTGCGCAGCTCGTGAGAAGTGTTGGCTAGGAATTCGTCTTTCAACTTATCGATGGCGCGCAGGTGGGCGACTTTTTGTTTTTCAAATTCCACTTTGCGACGTTGTGATTGCACGAACGCGTAAATAACGCCCAACACCGCCAACAAATAAATGCCGTAGGCCCACCAGGTGCGCCAGGGCGGCGGCAGCACGGTGATACGGATTGAGCGGCCGGCCTCGTTCCAGACGCCGTTGTTATTCGAGCCTTTTACGGTAAAGACGTAGTCGCCGGGGTTGAGGTTGGTGTAAGTGGCGCTGTGGTTGCGGCCGGCATTGATCCACTGATCATCAAAGCCCTGCAGGCGGTAGGCGTACTGATTCGCAGCGGAGTTGCGGTAACTCAGCGCGGCGAAGTGCAGGGAGAACATCGAGGTTTTGTAGTCGAGCACCAGGTGGTCGGAGTATTGGATATTTTTCTCCAACAGCGAACCCGGTCCCAAAGCCACTTCCTGATTGAATACGCGGAAGGAGGTGAACACCATAGGTGGCACCAGAGGATTGTCACGCACCTCGTCCGGACGGAAGCGGGTGAGCCCCTTGGTGCTGCCGACGTACATATCACCCTGGGGAGAAAAATAAATGGCGGGGCGGTTCATGATATTGCCCGCCAACCCGTTCAGACGGTTGTAGTTGGTAAAGCGCTCTGTCGCCGGATCAAAGCGGCTCAAGCCGGCGAGCGTATTGATCCACAGATAACCCTGGGCGTCTTCCCGCAACCCCATGATGGAGCCGTTGGGCAGGCCTTGATCGGTGCTGTAGGTCCGGAAGCGGCCTTTATCGCGATCAATCAACAAGGCGAGCCCGCTCTCCGTACCCACCCATAAACGCCCCTGCGAATCTTCAAATACCGTTGCGACGCTATTGTGGGGAATGCTGCCCGGATCACCGGACTTGTGTTGATAGCGGGTGAAGGTCTGATCGGCTTCGTTAAAGCGGTTCAGGCCCTGCAGCGTCGCAATCCAGATCACCCCGTCGCGGTCCTCGATAATGGTGCGCATAAAGCCGCCGCTTAGCGCCCTGGGGTTCTTCTGATCCGGAGTGAAATGCGCGAAGGTGCCTTTGGCGGGATCGTAGAGATCCAGATCGCCAGCTTCAGTACCGATCCAAACCCGTCCTTTGCTGTCGCCGAGCAGCGACCAGATATAGGCGCTGCTGACGCTATTGGGATCCGTCGGATCCGGCATAAAGCGTTTGAAGGTGCCGGTCTTGGGCTGGTACAGATTCAAGCCGCCCGACCAAGTGCCAAACCAGTAGCGCCCGTCGCGGTCGCGAGTGATCGCCAGCACCGCGTTGGCGCCCAGGCTATTTTTGTCGCCGGGCTGGTGGCGAAATTGGCTGAAGCCACCAGTGGCCGGATCGAAGAGGTTCAAACCGCCCTCGGTTCCCACCCAGACTTTGCGTTCCGGGCCCTCAGCTACGGCGAGGATGGCGTCATGGCTGATGCTGTCGGCGTCTTCTGGAGCGTGGGTGTAGACGGTAAAAATACTGGCGGTATGGTCCGCGTAATCGACGCCGGACGGAAACAGCGCTACCCAATAATCCCCGGCGCTGTCCTCAAAGATTTCCCGCACCTGATCGCTGGCAAGGGACGAGCTGTCGTAGGGGTCGTGTTGATAGCGCTGGAAGCCGTCTTCAGCGCTTTGGTAGAGGTTCAGGCCGCCGTGATCGGTCGCCACCCAAAGTTGTTGCTTACTGTCGATCAGCAACTTCCACACGCGGTTATCGCTCAGGCTGGCCTCGTCCTCCGGGTTGTTCCGGTAATGCCTCGCGCCGGCCTTCTGATTAAAGCGGTAAAGCCCGTCATCTGTGCCCACCCAGAGATTGAGATCAGCATCTTCAACCAATGCGCGAATACTCAGGCTGGGGTCGTAGAAACCTGGCTGCTGGTCATAGCTGAATAGGCTGAAACTTTGATTGAGCGGATCGAAGATATTCAAACCGCGCTGCGTGCCCACCCAGATAACGCCGCGAGAGTCCTGATAGAGCGCGGTGATACTGTTGTTGCTGAGGGTGTCCGCATTGTCGGGATCGTGACGAAAATGCTGAAAGGTGTTGCTGTGCGGATCGAAACGGTCGAGGCCTTGGCGCGTGCCCACCCAGAGCTTGCCATCGCGATCCTCCATCAGCGTGTAAACGTCATTGCTGATCAGACTGTCGGGCTGGTCGGGGTGGTTGAGATAGCGTTCAAAAGACTGCGTCTCAGGGATGAAACGGTTCAGGCCATTGGTCGTGGCGACCCAGAGCTGGCCCTGCCGATCCACCAGCAGGTCCCAGACGAAGTTATTGCTGAGGCTGTGCACGTCCTCGGGGTTATACAGGAACAGGTCATAGCTGTGGCCGTTGTAACGGGCCAGGCCGTTGCTGCCGCCGATCCAGATAAAGCCCTGGCGATCCTGGACTATGCCATTGGTTTCGGCAACCGATATTCCGCTTTCCGTCATCACATGCTCAAAGCGCAAACCTCCCGCACTGGCCAGTGCGGTTGGGAGCAAGCCGCTGAGCAACAACACCAGAGCAAACCGGGCCAGCGGGCAGCGCGAGCGGGGATTTGATCTGATAGAGGACGCGAACATCGGCAACAACGGACTCGCTCAGGCGTGGGGCAGCAATAGCTGGCGACGCGGGCGCAAAGCAACGCCGCCCGATATTTTCAATAACCTGCTAACGCTCGCCATAGGAGTCCTTTTACATTCTTGGAATATAAGGAACGGAAATCCGTGGTCCGGTAGGCACACGCTTCTAAGTGTAATCCACCCTGTCTAATGCGCCAGCTGGCACAAAAAATTACAAAAACCGCGAAAAACGCGCGATAAAACTGACGCGGAAGAGTTGCGCAAAATGAAATTTTTAACACTCGACGGAATTTTGTCGCACTGACAGCTAACACAAAACGCGAGAAAAGATAAAAAAATTGGAAAGACAACGAACTCAAAGAATTCGTTGTATGAAGGAAAGAGGATTATTAAAACGAATGTAAGACTGAAAAAAGTACAAAGACATGCGACTTTTTTGCCGTGTGCTAATAGAGCCACACCGGCAAAGGCTGATACTCGCAACCACCGCCGTCTGCATCACAAACCTCTAAAACGAAATAAACCCGCTGTGGCAAGTCCCGCGATGGGTCCAGCAAATGCGACACAGAAGTCAGATTCGCACGCGCTTCAATTTCGCCAAAACCACAACCTATTTCAAAGTCCTCGGTATATTGGCACAAGTAGGTTCCCAATGAATCGCACGGCAAATCCACTCCGCAGAAATCGGCTCCGACAATCGTGGCGCCATTCATATTGGGCCGGTCGTTGATACCAACCGCCACGGTGTAATCCCAATAGCTGTCAACATACCAAAACAGATCGAACCAACCTTCATATTCGTAGGGATCAAGGGCGAGCGCTGTGACCGGATCCAACTCCGAATCCACATCAAAGGAGTCGATCATATGGAAGCCCTGCAATTCCGGCCCCGAATAATAATAGTGGCGGGGTTCTTCGGAACTATCACACGCTGCCAAGCCCAGCGCAGCGATCAGGCAAAACATAAAGTGGGGCAATTTCATCGGACAGTCTCCGCCAGGTATTAATGCACCTTCAGCCTGCAAAACTCTTGCTGAATCCGACCTGAAGCGATGCAAAACCGTTATCGCTGACAGAAACGGCACCTAAATTCGCATTGTCTGTCTCATGGTAAAAATCAACCCTACCTTTGGCATTTCCGCCGTGGCAGAATTGCCGCCGTTACAGCCACGGCTGACTTCACGAGTTCATTTGTTATGTCTGATGACAAAACCTACGCTACCCGTCTCAACACCAACTCCGCCAAAGTCGTTATCGCCCAGTTCGTGCGTATCGAGCTGTTTTATCGCGGCAAGCTGACGGTGATAAAACGCGAAGAACTGCCGTTTTATATAGGGCGTGATGAAGAGAGCTGCGATTTATCAATCTCTGGCGATACCATTTCCCGCCGCCATTGTGTTCTGCAGATGCGCGACCATCAGGTCGGCTTACTCGATACCAGCACCAACGGCACCTTCGTACGTCCCGGGCGGGCAGAGAGCGTCTTTATTCACAACGAGTATTACCCGCTGGTCGGCCAAGGCACCATCAAGCTCGGCCAGAGAATTGACCTGGAAGACCCGGAACTGCTGCTCTACAAGGTCGTCTCAGAATAGCCTTATCCCTGTTCCTCACCGCCGCCCCCCGTCGGCGGCCCTCGCAAAAAAGTTTTTTCTCTCTATTCAGCTCACGTTAAGCCGCTCTCGTCTAAAACTATATCCAGGCTGAGAAAAAATGCCCCCACCGAGGGCACACACCAACCGCAAGGTTGCATCTACCGAGAGATATGTTGTGAGAGAATTTTTTGCCAACACCGATTTGTCCTTCAAGCAGCAGACGCTGGCGGATTCCTTTGTTTGCATGGGACGCGGTTTACACAGTGGTCTGCGCGTGGTGATGTCGGTCATTCCCGCGGAAGAAAATACCGGTATCGAATTTGTGCGCCGCGATGTCACTCACACTGACAACGTGATCCTGGCTCGCTGGGATAAAGTGACGGATACCGAGCTGTCCACCACCATCAGCAACGCCAGTGGCATTCGCGTCAGCACCATCGAACACTTGATGGCCGCGCTGAGCGCGTCCGGCGTGGACAACGCTCGCGTGGTACTGGACGCGCCGGAAGTGCCGATCATGGACGGCAGCTCCGCTCCTTTTATTGAAATGATTCATAAAGCAGGCTTGGTGCAACAGCGGGCAGAGCGCCAGGTTATCGTCATTAATCGCCCCGTAGGCATAACAGAAAATAAAGCCAGCGCGTCATACCTTCCGTCTGCCGTGCCATGGCTGGATATGTCCATCGAGTTCTCCCAGCGCCTGATCGGGCGGCAGCGTTTGTCTCTGCCGTTCACTTCGCAGCTGTTTTGCGAAGAAGTCGCCCGGGCGAGAACCTTTGGTTTTGAAGAACATTTGGTGGCGCTGAAACGCCGCGGCTTGGCGCGCGGCAGTTCTCTGGACAATGCGATCCTGATTGCCAATGACAAAGTGGTGAATTGCGAAGGTCTGCGTTACGCCGACGAATTCGTTCGCCACAAATTCCTCGACGCAGTCGGCGATCTGGCATTGGCGGGGCACTACGTGATTGGCCACTTCAAAGGCCATCGCTCCGGCCACAGACTCAACAATCAATTGTTGCGCGAGTTGTTCGCCTCCAACGCCTGGGAAATGATGCCCTTGCGTCAGGCTCACGATATCTGGGCTGACTTTATGCAAGAGCAAACGGCACTCAGTTTTATGAGCGCGTCATAAAAACAGATATGCGAACAAAAAAAGGCGGGTTCAACCCTAATGCCAGTCAGTTAAGCTGACTGGCATTTTTATTGGGTGTGATTTTTGTTGGGTATCGTTGAGGTCTTCGCTTTACCGCTCTGGGATAGTGCCGGTCGCGGCGGTGGGGTAATACGAACGCGCTA